>Ga0334722_10005163_pt1 | contig 13287 bp, 18 predicted proteins | sample C3_bottom_MG_FD_207210 | JGI IMG/M metagenome (GOLD analysis project Ga0334722, IMG submission 207210) | Sediment microbial communities from Yellowstone Lake, YNP, Wyoming, USA - C3_bottom | ecosystem: Environmental > Aquatic > Freshwater > Lake > Sediment | place: USA: Wyoming | collected...
CGGATAATTTTATCTATCGGCGGCTGGCAAGAAGCAAGGGAGATATTTTTACTAACTTGCATTTGTTTATTAGCTTCTCCTAATAAAACATTCACCTGCAATTGTTCCTTTACGACATCCATTTTTTGCACCTCCTTTTTCTTAATTTATTGTATGAAAAAACCCTTGAACACGTTTTTCCAAAATTTTTAGGATTATTTTTATCTATTTTTTCCTTTATAATAAAAAAGGCTTCAGAAATTTAAAGGGGAGGTTTTATAGATGAAAAAAGTTATTTCTGCTTTACTTGTTATAGGGTTTATTTTATCTCTAAGCTTAGGTCGTTCTTTTGCTTATACCATAAGCTTTCCGTTTAGCATTAAAGCTCCCACTCCATCCACCACTGTAAATTCGGTGGTTTCTACTCCAGTCCAGGGAGTAGTTTTGACGGCTGATGAACAGCGATTTTTAGACTTAACCAATGCAGCTAGAGTAAGAAACGGCTTAAAACCTTTAACTGTTGATCCGCGGCTGGTGGAAACTGCCCGGCTAAAAGCTCAGGATATGGCAAAACTAGGCTATTTTGGCCATGTTTCTCCAACTTATGGCAAGCCCTCGACCATGATGATTAATTTCGGTATTAAAGACTACCGCTGGATTGGTGGCGAAAACTTAGCACAAAACTCCACCGTAGATAAAGCTTTTACTGCCTTAATGAACAGCCCTACCCACCGGGCCAATATTTTAGATCCCCGCTACACTCATATTGGGGTAGCTTCAGTTACCGGCGGCCTCTACGGCAAACTCTGGGTGCAGCATTTTTGCGGCAAGTAGTAATTTGGGGACAGTCCCTAAATTACTACTTAAAGTATAAAGAAAAGAACCGTCCCAAAATTTATACTTAAAAAACCCGCCAAAAAGGCGGGTTTTTTAAGTTAGTCTTCATTTAAAACAAAGAGAACTAAAATGAACAGGAAGAAAAACATCCATTCATTGTTTTTCCAGCTCATCTTTCTCCCTCCTTTAGGTTTCTACCTTATAATATTCAGGAAGCATCATCGGGGTTACTACCAGGTTTGTAGTCTAAGATTTCTCTTAGATTTGATATGGTAAAACTTATTGTAGACAAGGTTTTCTTTACGGTATCTAAAGTAAAACTCACTGAGCGAATATGACGGTCCATATCTTCCGATAGAGCAATTAAGACCACAATAATTAAAAGAATTTTTAAGTTTTTATTGGAAACAAAATTAAACGATGCTTGCTCCGGTACTAAATTTTGTGCCTCTTCCATAACTTCACCCCCACTACTAAAATATGAAAAATCTTTTAAATGGGTTCTTTTGCTGCTGTTCTGCATACTATGGTAGTAAAGGAGTTAGGAGGTGATTTCCTTGGATTTAGATAAACTTTTAGCTCAGGGGAAAAAGGAACTGGCTGCTAAAAAAATTGAAACCATAAGTCCCGGCGGCGGAGTTAAAATTGTTTTAAATGGGCTGATGGAGGTTGTTGAAATAAAAATAAATCCTTCACTTTATAAAACCGAAAAAATTGATTATTTAGAAAAACTTTTAAGAGAAACAATAAATTTAGCTAATCAAAAGGTGCAAAAGTTAATTGCCGAAGAATTAGAAAAAAATCTGGCAAACTCACCCCTTGGAAATTTAATAAATCTATTTAGTTAAAAAAAGAAACCCTCTCAAATTCTTTTTTTGAATTTGAGAGGGTCTTTTTTCACAGGGTATTGTACAGCGCCTGAAATTTTTCCAAATGCACAATTTCGTCATTTCTTATTTCATAAACCACCCGATCCACTTTTTCTATGGTGGAGTAGTTTATTAAATTAAGATAATCTCTGATAGCGTTTTCCTCTCCAGCAATAGCTTTTTTTACCGCTTCCTTAATATTGGTAACTTTTTCCGGTACCACTCCTGAAATCACCGGATTTTTCCCCGTTATTTCCCGATAGAGATCCGATAGTTTTATGATATGTTCTCTTTCATCATGTCTTGCTTCCGCAAAAGCCTCCCTTACCAGATAGTCGTTAGAAGCTTTTAAAACTTCAGTATAAAAAAGGTCTGCTGCTTTTTCATCTTTTAAGGCTTGATCAATCATTTCAATAAGTTTTTCCAAATCCATATCCATCCCTTCTTTATTAAGTTTTTATAAAAAAAGCCCTCTTAAGAGGGCTTTTTTGAGATTAATCTTCCATACCAAAGAGTAAGAGGATTAACAGGAAGAAAAACAAGAAATCCATAGGCTTCTTTTTGCAGTTGTGGTCATTGTAGCCCATATTTAAAACCTCCCTCTTTATTTTTTTAATCTTCCATGCCGAAAAGCAAAAGGATGAGAATCAGGAAGAAAAACATATCCATGCCTTTTTTCATAAAACCCATTACACTACCTCCTTTTCTAAGGTATAGGAGTCACTATGCCCGTGGTGGTCGTCATTTAAACCAAACAGCAGAAGAATTAACAGGAGAAATAAAAACCCGTTGTTGCAATTGTTTCTAAACATCTGCGTCCCTCCTTTTTTCTGTCTAATTTAACTTATGAAAATTATCGGTAATTGGTTCCTTGTAGTTCTAATATTCTTAAAAGTTTCATAAAATGTTAAAAGACACTGACAGTCCGAGGTGGTATGATGGCCGAAGAAAAGGAAAGTAGAGGTTCATTAATTGATACTTTTTTATACCTTTTAGAGTTAGACGGTAAAAGGGGCGTTGATCTCGATAAAGTATTAATTACTATGCTTCTTTTAAATATCACCGCAGCCACCAATTTAGTTTTAAACCGCATAGCTCCGCAAAGCTTTCAGGGGGCTGCCCCTTCTTCGCTGCCCCAGGGAGATCTAAATGCCCTCCTTCCTCTTATTACTTCTTTAATGCAGAGTAAGGGCGGTGGAGGGGGGGGAAATATTAATCCAGCTTTAATGAGTCTTTTAACAAATTTTTTAGCGCAAAATTCCGAATCCCCAAAAAAAGAACTCCCTCCGGAAAAGGAGGGAGCGAAAAACGACCACCGGAAATAGCAAAGAAACCTCCGCTGGTCTGGCGCCTTTAGCAGTAATCATGGTCGCTAATTAATAAATGAAACAGCACCAGGAGCAAAATAGCGGTAACACAGTGATGGTAGTTGTGGTGATGACCGGTCATTTTTTGCACCTCCCTTTGTTTCTTTGTTAATAGCATATGAAATAAACAAATTTTAGGTTTCTGCCGGCACCCTTTAAAGAAGAAATTCATAATATACATTAGCAGTAAACAAAAAGTCTCTGAAGGGAGGAAATTAAATGGACCGCCAAGAACTAAACTGCTGTCCGGTGGTTTTAGATGCTGTAACCGAATCCGGAATAAAGTGTTTTCATAATACCCATATTCTCTGTAAAGACACCAGTAATAAATGCATTCCGCAAGATGCCTGCATTTTAAAAGCCATTGTGTATGATTTAGACATTAGCTCGGCTACACAGGAAAACGGCTGTATGAATGTGAATGGTAAGTATAAGGTAAGGGTACTCTATGAATTTGACAACAATACTCAGGTAGGTATGGCCGACGAACAATTTAATTTTAGCGTTAATGTACCTTTAACCAGGTCCGAATGCATTGTAGCTATTTGCGACAAAAAAGAAGAAGAGTGCGCAACGGCTACCCGATTCCATGTAATTTTTGCTACCGTAGAACCGGATACTGACAACCTCTGCCAAGAGCCCTGCAAAGGCGGCACCCGCATCAGAGTAATCGTAGAGCTTGAATTAATGGCCTTTAAACATGTGGAATCAATAGTTTGCTTGCCGCTCTGCCCGCCGGAATTCTGCACTCCCGGTGAAGGGCCACCGGCTGGTGAATGCCCGGATTATGTAGAAACTACCGAATGTCCATCCTGGTGTCAGGATGAATGCACCTCATGCCCACCACCGCAGGTAACCAAACCATAAGGAAATCCCCCAGAGTCGGGGGATTTTTCTTATTAAAACCCTATTTTAAATTTTTGAAAATACCAATCGTCATCATATTTTCTAAGATTAAAAAGTTCACTTCTGCGGGTAAAAGGATAATTAAAGATTAACTCTCCTACCGCTCTGGAAAACTCCTCATAGCGGCTATAAAGCGTAAATAGTTTTTGCACCCGCTCTTCTTTTAAATGATTTAGAGCTAAAATAAAAAGATTTTTTAAAGAAGCTTCTCTACTGGTGGGATAGGGCTGCTTTTGGCGAAACAAATGGTAAACTACCACTTTTGGTACCACTAAAAGCCGGTAGCCCAGAAGCCACAGCCTTAAAGATAACTCCACATCTTCCCAGCCCCACCGCTCCATAAGGGTTTCAAAGCCACTCAGCTCATAAAATATTTTACTTTTTACCACCATCAGTCCTCCGGGAAGGATGGGAACTTCTGAGGCTTTTGCAGGCTTAGGAAGCCAGGCAAGACGAAATTCCGGAGTCAGGGTCTGGCCAAAACCAATCCGTGAGGGCTCAGCTAAAGAGGCAATGGCCGGCCCCACCGCTCCCACCGTTTTATCCTGCAGCACCTCTTCCAAATAATCCAGCCAAAAACTCTGATAGCTCATGTGAGCATCCGAAAAAACCAGATATTTACCGGCAGCATATTTTGCTCCAAGGTTTTTGGCCCGGGCCAGGCCTAGACCTTCAGTTTTTAGAAGTTTTACCTGGCTATATCTTGAGTCTTTTTCTAAAAAAGCGGTTGACTGGTCGGTTGAACCATCATCCACGACAATTACTTCAAAAGATTTACCCACCCGGGTTTGGGTTAAAGAATAAATAGTATTTTTTAAGTTTATTCCTTCGTTTTTAGTGGTAATAATTATTGAAAACATAAAAAAACCTCCTTGTTTTAATTTATGAAAACAAAGAGGTAAAAGACCCATTTCTTAAAAGTCTATTGAAAACTTGTTAAAGTACCAGCTGTCATCAAATATTTTTCTTCTTTCATAAACCGCCCTGCGTTTCCAGATTTCCGCTGAGCTTAATTCTTTTATAATTTTTTTCCCAAAAGTAAAATTATTGATTATATTGATAGTTTTTACAATCCTTGGCGGGTTAAAATGAAGACAGGCAAGGCGCCCGAGATTGTATAAAACATTTTCGTTAAACCCCTTATATTGCTGCCCCGAACGAAATAGATGGTAAACTCTAACTTTAGGAGTAGCTATAAGTCTTTCGCCAAAAAGCCAGGAGCGCAGGGAAAACTCGACATCATCAAAACCCCAAACCCGAAAACCAATTTCAAAACCCAAAAGTTTTTTTAATGTTTGCTTTTTGATTAGAAGAAAACCACCAGGAAGAAGGGGAACCTCTACTTCTTTGTCTCGAAGGGGAAGCCAGGCGGGAGTGAAGTTTTCCTTTAAAGTAAGGCCCATTCCTACCCTTTCGGGTTCCTTTAAAGAAGCCACCGCCGGCGAAATACTATTTACCCCTAAACGCTCCATTTCCTCTAAAAGTATGTCGCCCCAGTAATCACTGACCAGGACATGGGCGTCGCAAAAGAGAAGATAATCTCCTGCCGCTTTATCTCCTCCTAAATTTTTTGCCTGGGTCAGGCTTAAACGGGGAAATTTAAAATATCTAAGGTTTTGATAGGAAGGTTTTTTTAAAAATGCCCCTGAATTATCAGTAGAGCCGTTATCCACGACAACAATCTCTATTTTTTCACTATTTTTTGCTTTTATAAAACTATCTACGGTTTTCTGCAGCCAGTGCCCCTCATTATAAGCAATAATAATTACCGAAAGCACTTTTTTTCCTCCTCAAGAGCGGTCAAAGTCTGGGCCAAGGTTTCTCTACTATTACTTAGAGCTTCTAATAGCTCCAAGCTCAAGATAAGTTTTTCTTTAAAGTTACCAAGATCTTTACCAGAAATAATTGCTTCGCTTATTTTTTTTGTTAAGAGACAGTATAATTCTTTTTCACATTCTAAAAGTTTAGCTTGGTTAAATAAAAAAGAAATAATTATTTTTTCTTTTTCTGGATAAAAAGTTTTTCTCGCCTTTTCTTCCTCCCGGTTTTCCATAAAAACCCTCCTTACTTTTGGGGATGGGCAGTACCCTGCAGACTGTCAAATTTTTGCTTAAATACTTTTAGTAATAGCGTTATTCCATCTTCTACTGGTCCGAAAATAAATTGGCCACAATCCGTTTGATAAGTCCCATAACTCTCTCCTCAAAGATGTATTGGCAATTATAGAATATGCGGCCATAAAAAAAGGGCACCAGGCCCTAAGTTATTTTTTTAGTTTATTTATTTCGGTTCCAACAGTGATATCCCAGTAGACATTTCTTTTTTTATCTTCTAAGTTAATACTTTCAGGATTTAAAAAATCTTCATTTCCGTCTTCATCCGTCATTTTGATCTTGGCTACTGGAATTTCTATTTCCTCTTCCTCTTCATTTTCTTCTGCTTTTTTTTCTTCTATTATTGGAATTCTTGGAGGTTCTTTTTTTTCTTCTTTTAGTTTCTCTCTGATTAGTAATTCTTTTATTGCAGCTATTTCTTCGGCAAACTTTTTTTCCTGAACGGATTTTTCCTCTTCATATTTTTTCACCAGTTCTTCCTTTTCTTTTGCCATCCTTTCCTGCCGTTTTCTGCTATCGCTAATATACCATGCAAATAATGCCAAGATAATTAGCAAAGCAACTACGATCCCTTCCCACATTAGCTTCACCCCTTAAAAAGGAATTCTAAAGTATTTAAAATACCAGTCATCATCATAAGCCCGATAACGGAAATAATTTTTTCTCTGCTGCCATACATTAGAAAAAATAACTTCCCGGATTACCCCTTCCATATTGGGGGTACGTAAAATTTTTTTAAGGGTTTTTTCAACTCTTTTTTCATTAAAATGAGAAAGAGCCATCCAGAAAAGGTTAAAATTTATATGGCTAAAATCCACTTTATAGGGATGAGGGGAGCGAAAGAGATGCTTGACTGTAACCTCAGGATAAACCATGCATTTATAACCAAATAACCAGGCTTTCATACTGATTTCCACATCATCATAGCCCCAGATGCGAAAGTTTCGGTCAAAACCTCCTATTCTTTCAAAAACCTGTTTTTTTACAGCTAAAAACCCTCCTGGTAAAACTGCAACTTCCTGCGGTCCATCGGGCTTTTCCGTATGCCAGTAAACCTCTAAATCCTGATTTAACGATAAGCCATACCCCACTGCCCTGGGATTATTAATGGAAGCCATTGCCGGGGCTAAAAGATCCGCATCGGTAAAGCTGAAGCCCTCTAATAAAAAATCAAGCCAGCTATCCGGGACTGTTACATGGGCATCAGCAAAGATTAAAAATTCTCCTTCGGCATAATTTGCGCCAAAATTTCGAGCATTCGCCGTGCCTAAACCGCTGGTTTTAAATAAGCGCACCCGGCTGCGATAGGGTTCATTTTTAATAAAATCACTGCTTTTATCCACTGATGCATCATCCACCACAATTATTTCAAAACTAGCTTTGTTTTTAGCTTTTAAAAATGAATCTACTGTCATTTTAAGATAATGCTGCTCATTTTTACTCGGTAAAATCACCGAGGCTGTTACCGGCATTTTTGTTCCCCCTCAATTTTTTATTAAGTAAATAATCGGAACCCGCCTCTGCGAGTTCCGAAGAAAAAGAAAATAGATTAAGGATCAATAGCAAAGGGCGGCTCAGTAGTTGGCATCGGTGTAGCAGTGCCGGATACCTGATCAAAGAGAGCATAGAAGACTTTCATAATTAAAGTTACATTGTCGGTAAGCGGTCCAAAGATAAATTGTCCGCATTCATCGGTAATTACGTGGCCAATAGCAATAATATCGCAGGGATCAGTATCATAAGTTGGCCCAGGCTTAAAGAACTTTACTACCGCTCCATTTAAGGGATCACCATTGGGATCTCTGACAATACCGTGGATTACTACCCGGTCTTCATATTCAAGATAAAAGTCATAGTCATACTGCTGATGAAAACCAACTTCTCCCTGCGAAGGAATAGAAATCTCGTACTTCATTAATTTATAGCCCACAGGCGTCACTCCTTTCGGTAATTTATGGTTTAAGTTTTGCTCTAATATACTTTATGTGCCTGCCGTAAAAATAGTTACTTACTGCTATTTTTTAAATAAAACCCAATATTTCTTAGTAATCTTAAAATTTCTTCAGCTCCTTCACCGGAAATAGTAAGGTTTTTCTGGTATTTTTTCATAAGTTCTAAAAATTCATGCCAGTGTTTATGCTCATCCATTGTCAATACTGATAAACTTCCTTCATTAAATCCTGCTGCTTTTCCTTCGGAAAAGCCCCGCTCATAGCCAGATTCAAAACCGTCATTAAAACCTTCGGCATAACCAAGCTTTTTGCCCTCAAAAAATCCCTGTTCAAAACTTTTTTCTTTACTCATACTTTTTCACCTCTAAATTTGCGGAAAACCCATCCTCAGTTTCCCCCGGGTATCAATGCCGCCGATTCCCTTTTGTCCGGTAATTGTATTTATAACAACTTCTTTTACTGTTAAAGGATCATAAATTGACGAATACGCGATTTTCTCAACCACAAACACCGGATCATAGGCATGAATTAAAACCCGCTCCGGTGAACTTGCAAAATTTGCTCCAGCTTCTAAAATGCCTTCAAAATACGACTGACAGGCCCCGGCAAAAATAATTAAATTATCTTTATCGCGATCAATTTTTTCTCTTAAAATTTTGACCCCTTCAATAAAATAGCGGGAATTTCGATAGTTATTAACGTCTTTTAAATTACTTTTATTTTTTATTAAAGCATCATGCCCGGTGAGCACTACTATATCGGGTAAATGTTTAAAATAAAGTTCTTCGATTTTTTGGGGCTGTTCTTTTTCCGAAACGGCATACCCGTAAACCGGAATATTTAATTGACGATAAGTTGTAAGACACATTTCTAAATATTCTTTATCTCCATCTAAATGTAAAACCGTTCCCGGCCTTTTAAAGTAGCCGTTGCTGTTTTCTTCTCCCCTTAAATAGTAGCGGTATTTTCGCTCCTGGCGGATGCGCTCCATTGTCTCTTCAGTCTTTTTTATAGAGCTTTTTATATAATCACGATATTCTTTGTCTGTAACTTTGATCAGGTCAGAAACAGGAGCATCGGCACAAAGGCGGATATCTATTCCTTTTAAAACCGCAATCTCGCCTTTTTCACTTTTTTTAATTTCTATAACCTTGAAAAGCAGATCTTTCCCATAAGATATTCTGGCTACGATATCACCAGCTGTAACCACAGATATACCTCCTTTCCTATTTCTAATATAGGATATTCAGCCTTTGCTCCTTTGGTTATTTGTTAAACCTTTTCTTACTTTTTAAATAAACTATATTAGAAACATTAAAAGGAGGGACAATTATGCAAATTTCCGACGAAAAAGGTTTTTTATATCTGACCTCAGCCCAGCAGCTGCCAGTTGCCCAGGAATATATAATTTTTTCCAGCAAGTTTTACCCTTTTGTTTCAAGCAGATTCTGGACGCAGCAAATTACAGGAACTACTGCGACTATTGCTCCCTATAACAGTGGTATTAGTTTAAACAGCGGATCGGGTATTGGCAGAGCCAAGCTTATAGGTAAAAATTTTGCACAATATTTATCCGGACTTGGCATGATAGTAAGATTCAGTATAATACTGGGAGATACAGGGGAGGAAGGCAATGTCAGGGAATGGGGATACGGTGATGAACAAAATGGTCTATTTTTTCGCTTAAATGGAACCCGTCTGGAATTTGTTCGCCGGAGGAATGGAGCAGAAGTAGAAGTAATTGACTCGGAATATTGGGATACCCCGGTAACTCCAGACCCTTACGGTCATTTATATATGATGCAGTTTCAGTGGTTTGGAGTAGGCAATATTTACCTATACTACGACATGGATTTAGTGCACACCGTAAAATTTACCGGGACCGATACTGATTTTTCGTTTCAAATACCTGATCAAACTATTTTTATAAAAAACGAAAATCTTGCCCAAACCCAGAGCAACCATACTTTGATATTAGGCGGAGTTGAACTGGCTAATGAAGGAAATGCTCTAAATTCTCCGCCGATAAACCGCACCATTTTAAATGAAAATCCAATTTTCATTGATGCGTGCAGCTATCAACCAATAATTGCCTTAAGATTCCCCCACCGTAAAAACGGTTTCGAAAATCACCGATATCTAAACATTAACCGTATAACGATTTCGTCCTCTGTAAATACGTGGATAAAAATTGTCAAAAACTCTTTGCTTACCGGTACCTTTGAAGATTTAGAAACTTTGCCTGATCCCTCTATCGCCCCAGAAATAGAAATTACTGACGAATTAGCTACAGGCAGCGCGTTTGTTTCGGGAGTAAATGTTCGTTACTGCTACACTTATACTCAGAGTATCGGGGAAACAAGGCCCAGTCCCGTTAGTACAAACTTAACCATTACCTCTCCCCCGAAAAAAATAAAGATAGCTATTCCAGGTAATAATTATGCCAAAAGCATTCGCCTTTATCGAAGTTTAAACGGCAGTCCTTACTATTTAGTAGGTGAACTTTCAACTTTTGAAAATGAATTTTTGGATAATGGAGAACCGGCCGGCATCACAACTCCTCCAAGCTTTAATAACACTGCCGGATGTAGTTTGGCTGAATTTTCAAAAAGTTTTAGTGTTTCAGGTGGTAGAGAAATTATTATTTTAAATGCCGGAAGTTTTTCTCCGGTAATTCACAATTTTGAAAAAAGAAATCTTTTGTTAATTCCGGGCGACAGCTTAGCAGTGTTAGCTAAAGCAGAATCCGGCGAAGGAAAGATAGCTGTCACCCTTAGCTTTGATGAAACTTATTAAGGGGGTGAAGTTATGGCAAATTATCGGGTTTTTAACAGCGAAACTACCCCAATTTATGCCCGGATATTCGTTCAAGATCAGACGGGCAACTGGGTTCCCATGGAAGTAAATGGGTTTTCATCCCAGGTAGTGGTGAGTGATTATTATCTTGGTATTGGCCGGGGGGATATTTCAGTTTACAAACATGGTATTTTAAACGGTTTTCGGCCAAATTTAACCAAAGCCAGTTTTCTACCATTAAACGGCGGAGTAGTGGCTGAAGAACAAATCCCCGCTGAACTAAAAATTGTATCTACTTCCGCTGAAGATTCTGCCTCCGGTTTAGGAGTACAGAAAGTAAAAATCTGCTATTTAGATGATGATTACAACATCCTTGAACATCTTGTTGATTTAAGCGGGCAAACCCCGGTTATCATTAATTTGCCAGCTTTACGCCATTTAGAGGGATTTGAAGCAGTTCAAGTTGGAAGTTTGGGAGGAGCCAGTGGGACTATTGTTTTAAGTGATTTAGAGGGAACAAATAATTATGCTCAAATTTCTCCCGGGAAAACTCTGTGGCCCCACTCGCACCTTCATGTGCCAGCCGGGCATAAACTTTTTATTTATAAAGTCGGACTTTATGCTTACGACGCTGATATTGAATTTCTTCTTTACCGCGAAGAAAATTATGCCCCCGAAGGGGGGGTAGTTTTAAAAGAAATTTGGCAGTCATACCTGGCCAAAGGTTCTTTTCTTGTAGATTTTCCAGTTCCTATTGTTGTGGAAGAAAAACGAAAAATTGAATTAAAAGCAAGATCTTATATCGCAACCTTTGCCCAGGCAGGTTGTAATATCTTTTACTGGATAGAGTAAAAGCGGGAAGCTTTTAGCTTCCTGCTTTTATCTTCTGCCCTGGAGATAGAGGGTTAAGCTTCCCGGATTTACTGGGTTAGTTGCTTTATAAGCCACTCTAACATATCTTGATAAAACTAAAGGTGGCAATACCCGGGCTTCTCCTGCCGGTACCATTACTGTATCGTTATCCCTCACCCACTCTACCCCATCCGGACTGTATTCAATAACCACTAAAGCATCACCGGGTCCGGTATTTTTAACCACGTAACTGTACTCAAGGGCCAAGACCTCTCTGGCCAAGGAGTAATCCCAATCGGCCCCCGCTTCTAAATCTTCAATTTGGTTTACTTCAAAACTTGGTACATATATATCCACTTCCTCCTGAAAAATAACCTCCAGGGCTGGCCAGTATAAAGAGTTTTTAAATTCTTTGGTACGAAAGCCAATTAAATTATCGGTAGCTTCATCAGCCATTTTTAACATTACCCCCTGATTAACCGCTTCCCCGCGCATCCACTTTTGAGCTAAATCAGTAAGATCAAATTCTAAGAACACATCCTGTTCATTGGTTAGGGTGATACTGTAAACCGGAGGCTCAACAAAGTTGGGCTGATTCCACCAGGTTACAGTTTTTTCGTGCCAGTAAGATACCAACTGAAAAACTCCCAGATTTTTTTCCACCCCTGGAAAATCATTTTTAAACAAATACAGTTTCATAACTGCTGAGGAAATGTTTGCATTATAAGGAATTTTACTTATGTCAAACTGAATAAATGCTCGGTAGGTCTTATTCATACTTCTACCAACTAACATTTCTAACTGGGCCATGGGAATATAATAGGCCTGCCCCAGATAAATATAAGCATCATACTGAGGTGGCTTTAATATTTTTACTGTCATTTAAAACACCTCCTTATAAATTAGAAACTTCTGCCCTGGAGAAAAGCTTTAAAGTGAAAGTGTAATTTAAAGCCAGCACCTCCTGGGCCGGCAGCGACTGCCACTCACTAAAACAGCTTACTTCAAATTCCCGTTCGCAAACTTTCCCTAAGCCACATACCTATTTCCACATTCCCCCTCTAATTTAGTTTATTCATTAAAGCTTTTTCTGGTTTAGTTAACTTTCATGTAAATCGTTCAATACAATTTAGATATTGTTTTTCAGGGGCAGTCCTAAAGAAAAAAACCTCTTGCCTTTTTTTGAGCAAGAGGTTTTTTGTGAGAATAGCGTATTAATTATTTTGTATACTTATCCGCCACACTTGTTGCCCCAAAAGCCTCCGGCTTAATTCTGGGAGTAAAGCCTGAGCCCAAAACCATCCCTACCACTTCTTTAATTAAATCTTTGGTGTCTCCTTTTTTGCCCACATCAATGTGGATTTCTACCGGTAGTTCCGCCCGGCCGTGTTCGGAAAAGTAGTGCATGACCTGGCTTCCCACTTCTAAACTTAAGGCAGTCTCATAAAAGATTTTCTGCCTTAAGCTTACCACATGCCGTTCGCTTTTTTTCTTGTAGTAATAGCGAGCTCCTTTGCCAATCCGGTGGATTACAATTGCCGTGACAAAAATTGTCTCATCGTTTTTAGCTTGCGAATCGGAGCCGATGATAATTTTATAAGAAGACGAAGGAAGT
>Ga0334722_10005164_pt1 | contig 13284 bp, 14 predicted proteins | sample C3_bottom_MG_FD_207210 | JGI IMG/M metagenome (GOLD analysis project Ga0334722, IMG submission 207210) | Sediment microbial communities from Yellowstone Lake, YNP, Wyoming, USA - C3_bottom | ecosystem: Environmental > Aquatic > Freshwater > Lake > Sediment | place: USA: Wyoming | collected...
GTACGCTCGGCTGGACCAACCTTCGCCGCCATGTGGCAGGCCGCGGGTGCCTCGATCGTCTCGGTCCCGAGCAACGAAGTCTATAACGCACTGCAGACCGGGGTGGCCGAGGCGACTGACACCAGCACCGGCAGCTTCGTCTCGTTTCGCATCTACGAGCAGGTGAAATGCGTCACCGCGCCGGGCGAAAACGCCCTCTGGTTCATGTACGAGCCGGTGCTGATGTCGAAGAAAGCGTTCGTCAAGCTGAACAAGAAACAGCAGGATGCCCTGCTGCAAGCGGGCAAGAAGGCGCAGGACTACTTCGCCAAGGAAGCCAAGGGCCTGGATGACGCAATGGTCAAGACGTTCAAGGATCATGAAGTCGAGGTGGTCACGCTGACACCGGCAGAATACGATGCGTGGGTCAAGGTCGCAAAAGAAAGTTCCTACGCGGAATTCGCCAAGGAAGTCCCGGACGGCAAACAACTGATCGACGAAGCCTTGAGCGTAAAGTAAGCCTTAAGGTAAGCCTATAACTCGACGGCGGGTCGGCCAGCGCGGCCCGCCTTACTATTTCTTCCCTGCTACCGGCCCGCGGGCCGCAGGCAATGGACCGTTCATGGACCAATTTGTTCGCAGCGTCAAACTCATCTCCCTGGTATTCGGCTACCTTGCCGCAGCGCTGATCGCCCTCAGCGTGCTGGTGGTCTGCCACATGGTGTTCGTGCGCTACGCGCTGAACCAGAACACCATCTGGCAGACGGACTTCGTCACCTACAGCCTGGTGGCGGCGACCTTTATTGGCAGCCCCTTCGTGCTGACGACGCGAGGCCATGTCGCCGTCGATATCCTGCCGCTTTATTCCGGCCCGCGCTCGCGCTGGTGGCTGGCGCTGTTTGCATCCGCCGTGACGCTCTTCTTCTGCATCGTAATGACCGTGCTCACGTTCCAGTTCTGGCAGGAGGCCTGGGACAACAAGTGGGTGTCCGATACCATGTGGCGGGCGCGTCTGTGGATTCCCTATGCGGCATTGCCGATCGGCCTGGCCCTGCTGACGCTGCAATGCCTTGCCGACCTGGTCGGCTTGGTAAGCGGCCGCGAACCGCCCTTCGGCATTACCAAGGCGCATCGCTCATGAGCCCCGGAACCCAGGGCACCCTGGTTCTGTTGCTCACGCTGTTGATGCTGCTGTCGGGGGCGCCGGTCGCATTCGGCCTGGGCACGATTTCCATCATATTCATCGTGATCTTCCAGGGATTCGACGCGCTGCACGTGGTGGCGGAGACTTTCTATGCCGGATTGAACGACTTCACCCTGGTATCGATTCCGATGTTCGTGATGATGGGGGCTGCGATCGGCTCTTCCCCTGCGGGCAAGGACCTGTACGAAGCGCTGGATCGCTGGCTTTATCGCGTGCCCGGCGGACTTGCAATTTCCAACCTCGGCGCCTGCGCCATCTTCGCCGCGCTGACCGGGTCCTCGCCCGCGTGCTGCGCCGCGATCGGCAAAATGGGCATCCCCGAGATGCGGCGGCGCGGCTATCCGGATGACGTCGCGACCGGCTCGATCTGCGCCGGCGGCACGCTCGGCATCCTGATTCCGCCGTCGATCACGTTCATTCTCTACGGCATCGCCACCGAGACTTCGATCGGCCGCCTGTTCCTCGCCGGCGTATTGCCGGGGCTGATGCTCACTGCGCTGTTCATGTTGTGGACCTTGTTCATCATCTGGAAACGTGGGTTTCGCTCGCATGCGGCAGACTTCCGCTACAGCTGGAAAGAGAAATTCCAGTCGATTCCAAAGATCGCGCCGTTCATCGGCATTATCGCCGGGGTGATGTATGTGCTCTACGGCGGCGTCGCGACGCCGTCCGAGGCGGCCGGCGTGGGCGCGGCGCTGTGCGTGGTGATGGCCGTGGTGATCTATCGCATGTGGCGGCCGAAGGCCTGGTGGGCGATCCTGCGCGACACCACGAGAGAGTCGGTGATGATCCTGATGATCATCGCGGCCGCCGTGCTGTTCGGCTACATGCTGACCTCGCTTTATCTCACCCAGACGCTGGCGCAGGCGATTGCCGACATGCATGTCAATCGCTGGGTGCTGATGGCGATGATCAACGTGTTCCTGCTGATCTGCGGCTTCTTCATCCCGCCGGCGGCGGTGATCCTGATGACCGCGCCCATACTCTACCCGATCATCAAGGCGGCCGGTTTCGACCCGGTGTGGTTCGGCGTGATCCTGACGATCAACATGGAAATCGGCCTGATCCATCCGCCGGTGGGCTTGAACATCTACATCGTCAGTTCGATTGCGCCGGACGTGCCGGTCACGCGCATCATGTGGGGCACCATTCCCTATGTAGCGTGCATGATGCTGTCGATCGTGATCCTGTGCGTGTTTCCGGAAATTGCCACCTGGCTGCCCGACCACATGATGGGCGGCGGGAAGTGATGCGGCCGTCTTAAGACCCGCGTTTATACCCCTATCAATCCATTCAAAAAGCCTGACTCATGCCCGGTCCCCTGTCGCACATTCGCGTTCTCGATCTGTCCCGCGTGCTCGCCGGCCCCTGGGCGGGACAAAATCTTGCTGACCTCGGCGCCGAGGTGATCAAGGTCGAACGCCCCAAGTTCGGCGACGACTCGCGTACCTACGGCCCGCCCTGGATCAAAGACAAGGAGGGCCGCGACACCAAGGACTCGGCCTATTTCACTTCCGCCAACCGCGGCAAGAAATCGATCACGCTCAATATCTCCAAATCCGAGGGCCAAGAACTCGTGCGCGAACTCGTGCGCAGCTGCGACGTGCTGATCGAGAACTACAAGTTCGGCGACCTGGCGCGTTACGGCCTGTCCTACGACGACCTGAAGCAGATCAATCCGCGCCTGATCTACTGCTCGGTCACCGGCTTCGGTCAGACCGGCCCGTACCGGGAGCACCCGGGCTATGACTTCATGATCCAGGGCATGGGCGGGATGATGAGCGTCACCGGCGAACCCGACAGCGCGCCCGGCGGCGGGCCGCAACGGGCCGGCGTCCCGGTGGCCGACATCATCACCGGCATGTACGCCACCATCGCGGTATGCGCCGCGATCGCGCACCGCGCCGAGACCGGCATCGGCCAGCACCTGGATCTCGCCTTGCTCGACTCGCAGATTGCCTTGCTCGCGTACCAGAACACCAATTATTTCGCCACCGGCAACCCGCCCAAGCGCATCGGCAATCTGCACCCCAATATTGTGCCCTACCAGCCGTTCAAGACCGCCGACGGCGACGTGATCCTCGCCTGCGGCAACGACAACCTGTTCCGCAAATTCTGCGAGGCGGCCGGATGCATGGAGCTCGCCGACGATCCGCGCTTCGCGGGCAACGGCAAGCGCGTTGAGAACCGCGCCGAACTGACGCGGCTGCTGCAGACAGTCTTCGCGCAGCGCACGACGCGCGTATGGGTAGACCTCCTGGAAGCGGCAGGCGTGCCCAACGGGCCGATCAACGACGTGGCCCAGGTGTTCGAGGAACCGCAGGTGAAGGCGCGCGGCATCAAGGTCGAACTCGAGCATCCGGTCGCGGGCAAACTGCCGACCGTGGCGAGCCCGATGCGCTTCTCCGCCACGCCGGTCGAATACAAACTCGCGCCGCCGGTCCTCGGCCAGCATACCGACGAAATCCTGCGCGACTTGCTGCAATTGGACGACGCCGCCATCGCCAAATTAAAGGCCGACGGCACGGTTTGATTGGCGTCCGGCGTACAGCGCGCTGTGTGCGCCAGCGTACGGTGGAAATTTCGCTAAAGTGCAAGCATGGAATCCCTGTCTATAAGGGGGCTAACCATGAACTGCACCACCGCCATGCACAAGCTGTTTCTGTCGCTATTGCTAGCCGCCGCTTTGGCGGCGCCTGCCTACGCGCAAGTCAACGTCAGCATCAACATTGCGCCGCCCGCGCCGCAGTATGAGCCCGTGCCGGCCATTCCATCAGGCTATGTCTGGGCGCCTGGATACTGGGGCTGGAACGGCGACCACCACGTCTGGATTCGCGGACGCGCCATCCTGCAGCGCCAGGGCTATCGCTGGGAGCCGGACCGCTGGGAGCAGCGCGACCGGACCTACTATCGCACCGAGGGGCAGTGGGTACGCGACAAGCACTACAAACCCGTCAAAGTAAAAAAGGAAAAGAAAGAAAAGAAACAGAAAGGCAACAAGCACGACCGCTGAACGCTTGCCGGCCAGGCCGCCCGACCGCAGTCCGGTCGGGCATCTTCTCTGCTGTTCGGGGTAATGCGTTTTTAGACTCGTCTCACCACAGACTAATCAGCATTTTCGTCGCCATGATGAACAGCAAGCCGGCGAATATGCGCTTGAGCGTCCTGGTAGGCAAGCGGTGGGCGAGCGCCGCGCCCACCGGGGCCAGCAGGACGCTGGTGAGGGCAATGCCCGCGACCGCCGGCAAATACACGTAACCGAGACTCCACGCCGGCAGGCCGCCATGCGCAAGGCCGCTCGCGATGAAGCCCGCGGTGCCGGCAAGCGCGATCGGAAAGCCGATCGCAGCGGCGCAGCCTATCGCCTGCAGCAGCGGCACGCCGCAATACAGCATGAAGGGCACGGTCATGAATGCGCCGCCGATGGCGGCGAAAGCCGAAGCCGCGCTGATCAGGAAGCCCGCGACGAACATGCCCGCAGCGCCGGGTGCCGCGCGCGACGCCGCCGGCTTGCGCTCGAGCAGCATGTTGGCTGAGGCCATGTACAGCAGCGCGAACAGCCGCGTCGGGATCGCACCCGCCACTGCAGATCCCACCAGTCCGCCGATCAGGATGCCCGGCGTCATCGCCTTGATCAGGTCCCAACGCAAGGCGCCGCGCGCGACGTGCGCGCGCACGCTGGCCACCGAGGTGAGCAGTATGGACGCCATTCCCGAGCCCACGGCGAGGTGCAGGATCTGCTCCCGCGGCAGTCCCTGCGCCTCGAACAGCATCACCAGCAGCGGCACCATGATGGCGCCGCCGCCTATGCCCAGCAGGCCGGCAAAGAATCCCACCGCCGCGCCGATCGCGGCATAGCCCAGCCACCATTCCATCATCTATCCGTTTTGGCTTGCCGGGGCTTGCGCGCGCAGGAGCAATTCCGCGACTTCGACGAATCCGTCGCCACTGCGGCAACGGCTCACATAGGCGGGCGCATCGGTCAGGCGCGCGCCGAAATCGGTCACGTTGGCCACCCCGACCGAATTGGAGAAGAAGCGGAACATGGGCGCATCATTCGGCGAATCGCCGACGAACAGGTACCCGGCCTGATCGCGCGCGAGATCGATGCCGTAGCGCTCCTGCATCAGGGTGCGCGTCATGCCCAGCTTGTCGTAATCGCCGAACCAGCCGTTGACGTGGATGGAGCTGATTTTCGCCGTCATCCCGGCCGCGCGCATCAGGGCGACGATCCGGTCCACCTCGGCAAACGGCAGGCGCGGCACGTCTTCGCAGAAGTCGATCGCCAGATCGGCCTCACGATAGAGTTGATCGGAAGCCAGCGCGCAGCCCGGCACCTCGCGCAGGATACGTTCGCGCACGGCGATCATTCTTTCGCGGTTGGCGGCGCGCGCCGCCGCGTCGAACAGGAAACGCTGCCCTAGTTTCTTGCGCGCAGCGTCGTAGTAGAAATAGAACGCCCCGTTCTCGCCCACCACCGCATCCACCGGCCACATGCGCGCAATGTGATCGCACCAGCCGGCCGGCCGGCCGGTAATGGGAATGACCAGCTTGCCGGCGGCATGCAGCCGCTCCAGCGCGGCATAGGCGCGCGCGGTGAGCTTGCCCTCGCTCGAGAGCGTGTCGTCGATGTCGCAGAACACGCCGCGGATGTTCTTCGCGACTGCGGCAGAAAGATCGGCGAGCGGGTTCACCGGCCACCCTCCATGCGTTGCGCGACGCGCCTGCGCTGCGACGCGCTCATGTGCAGGCCGCATTTGGTGCGGCGCCAGAGCACGTCTTCGCCGCAGCGCGCCCATTCGCGCGCGATCAGGTAGGCGAGTTCGCGCTCGTACAGGCCGCCGCCGAAGTTCTCGCCCAGATCGGCCTCGGTCTTTGCGTCATCAAGTATCTGCCCGATCAGCGTCCCATGGCGGCGCAGCAGGCGCGCCAGCCAGTGCGGATCCAAACCGCAATAGCGCGCACGGAATTCGGCCAGCACGGCCGGAAAATCGCGTCCGCCGAAATCGCCGCCGGGCAGCGCTTCATCAGAGGTCCAGGTCCGGTGCGCCGGAATCCAGCGCGCGAGCTTTTCCAGTACGTGTTCGGCCAGCTTGCGCGAGGTGGTGATTTTTCCGCCAAAAATGGACAGCAACGGCGGGCCGCGGTCGTCCAGCAGCAGCACATAGTCGCGGGTGATGGCCGAGGGATCTTCCTTGCCGTCGTCGTACAAGGGACGCACGCCGCTGTAGCTCCACGCCACCTGATCGGCGGTGACCGGCCGGGCGCTGTAGCGGCTGGCCGCGGCGCACAGGTAAGCCAGCTCCTCCGGCGAAATCGGCGACTCGATGTCATCGCCAGCGACCTGCACGTCCGTGGTGCCGATGAGGGTGAATTCGCGCTCGTAGGGGATCATGAATACCACCCGCCGGTCCGGATTCTGCAGGATGTAGGCGTAGCGCTTGTCGTGGATGCGCGGCACCACGATGTGGCTGCCCTTCACCAGGCGCACCTGGCCGGGCGATTCGATCTTCAGCTCGCGATCGAGCAGACTCTTCACCCAGGGACCGGCTGCGTTGACCAGGATGCGCGCACGCGCCTGCGTTTCCTGACCGCTCGCCTGATCGCGCAGCGTCACGCACCAGGCATCGCCTTCGCGCCGCGCGCCGGTGCAGCGCGTGCGCGGAAGCACGGTCGCGCCGTGCGCGCGCGCCGAGGACAGCGTCAGCAGCACCAGGCGCGCATCGTCCACCCAGGCGTCGTAGTAGGCAAAACCGCGCTTGAACTCGGGCTTCAGGCCCGCGCCGTAGCCCTGCGGGGTGAAGCTGACGCTCTTCGCCTTGGGCAGGCTGCTGCGCTTGCCGCCGAGCCCGAATGCGCGCGTCCCCAGATTGTCGTAGAGGAACAGTCCGGCGCGTATCATCCACGCCGGACGCAGATGCCGTTCGTGCGGCAATACGAATTCCAGCGGCCAGACGATGTGGGGCGCAATGCGCAGCATCACTTCGCGCTCGGACAGCGACTCTGCCACCAGGCGGAATTCGTAGTACTCGAGGTAGCGCAGCCCGCCGTGAACCAGTTTGGTGCTCGCCGAGGACGTCGCCGAAGCGAAATCGTTTTGCTCGGCGAGCAGCACTTTGAGCCCGCGTCCGGCGGCATCGCGCGCTATCCCCGCGCCGTTGATGCCGCCGCCGATGACGGCGATGTCGTAAAGTTCCATTGAGAGCTCATCACAGTACTAGGGCTTACCCCGCAAGGGGAGTTTCCGCCTGGGGGACGCATCCCTAAGGAAGCTTCCCCTCAAGGGGGATCCGAAACCTTCGGAGCGCATTCTCCCTGTCCCGAAATCGAGGTCCGCATCGCCACGTCTGAACCAAACTCGCAGCAAGGTGCGCAAGCGCCGCGTTCCCCCCTCGGATTCGACGCTGACGGCAGAGCGGGGAATTATAGCAGCGCTGCCTGCCCCGACCCGCGAGGGCGTGGACGCAGGGGGTCCGGGGACAGCCCCCCGGCGAGGCACTACAATGGCGCCTTTTGCATAGAGGCTGCCATGCCAAGCACCACGTCCCCCAGCGGATTGACCATTGAGGAACTCGTCCTCGGCGCAGGCGCCGTCGCTGCCGCCGGCCAGAGTGTGACCGTGCACTACACCGGCTGGCTCACCAGCGGAGCCAAGTTCGATTCGAGCAAAGACCGCAATGATCCCTTCGTCTTCCACTTGGGCGCGGGCCAAGTCATCCGCGGTTGGGACGAAGGCGTACAAGGGATGCAAGTGGGGGGAAGGCGCAAGCTGACGATTCCAGCAGAACTCGCTTACGGCGTCCGCGGTGCCGGCGGCGTCATTCCGCCCAATGCGACGCTGGTGTTCGAGGTCGAATTGCTGGCGATCGCTTGAACCGCTGCGAGAATAGCTCGGGGATAGTGCGCTGCTGCAGCGACTGCGCGTAGGCGCCTTTCGGGCGTCGCGCAGGCGCTCGTTGCTATCGTCCCGCGGGGACTCCCTTCAGCCGTAATGGACTGCCAGCCACAGCGTGGGCGTGGCAGTCGATTCAACCCGATGCCGGCGATGCGGCGCTATATCGACGAAATCCCCTGGCCGCAACAGGCGCGAAGCCGGCTCGTCTTCGAAAACCAAGCGCGCTTCCCCCTGCAGCACGAGCACCCACTCTGCCTGAGGCTGGTCATACCAGAATCCTGGCGGACTCGCCTGCCCGGTGGAAACGATGCGCTCTATGCGCAATCCCGGGCGCGAGAGCAGGTCGAGGCACTGTTCCGCCACAGCGCGCGCGGGTAGATCCGCAAACAGGTTAGTACAGGCTATGGCCGCTTGCCTCATCTACTTGCCGCCCCAGACTTCTTTCACGCGCGCATCCCGGCCGCAGCCATGCCGATAGTAGGCGTAGCGGATCGGGTTCTTCTTGTAATAGTCCTGATGATATTCCTCGGCCGGATAAAACGCCGTGGCGGCGATGATTTCGGTGTGGATTTGCGCGAGCCTGCCGCTTTTGAGCAGCGCCTCCCTGCTCGCTTCGGCGATTTTGCGCTCGGCCTCGTTTTGCCAATAGATACCGCTGCGGTACTGCGTCCCCACATCACAGAATTGCCGGTCCTTCACCGTCGGGTCGATGTGGCGCCAGAAATAGTCGAGCAGCTGCTGATAACTCAGCTTCGCCGGATCGTAGCTCACGCGCACTGCCTCGGCATGCCCGGTGCCGCCGGCGCTGACCTGCTCGTAGGTCGGATTGACGGTTTTACCAGCTGTATATCCCGATTCCGCCCCGATCACGCCGGGCAGCTTTTCAAAGTCCGCTTCGATACACCAAAAACAACCACCGGCGAATACGGCTGTCGCTATCGCGGCCGGCCGTGCCGGCGCTGCGGCGCGTTCCTGCGCCTGCACCGGAGCTGCGCTGGCCACAAGCAGTACACACAAGCCGAACAGCGATTTAAGCGATTGCCTACGATCCATGAAACTCCCCCAGAAACGGTCACTATGCTAATTCGCCGGAAGGCGGACGAAGGTTACACAGTCGGACCCCAAGCGTAAACCCGCAATCGAAGCGAATGCCGTTCCGGGTTAAACTGGCGCCGTCGAATCTTCCGGAACCGCGATGTCCTGGCGCATAACCTCACTGCTGCTCAATATCGCGCATGCGCTGGACCACCTGATGCTGCTCGTGTTCGCGACCGCGGTGGCCGCCATCGCGCGCGAATTCGGCGTCGGCAGATGGGAAGACCTCATGCCCTACACCACGGGCGCGTTTGTCATGTTCGGCCTCGGCTCGCTGCCTTCGGGGCGGCTCGGAGACCTGTGGGGCCGGCGCGCGATGATGCTCGTCTTTTTTTTCGGCATCGGCGCCTCGGCGCTGCTGATCGCCGTGACGCAGAGCGTGTGGCAGCTGGCGCTGGCCCTGGGTGTCATGGGCGGCTTCGCATCGATCTACCACCCGGTCGGCATCCCGATGCTGCTGCGTCATGCGAACAAGCCCGGCATCACCATAGGCATCAACGGCATGGCAGGCAACCTCGGCATCGCCGCCGCCGCCATATCGACCGGCCTCCTGGTTCAGTACGCCGACTGGCGGACCGCCTTCGTGGTACCCGGCCTCCTATCGATTGCCTGCGGCCTGTTGTTCATGAAATTTGCGCCGGTCGAGGGCGGCGCACCGGCCAAGCGGACGAGCCGGCAAATCGAACTCCCGCCAGCCACGCGAAACCGGGTATTTCTGGTGATGACCATGCTGGCCATTACCAGCAGCATCCTGTTCAACTTCACCACCAACGGCAACGGCGAGCTGCTGAAGGCGCGTTTGCCCATCCTGGTGGAACAGCCGGCCCTGCTCGGCATGCTGCTCGCGATCGTCTACGCGTTCGGCTCGCTTTCGCAGCTGGCGGTGGGACGGATGATCGATCACTTCCCGATCCGCAACGTGATGCTGGGCATCATCGCCTGTCAGGGGCCGGTATTCCTTCTGGCAGCGTACAGCCAGGGTTGGACGCTGTATACGGCCATGATCCTGTTCATGGTGTTGGTTTTCGGCTCTATCCCGTTTACCGATGCAATCATCGCACGCTATGTCGACGACAGCATACGTTCCCGCGTCAGCGGCATACGCCTGGCCATTTCCTTCAGCGTGAGCTCGATGGCAGTCTGGGCGCTCGGACCTGCGGTCAAGGCGGCAGGTTTCGGCTTTGCCCTGCTTGCGCTAAGCGCGGTGGCGATTTGCTCGCTGCTGATTACCTGGCAATTGCCCGACGAACAGAGCATCGTGAAAGCCTCGGCGGTTCACGATGCACAGACCGCGTAGATCCGCCGACTGCGACGGGCAGTTTGATTGCCGAAAAGCGGCCTGCGGTGCCGGATCCCGAGGGTGAGCGCGTACTTCATGGATGTTGATAGTTATCAACACGCCCGCCCCCGGAAGGCGTAAGAGTGCAAAGAAAAGCGGGAAAGGCTGTCACAGGATGTTCAAGGTTCCAGCGGAAGTAATCCACAAGACGACCAAGTGCGGCCACAATTTTTCGTGCCTGGAAACCGGAAGCTGCGGCGACAGCCCGATGTGCGGCGTGCAGACCAGGCTCGGTGACGGCGTTGTCTGCGTCAGCGTCTCGGACTGGCGCGATTGCGCCTACCACCTGGATTTCGGTGGGGCCAAGTTTTGTGTCTGTCCGGTGCGCTGCGCCATCCACCGGCAACAGGGCTTGTGACGACTGCCCCAAGCGTTCCGAAGCGGCTTACGAATAGGTGATTGCTTCGCGCCTGTCGCTGCGGTCCAGATGCGGCACGCAGTTCATGCTCACCAAACGCAGGGAATGCGGGCTGAAGAAGATCTCGCAGAACCCGGAATTGCGAAACTGCAGATTCAGTTCGATCGCCGCACGCGCTGGCGCCTGCAACAGATCGGCCACGCCGCGACCGATGGCGCCGCCGGAACTGGCCACAAGCAAATTAGCCTCCTTAGGCAAGCCGGCGCAGGCGCTTCGCATGGCCGCCGCGATGCGCTCGCCGAAACCGCGCCAGGTCTCGGGCAGCGGCCCTTGCAGCGTGTCGCTCGACCAGGCTTCCAGCGCGGCCTTGATGACGCGGTAGACGGCGCGCACATCGCCCGTGGCACGGCCGCGCGCCCATTCATCGCCGAGATAGCTCTTATATAGGGCTTCGCCCGAGTACTCGTTCCAGCCGGGATGCTCTTCCAGCGCCAGGCCCGAACCCATCGTCTCCAGGATCGCGCGCGCCGTCTCGCGCTGCCGCTCCAGCGTGCCGCACACCGCGCGCGAAAACTCGATGCCGCGCTCGGCAAAGTATTCGCCCAGCCAGACCGACTGCTGCCGGCCCAGCGGACTCAAGCGATCGTAGTTTTCCGCGGCGAAGGATGCCTGACCGTGGCGCACAAGGTAGAGCGTAGCCATTCAGCCCTGGCCACCCGTCATCTGGCGAGCAATGATCATTTTCATGATCTGCGCCGTGCCGTCCCCGATCTGCAGGCCGAGCACGTCGCGCAGCCGCTGCTCGAATGGCAGGCTACTCGAATAGCCGCCGTGGCCGTGGGTGAGCAGGCATTGCTGCACGATCTCGGCGGCGAGCTTCGGTGCCCACCACTTGCACATGGCGGCCTCGGCGGAATGCGGCAGGCCTTGATCGCGCAGCCAGAGCGTGCGCAGGCACAGCCAACGCGCAGCCTGGTACTGGGTCTCGCACTCGGCGAGCGGAAAAGTGACGCCCTGGAACGCCGTGAGCGGCTTGCCGAATGCATGGCGTTCGGCGCAATACGGCCAGGTCTCGTCCAGCGACGTGCGCGCCAGCGCCAGGCACTGCAGCCCGATGAGGGCGCGGCTGTAGTCGAAACCGTGCATGACCTGGATAAAGCCGCGATTGGCTTCGCCCAGCAGCTGCCGCTGCGGCACGCGCACGCCATCGAAAAAAATCGAACCGCGCCCGACCGCGCGCGAGCCGAGGTCCTCGAACGCGCTGCGCGAAATTCCTGGGGTATTCAAATCGACCAGAAAGGCGCTGATGCCTTTCGCGCCGTCGGCTTCGGAGCCGGTGCGGGCGAATACGACCGCAAGATCGGCCTGGGTCGCGAGCGAAATGGAGGTCTTCTCGCCGTCGAGCAGATAGCCTTCAGCGTCGGCGCGCGCCCTGAGCTTCAGGCGCGCTGCATCCGAGCCGGCGTGGGGTTCGGTCAAAGCCAGCGCCGGCAGCGCGATGCCGGCGATCACCCGCGGCAGCCATTCCCGCGCAGTCTCCGGCGTCGCGTGCCGGGCGATGATTTGGCCGCACAGCGACACCAGCAGATTGAGGTAGCCGACATTGAAGTCGCCTGCGGCGATCTCCTCCAGCAACAGTCCGCTGGTGACGCAATCTGCGCCCAGGCCCCCTTGTGCTTGCGGCAATTCGGCGCCGAGGAATCCCAGCGCGCCCATTTCCTGCACCAAGCTGCGCTCGATGCATCCGGCGGTTTCGCGTGCGCGGTATCCGGGCTTGAGCTTTTGCTGCGCGAAGCGGCGGGCGGCGTCCGCCATGGCTTGCTGCTCTTGGCTAAGCGAGAAATCCATGGATCTTCCTGTGGCGATGGTCTGAACGCAGTGTAAGAACGCCCGTCTGCGCGGTCAATCCGTTTCTGCTCCGGCTCGGAGCGAGACGAAGACACGGCGTGACGGAAGATACCGTCATCGGTTGTCATTGCCAAATCGGCGCCGTACAATCGTCCGCTGTAACCTGCAGTAGCGTACAAGTCGAAAAGCGCAGCCAGCGCAGCCGCTGCCATCCCTCGCGGATGAGGCGGCAACCGATAAAGGAGGATTCATCCGTCATGTTTAAGATCTCAATCAAGAGTACCGGAATCGCCGCAGCATTGGGGCTCGCTTGCGCGACGCTCAGCCTGCCCGCCCTGGCGCAGGACAATACCCAGTTCATTCCCATCGTCGGCTATCGCGTCGGCCAGTTCGCTTCGGTCGGTTCGGGCTTTTACAGCGGCATGGTCGATTATTTCAGCATGATCAACGCGCGCGACGGCGGCGTGAACGGGGTCAAGCTCAGCTGGGAAGAGTGCGAAACCGAATACAACAATGCGCGCGGTGTCGAGTGCTACGAGCGGCTGAAGAAGAAGGGGCCGACGGGG
>Ga0334722_10005166_pt1 | contig 13282 bp, 11 predicted proteins | sample C3_bottom_MG_FD_207210 | JGI IMG/M metagenome (GOLD analysis project Ga0334722, IMG submission 207210) | Sediment microbial communities from Yellowstone Lake, YNP, Wyoming, USA - C3_bottom | ecosystem: Environmental > Aquatic > Freshwater > Lake > Sediment | place: USA: Wyoming | collected...
AGGGGTATCGATGAGGATCGTCCCGCCGTCCGACTCCACGATGGCGCCGGCGCGGGTGCGCTTGTCGTGCGGATCGGTCGAACGGCACACGGCGCAACCGCATCCGATCTGGGGCACGCCGAAGGACGTGCCCGTGCCCAGAAAGGTGAGACGCATCTCCTAAACTGCTTCGATCTTCAGGAGGTTGGTAGTGCCGGGCATGTCGAAGGGAACGCCCGCCGTCACTACCAGCCGCTCGCCCGGCTGGGCGAGCCCGCGCTCGAGAATCTGCTGGCGCGCCACACCCAGCATGGTGTCGTAATCGGTGGAATGCCCGGTGAGCGCGGGCGTCACGCCCCACACCAGCGAGAGCTGCCGGAACGTCTCGGGCTCCGGGGTGCTGGCGAAGATCGGCACGGTGGGACGGCAGGCTGCCACCTTGCGCGCGGTGAAGCCGCTGCTCGTGAAGCAGACGATGAGGGGCGCGGAGAGCATCTCGGCCGCTGCGCACACGGCGACGGCGATGGCGTCCTCCGTGCGCACCGGGCCACTGGTGGCGGCCCCGTGGCGCGGCAGGGGCACGCCGTCGTCCCCCCGGCGCCCGAGCGCCGAGGCCAGGGTCACGCTGCCGGCCAGGCGCTGCAGCTCCATCTCCCGCGCAATTCGGTCCATCGCCCGCACGGCCTCGAGCGGGTAGGCTCCCACCGCCGTTTCCGCGGAGAGCATCACGGCGTCGGTGCCGTCGAGGATGGCGTTGGCGACGTCCGATGCCTCCGCCCTGGTGGGACGCGGCGCGTGGACCATCGATTCCAGCATCTGGGTGGCCGTGATGACCGGTCTTCCGTGAAGCCCCGCCTCGCGGATGATCTGCTTCTGCATCAGCGGCACTTCCTCGAACGGCAACTCGACCCCGAGGTCGCCTCGGGCGACCATGATCGCGTCGGACGCGTCGAGAATGCCGCACAGGTTTCCGAGCGCGGTGTCCTTTTCGATCTTCGCGATCAGCTTGGTGGTGCGCGGCACCAGCGCCCGCAACTGCTCGATGTCGTCCTGCCGCCTCACGAACGAAAGCGCGATGTAATCCACCCTCGCCGCGACCGCCTCCGCCACGTCCTCCAGGTCTTTTTCGGTAAGCGCCGGCGCGCTCACCTCGATGCCCGGCAGGTTCATTCCCTTGTGGGCCCTGAGCTCCCCGCCGTAGTGCACCGTCGCGTGCACCCGCCGCCCCGTGATGCCGGTCACCTCGAGGGCGAGCAGCCCGTCGTCCAGCAGAATGCGGGCGCCCACTCTGAGGTCGCCGGCGAGCCCTTCGTAGGTGGTGGGGATTTCGCCGGCGCGAGCCTCCTCTTCCGGGGCGAAGGTGACGGTCTCACCGGCCACCAGGTTCACGGGCGAGGGGAGCGTCCCGACCCTGATGCGAGGGCCCTGAAGATCGAGGAGGATCGCCACGGCGTCCCGGCGGCGGGCCGCGATATCGCGCAGCTGCTCGATCCAGCGGGCGCGGATCTCGGGCGTCCCGTGCGAGGCATTGATCCGCACCACGTTCACGCCGGCGTCGAGGAGAGCCATCATCTGCGCGGGCTGGTCCCATGACGGACCGAGTGTGGCGACGATTTTCGTGCGGCGAACCGGGGTGCGAGACATGGGGATGGAGTCTAATGGAGCGGCGACGGCACTGCATCAGCGCATCATCACGACTTCTCCGCCGACGACCGTGAGCACCGCGCGCCCCGCCCGGAACGCCAGGCCGTCTCCATGCTCGACGGCCGCGTCCGCTTCCCACGCCACCAGGTCGGCGTCGTGCCCCGGCATGAGCGTGCCGCGCCGGTGAGCGACGCCTCCTGCCGCCGCGGGCATGGCGGTGTAGGCCCGAACCGCCTCCCCGAAGAGAAGCTTCTCCTCGGGCCTCCACCCCCCGGCGGGAGTGCCGTCTTCGGCGCGACGCTCCAGCGCCGCGAAGATTCCCTCCCGCGGATCGATCGACGCGACCGGCACGTCGCTGCCGAAGACGAGCATCGAGCCCTCCCGCAGAAGCGTCCGGAAGGCGTAGGCTCCCCTGCCCCGCGGTCCCCAATGACGATCCACCAACGGAACGTCGGTGAGCAGGTGCGCGGGCTGCATCGACAGCACGATGCCCGCGGCCGCGGCCCGGCCGAGGTCCGCCGGATGCACGCACTGGAAGTGCTCGATCCGATGAGGAATCGCCACCCGGTCGAGGCTGCCCATGAGATCCAGCGCCCGGCGAACCGCGGCATCGCCGATGGCATGGACCGTCGATGCGATCCCCGCGGCGGACGCCAGCGCCATGGCGGCGCGCACATCGGCCTCGGCCGTGATGGCCATCCCGCGATCACGGGAGCCTTCGTACGGGTCGAGCATCCAGGCAGTGCGACTGCCCAGACTGCCGTCGAGGAACATCTTTACTCCGCCGATGGTGAGCCACTCCGAGCCGGCGCCGCTCCGCACTCCGCGCTCGATGAGTCCGGGCAAAGCCTCCACGGGCGGGTGAAACAGGACCCGGAGCCGGAGGGCGTCGGCCCACTCCAGCCGCTCGAACGCCGCCATGGCGCCCTGCGCCTCCATGTCATGGATCCCCGTCACTCCGAGGCGGTGGGCCTCCGCCTGGGCCTCGCGCAGTGCCTCGTCGAGCAGCTCCGCGGGAGGAATGGGGAGATGGGGCGCGATCAGCTCGACCGCCCGTTCGAACAGCAGTCCTGTGGGCTCCCCCGCGGCATCGCGGACGATTCGGCCACCGAACGGGTCGGTCGAGTGGCGGGTGATGCCGGCCGCGGCCAGAGCAGCACTGTTGACCCAGGCGGCGTGCACGTCGAGCGAGTCGAGGTAGACGGGCCCCCGCTGAATGGCGTCGAGCGCGACGCGGTCAGGCGGCTGGGGCCACCCGTTGGCGTCCCAGCCCTGCCCGATCACCCATCCCTGGACAGGCGTCGCAGCGGCAACTGCCGCGAGCACGGCCTCGCGCGTCCTGACTCCGGCAAGCTGCACACGCCTCCGGTTCAGGGCCCAGTGCGCAAAATGGGTGTGCCCATCCACGAATCCCGGGGTGACAAGAGCCCCGGGCAGGTCGTACACCGGGATCCCGGGCGGGACGCCCCGGGCAAGGGAAGCGGCTTGTCCAACCGCCTGAACCACCCCACCGTGCCACCAGACGGCGTCCCCTGCGACTCCGTGGGCGAGGCTGAGGACACGTCTGGCGCGGAGGAATCCGGAGGTTTGGAGGGGGGCGGGGGGCAGGGAATCAGGCCCGGAGAGGGTGTTTCCACATGTGGAAAACCTGAGGAAGTGAATATCTGGATTCGGGGAAAGCGCGGCCGAAAATCTGTGTGATGGCTTGGCATTCTACATTAAGTCAACTCTGTAACTTTCAGATACACAATATATTACAGGCAATCATCTGATGCTGGATTGATGAAAGCGACACTGTCGTTACTGGTCAATTATTTATTCAGACAATCGAATTATAAACATCTTCGACATGGAATTTCCGCTCGTTTCGCCAGTTTATTCGGGGTATTGCCGGGATCAGCGCTGGAACCGCACCTCTCCGTCCCCGCCACGGTACAGGGGTCCGACAAACCGGACCGGGGATCCCTGCAGAGCCTTGGCGAGGCCGTCCTTCCCCTCCACCTTGAGCGCGCCGATCATCGGCGAGGCCCAGCGGGGCGACAGCGTGAGGCTGCCCCTCCCCTTCCCCGGCCCGGAGGCGGTCGCCGCCCAGGACACCTCCACGGAGCCGGTGGCTTCCGCGCTGTCGCTGGCCTGGCGCCCGTCCCAGGTCACCACGGTCTTCCCGACCTTCACCTGAAAGCGGTCGTCGCTGCTGGGAATGCCGTCCTGATCCACTTCCGGAACCTTGCCCAGCCTGGCTTCCGCCTCCCGGATAACCTGTCCCGCCAGGTGCCCTGAGCGCACCAGCCGCCCGCTCGTCGCGAGAAGGAGCAGTGCTGCATCCCGCTTGGCGCCGGAACCGGTTTCCACCGCGCTCACGGTCCAGAGACCGAAGACCTGTGGCTTCAGGCCGCGCTTGTCCCTGAGGACGTAGTCGCCCGTCTGGATGGTGTCCGCGGCGTAGAAACAGAGATGGGAGGGGCTCCACCTCCCCAGGTCGGGCTGGTTCTGAAGCTCCGACTTGAGGGCCGGATGAAGATCCTCGGCCTCCCCGGCGGGAACCAGGCGCAGGTCGGTCGGAATGCTCCGGGAGGCGAATTCAGGTTCGACGAGGAGGAGGACGCAGAACCCCTGGCGGAGGCCGCCGAGCCGCCACACCTCCTCTCCCGGGCCGCCCTTCTGAGCCAGGAGAGGGACGGGGCCAAGCACGAGGGCGGCCGCAACGCCGGCGCCCAGGAGGGTACGCTCGAGAATGGCTACCTCCGGTATGAGAAGCCGGCGGGGGCGATCAACCGCCCCTGGCCGAGCGCACCGCGCCTGCGAGGTCCTGGTAGTGCTTCGGATCGAGGGAGTTGAACTGGAGGTTCCGGTAGGTCACGTCGCCCTTCGGTCCCACGACATAGACCGTCCTCCGCGCATAGCCCTCGCCCTTGCTGCCGTACTTGGCCGCGACCTTCTGATTCGGGTCACTCAGGAGACGAAACGGAAGATTCAGGCTCGAGGCAAAGCGAGCATGCGTCTCCACCGAGTCGGTGCTGATGCCGACCACTACGACCTCCGGGCCGAAAAGCGAGTCATACTGTTCGGCGAAGGTGCGCATCTCGGCCGTGCAGCCCGAGGTGAAATCCCGCGGATAGAAGGCGATCACGACCGTCTTCCCGCGGTCGCGCCAGAGTTGGTACCCGGCATCGGCGGGACCGACCCCGTCCTTGCTGGCCCAGGGGAGCGTGAAGTCGGGGGCCTGGCGCCCGACGTCCGGCCCCGACACGACGATGGCGGTGGGGGTTCCGCCGCCCTGAGCGGCGAGCGGCACTGCGGCGGCAAGGAGGGTGCAGGCCGCGATGGCTGAGCGTGTGCAGGGTCCCATGGATGGAAATCCCGTCGACAAAGAGTTGTCTACCTGTCAGTGACTGCGCGGAGTACGGCCGAGATATCCTGGGTGCCGCCAGTGCCCGTGTAAGCGACCTTTCCCGCGCGATCCACCACGACCACGTACGACGTGGTCGGCGCAGAGTACGCGCGGGTGCTGGTGCCCTGGTCATCGTACAGGGTCGTGAACGGGGGCTTGTTGTCCGCGACCCACCGCTTGACCCGGTCGGGGGTTTGGTTGACCGCCACGTTCACCCCGAAGAACTCGACGCGATCGCCGAATTCGGCATGGGCGGCGCGGACCCGCGGCAGCAGCTCCTCGCAGCGCTCGCACCAGGTGGCCCAGAACTCGAGGAGCACAGGCTTCTTCCCGATGAACCGGCCGATGTCCACCGGATTGCCATCCAGATCGTGGACCACGACGGCCGGGGCGCGGGCCCCCACGGCGATGCCGGCCTCCTGCGCCGGGAGGGCTGCGGGTCTGATCAGGAAGCCCGTCGTGAGCGCGGCCACGCAGACCGAGTTCCCCAGGCGGCGGAGGTTCCGAAGCGGGAATCCAACCCTCACAGGACGCTCCCCATCTTGACCAGATAGTACTCCGCCATCGCCAGCATCAGCAGGCCCCCGCCGCGTTTCACCCAGAGAGTCCACCGCCCCGCCTTGGGGAGCGCAGCGACCGCGCCGCTGAAGAGGCCAACCACCACGAGAACTGCGGTCATCCCGAGGGAGAACACGAGCAGGTAGAGAAATCCGAGCACCGCGCTGCCGGTCCCCGCGACGTAGGTCAGCACGGCGGCGAAGGCCGGCGCCCCGCAGGGAGCGGCCACCAGGCCCGAGGCCGCCCCCATCAGGAACACCCCGCCGGGCGAGTCCCCGGCGATCCTCCCGGCCCAGGCGGTGACCCTGCCTGGGGAGTTCACGCTAAAGACGTCCAGCATGGCCAGTCCAGACACCAGCAGGAAGTTGGCCATGACGAAATAGACCCACGGATTGGAACTCACCGCCCCGAAGAGCGTTCCCGTGAGTCCTGCGAGGACCCCAAGGAGCGAGTAGACCAGCGCGAGTCCCGCGACGTACAGGAGGGTCATCACGAACGTACGCCGTCGGGACCGGCCCGCTACCCCCGCCCCGCCGAGAATGCCGCTCGTGATGGGGATCATGGGGTAGACACATGGAGTGACGCTGGTGGCCACCCCGGCCCCGAAGAGAAGGGCAATCGCGGTCAGCGGCTGGTCCTGCAGGCTGGAGTCGAGCCCGGACGCCGCGATCGAGGGGAGCACACCGTGCAGCATGAGACTCCCGACCGGACCGGTCACCGGGCGTATCGCGTCGCCACGTAGCTCTCGAGAATCTCGAGAAACTCGGGCACAATCGCCTCGCCCTTGAGGGTCACCATGAGACGTCCGTCGACATAGACCGGCGCCTTCGGCTCCTCGAATGTGCCCGGGAGCGAAATGCCGATGTCGGCGTGCTTCGACTCCCCCGGGCCGTTCACGACGCACCCCATCACCGCCACCTTCATCTCCTCGACGCCGGGGCGCTGGCTCCGCCACACCGGCATCTTCTCCCGCAGGTAGTCCTGGATCTCCTGGGCCATCTGCTGGAAGAAGGTGCTCGTCGTGCGGCCGCACCCGGGACAGCTCGTCACCTGCGGAGTAAAGCTTCTCAACCCGAGTGACTGGAGAATCTGTTGCGCCACCCGCACTTCTTCGGTGCGGTCGCCTCCCGGGGCCGGCGTGAGCGAGACACGGATGGTGTCGCCGATGCCCTCCTGCAGCAGGATACCGAGGCCGGCAGTGCTGGCGATGATCCCCTTGGTCCCGAGTCCGGCTTCGGTGAGCCCGAGGTGCAGCGGATAGTCGCAGCGGGCCGCCAGCATCCGGTAGACATCCACCAGGTCCTGCACTCCCGACACCTTCGCGCTGAGCACGATGCGATCGTGGGTCATCCCGGTCGCCTCGGCGAGCGCGGCGGACTGGAGGGCGCTCTCCACCATCGCCTCCATCGTCACGTGGCGCGCGTCCCGGGGGTCGCTCCGCTTCGCGTTGGCGTCCATCATGGCGGTGAGGAGGTTCTGGTCCAGCGAGCCCCAGTTGACCCCGATCCGGACCGGCTTCTCGTTCGCGAGCGCGACCTCGATGATCGCGCGGAAGTTCTCGTCGTGCCGCTTGCCGCCGACGTTGCCGGGATTGATGCGGTATTTTGCCAACGCCCGCGCACACTCGGGATGTCGGGAGAGAAGCAGGTGGCCGTTGTAGTGGAAGTCGCCGATGATCGGCACCGAGACGCCGATCCGGTCGAGCCCCTCGGCAATCGCCGGGACCGCGGCCGCGGCCTCCTCGGTGTTCACCGTCACCCGCACCAGCTCGCTTCCCGCGCGCGCCAGCTCGGCCACCTGGCCGGTGGTGGCGGCGGCATCGGCGGTGTCGGTGTTGGTCATGGACTGCACGACGATCGGGTGCCCCGCCCCCACGGGCACCCCGCCGATCGTGGCGGTGACGGTTCGACGTCTCGTTATCGGAGGCATCGCGGGAATATAGCGCCGGCCCGGACGGGCCGTTCTTGCGCACCGTTCGGGGTCGGGACGACATTCTGGGATGCCATTAGACAATTCGCCGCACCCTCCGCGGGCCTCCATCACGGCCGTCGCGACGTACCTCCCCGACCGCATCGTCACGAACGCCGAGCTGGCGACCGGGCTCGACACCTCCGACGAATGGATCACCAGCCGGACCGGCATCCGGGAGCGCCGCCGCGGCTCGCCGGGCGAAACCACCTCCACGATGGGCGCGGAGGCGGTCAGGCGGCTCATGGCCGCCCGCGGACTCGGGCCGGGCGACATCGGGGCCCTGATCGTCGCCACGGTGACACCCGACATGATGTTCCCCGCCACCGCCTGCCTGATCCAGGATCAGGTCGGCCTGCGCGACATCTGGGGATTCGATCTCTCGGCCGCGTGCTCGGGGTTTCTCTATGCCCTCACGACCGGAGCGCAGATCGTGGCGGCCGGGGCGCATGGCCGCGTGATCGTGGTCGGGGCCGACCTGATGAGCTCCATCATCGACCCGCTGGACCGGACGACCGCCGTGCTCTTCGGCGATGGCGCGGGCGCGGTCCTCCTGGAACCGGCCGAGCCGGGGTTCGGCCTCCTCGACTTCTATCACGTCGTGGACGGAAGCGGGCGGGAGGAACTGCTGATGCCGGCGGGGGGGAGCCTGCGGCCGGCGAGCGTCGAGACCGTGACCGGGCGCCAGCATTTCCTCAAGCAGAACGGCCGGACCGTGTTCAAGTTTGCCGTCACCCGCATGGCCGAGAGCATCGAGGTCGTCCTGGCCCGGAACGGGCTGACGCCCGCCGACGTCGCGATGGTGATCCCGCATCAGGCCAACCAGCGCATCCTCGACGCCACCGCCGAGCGGCTTGGCCTGCCGCCGGAACGAATGGCGTCGGTGATCGGGCAATTCGGGAATACCACGGCCGCCACGCTTCCGCTCGCGCTCGAGGAGGTGGTCCGGGCCGGGCGGGTTCGGCGGGGTGATCTGGTGGTGTTCACTGCGGTAGGCGCCGGCTTCACGATCGGTGCCTCGTTGTTTCGATGGCAATGACCGGGTGACGCGGAGCGCTCTGAAGAGATCCGGCTAGGCCCGGGAGAACTCCGCGCCGTCGATCGCCGCGAGATCGTCGGCGGAAAGCGTCAGATCGGCGGCCACGACGCCGTCGAGCGCGTGCGCGACCGTCCGGGCGCTCGGTATGGCGAGGATCCCGGGGGACTGGGCGAGCACCCACGCCAGCACCACGGCGTGGGGCGAGACGCCAAGGCGCCGGGCGATCGGCCCGACGACGGGATGGGTGGGAAGCTTGAGATTGAGACGGCCGCCGCCGACGGGGCTGTACGCCAGAAAACCTATGCCTCGCCCTTCGCAATACCGAACGACTCCTCCCGTCAGCGCCTCCCTGAAGAACGGATTGAGCCGATTCTGTACGCTGGTGATCGGGGCGATCGCCTCCGCCTGCCTGATCTGGTCGACTGAGACGTTGGAGAGACCTATCCAGCGCACCTTCCCCTGGCGCTGCAACTCGGCCATCGCTCCGACGCTCTCGGAGAACGGCACCCGGGTGTCGGGAGCGTGCAGCTGGTAGAGGTCGATCCGCTCGACCCCAAGGGCGAGGAGAGAGCGGTCGCAGGCGGCCCGAAGGTGCGCCGGGCTGCCGTCGGTGTCCCATCGCCCGCCCTGACGGACCACGCCGCCCTTGGTCGCCACGACGACCTGCGAACGGTCGCCGGGCCGGGCCGTGAGCGCCGCCCCGATGAGTCGCTCGTTGTGTCCTACGTCATGCTCGTCGAGGCAGTAGGCGTCAGCGGTGTCGATGAGGGTGACGCGCGCGTCGAGCACTGCGCGAAGCACCGCGCGGGCCTGCTCGTCGGAGGGGCGACCGCTGATCGACAGGTGCATGCCGCCATAACCGATGGCGGTGACGGAAGGAGCGGCGGGACCGAGAGGGCGGAGGATCAGGCCAGGCCCAGTTGCCTCGTCAGCCGACGCCAGTCCTCTGCCGAGACCACGCCCTCCTGAAGAAGGGGGGTCAGGGTGGCGAGGATTTCCGCGCGGCTGCCGTCGATCCGGCGATCGCGAAGCTCCGTGATCATGCGGGAGAAGCGGTGCTCGTACTCGTCGGTCCGAAGCTCCCCCTTGATTCGCTTCTCGCTCAGACTGCGCAGTTCCTCCGCAACGCGGGCGGGCGAGACGGGCTTGAGGTCGCCACCTTGCTGATCAGCCGGCATGTCGTTCCTCTCGAACAATCCGTGGGTGTCGTTTCGGGCCCATGAGCCTTGATTATGCCCCGTACCGACGGGGTGTGTCCAGCGTCACGCGTCCGGCGGGGCGGATCCGGGGCGGCGTCAGCGGTCGATGAGCCTCATCATTCGCTCGTTGTACCGGTCGCCGGCCACCGACTCGGGGGGCAACGCGGCGTCGAGCCGTTCCATCTGCTCGCGAGAGAGGGTCAGGCCGGCAGCGGCGACATCTTCCTCGAGAAACCGCCGGCGTTTGGTGCCCGGGATCGGCACCAGATCCTTTCCCTTGTGCAGCAGCCAGGCCAGCGCGATCTGGCTCGGTGTCGCCCCCTCTTCCTCCGCGAGTTGCCGGACCACGGAGGCTCCCTTCATGTTGGCGTCGAAGTTGGCGGCCTGGAATCGCGGATCGCCGCGCCGGTAATCGCCCTCGGGATACTCTTCGGCGCGCCGCGCAGTGCCAGTCAGGAACCCGCGGCCCAGCGGGCTGAAGGGCACCAACCCGATCCCCAGCTCACGGAGCAAGGGGATGATCGCCGGCTCCAGGTTCCGCTCCCAAACGGAGTACTCGCTCTGGAGGGCGGAAATGGGGTGCGTGGCGTGGGCTCGCCGGATCGTCTCCTCGCTCGCCTCGGAGAGGCCGAGAAACCGTACCTTCCCCTCCTGCACGAGATCGGCCATGGCCCCGACGACGTCCTCGATGGGGACGGCGGGATCGACACGGTGCTGGTAGAACAGGTCGATGCGGTCGGTGCGAAGGCGCCGCAGCGACGCCTCCGCCACTGCCGCGATGTGCTCCGGGCGGCTGTCGAGGGCAAACCGGTCGATGTCGCCGATCCGGAACCCGAACTTCGTGGCAACGACGACGCCCTCCCGCCGCCCCTCGAGCGCCCGGCCAAGCAACTCCTCGTTCACGAACGGGCCGTAGACCTCCGCGGTGTCGAACAGGGTGACGCCCAGGTCGATGGCGCGGCGGATCGTCGCGATGGATTCGACGTCGTCCCCCGGACCGTAGGACTGGCTCATCCCCATGCAGCCGAGGCCCAGGGCCCCCACCTCGAGCCCCTGGCGCCCCAGCGCCCGCTTGGCGATCATCGCGTTCTCCTCAGGCCAAACCTTTCGTGTTCGCTGGCCGAGACGGCAACGGGATGCCGAGCTGAGCCGACATCCCGTTGAGTACCGCGAGGCGACCTCGCGCTAACTACGGACGACCACGATCATCCGCACTCGCTGAAGCCGCACACGTGGCACTTGATGCATCCCTCCGCGAACTCGAGCTGGGATCCGCAGTCGGGGCAGGCGCCGGAGAACGTCTCCTGCATTCCGCCCAGCGTCATCTGCTCGCCCCCGCTCAGCGTCATCCTCGACACCACCGGCGCCACCTCGGACTCGGGCGCCGGCGCGGAGCCCGGGAGCAGCTCCTGCTGTATGCCCTGTTTCTCCTGCATCCACCGCTCGATGGCGATGCCGACCGCATCGGGGACCGAGAGCACCTTGTTGGGCCCTAGGCCGATGACCCGGTCGGAGCTGATGCCCCGGAGCTGGCGGTAGATCTCGTTCATCGGGATGCCCGAGCGAAGGGCCAGGCTGATGAGCCGGCCGAGCGCCTCGACGTCGGCCATGAGCGCGCCCCCGGCCTTCCCGAGGCTCATGAAGACCTCGAACGGCTGCCCGCGAGTATCCTCGGTGATCGTGACGTAGAGCGTCCCGAGGGGCGTCTCGAGCCGGCGGGTCGCGCCGCGCAGCACCTCCGGGCGCGAGCGCTTCTGCCGGCGCTGGAGGTTCTCGGCCTCGAGATTGAGCACCATGCGGCGGAGCCGGTCGTTCTCCGTGGCGATCTCCGCCAGCTGGCCGCGGAGGTCAGTGAGCTCGGAGGTGGTTTCGGCGGCTGGCGGGGCGGGCGCAGCAGCCGTGGCGGCGGGGCCGCCCACCGCCTCCTTGACCTTCTTCGCAGTGCTGCCGGTGGAAAGCACCTGCATGTCGCGGGCGCCGTCCCGGTAGACGGTGACGCCCTTGCAGTCGAGGTGGTAGGCGAGACGGTAGATCTCCTCGACGTAGTCCTCGGTGGCATCGTGGGCGAAGTTGCAAGTCTTGGAGATGGCGCTGTCGTTGAACTCCTGGAAAGCCGCCTGCATCCGGATGTGCCACTCCGGCTTGATGTGGTTGGCGGTGACGAACACCCGCTGCCACTTGGCCGGCACCTCCGGGAAGTCGATGTCCCCCGCCTCCGCGATGCGCCGCATCAGATCGTCGGAGTACCATCCTTCGGACTTCGCGATCGCCACGAATTCCTCGTTGACATCCGGCATCAGGCTGCCCGCCTGATTCCGCATGAACGCCACCGCGAAGAGCGGCTCGATGCCCGAGCTGCAGCCGGCGATGATCGAGATGGTGCCGGTGGGAGCGACCGTGGTCACGTTGCAGTTGCGCAGGCGCCGCATGGGGCGGATCCGCTCGCCGTGAGGACCGCGCGCGCAGGTCTGGTCGGGGCCCCAGATGCTGCGCTCCCACTCCGGAAAGACGCCGCGCTCGGTCGCCAGCCGCTCCGATTCGATCTTCGCTTCTTCATCCACGAACTGTTGAATCCGGCGGCCGAGCGCGATGCCTTCTTCCGAGTCGTACGCGATGCCGAGCTTGACGAAGACGTCGGCCAGGCCCATGACGCCGAGTCCGATCCGCCGGATGCGCTGGGCCAGGTCGGTGATCTCGGGCAGCGGGTACTGGTTGGCGTCGATGACGTTCTCGAGAAAATGGGTGGCGAGGTGGACCACCGGGCGCAGCGCGTCCCAGTCGATCGCGCCATCCCGCACGAACATTCCGAGGTTGATGGAGCCGAGGTTGCAGACGTCGTACGGAAGAAGGGGCTGTTCGCCGCAGGGGTTCGTCGCCTCGTACGCGCCGAGGTGCGGGACCGGATTGTAGCGATTGGCCTTGTCCACGAAGAAGACGCCCGGCTCGCCCGTCTTCCAGGCGCCGTGGATGATGCGCTCCCACACCTGGCGGGCGCGCAGGCGGCCGGTGACCTTCCCGGTCTTGGGATGGTGCAGGTCGTACATTTCGTCGGCCTCGACCGCCGCCATGAACGCGTCGGTGACCGCGACCGAAATGTTGAAGTTGGTGATCTTGCTCGTGTCGTCCTTGCAGGTGACGAACTCCATGATGTCCGGGTGGTCCACCCGGAGGATCCCCATGTTGGCCCCCCGGCGCGTGCCTCCCTGCTTGACGACGTCGGTGGAGGCGTCGAAAAGGCTCATGAACGAGATGGGGCCCGAGGCGACACCCATCGTCGACCGGACGATGTCGTTCTTGGGCCGGAGCCGGGAGAAGCTGAACCCGGTGCCCCCGCCGCTCTGGTGCACGAGCGCCATGGCGCGGAGGGTGTCGTAGATCCCGCTCTTGCCGTTGGAGAGGGCATCGTCCACCGGAAGGACGAAGCAGGCCGAGAGCTGGCCCAGCGGCCGGCCGGCGTTCATGAGGGTCGGGGAATTGGGGACGAAGTACCGCTCGGCCATGAGC
>Ga0334722_10005167_pt1 | contig 13280 bp, 11 predicted proteins | sample C3_bottom_MG_FD_207210 | JGI IMG/M metagenome (GOLD analysis project Ga0334722, IMG submission 207210) | Sediment microbial communities from Yellowstone Lake, YNP, Wyoming, USA - C3_bottom | ecosystem: Environmental > Aquatic > Freshwater > Lake > Sediment | place: USA: Wyoming | collected...
AGCTTGACCATCGTCGCGACCTCGCTGATCGACACCGGCAGCCGCATGGACGACGTCATCTTCGAGGAGTTCAAGGGCACCGGCAACATGGAGATCCACCTCGACCGGCGCCTCGTGGACAAGCGCATCTTCCCCGCGATGGACATCAACAAGTCCGGCACCCGCAAGGAGGAGTTGCTGCTCCCCGAGGACACGCTGAACAAGATCTGGGTGCTGCGCAAGGTACTCAACCCGCTGACTGCGGTCGACAGCATGGAGTTCCTGCTCGACAAGTTCAAGGAAACCAAGAGCAACGAGCAGTTCCTCAAGTCGATGAACAAGTGACGCGCTCGCAAACACCCCATCTGCGGCGGTGCGCTCGTTGCCCCCTGCGAGGGGACCGAGTGGGGGGAAGCACTGCGGCGGGCACCAGCCCGCATCATTCCTCAGGGCGTGTGCGCCTTGCACCTGGGCCCGTGTCGAGCGCGGCACTCGGCACTTTCCTCCCTTTCCTCGAGGTGATGGGATAAAGTAAACCTATGCGCAAGCTCAGGGTCGCCGTCGCGCAGTTGGCGCTCACCGAGGGCGCCGTAGGCACGAACTGGCGCTCGGCGCGGGTGGCGCTCGAGCGGGCCGGGGCCGGCGAGGCCGACCTCGTCGTCCTCCCCGAGATGTGGCTCACCGGCTACGCGTATCGCCGCCTGGACGAACTCTCCAAGCGCACCCCCGAGTCCCTCGAGCGCGTTGGCGCCCTCGCGAAGAAGTATGGGTATTTCGTGCTCGGCAGCTGGGCGGAACGCGGCGACGACGGGCATCTGTACAACACCGCGTGCGTCATCGGACCCGATGCGCGGGTGCACGCCCGCTACCGCAAGGTCCACCTCTTCGGCCCGATGAAGGAGGACCGCCACTTCGTGCGCGGCCGCGCCGTCACCGTCGTCGACCTGGAGATCGGCCGGATCGGCGTCGCCCTCTGCTACGACCTGCGTTTCCCCGAACTGGCGCGCAAAATGGCGCTCGCCGGCGCCGAGCTGCTGCTCTTCCCCGCGCAATGGCCCGAGATCAGGCTCGGGCATTTCCACACGCTGCTGGCTGCCCGGGCGATCGAAAACCAGGTGTTCGCGGCGGGCGTCAACCGTGCCGGCCGCAACCCGTCCGTCCTGTTCGGCGGCGGTTCATCCGTGATCGGCCCGCGCGGGGAGGTGCTCGCGCAACTCGACGGCGAGGCGGGATTCGCGCAGATCGACCTCGACCTCGACCAGGTCGCCGCCGCGCGTGAAACGATCACCTACCTCGCGGGAAGAGTCCGCGAGGTAGATGAATTCCTCTATCGTTAGCCGCGGAGCAGTTCTCGGGCCGATTTCGCCGCTTCGAGCCCCTCGATCAGCGCCGACTCGAACGCCGGCAGCCCCTGGTTGTCGGAGTGCGCGAACAGCACGCGACCGACGGCGCGTTTGACGATCTCCGACTTCTCGGTATACCACCCCGGCTTGCCGTGGCAGAGCGCGTGGCCCCAGCGGGCGAGGCGCACATCGACGATCTTGTTCTTCGCCCCCGGGAGCAGCTTGGCCAGTCCGGCGATGGTGGCGTCCCGGAAGGTTCCGAAGGAACCCTCCTTGAGCGGAGCTTCGTGATCGTAGGCCACGGGCCAGTAGACCGAGAGCACCTGCTGCCGCGTGGGCGCGCGGTGGGTGACGCCGGTGCGCGTGACCCAGTCGGCGACGATGAAGTCGGTGAACGGCGCCGCGTTCGTCCAGGTGTCGTACGAGGCTTCGACGATCGGCTCGGAGCAGAGCGCGTTGGCGACAACGTAGCTGCCGTAGGTCAGCTCGCCCATCGCGGCGTGCTGCTCCTTCGGGATCCCCTTGACCAGGTGCCGGCCGATAAACTTGGGGCAGGCCATGATCGCCGTTTTCGCCTCAACCAGGTGCGCGCGCCCTTCGCGGTCGAGGTAGGTCACCGACACGCCGCCGCTGCGCGGCTCGACGAACACCGCGGTCGCCGGGTTGACGATCCGACCGCGGCCGGCTTTTTCGACGGCGTCGTGCAGCATTTCGGCGGCCAGCGCGTTGCCCCCGGGGAAGGTGTAGCGCGGCGCGAACTCGCTCGCCCAGAAGTTCAATCCGGCGAACGCCGAGACGTACTCCGACGAGGGGGCGCCCAGTGCGGAGCGGCTGTAGAGATCGAGGAAAATCTTCACCGCGGGGTGGTAGCCCTGCTCCTTGACGGCCCAGTCGGCCCAGGTCAGCCGGTCGAGCTTGCGCGCCTCGGCGGTCGCATCCCCGATGGGCATGTTCGGGTAGTCGTCGCTCGCGAGCATCTTCTCCATGTCCTTGCGCATCCGGACGAAGTCGCGGCGCGCGGCGTCGGGGAAGGGGAGCTTGTTCGCGCCCGTGCCGAAGGTGTCGAGGACGTACTTGTCGTCGATCAGCGCGCTGTCCGAGGGGTCCGCGATCTTCCGGATCGGGAACTTCATCTCGTCGTAGAACTTGTCGAGCGGGTCCTCGGGCTCGACGAAGTAGGCGGCGCACTGCGAGTAATACACGTCCTTCCAGCGCCCGCGCGAAGCGTGCCCGCCGGTGGTGTTCAAGTGCTCGAGCAGCACCAGGTCGGCGTCGCGCAGGCGATAGGCCGCCGCCAGGCCGGAGAGCCCGCCGCCGACGATGCAGACCTGCACGCTTCGGCGCGAGGAGGGCGCCGGGATCGTGCCGCCGTCGCGCACCGTGTCGTGGCAGTGCCCCGGCTCGCTGCCGCCCCAGACGCCCGCGGGAATGCCGAGATCCGGCGAAGCGAACGCCAGCCGGGGCAGCGCCCCGCTCAAGCCGAGGTAGCCCGCGGTCCCAGCCGCGCCGATCAGGAATTGCCGTCGTGTCAGCTTCATCCGCTTTCCCCCTCCTTGTTGGCGTCGCCGCCGGTTGTCACCGGCGGCTGCTGTGCCCACGTATGGTAGGGGAGGAGAATCTGCGAGTAAAGTCCCCCGCGGCGAGAACGCCTGCCCTAACCGAGCTTCGCGAGCAGCAAGCTCAGCGTTCTCTCCAGCGACTCGGCGTCGGGCAGCTTCCCGTCCGGGGTCAGCTTGTCGATGGCGGTCGGCAGTATCGCGGCCAGGATCGATCCGGCTTCGGCCGCCGGGACACCGGCCTTGCGTGCAAATTGCTCCATGGTGTCGCCGCCCAGAACGTCGGTCAGCTGTGTGGCGGTGATCGGCGGATTCGGGCCGGTCGAGATCCAGGAGGAGATCATGTCCCCGAGGCCCTTCTGCTCAAAGGCGTCAACCAGCCCCCCCAGTCCGCCGCCGCCGATCGAGGAGTCGCGCGAGCTGAGAAGTCCGGCTACCGCGGCGACGAGTTGGGGGTTCTTGGCCACCATCTCGAGCAGGCCCCCGAGGGAACCCACACCCTGCCCACCACCCAGCGCCTGTTTCAATAGCCCGTCGAGAAGTCCCATGGCGCGTGCCCTCCTGTCGATTATGAAACGCCGAACTGCACCAATCCGGAGCATCCTCCGGCACCATGGTAACCACGAAATGAAACAGCGCGCGACAATGCACAAGGGACGGCATCGTCTATAGCGAACGGTTGATTTTCACCTTATGCCTGGTTTCAGCTTTTTGCAACTCCTTCTCCGGCCGCCCGTCAGCCAGCGGGAAGGGCTCGCGGGTGTTGACATACCTGCTCGCAAATGGCATAAAGTCCCGCGAGTTACCAAAGAGAACGCGGGAGTAACTCAGTGGTAGAGTGCAACCTTGCCAAGGTTGAAGTCGGGGGTTCAAATCCCCTCTCCCGCTCCAAATCAACCGTTCCCCCCAGCGAGGGGGCACGTGTGTCTTGACAGGGACCACCCGGGCAGTTAGAGTCTGCCGGCGTGAATTGACGATCCATGGCGGCGTAGCCAAGTGGTAAGGCAGAGGTCTGCAAAACCTCCATTCACCGGTTCGACTCCGGTCGCCGCCTCCAGCATTTCGCTCCTCCCCGATCTGCGGTTCAGGTGGCGCCGGTCGCGGCTGAGGAGTATCATTTCTTCGAGTGTTGTTTCCGCCGCGCGGCGGCCTGCTCCGACCACTGCACAAGGAGGAACGGCATGAAACTGATGCGTCCCGTCATCGTGTTCGCAATTCTCAGCGTCTGGTTCAGCGCAATCGCCCCCGCGCCCGCAGGCGCGCAGCACTTCCCGTTCCCCGTGCCCGGCGGCGGCCGGGTTGTCGTGGCGCCCCGCGCGGGGCGCGTTGTCCGTTCGACGGTGGTCGTCAACCCCGGCTGGCCGCTCAAGCGCGCCCCACGACCCGTGATCGTTCGTCCTCGCACCGGTGTGGTCCGGCCTTACGTCGCGCCGCGGGTGTACCTGCCGGCGGTCGTTTTCGGCGGCGTGGTGGTCGGCGAGCGGCGCAGCCACCGGCACGGTCACGATGAGGACCGCTATTATTCGCGCGAAAATCTGGTCTGGCAGGACAGCGAAACCCTGTACCGCGAGGACGACTGGACTGAATTCACCTTCGACTGCAACGCGCGCGGCACGAAGCTCTGGTTTGAAGTGAACGAGGGCCGGGTGCAGGTCGACTGGGCCGAGGTGGTGTTCGAAAGCGGCGAAGTGCAGGTCGTGGAATTCCCGGAGCGCTCGTTCAGCCGCGGCATCTACGAACTGCAGGATTTCCGTTCGGGACGGCGGATCGACACCGTGCGGATGGTCGCAAAAACCACTTCGCGCGAAGCGACGCTGACCCTCTGGATGGAGCGGTAGGGGGCTTAGCCCACGGCATCAAGCGCACCCGGTCAGATCCTTCTCGAAGCGTTCGGCGCGCCGGGCCGTTTCGTCGTGCGGCGGGTCGTCGGCGAAGAGGCCCAACAGCGCCTCGAGGCGACCTTCCAGGCGGAGGGACGCAGTCCGGCGCAGCGACTCCGCGCCCTGCCAATCCGCGGCGCGGCTCGCCTCCCAGATTGACCGCGCTTCGGGCAGGACTTTCCGCAGCAGCCACGGCCCGGCCGCGGCGCGCAGCGCCAGCCCGACGGGGTCGCGCGTCGTGATCAGCGTTTGCAGCAGCCCGCCGTCGCCGGCGTCCGCGAGAGCGTCCTTGAGCGCGCGCGCCGGCATTTCGGCCCGCGTGCCGCGTGCCCGCAGCAGCAAGGCTTCCCACGCGCCGCCGCGCCGCCCCTCCTCGGCCAGTTCACCGCGTTCGTGCGCGATCGCCGCCGCGAGCTGCCGATCCGCGAGCGTCTCCAGGATCGCGAGGTGCCCCTCCGGGTCGCCGGCGACACCCGCGAGCGTGCCGCCGACCGTCGAGACGGCTGCAGCGGCCGGGCTCTCCTCGCGCGCTCCCGCGGCCTCCTCGAGCGTCGCCCAGAGGTGCCCGCGCACCGCGGCACGCCGCGCGACGATCCTGCCGGGGCGGCACATCGCCGGCACCGGCACCAGGTCGTGCACCAGTTCGCGCCCGAGCACGAAGAGATCGACGCCGTCGTCGAGAGAGCGACGCTCGAGGATCTCCCCGAGCACGAAGAGCGGGTGCCCACCGGGTCCCTGGCCGGCGACGTAGAGCCACCCCGCGGGGATGAGCAGCCGGTTGGCGCCGTCCTCGTCGAGGGGGTCGAGCGTCGCCCCGCCGAGGAGCAGCGGCGCGAGGGGCGCCTCTTCGAGCCCGGCCCAGGCCGCCTCGCGCTCGCCGACCCACGGCAACACGGCGGCGGTATCGACGCGCGCCCACGGCTCCAACCCCGCCTCGCGCTTGTAGAGTTCGCGCAACCGCAGCAGCAGGCCGCAGAGGCTGAAATACCCCCAGCGGCCGGCGTCCGCGACGAGGCAGTTGCGGGCGACCTGCGCGGCGAAGGCGGCGATGGCGTCTTCGCTGACCATGCCTGCATGGTAGCGCAGGAGACAGCTGTTCGTCACCGCGTACGACAGAGCGGCTTTGCACTGCGGCAGCGCGTTGGCGTGCAGCGAGGCGGTGTCTGTTGTATCCTCGGCCGGTCGATTCAGCGCCGGGGTGGCGGAACTGGCAGACGCAAGGGACTTAAAATCCCTCGGGGGCAACCCCGTACGGGTTCGACCCCCGTCCCCGGCACCAGGGCAGAAGGGCAGTGTATTGCTGGAATATCTGCCGGTTGGGTGCTCCGGTCCCCCGCTGTCGAGTTACAATCGCCGAGCAATGCCCAGGCCAAGATCGAGGGTTGACCGAGTATGAGCGGCGCGCGCGAGCAGAAAATCGATGCACTCAAGTGCGTCGCGATGGCGTTCGTCATCGTCGGTCATGCAATCGTGCACGACAACCTCTTCTCGGTGGCGGCGCCGACACGAGTTGCCTTGGGTGCCCAATGGATAGAGCGGGCGACCCTCAATTCGCTGTGCCTCAACGTCGCCTACAGTTTCCACATGCCGCTCTTCGCCTTTCTGTCGGCCTACGTGCTGTTTGGTCGCGAGGGGAGTCCGGCGAAGCTTATCGGTAAGCGCGCGCTGAGCCTGCTGTTGCCCTATACCATGTGGGTCGGCATCTCGTACGCCTTCGGCGCTCAAACCGGATGGTCCTGGCGCGCTGGCGCGCTCTACGTCGGGCAACGCCTGGTCGATCCATCGCTGCCGGGAGCGGCGTGGTTCCTCTACGGGCTCTTTGGGTGCTTCGTGGTGTTCGCTGCGGTGCGTGCCCTTGGCGGTCGCGATCGGATGCTCGTAACGAGCGTGGTTCTCGTCGGTGGGATTGTGGTTCTGCCCTTTCCCGCCGGGCAACTCCGCGGCGCCCACGACCTCTCCTGGCTGTATCCGTTCTTCGTGATGGGCTACCTGTTTGCAAAGCATGCGGGATTCTTGCGCGAACGCCGAGCGGTGCTGATGTGGGGCGGGGCCGTTCTTTGGACGGTCCTGCTCCCCGTCATCTGGCCGGTGCTGGCTCCCGAGGTGAACTGGTGGTATCCGGACCTGCGCGAGGCACTGCGCGCGCGGAACCTTCCTGGAGCCGCCGTCATCTACTGGGCGGCCCGCTACGCGTGTGCCGCCGCCGCGATCTCGGCCCTCTTCTACGCGTACGACTCCCTGCGCGGGTGGCCCCGGGCCGCGCAGGCGTGGGCGGGGCGCAGGACGCTTGGGATGTACGTTATCCAGCCGTACCTGTTTCTCTTCCTCGCGGCAGTCCTTGCCGGGAACGTCTTCTTGCTGGCTATTGCGGTATTTGCCGGTTCCTTGATGCTGACCTGGATCTTCGAACAGGGTTCTCCAACGCGGCTGCTCCTCCTCGGTCAACGAACAGCGCCTCGCACGTCTGGACGTTAGCGTCAGAAGTCGGCGACTCTCAGCGCCGCGACGTCACGGTATACCGCTGCTCCTGCGAGCGTTTCAGGTGCTCATCCTGCCGTCAGAGGCGACAAAAGGCCCAACCATGACGCAGTCATCCCCTATGGTGCCGCTGTAGGTGTGGCTGAGAGACCCGCAAAGAAACGGCGCTGCGGAGTCAAGTCGGCGGGACAAAGCCCGCTCAGCAACTGACCGCAGCGCCCACGGACCGGCTTGTTCGCCAGAAATCAGGATCAGCGGACTCTGGCGGGTGTTTCGGTCCTAATCACAAGATAAGCTCCGCGCCGATTTTCGCAAGCATTACACACGAGCTTTTTACGTCGAGCGCCGTCGTGCACGGGGGCGGCTGGTGAAGCGCGGCAAAGAGGTGTCCTGCATTGCGGTCTGTGGCATACTCCAGTCATGCCTGCACCGGTTCTCTGTGCGCAGCGAGTCCTCCTCGCCGGCTGTATCGCGGTCCGCGCGATGGGGTCGACGTGATCGCGGCGGGAGCAGCGGCATGAGCGCCCCGGGCGCACAGAGTCTGGCGAGAAAGCGTTGGGTCTGGGTTCTGCTCTGGGCCGTACTGTCGTTTGCGGCGATCGGATTCTCCTTTCTCGCGCACCGCCGGTTCAGCGGCGCGATCACCGAAGCCTTCAACCAGCAGCAGGGGCTCGGCGTCCGCCTCATCGAGCGCATGATCCAGCAGCACATCAACGAATCAATGCTCGAACTCATTCACGTGAAGGAGGCGATCCGCGACAGCGCCGTCTCGGGGCGCCCCGACTTCACCACGGCCGCCGCCGCGATCGCGTCGCGGCGCATCGACCAGTTCATCTCGGTGCGGGTGGTCTCGGCGGACGGGCGGGTGTATTTCGACTCCCGGCCGGCAGAGCCGTGGAACCCGCTGATGCTGACCCGCGTCGAGAAGGTCGACCCAGAGATCGCCTTCACCCCGTTCCTCTCGGAGCGGGTTTTCACGGTGGACGGCCAGCCCACGGCTTTCGTGTTCGTCCCCTTCATGCTCCGGGGGGAGGGAGCGAAGATGTACTTCGTGGCCGGGGAGTTGAACCTCAGGCATTACATGCTTTCGGCGCTCCAGTCCGTGATCGGCAAGGACATCGGGCTGCTCATCACCGATTACATGGGGGACATTTACCTCATCGCGAACGTCGAGCACGCGCAGCTGAAGCGCATGGAGCAGGGGAACCTTTTCGGCATGGAGGAGAAGTGCCAGCCCTGTCACGCGGCCGGGGGCTTCGACGACCTCAAGCAGGCCGTGGCCAGCGGGAATCTGGTTTCCGCGACCTACCGCACCCCGCGGGGAACGACCCTCAATCGGCTGAGCGGGGCGATCCGGATCCTCAACGAGAGCTGGATCGTCAGCACCTCGGTCCCGTACCAGATGGTCCAGGGGCAGATCGCCGCCAACGCCCGCGACAACCTGGTCGGGGCGGCGCTGTTCCTCGTCCTGATCGCAGGCGCCACGTGGGGCCTGCAGGGCGCGCAGCGGCGCCGGGACGTGGAGCGCCAGAACGAGGAGTTGCGCGTCATCGACCGGATGAAGGACGCGTTGCTGCGGGACGTCGCCCACGAGCTCAAAACACCGGTTGCCAAGCACGCCATGCAGCTGGAAATCCTGCGCCCGCTGATCAAGGCGCATCGCATCGAGCCGCACGAGGAACGGGCGTTCGTCGTGATGGAGGAGAGCATCCGGCGCCAGCAGAGCGTCGTGCGCAACCTCCTGGATCTGACGCGGCTCGAGGCCGGCGGCCGGGTCTACCGCAAGGAGCCGTTGAGCCTCAAGGTGGTTCTGGAGCGCGTGCAGGTCGACTACCAGTATGCGTTCGACACCTACGGGATCGCCTTCACGGTCGAGGTTCCGGACATCACGCTCGTTGGGGACGAGGAGATGCTCTGGCACGTCTTCTCGAATCTCGTGAACAACGCCATCAAGTTCCGCCGCCGGGAAGGGCAGCCGCAGATCGCGGTCCGGGCCACGGTTGCCGGCTCCTGGGTCAGCGTGCGCGTCGAGGACAACGGCGGCGGCGTGCCGGCGGATGAACTGGGAAAAGTCTTCAGCCGTTTCTACCAGGGCACCGCCGCCTCCGAGGGGAGCGGGGTCGGCCTGAGCATCTGCAAGCGCATCACCGAGGATCTCGGGGGCCGGATTCACATGGAGTCGGCGGGGATCGGACAGGGCTGCGCGGTCGTCGTCGAGTTGCCGCTCGGCTGATCGCGGCGGCGGCAACCCTCCGTGCCCGCCCGGGCACAGCGCGCCACGGATGCATCTGCCTTGACAGGCCCCGGTCGGGGCTGGAGAATCCCCACCCGAGCCGATGACAACCGCCGCGGAAGTCGCCATGCCGTTTCGTGCACGAGCACGAGCGCGTCGTGTCGCGTCCGTGCAGGCGCGGGGCCCCGCATGACGCAGCTCTCTTTCGAGGGGCTGGTTCGCAGGCTGGGGCTGAAGGCTCACCCCGAGGGGGGCTGGTACCGCGAGGTCCATCGTTCGAGCGCGACGGTCGGCACGCCGCCGGGCTATCCCGGGGAGCGGACCGCCCTGACCGCGATTCACTTCCTGCTCGCGGAGGGTGATTTCTCGGCATTTCACTGCGTCCGCTCCGAGGAGGTCTGGGTGCACCTCGACGGGTCGCCGATCGAACTGTCGATCCTCGGCGAGCCGCCGGCGGTGCGGACGATCTCGGCCGTCCGCGGCGGCGGCGACCCGCTCGCCGTGGTCCCCCCGGGGTGTCTCCAGGCCGCGCGCCCGCTCGGCGGCTGGGCGCTCGCCGCGTGTCTCGTCGCCCCCGGCTTCGAGTTCGCCGACTTCGAGATCCCCGCCGCCGAAGAGCTGCTGAAGCGCTATCCCCGGCATCGCGACCTCATCGCGCGGCACACCCGCCCGCGATGATCAACCCGAGGCGCCGGCCGATCGCCGCCGGCGCAACCCGCAACCACGAAGGAGAAACGATGGCAGAGGTGAAGATCGGCATCATCGGCGGGTCGGGGATGGACGACCCGCAGCTCATGCAGGAGATCCGCGAGAAGCGCGTCAGGACCCCGTACGGCAACCCGTCGTCGCCGCTGGTCGTCGGGAAGATCGGGGGGGTCGCCGCCGTGATCCTGGCCCGCCACGGGAAGGGCCACACGATCTACCCGACCGGCGTGAATTACCGGGCAAACATCCACGCGCTGAAGAAGGAAGGATGCACCCACATTCTCGCGACGACCGCGGTGGGCTCGCTGCGGGAGAAGATCAAGCCCGGGGACCTCGTGTTCGTCGACCAGTTCATCGACTTCACCAAGCAGCGCCCGCTCACCTTCCACGACGACCAGGTGATCCACACGCCGATGGCCGAGCCGTTTTGCGGGACGCTGCGCGCCGAGCTCGCCGCGGTGGCCGCCAAGCTCAAGCTCAGGCACCACAAGAGCGGGACCGTCGTCACGATCGAGGGACCGCGTTTCTCGACCCGCGCGGAATCGCACATGTTCAGGCTGCTGGGCGCCGACGTCATCAACATGTCCACGGTTCCCGAGGTGAGCCTGGCCCGCGAGGCCGGCATTTGCTACCAGTCGATCGCGATGTCGACCGATTACGACTGCTGGAAAGAGGGCGAAGAGGCGGTGACCTGGGAGATGATCGTCTCGACGATGAAGCACAACGCGGACAACGTGAAGCGGCTGATCCTGGCGACCCTCGGCCGGATCTCCGCCTCGGCGTGCGCATGCCGTCCCGTCTGAGACGGGCGCCGGCACGGGCGAGCGCGGTCCCTGGTGGCGCACGCGGTCCCTTGACGGGGTTTTTTCGCGGGTGTACGAATGAAGGGGCGCTGCGGCGATGGTTGACCGCAGGGTGTTGTGGGCTGGTAACTGCGCAGGAGGCGAAGATGAAGACCGTAGCCGTGTTGTTTGCGTCACTGCTGCTCGTGGCGGGCGCGTCCGGGTGTAAGACCACCTCTTCCGCCGAAGGCGGCGCGGAAAAGGCGGCCCCCGCCAAGAGTGAGAAGGCCGTAAAGGCTGAAAAAACCGACAAGAACGCCAAGAAGCCGCCGGCGAACATCCCGGCCGGCAGCCCGCTCGCCAAGATCAAGATGGGGATGCAGCGGGCCCAGGTCGACGACATCCTCGGCGAGCCGACCTCGACGCGGGTCTTCCCGTCGGGCAAGGCGTTCATCCCGTTCTATTACGGCCCGGACACCGTGCGCACCGGCGCCTTCTACAAGGGGCTCGGCCGGGTCGTCTTCTCGGGGGCGCACCAGGTCGTCGAGATCGAGTACGACCCCACCGAAGACGGGTATTGATTCACGGGCGGCCGGGGCGGCGGTCAGCGCAGGCGCGCGGCTGTCGCCCCGGCCCGCTTCTCGAAACAATCTTGCCGAAGTGAGGCTCGCGCGTTTGTCCCCGGGAGAGAGCGCCATGAGTGACAAGAGCAGGGTCGCACTGATCCGTTGCGAGTCGTACGAGTACGGCGCAGTGCGGCAGGCGGTCCAGCGCGGCATCGACCTCGTCGGCGGGGCGGGACGATTCGCCGCGAGCGGCGAGAAGATCCTGCTCAAGGCCAACCTGCTCGTCGGCGAAGCGCCGGAGAAGTGCGTCAACACCCACCCCTCGGTCCTGAGAGCGGTCGCCGAGGCGTTCCTCGCTACCGGCGCCCGCCTCTCCTACGGGGACTCGCCGGCCATCGGCACCGCGCGCGCCGCGAGCAAAAAGATCGGCATGGATTCCGCGGCGCGGGAGGCCGGGATCGAACTGGTGGAATTCCAGCCCGGGCGGGAGGTGCATTTCGCGGCAGGGGTGCAGAACAAGCGCTTCACGATCGCCGCGGCCGTGCTCGACAGCGACGGGGTGATCAGCCTCCCGAAGTTGAAGGCGCACGGCATGCAGAAGTTCACCGGCTGCGTCAAGAATCAGTTCGGCTGCATTCCGGGCCTGCTCAAGGGGGAGTTCCACGTGCGCCTCCCCGACGCGTACGCCTTCGCGCAGATGCTGGTCGACCTGGACCGCCTCGTCCACCCCCGGCTCTACATCATGGACGGGATCGTCGCGATGGAGGGGAACGGGCCGCGCGGGGGCACGCCGCGGCGGCTGAACCTGCTGCTCTTCTCGGAGGACCCGGTCGCGGTCGACGCGACCGTCTGTCGCCTGATCGGCCTCGATCCGCTGCTCGTGCCGACCACCGTGTTCGGCCAGGCGGCCGGCCGCGGCACGGCGACGAGGGAGCGCATCGAGCTTGTAGGCGACGACTTCGACTCCTTCCGGTGTCCCGATTTCGTCATCGACCGCAGCGCGATCAAGCCCTACCGCGAGAAGGGCGCCCTGCGGTTCATCAACAACCGGCTGGTGCCCAAACCGGTCATCATCGGGGAGCGGTGCGTCAGGTGCGGGTTGTGTATTACGATGTGCCCCGCGAAACCCAAGGCGCTCGGCTGGCGCGGCGGCGACAAGACGCAATCGCCGGTGCATGACTATTCGACCTGCATCCGGTGCTACTGCTGTCAGGAGGTCTGCCCGGAGCAGGCCATCGCGTTGAAAAAACCGCTCCTGCGCCGGTTGTTCGGCGGCTAGACCGGCGGGTCGTCCTCGCCGGGGACGGTCTTCCACCAATCCCCGTCTTCGGGCCACTCCTCTTGATCCGCAGCGTCGCACGCGCCACCTGAGCAGCCGCACCCACCGGAGCAGCCGGCCGCATCGCCCTCGTCCTCGGACGACGCAACCATCGGTTCCAGAACGCGCGCGGCGTCCGCGACCTGCGGCCCCGGCACCATGAGCCCCCAGTGGCCGACCTGGTGCCCGGACGCGTGAAAGGCCCGCGGGTCCAGTTCGCGGATCGCGGCGGGAATCCCGTGCTCGCGCAGGTACCGCGCCAGCTCCTGGACGTGACTCTTTTCGTTGGCGGAGGTCAGCAGCGCCGGCAGGTCGATCCCGTCGGCTTCGGGTGCGGGCGCCGACGGCGACGCGGCGGCGCGGCGCTCCTCGATCTGCGCCGTGGAGATGCCCCGCGCGAGCGCCTCTGCCTCCAGGGCCCGCTGCGCCGCGGGCAGGTA
>Ga0334722_10005169_pt1 | contig 13279 bp, 9 predicted proteins | sample C3_bottom_MG_FD_207210 | JGI IMG/M metagenome (GOLD analysis project Ga0334722, IMG submission 207210) | Sediment microbial communities from Yellowstone Lake, YNP, Wyoming, USA - C3_bottom | ecosystem: Environmental > Aquatic > Freshwater > Lake > Sediment | place: USA: Wyoming | collected...
CGTCAAGGATCTCCGAAGACGCCCGGAAGCTCTACACAACCCTGGCCCTCAAACCCGACACGACGCCCTACGAAATTCCCCAAAACTGAACCGTTCCCCCCATCTCTCAATGGAATGTAGTGCCTAGCTGCGAAAGGCCACCTTTGTTTATCAATGCGTTACGGGGAATTACCGTTGAAGTCGGGAGTTCCTTGTTCTCAGGCCGCCCCAGCTTTCCGACAGGTGGACAACCAGGCGGCGGCCGGCACGACCGAGAATCGCTCCGCAGGTAAGAGCCTGAGCTCGAATCGTGGCCGGTTCACGATAGCCAGGCAAACCGGCCGCTCGCTGAAACTCGGCCAATAGATTGAAGAGCAGCAGCACGGCCCGGAAGGCCGCTTCGGTAGCGAAGAACTCTTTCAGACAGAAGCCATCGGCGCCTGGTACCTACTTGCATAAGTCAGAGTAACGACGTCTCGGGGCCGGAGGTTCGACCATTGCCTTCGTCCATTCAAAGGGCGTCGCCTTTTCCGAGTACGCCTCCACGAAGTGATCAATTGCTTGACGCACTTGCGGCACGCTGGTTGCGCTGAGGTTGCGCAGCGCCTGCCGGCTCAGGATGCTGAACCAGATTTCCACCATGTTCAGCCACGAGGAGTAGGTCGGGATGAAGTGGAAATGCACCTGCGGTTGCCGCTGCCGCCAGCGGTCGCGTTTGGGTTTGTGGGTGTTCAGATTGTCCAGAATGACGTGCAGTTCGGTGTCTGGATGCTGCGCGACAACATCATTCATGAAGTCGAGAAACTGGCGGCGGCGCCGGCACGGATAGTGCCCCACCTGCACCTGCCCGGTCGTCACTTCCAGCGCCGCGAGCAGCGTGCTCGTGCCATGCCGTTTGTAGCAATGGCTGAATCCGTTCAACGCTTTGCCGTTCGGTAGCCGCAGCCAGCCCTGTGCTCGCTCCAGCGCCTGAAGGTGGGGCTTTTTGTCAATGCAGAGCACCACCGCGTTTTCCGGCGGATTCAAGTACAGCCCCACCACATCGGCCGCCTTGGCGCCGAACTCCGGGTCCGTGGAAAGGCACCAACTGCGGCGGCGCTGCAACTGGATCTTGTGTTGGCGCAGCAGCCGCTAGACTTGGTCATCGCTCACATCGCCCAAAGCCTCGGCGAGCAGTCGCCCATTCCACTGGCTGTAGCCCTGCGGCGGCGGGCTGTCCAGCAGCGCCAGCAGCCGCTTTTCGGTCGCCTCCGAGTAAGTCCTGGGCTTGCCGGACCGCGGAGCGTCATGCAAACCCGCCAAACCTTGCCGGGCAAAGCGCTGCCGCCACTTGGAGACGCGGGCCAGGCGGGTATTCAGACGGCGGGCAATCTCGCGCGCAAACAACCCCTCGGAGGCCAGCAAAACGATACGGGCGCGCTCCACCAACCGGTGCTCCCCGGAACTGGAGCGCGACCAAGCCGTCAGCGCCGCCCGGTCTTCCTCATTGAGTAGAATCCGTGTCGCGGTAATAGGCATAGCCCATGGTGCGACGTTACGATTAGTTATGCAAGTAAATATAAATACTAGTTCGGCCCCTCCCACGTGGAACGGTTCGCCGCCGACACTCGATCAAGGTTCAGTTTGGCTCGCTTCCGGTCGTACGTATAGATTCCATTCATTTCGTTCTCCACGTCAGTCCACTGAGTGTAAACAGCTCCACTCAAGTGATCTTCGTTGCGGAAACGAAGCAGCATCGACATGAACTTTTCGTACTCTGCTGTGGCGTCCTCTAAACCTTTGTAGGTGTCGTGAACCCAAGGTCCATCCGCATCCCAGATGTGTCCCGGCGCCTTGTAGCCAATAGCCCCATACTCGCCATTCACCGCGGCTCTCCGATTCGTCGGAGTGGGGTTCGTGGGAGGGCGGTAATGGTGGTTATCCTTAATGTGGCCGACTTCATAATCGATATCCGGCTGACCGGCGTCGATGCCGCTGTTGCCGGTGACCAGCCGTGAAGGGTCCAGCGCCATGACCAGTGACGTCAGGCGCTCTACGTCGTACGCGCCCCAGTGTTCATTGAACACGATCCAGTTGACGATCGAAGGGTGATTCCATCGGCTCTTGACCATCCGCTGTAATTCGGCCTCGAACTGGATCTTGTCCGAATCGTTCCGCTTTTTAAATGTCGATGGCATGTCCTGCCAGACCAGAAGGCCGAGTCTGTCGCACCAGTAATACCATCGCTCCGGCTCCACTTTGATGTGCTTGCGAACCATGTTGTAACCGGCCCGCTTCATCTGCTCGATCTCCCAGCGCACAGCATCATCGGAGGGCGCCGTGTAAATGCCGTCCGGCCAATAACCCTGATCCAGGACTCCCATCTGGAACAGAAAACGGTTGTTAAGCTCGATCTTCATCAGGCCGTCGCGGCCGTTGACGACGTAGCGGCGAATCGCGATCTTTCTCATGCCGAAGTAACTGCGGATCGCATCAACAATCTTGCCGTGACGAGTCAGGGCTACTTCGAGCGTATACAGGTGCGGGCTTTCCGGATTCCATGGTTTCGGGCTTGGAATGGAAACCGTGAGGGGAGTCTCCGGACTGCCGGCGGCTTCTCCGGCGACCTGCCTCCCGTCGCGCACCCGCACTTCCACTGTCGTCCCCACGCCGGGTGATTCCACATCCACTTCCACCTTTACGGTGCGAGTGTCGAGGTCCGGCACCGTCCGCAAGCTGCGGATGTAAACATCGGGCACAGGTTCGAGCCAAACGGTCTGCCAGATTCCGGAGGCGGGGCAGTAGGAAAACCCTCGAGGTGATGAGAAGCGGTCGTTGGCTTGCTTGCCGCAAGCGATCGGCTTACTGTTGCCGGGATCGTACACCTTCACGATCAGCTCGTTGTAACCCTGCGCTTCCAACAGTGCGGTAATGTCAAAACTGAACGGGTCGTACCCTCCTTGGTGGACGCCGGCCAAACGTCCGTTGACAAATACGGAGGCTTCCCAATCCACCGCTCCGAAATGCAACAGAATCCTCTTGCCGCTCCAGTTCCGTGGCACCCGGAACTCTCGCCGGTACCACGCCGTATAGGTGGGCAACTGTCGACGAATGCCGGAAAGCGAGGATTCCCAAGGGAACGGAACAAGAATATCCTCCCTCAGGTTACGTCCCGTTGGGAGGGCGTCGCCCGGCCGCGCTTCTTCGAATTGCCAAATGCCGTTGAGGCTCATCCAGTCGGCACGTTCCATGGTTGGGCGCGGGTACTCAGGAAGCACAGATCGCGGATCCACTTTGTCCGCCCACGGTGTCTTCAGCGGTGCTTGGGCCATGCGCCACTCGGCTAAACAACAGGATGCCGCTAGTGTAAGGAGAGCTATCAGAAAATGGAAAACCATTCCACAATTCACCTGTTCAAAAGGATTTTGGCGCTCTGTGGCGCCAGAGTGAGTGAACGCACGCTCGCGCCAGAATGCGGATCGCGCAGCGGCGCAGCCAAGTCCACGCGCGCAGGCTTGTCTGCGGGGTTCACGAATACTTGCCCTCCCGTAAAGCGGCGCCGGAAGACTTCGGTCCCCTCAATCTTGTAACGCAGGAGGTCTTCGGGCCTCACACTCTCAATCGGTTCGCCAATCGGCCAGTAATACATCGGATCGAGCGCCACAAACCGCCTGCCCCCTTCCCGGTAAAACATCGGAACTCCCAGCCGTGTCGGGCACACGCCGCCTTTCTTTTCTACGCCTAGCAGGTAACTGGCGTAAGCCCAAAGTTCCCACTCGTGACGGCGTGCCCGGTCGATGGCCTCAAAGATGGCGGTCTTCATGCCTGCATTGATGATCATCGGCATGGCGGGCATCCCGGCTTGCGAAGCCCGCATCAGCAGCTTGATGTTTTCGGCCCAGTTCTTATACCCAGCGTCGCACGGGTAGCACGCCTTTTCGGGAACGGACACCTCGCGGGTTCGACTCCACAGTGTCCATTCCGCTGCGTTGTACCCACCCATAAAGTCCTCGATGCACATGCCATCCAGGGGGCGCGGCTTTTCGGGCGTCGAAAGCAAATAGAACTTATGCCCGCCCTGACCGGGCTCAAACCGCGAAGCCATCATGTTGTTCGCGTAGATAACGGGATATCGTCCGAACTGGCGGTGAAACCGTTCCTGGATCTCATGCACCCCCCGTTCGTTGCGCCTGCGGAATTCATCGCGTTCGTAAAAGTCGCCTGTGGCAAAATCCCAAGTGCCTGAGCGCCCCGGGCGTGGTCCGCGCAATTCGTTGCCCTCAATGTCACTTTCACGCAGGCTGCGGTCCATCAGAATGTCGATCCAGATGCCGTCGCCTCCGTCCTTAACAAATTGCTCCAGGATTCCCCAGATGTGTTCCCATCGCGCCTTATAGTAAGGGTCATAGTGGTAGGAAATACTTGTCTTGGCCTCCCATTCACTGGGCTTGCCGGGCGCCACGCCGTAAGCCGGAAGAAACACCCGTGCACCTTGTGAATGGGCGGAGGCTTTCGATCCGTCGAACCCCCGCTCCACTGTGACGCGCCTGGTTGACGGGTCGAAAGCCTCAACGCGCATCAGTTCGTCGCCTACACGGATCCAAGTGACATACTCGGTGAGGCTCTTGGAGTACAGGCCTGCTACCGTCGAAGCTTTTATGGCGCAGGGTTCCGCAAGCCGGAACTGAGTGGCACTGGCGGATACCGGTTGGGCGAGTGTGGCGCACGGATAGTACAGAATCTGAAACCGGAGGTTCCGTTCCGCCTCCGCCGCGCGCACCGTCCATGCCCCGACATACTTGATGAACTGAACCTTCGGATTCGTCCGCCGCGCGAGCGCCATCTCATCGCCCGACAGCGCCTGACCGTAAACGAAGTCGAAATTGGCGGCAAGCGTCCGCAGATCAGCGTCTGTAAATTGGTGACGCTCCCCGAAGTACGGCGAGTATAGAGGATAGACCGGCTTTTCAGCGGGCACCAGCGCACCCGCTGTTAGCAGTAGCAACCCAAGGTGTTTCACGTTCATCTCTCCTGGAACGGGGGGCGCGGTCCCGCCGAAGGCCAAACCGCCGATTCGATTCTCGCCTCACGAAGCAAGGCCTGCATTCGGGTCACCACTCCCGGGTTAGCGGCCGCCACATCCCGCGTTTCTCCGACGTCGGCATTGAGATCAAATAGCTCAAACTCCATCCGCGGCAACTGCCGCACCAGCTTCCACTTTCCCTGGCGGACAGCTTGCTGGAAGCCCCCCTCGTGGAACTCCCAGTAAAAAAAATCGTGAGGACGTTGCGTCCGGCCTAGCAAAGTGGGGAGTATGGATACACCGTCCAACCCGCGTGGGGCCGGAGTGCCTGCCACTTCTGCAAACGTCGGGAGCAGATCCCAGAACGCCCAGGGGAAATCGTTCACCGCGCCAGGCTTGATCTTGCCCGGCCAGCGCGCAATGGCCGGCACGCGGATGCCGCCCTCATAAAGGTCCCGTTTCTTCCCACGCAGGGGCCCGCTGCTCTGGAAAAACTTCGCGTCATGCCCACCCTCCCCGTGCGGGCCATTGTCACTGGTGAAAAGCACGAGAGTGTCCTGATCGAGACCCTTTTGTTTCAGCAGCTCGAGAATCCTCCCCACGCCGCTATCCAAGAGCGTGACGGCAGCCGCGAAATTCTTCTCCACTTCGGGCCATTTCTCGCCGGCGTACATGCCTTGCCCGGGAACTTCCATGGCCTTCAATTCGTTGTTGGCGTGGGGAATGGTGGTGGCCAAATAAATGAAAAAAGGTTGCGATGCGTTGCCCTCAATGAACTTGAGCGCCCGGTCGATGAAATGGCCCGGCACAAAACTCTTGCACTGATGGAACCAATTGTCGAAAAGTAGGACCTCGTTGCGGTTGTGCCAGATGTGCTCCGGATAGGCCAGATGGGCGTGCCAGTGGTTCAGGTAACCGTAAAATTCGTCGAAGCCCTTCTGGTCGGGCAGGCTATCGGTTTGAGGTCCGCCCAGCCCCCACTTGCCAAAGATCGCCGTGCGGTATCCGGCTGCTTTCAGGACTGTCGCAATGGTCGCCTCACCCGGTTCGAGCGGCAGCTCCGGATTCCGGTTGCCCCGCACGGTGCTGTGACCGGTGTGCTTGCCCGTCATTAAGACACATCGAGAAGGTGCACAGACGGTGCTTCCTGCGTACGCCTGCCTGAAGCGCATTCCTTCGGCGGCAAGGCGGTCGATATGAGGAGTCTTAATGCGCTGTTGCCCATAGCAACCCAGATCTCCGTAGCCCAGGTCGTCCGCCAGGATTAAGACGATGTTGGGCTTCCGCGGGATGATGGGAGCCGCCCAGGCGGCGCCGGCGGTTGCTCCCAGAAAATCTCTTCGCTTCATAGTGCCTACGCTACCACTGGAGCCGGGCTGTGAATTGTAGCTGCCGTGGGGTATTGTCGGAGTTCCGAAGACTGACAATGCCCGTGGAGGCGTCCGGTAATGGCAACCCTTGAACGTTGAACACGTTGAAAGCGTCGAAATTCAGCCGCAAGGTGATGCCCTCCCGCACCCGAATCCGTTTGAATAGCGAGGCGTCCATCCCGAATTTCCACGGACCTGGGCCGATTTGCGTCCGCCACGGGTGCAGAAACGTGTCCAGGTTTGTCCTGACCGTGGAACCGTTCCTCAACGTCAATGTCACTTGGTTGGTATCCCAGAGCGTCTGAGGGATCGCAGAAGATTGACCGGGTGCCGGCGCCGGGTTTACGGGCTGATGCGAGGGGCGATATTCCGCAGGTACGCCCACGATTCCACCAGGCTGGTTCAGCACTCGCGCCGAAATGTAACCGTTGTAATACAGATAACCGTCGAAACACTGTCCGCTCCGGCAGTCCTGGATCTTATACTTGGTGCCGTAATACTCTGGCTTGCCGATAGTTCCCCAATTCGTGTCCGGCAGTTCAAACCAACGGGACCGCCACGATCCCAGCCCCGCCACTTGCCAGCCGCCGACCACGGAATCCAGCCACCGGCTCCTGGTGTTCAGCCATCGTTTCCCCCGCCCGATGGGAAGGTCCATGAGAAAATTCCAGTTGTATCGGTGGTGCGGAATGTTTCTATCGCGCTTATATGTAAGAAAGCGCGCGCGTTGTTTGTAGTCCGAAGGCACGGCTCCCGGCAGGAACGCAGCAGCTTCGGTTACAACCTCATCCGGAGCCGAATAGCCCGAGTTGGAGGGCGCCCACCCCGTACCCATAGCGTGGCTGAACATGTAATAGAACTGGAATGCCACACCGCGAGAGAAGCGGCGTTCCAACTCAGCCCTAAGCCCGTTGAAATTGTTGTACGCCTCCGGGCGGTAAACGCGCATCTCGCCATAAAGAAGTTTGTCGATGGAACGCCGCGCAGTGTTTGCGTAAGTGCCCGTGGGCAACGGCTCGCCCGTGGTCACATACCAAACATAGGGTGTGACTTGGACGTTCAAAGCCTCCCACTGCTCCTGGTTCCTGCCGGCTGTTCCTGTATACCCAAGCCGGAACACTGTGCGAGGAATGAACTCATGTTCTGCGGTAAAATTCCACTCCCAGGCCACAGCTGTCGGCATCTCAGCCTGCATGTGGTGCACCGTAAAGCCACGTCCCAGTGGGATGGGCCCGTCCAGCGAGACGGCGTTCTGTGAATTCATGCCTGCGACTATGGAAGGCACAGAACGCATGCCCCAGTTTGGCAAGCCATCCGGCGATTGATCGGCGCGGTTAATGGATCTTGTCACGGTCGCGTCGAATGGAGCGTTACCGCGAAGCGGTTGGTGATAGGTGCGTGTCGGAAGGGCAAAGTGGTAGCCGCCAAATCCGCCGCGCAACACCAGCGGTCTTCCAAGAAACTTAGTCCGGAAGGCTGGACCGATGCGGGGGTTGAAATCTGCCCATTTCCGGTATAAGAAACGGCTGGGCAGCCCCACTTTGTCCGGAGTTGTGAACTTCGTCCCCAGCGCTTCGTATGCCTGCACCACACTGGAAGTGGTTTGCCCTTGCCGGATCAGAACCGGCGGCGGGTTGCCGACGACGATCGCCAGCGACGGGATGTCAAAACCTACCATGTTGTTGTCCTTCTCCGAAAACGGCGCGAAGGACTCCCACCGGACCCCCAGATTGACGGTCAGGTTCCGGCTGACGCGCCATTGATCGTTGAAATACGCTGCCACCTCCCCTGTTCGGACCGTATAGTGCGGGCGCCGGATCCCCACGTTGTAAGCTCCGGCGACTCCCAGAAAGAAATTAGCCGCATTGTGGCCGGTGAGTTGACGCGCCCCGATCGAATTTCCCGTAGCCGGGTCATAACCTGAGGTGGCGTAGCTGTTGAAATCGACTTCCACTTGGTTCGGGTACTGCCGCGGGATGACAAACACCGAGTCTTCCCGCCAGTGCCATCCAAACTCGAACTGGTGCTTGCCGGAAAGCTTGGAATAGTTCTGGTCCAAAGTGAAGATCGTGTTTTGGTTGTCGTCAGCGAAGGGACCCCGGACCGTCATGTCAAAGCCCATATTAAGAAGATCTGGTGCGCCAAGGCGTCCCTTCGGGTTGGGTAGCCCCCATCGTTTCGCCAAATCTGCGCCGGCGCTGGGGTGCGCCCGGTCGGCGCGGTAGGCCATTCTCGAAAAGTTCCCCGTAGTTTCCACAAAAAACGACGGTGCTACCACCCAGCCCCAGTTGCCGGCCAGGCTGTAATTCACCTTGTCCTGCGTGCGGACATTCCCGCTCTCATCCAGCAGCACGGGAGCAGGGCGCGCTTCAAATGCCGGTTCATACTGCTCGCTGGTTCCGCGGGAAATGCGGCTAAAAAACGTATGCGCCGCGCTGATGCGGTGGTCGGCACGCAGGCTGAATGTGCGCTGGTCGTTTCGCGAGGGGTAAGACTTAAAAAAATTGGCCGCCACCCCTGGGTTGATCTCCGCAAAGGTGGGCTCCGGAATTAATGGGTACAGCTGTCTGGCGAGCGGACTTTCCTGCACCGTCGGGATCCGGTTGCCAGGATAGGGCGTCCGCGCCCAGCGCTGGTCCGCGCCCGCCGTGGTGTAGGGGTCATAGATGGTAATAAACCGGCCCAGGTTGTCGCGAAGCTCGCTGAAATCCCCCTGGCGCATGGGCATCGTGGGGATGGCGGCTTGCCGGTCGGCGCTTTGACGTGCCCTGTAGTCCTCCCAGGAGGCAAAAAAGAACGTGCGATTGCGTCCATCGTAAAGCCGGCCCAAACGCACCGGACCGCCCAGCGACGCCCCAAACTCATTACGGATCAGCTTCGGCGCCGCTGTATACTGTTCTCGCCGCCGCGCCACCCCTATCGCGTTGTTTCGGGCCGTGTAAAACGCTGCCCCGTGAAACTCGTTCGTCCCGCTCTTGGTCGAGATAATTGCGGTGGCCGGCCGGTTCAGCTTGGCTGACGGTACGCTCGTCTCGACTCGCACTTCGCTCACCGAATCCAGGCCCGGCGCCCGGAACTCCATAGCGGTATTGAACCGGCTGCTCAATACGGCTCCGTCTAGAGTGAATTCGAAGGCACCTTCCCTCATCCCAAAGACCTGGGGTGTGTTCGAGTTGCCTTCCAGCCCGGGCACCGTGTTCATCAGAAGATTCTGAAGAAATCTGCCGTCCAGGGGAAGCTGTTCAAGCCGTTGATTCTCCAAGTTTGTGGAGACCGTTGGGGAATCCGAAGTGAGAAGCTGTGTAGCCTCAGCCGCCACGGTCACCGAGGTTTGCGTGGTCGCAACCTCCAGCATGATTTCTAGGTCTGCGGTCTGCCCCACCGCAAGCTCCAGATTGGCGGAATATCGCGCCATTCCCTCGGCTAGGACACTGATGTGGTACACGCCCGGCGGAAGCGAAGGGATGACGAAGCTCCCTACCTCGTTGGACTTTGTTTGGTACTTGACTTGGGTTGCCGAATGGACCGCCGCCACCGACGCCGCAGGCACCGCCGCTCCGGATCGATCTCGCACGACTCCCTGGATTCGTCCCACGCCCGTTTGGGCGATGAGCGCCGCTCCGCTGGCGGCGAAAAGGCAAAACACCATGGTTCGGGAAATGACGGACATGATCCGACTCCTCCGCTCCATTCTCGACCGATTCTCGTGCGCTGGAAAGTCGAATCATGTGTTACGGAAAGTTAAATCATTGTTGTAACTTCGCGGGGGCCGATTCCCGGCCCCTTTGTCGCCGTCTCACCCTGCGAGGAAGTACCGTATAATTATTTGAAGATCACCGAGCGAATGAGCCCGCTGGCTCCTTGGGGCCCCGAGAAGTACGTCTATGTCAATGGATCCCACCCACCCCGTACAGGGAGGCGCTGACGATATCCGGGGGCAAATGGCCAGAATCTTGCGTAGTGCGGCGTTCAGCGGCTCTGAGGCGCTCCGCAGCCTTCTCAGTTTCCTCGCGGAACACACAATTCAGTGCCCGGACCGTCCCTTGAAAGAAAAAGAGATCGCTATTGGGGTTTTCGGGCGGTCTGCCGACTTTGATCCACAAGTCGATTCGATCGTGCGGGTCCAGATTGGTAGGTTGCGTTCGAAGCTGGCTGAATACTATCTGCGGGAAGGCGCCTCCGATCCGGTTGTCTTGGAGATCCCGCGCGGATCTTATCATCTGGCCGTCCTTCCGCGAAGAGGAGATGAGGTGGAATCCGCCTCTGCCCCCGCGCTCCCCCAAGCTGGAAAGCGGGTCTTCAGGCAGCCTATCCGTGGGTTCCTTGGCGGTTTGCTGTGTGGAACCCTGGTGGCTGGAGCTGTCGGCTTCTGGGTCCGCTGGGCCACGCGAACACACGAAGCGCCTGGCCTTAGTCCGGAAGTTCGAGGGTTCTGGGAGGCGGTGGTTCCTAGACCCAACGGACCGCTTATTGTTTTTGGCAACCCCCGGTTCGTGGGTTCTGACTATTCAGGGATGCGTTACTGGCGCGACACCGACGACCCCCGGGACGCAGTGGTGGATACTTTCACCACCGTTGGGGACTTGGCCGGGGTCCACGAAGTGACGCGTGTGCTGACCCAGTTGGGGCGCACGCCAATGTTAAAGCGAGCCCAGCTTCTTACTTGGGACGAAGCCATCAACCGGGAGTTGATCATTGTGGGCAGCCCGATCTCGATCCGCGCCCTTCGAGAACATCCATTTCTCCAGGAGTTTCTGTTCAAAGACCGCCTCGACGAGCCCCGGGTTGGCGTGGGCGCCATAATGAACCGCCATCCCGCTCCCGGCGAAGAAGCTATCTTCTTTGGTCCGAGTTCCCGTCCGTACCAGTTCGATTACGCAGTGGTGGGCTTGACCCCTGGAGTGAGCCCTTCCCGGCGGGCGCTGATCCTGGCTGGAATTACCTCTCATGGTACTCAGGCGGCTGCGGAACTTGTTTGCCGTGAACAGCAGATCCGAAAACTGTTAGACCGCCTACGCGCTTTAAACACTCGGTTTCCCGTCTTCTTCGAGTGCCTCTTGCGGGTAAGGGTGAGTGGCGGAGTTCCTGTGCACTCCGAAATCTTGTCCCTGCGGGTGCGGCAGTGAGTGGCGGCGAGGCAAATCCGGCATTCCTAAGCCGCAACAGTCCGTGTTGTTAAGTCACCCGCATGGTGGCGAACTGCATGACCACCGTCCGGAAATCGTAGATCGAGTTGAAGCCCTCAATCCAGCCCCGCTTATTCTCTTGCCCGCAAGCCAGCGCGCTGCGCAACTGATTGGCCGGCGGCGCGAGCTTTTTCTCGGACGGGTCCTGGCACGGCAGCGCATTCGAGACGTTGCTCAGGGGCACGCAAGCCGCGCGCGAATAGCCGAAAGATGCCGAATATTGTCCTAACCCGAAGTTCCTGATGGTTTCCTAAGCTTATTCCTCTGATTTGAATACGATGAGGTTTGTTTGGCCTTGAGTGGGTAGCCACTAAAATAATTGACCGAGATCTTACATCCCTTTTGTAGTGACTTATGATAAGCCATGCCGTCACGATCTGGCAGCGTCCATGTGGCCACTACCGAACGCCGCTACAAAGATTAGGTCTATCGCACCCACCTCCTGCGCCGCACCTTCCGCGTCGGCCCCCAGGTGCGCCATGAAACCCTCGGCAACCTCTCCCATCTCCCCGATCCCCTCATCGACCTCATTCGCCGCTCTCTGGCCGGCGAGCAGTTCGTCGCCGCCGCCGGCGCCTTCCAGGTCGAACGCAGCCTGCCCCACGGACATGTCCAGGCTGTCGAAGAGGACCTCTATCGAGCCATGCGCTGGCTATTGGCGCGGCAACCGCGGATCGAAAGCAAGTTGGCCCAACGGCGCCTGCACCACGGCGCCATCGTGTGGTACCACGTCAGCAGCAGTTACTACGAGGGCCGCACCTGTCCGCTGGCCCGCTTCGGTCACGACCGGGAGGGGCAGAAGGGACGCCCCATCATCGTCAAGAGCCCGGCGCAAGTCGAGCGCGCCTTCCGCTGTCTGAAAGGAATCGACCTGCGGATTCGTCCCATCCACCACCGCAGTGCGGATCCCGTGCGCGCCCATATCTTCCTCTGCATGCTGGCCTACTACGTGGAGTGGCACATGCGCCGGGCGCTGGCGCCTCTGGTGTTTGCGGAGGAAGAACTGGAGCGCAACCGCCGCCGCGATCCGGCGGCGCCACCGAAACCGCCGGCCCCGGCCCAGCGGAAAAAGATCACGCGGATGACTCCGGATGGCTTTCCGGTGCACAGCTTCGACACCCTCCTGGAGATCCTGGGCGCCCGCTGCCGCAACCTCTGCCGCATCCGCCAGCAGGCGGGCGACGCCACGTTCCAACCACTCACCACACCCACCGCACTGCAAGCGCGAGCCTTCGAGCTGCTGGGCGTGTGGCCAGACACCGGAAGTCGCTACTCGCTTGATCTCCCCAGCTTTCAACCAGATACTACGTCCTGCCCCGTCGAACTTCGGGCTAGCCCAAATACTGTTCACTTCACAATCCTGATTCGACTGGAGAAGTCCATGCGGCGCGTCGGTTGGCGGTTGCGGGGCCGGAGATGGTAGTTGCTCATCTTCCGTTTCACGCCGCGAATATTGATCCGGCTTCTGCTGGAGACAACGCGCTGTTGGAGGATCTCCTTCAGAATCGCTTCATGCAGGATTTTCCTCTGCCGAGGGGGGAATAGCGGCCCAGCGGGCCAGGCGTCGCTGGACCACCCGCACCGAGTGCAGGAATGAAAGCCGGTCGGGATCTATATCGGCTTTCAGCGCCGCCTCGTGCATCAATCCCCGGATGGCAAAGTGGGCCAGCAGCAGGCCCCAAAACTCCTGCTCCACCAGTTCTGGCTTCTTGCTTCGGAGCACGATCTGGGCGCCGCGCAAG
>Ga0334722_10005170_pt1 | contig 13276 bp, 10 predicted proteins | sample C3_bottom_MG_FD_207210 | JGI IMG/M metagenome (GOLD analysis project Ga0334722, IMG submission 207210) | Sediment microbial communities from Yellowstone Lake, YNP, Wyoming, USA - C3_bottom | ecosystem: Environmental > Aquatic > Freshwater > Lake > Sediment | place: USA: Wyoming | collected...
TTTGTTGGACAGACCAGATGATATATTAGCGCGGATACATTATGACTCTTGTGGATGTATATACTCATCTTTGTATTATACACTACCGCGGCAAGCCGCGGGGAAAAGCCCTAAATAGATTTTATCCGAAGATCTTCGCCGGCGGCCACAACACTGCCAAATATCACTTCTCCGGCAGAATTATCCTCAAACCCGAGCACCTGAACTTCCTCAAATTCCTTACCAATATTGTGGTTCATGAGTTTACCCCCTATATAAAGAAGTTTTGGTTAGTTTTTGGATTACAAAGAACAGCAGTTTAGTATAGCAGAAAATTTTAGAATGTCAATCTTAGCACAGAGATTTAAGATAATTTTTTTATAATTTAAAAGGCGAGGGATATGTGTTGCATACCCTCGCCTTTATTATTATGTCTCCTGTTGTTATATTTCAGTGAAACGCACATGTCCGCCTTCAGGCTGCGCATAGAACATTTGCACATTGACCTGAGGCAACGCTTCTTTGATTCTGGCAGGAATCCTGCGCAGATCATCTATCTGCTTTGCCTTGAGAATTTCCGGCGTCTGCTTGCCGAAGCTGAGGAACTTGTACCACCCACAGTCGTAATGCGCCATAAGGATGATATTTTTCAGTCCGTGCTTTTCGACCAGAAATTTCAGCCAGTTACGCCCTGCCCAAGAGTACTTAGGAAAAGCGCTATCGTCAGAGAAAAAGAACTGTGGTCCCCCTGGAACGACCAGTAAGTCATACGAGTTCTCTTCGAGGCCAAGGCCATACGCAAGAAACTCCTCGAAATGAACCCGCAGTTTGTGATCGCTACAACGGATTATGAGAGTATCGGGCTTTCCTACTTCATACTTAGCCTCACTCACATAATCCTTAATTTTTTTCTCCATTAGTCCCTTAACAGGTATCGCCGTCGTAACCGTACCTTGCGAACCCTTAATGTCCGCGCTCCTTATAATCGAGCTGGCCTGGTTTTTCCAGAATCCCCTTATAAGTAGCCATCCGAAAAACCCAAAAAGTAAACCGCCAGCCAAGCCAAGAAGCGAGCATATTTCATATGACACGCCGTACGATCTGGTGATAGCGCCGATTGCGCCAAAACCGCAGAGAAAGATAGAGATGACTCGGAAGCTGAAGGGACTTGGTCCCCCGGCAGAATCCGAATCAGAGTCACTGTCCGCCCCTACTTCTAAACCGTGCTCAAAATGTACCTCGTGTTCCATCTCATGCCCGCCGAATATAGCCGAGATAATCAGGAAGACTAGGCCCACCAGAGCAATGCAAATAAATATCATCATTTCAAAGCACCTCCTCCCATGAAAAAATTAGCCTAACGTTTGTGACGCTTACTGAGTGTTTTTCCATACCTCCTTTCGCCGTGTAACTTTATTATTTTGTCAAAAAACCTCTGCTCTTCGCAGATTCACAATCGTAACAGAATTATATATTTTGTCAAGAAAAAAAATATGCGGGTCAACTTTCGTCAACCCGCATTGTATTTTGCCAAAGGCAAAAAAATTAGAATGTTAGAGACCCGCAGGACAAACCAATAAGCTCGTTGATGTTGGCGCCCGAAAGCCTGAGTTCTCCGGCAACTTTCGTTCCGGTCAGGTCAAAGCTTTTCTCCACTGTCGCCTCGGACAGATAGAGGTCTAATCCGACATTGCTCTCGGTTATCCTGAGATGTCCGGAAACATTGGATGATTCAAGGTCCACGGATCCGGAGATCTCCGCTTTGCGCACAACGAAATCCTCGTCAGCCGTGATTCCTTCCGCCAAAAATTTATTGGCGCTGAACTCGGAGAACAGTGCAACTCTGGAGAACTTCGTGTCTTCATCGAATTTGAGTTCGTCTCCAACTGTTGAATTCGAAAATATAGTTTTCCCCTCAACAGAGATGCCCCCCATATAGAAGTCGCCGGCATTTTTCACTTCCTCCACAGTAAAGTCGGCGGAAAAACTGGCTTGCTGAAGACTTATGTATCCGTTCACCTTCAGCTTTTTCAGGCTGACGTTACCGTTAACATTCATCTCTTCGCAAGACAGAGTTGATTCAATCTCGATGTTTTCCATCAGGAGATCGCCCTCAGTTTCGGAGCTATCCAACTTCATTTCCCCGCCGGAAACTTTCACGTTGGAGATAGTGACATTGCCGGAGACTTGCGTTGAAGAAAAGTCCGCAATTTTTCCTGAAACTTCCACATCGCGAACTTCAAAGTCTCCCTCTATCACAGCCCTTTCCAAATCCAGATCAGCTCCGACCTTGACCCCAATGATCCGAAGCGCTCCTTTAAATGTCACACCCCGAAGATCGAGATGCTCAGGAATCGCAAGGTCTTGAATGGTGAGATCACCGACGACGGTCACGTCTTCCGGAATACTTTTTTCATCCTTGGTGATTATCGCCAAAGCTTCTGCAGCTGTTATTTCCGAGGGAAATTCATCTTCTTCCTCTTCGGGCTCCACTTCCTCCTGAACCGCTTCCTCGGGTTCCTCAGTTATAACGACCGGCACGGGACGGTTTGTGAAAACCGTTTCATGCCGACCGGATTCGTCCTGAGAACTTTTCCCCGCCTGCACGGCTCTTTTCGCTTCTTTCTTTTCGTGAAAGTAGATAGCAAATATGATCACGCAGACTACACCTACTACACTAAAAAACCAAGGTGAAAGCAAAAACTTTTCCATCTACAGCCCCCTTTCGGTTTACCTGCCGTTAAGTTATATAAACATCCTACTGCCTTTATTTAAAGTACACTCCACTAAAAATAGCGGATTTGAATTTATACCACTTAAAAAAAGTATAGTCAAATAAAAAATTGTGCTACTATAAATTCATTATGCAAAATAAAAATTATCTCAAATATTTAAACGCCATCAACAAAATTAATGGCGTCGGTCCGCAAAAGATAAGAAAGCTCTTGTCTTTTTTTGGTTCTCCGGAAGAAGTGTGGAATGCGAGTTCGCAAGCGCTTGCGCAAAGCGGCATCGGACCGGCTCTAGCGGAAAAATTATTTTTGGAAAAACAAAATATAAATCCGGATGCAGAATGGGCCAAACTGGAAAAAGAAAACATCCAAATGGTAGTTGAAACCGATGATGAATATCCTCGATTGCTCAAAGAAATTCCGCCGGCGCCCTACATTATATATATGAAGGGCGAAATAGATCTGAATGCGCCGATGATTTCTATTGTCGGTTCAAGAAAATATACGGATTACGGTTCGCAAGTCGCGTATGCTTTTGCCAAGGATCTGGCCAAAGCCGGCCTCACAGTTGTTAGTGGGATGGCCTTCGGCATTGACTCCATCGCCCACCGCGGCGCCTTGGACGGCGGCGGAAAAACTGTGGCAGTGCTGGGTAATAGTTTGGATGATAAAAATATTTATCCGCGCAGTAATTTTAATTTGTCGCGGGAAATAATTGGAAGTGGTTGTCTTTTGAGCGACTATCCAATTGAAACTCCGGCCAGCATTCAGGGAAATTTTCCAGCCAGAAATCGCATTGTGGCCGGATTATCAATGGGCACTTTGATTGTGGAGGCCGGTGAAAAAAGCGGCACGCTTATCACGGCTAACCTAGCCCTGGAATTCAATCGTGAAGTTTTTGCCGTGCCGGGTTCGGTTTTTTCTCCGCAATCGTTCGGCACCAATGATCTCATTAAAAAAGGCGCGAAAGTCGTGACGAGCATCAAAGATATTTTGGAAGAACTGAATCTGGGAGAAACACGCGTTAAAGCCTTTGCTCCTGTCAAAATACCCGACACCAAAGAAGAAGAAATCCTCTTGCAAATGCTCTCAAGCGATCCGCTTCACATTGACAATATCTCAAAACTCTCTAAACTGGGAACAGCGTCTGTCGCTTCAACCTTGGCAATGATGGAAATCAAAGGCTGGGTCAGAAACATCGGCGGACAAAATTATATCCTTATATAAATGGTTAAATTGTTAAATGGCTATATTACTAAAATATTTTTATAAACCGCAAGCGCCAACAATTTAACAATATAACAATTTAGCAATTTAATTTATGAAACTAGTAATCGTAGAATCCCCCACTAAGGCCAAGACTATTTCCAAATTTTTAGGCGGAAAATATACCGTTAAATCTTCCTATGGCCACATCCGTGATTTGCCGACAAAAAAAATGGGCATTGATATCGAACACGATTTCGAACCGGAGTATGAAATTCCCACTAAAAATATTGATCGCGTAGCGGAGTTGAAAAAATTAGCCAAAAAAGCAGACGGCGTGATTCTGGCCACTGATGAAGACCGCGAAGGAGAAGCTATTTCTTGGCATCTGGTGGCGGCTTTGGGATTGAAGTTGGAAGAAACCGAAAGAATCGCCTTTCATGAAATTACCGAAAAAGCTATTAAAGCTGCTTTAGAAAATCCGCGAAAAATTGATTATAATTTGGTGGACGCGCAGCAGGCGCGCCGAGTTTTGGATAGACTGGTCGGTTATGAACTTTCGCCGTTCTTGTGGAAAAAAATCCGCCGCGGACTTTCCGCAGGACGCGTGCAATCTGTGGCGTTGCGTTTGATCGTGGAAAAAGAACGCGAGATCCAAAATTTCAAACCGGAAGAATATTGGGCGCTTTCCGCATTATTAAAATGTAGCGGTGAGACCCCTACAGAATTTGAGGCTAAGATTTCCAAAGAAAATGAAAAAGCTTTGGGTAAGTTGGGCGTGAAGAACAAAGAACACGCTGACAAGATTGTAAAATTTTTGGAAAAGGCGGATTATCAGATTTCCAATATTACCAAAAAGGAAGTGCAGAAAAATCCGTTGGCACCCTACACTACTTCAACTTTGCAACAAGACGCCAACAATAAGCTGGGCTATAGCTCCAAACAAACCATGATGATTGCGCAGCAACTCTATGAAGGTATTAATATCGGCAAAGAAGGTTCAGTCGGTATCATTACCTATATGCGAACGGACAGCGTTAATCTGTCGATGGAGTCAATGCTCAGCGCGCAAAAAGTCATCAGCAAAAAATTCGGCAAAGACTACGCGTTGGATAATCCGAAATTCTATAAAACCAAAGCCAAGGGCGCGCAGGAAGCGCATGAAGCTATCCGTCCGACTTTCCCCGACAAAGATCCGGAATCCTTGAAAGAATTTTTGGATCCGAAACAGTATAAAGTCTATAATTTGATCTGGCAAAGAATGATTGCTTCACAAATGGCGCCGGCCGTTATGAACTCAGTGGCAGTGGATATTTCCGCCACGCAAAAAAATATAAAAGACACCTATACACTTCGCGCCAACGGATCAACCATAAAATTTGACGGTTATTTGAAAGTGTATGGCGAGAAAATTCCCGTCACGGAAAATATCCTGCCGGAAATGCAGGAAAAGGATCTTCTGGCTTTGGTAAAATTGCTAAGCGAACAAAAATTTACCCAACCGCCGGCCAGATTTTCTGAAGCCGCATTGGTTAAGATCATGGAGGAACTCGGCATCGGCCGGCCGTCCACTTACGCGCCGACAATTTCCACCATCATTGATCGAAAATATGTGAACAAAGACGAGAACAAACGGCTCTTCCCCGAAGAAATCGGTTTCACGGTTTGCGATCTTTTGACCGAACATTTTGCTGAAATTGTGGATTATAAATTCACCGCCACCATGGAAGAAAGTTTAGATGAAATTGCGGAAGGCAAAAAAGAATGGGTGCCGGTCATCCGCGATTTTTACGGACCGTTCCATAAAAATCTGGAAAAGAAAACCAAAGAAATAAAGAAGGAAGACTTGCAGGAAAAATTGGACCGGAAGTGTCCGGATTGCGGTGGAGATTTGATTATGAAATTCGGCCGCTTCGGAAAATTCATCGCCTGCTCCAATTATCCCAGCTGCAAATATACCGAAAAAACTGATTCAGAAAAGAAAGTGGATGAACAGCATGCCGGCGAAGTCTGCGAGATTTGCGGCGCGCCGATGCTCGTGAAGCGCGGACGCTTCGGCGCATTTCTGGGCTGTTCCAACTATCCGGAATGCAAGGGCATCAAGCGCATTGAAAATAAAACCGGCATCAAATGCCCAAAATGCCAGCTCGGAGAAATCGTTGAGCGAAAATCGAAAAAGGGCCGCGTCTTCTTTGGTTGCAATACCTACCCGAAATGCGACTTCGCTTTGTGGAACAAACCGACCGGCGAGAAATGTCCCAAATGCGATTCACTCATGACCTTCGCCGCTAAAGGCAAAGCGCGATGTTCTAATAAGGAATGTAAGTTTGAGAAATAATCTTTTGTTACCACAAGGTGCCCCCTTTCTTTGGCAGCAAAGAAAGGGGGCAGAAAGAAACTGCCGCACGTGCTCGTGCTGTCTAAATTCCTAACTTACTCGCTAAAATTTTTGGTTGCCCGCTCCTGATGATGGCTAATGGGGCGACCTAAAAATTTCTTAACGCTCGCGCGCTGGAATTTAGAAACGCACTACGCAAGGTGCGTTTTTTTATTTTAAAATTTATCCTCGCCCTGCGGCAGCAAAGCCATTTGATTTTTGAATTTTCCTAAACTATACTTGTATATATCTATATGCCAAGAACTCCCATTACAATCGAAGATGTGCTGAAAAATCTCAAAGTAAAGCGCACTCCCGAAAGAGAAGCGCTGATTCGCAGCGCCTATGAATTCGCCAAAATAGCCCACGAAGGGCAGAAAAGAAAATCCGGCGAGGACTACATCCAACACGCGCTTCACACCGCGCTCAACATCGCCAAAATGGGAATGGGCTCCAAAACAATTTCAGCCGGACTTCTGCATGATGTTCCTGAAGACACTACAGCTACTCTCGCAGATATCGAAAAAAAATTCGGCCAAGAAATTGCATTTATGGTAGACGGGGTGACAAAACTGGGAAAAATAAAATTGCGCGGCACCAAAGAGGAAATGTATCTGGAAAATCTCCGCAAGATGTTTTTGGCAATGGCTTCGGATATCCGCGTCGTGATTATCAAGCTGGCCGATCGCTTGCATAATATGGAAACTCTTTCTTTTCTGCCGGAAGACAAGCAAAAAAGAATCGCTCTTGAAACTATGGAGGTTTTCGCGCCCATCGCCAATCGCTTGGGCATCGGAGAAATAAAGGGCAACTTGGAAGATCTGGCGTTTAAATATCTCGACCGCGAAAATTATGATTATGTGAGAAAAGTGCAGGAAGAAGCATATAGCCAGAGAAAAAAATATCTGGATAAAGCCGTCGTTGAACTCAAAAAAGAACTGCTCAGGGAAGGCGTGAAAGTAATTGATATATTCGGCAGATCAAAACATCCCTATCGCCTTTTCCAAAAACTGAAAAAGCACGATATGGATATCAACAAAATTTATGACTTGGTCGGCATCCGCATTATCGTGCAGGATATTTCTGATTGCTACGAAACACTCGGGGTCGTGCACAAGAAATATCGGCCATTGGTTGGAAGAATAAAGGATTATATTTCATTGCCCAAGCCCAACGGATATCAATCCATCCATACTTCCATATTCGGGCCGGAAGGAAAAATTTTGGAAGTCCAGATCCGCACCAAGCAGATGGATGATGAGGCTGAATTTGGAATCGCCGCCCACTGGGTCTATAGCGAACAACAGAAAAAGGGGTTGAAAAATCTGTTTTTTGGAAATAACAATAAGCTTCCTAAGGTTCCAGAAGAAGAACTGTCTTGGGTCAGGCAATTGCGCGAATGGCAAAATGAATTAGGCAAGGACAATACGGAATTTATGGAAGGACTCAAGATTGAATTTTTCAAAAATCATATTTTTGCCTTCACGCCGATGGGCGATGTTATCGATTTGCCGGAAGATGCCACGCCGATTGATTTCGCCTACAAAGTGCATAGCGAAATCGGAAATCGCGCCACAGGCGCTAAAGTCGACGGAAAGATGGTTACGCTTGATCACAAAATACGAAACGGCCAAGTGATTGAAATACTTACTTCCAAAGAACATAAAAACCCCAGCCGAGACTGGCTAAGGTTTGTCCGGACATCGCTGGCAAAAAGCCAGATAAAGAAAGCTCTCAAAAAAGACAGTTTTATTTAGAAACCTTTTTATCGCATATCAACAGCTTCAAGCCTTATTTTATTTCCCTCCGAAATTTCCTGAGCGATTATTTTTTTGGCCAAAACATCCTCAATCCTATCCTGCATAAAATGCTTTATGGATCGGGCGCCGAATATCGGATTATAACCCTTGCTAATAATCTCATCCGTCACATCTTCGCCAAATTCAACGGTAATATTTTTTTTCTTATAAATATTGTCTGTGATTTTTTTGAGCATGATGCTTATGACCGATCTTAATTGATCCTGTTCCAAACTTTTGAAAAAAATAATTTTTTCAAAACGATTCAAGAATTCTGTTTTGAATACCCCCTCTTTCGTGACGTGATCGATGATTTCCGCATAAATTTCCTCGCTTGACTTGCCTTTTTCGATTTCCTCTTTGATTATGGCTGAGCCGGCATTTGAAGTGGCCACAATGATCATATTTTTGAATAAAATCTTTTTTCCAAATGCATCCGTAAGCCATCCTTCATCCAGAACTTGTAAAAATAAATTGAGGATATCCGGATAGGCTTTTTCAATTTCATCCAGCAGCAGAACTGAAAATGGATTTTCAGTAACCTTTGTTATCAGTTGCCCGGGTTTGCCGGAATTTTGCGAACCCAGCAGTCTGTCCACGCTGTCGGCCGTCTGAAATTCACTCATGTCAAGCCGAATCATTTTGTCCTCCGATCCAAAGTACGCTGCCGCCAAAGCCTTGGCTGTTTCGGTCTTGCCTACGCCGGTCGGACCCAAGAAAAGAAAACTTCCCTTTGGCTTGCCCGAGTCTGAAATTCCCGCCCGAGTCCTGCGCACAGCCTCCGCAATCTGCTTGACTGCTTCATCTTGGCCGATGATCCTTTGATGCAATATTTCTTCTAAATTTATCAGCGTATCTTTTTCCTTTTCGCTTATCCGTCCCAATGGAATTTTCGTTTTCTCCGAGAAGAAATTATCCACATCATCCTTGGACAAAAAGCGATCATCCGGTTTCTTAAACCAAAAAATCAAAACTTCCTCTAAAATATCAATCGCCTTTTCCGGCATCGGAGCATCCGTTACGTATTGATCTGAAAGTTCGACTATTTCTTCTATGGCCTGGTAGCTTACAAACACTTTGCTCTTTTCTTCAAGCGCCAGAGTTTGCAACATGGCGAATTTTGTTTCTTTTTTTGACGGCTCACCGATAATTATCTTTTCAACATATTTCATGAATCCCGCGTTTTTTTCAACATGCTCATGAAAAGCCTGTGTATTTATAGTGCCCAAAATCTGAAAAGTCGGATATGGCAGATACTTCACTAAAATACTAGATATATCAGCATTTCCCTTGCCGTTATTTGAAGATAAAAATTCGTGTATATTGTCTATAATCAGGATAATATTGCCGGCGATCAGAGCTTCCTGAAAAATTTTATGCAGTCTGGAAGCCAGACTTTTTTCATCCGATTCAGCAATCACCTGAGCCAAATCCAACTCGACCAATCTTTTGTTTTTCAAAAGTGAATCGTTCCGCTGCTCACGGATTTTTTTAGCCAATAAATTAACCAGCGTTCTTTTTCCGACTCCCGGCTCCCCCACTAAAAGAATATTATTTTGGCTGGGTCGAGAAAGAATCAACTCTGCCATATCAATATCTTTTTTATGTCCCATCAAATATGACTTTTTGTACGTGGCCGTCGATTTTTCCGGTAATTCATGTGAATGCCTGTCTAATTCAACTGTATAGGCATAGGCCCACTCTCTGCCGATCGGATCAATGGCAATCAGATTTTCCCAATTCCAAAATTTATATTTATTTTCTTCCCGCTCCTGTTTTGTTCCTTCCCAAGCTATAATCTCGCTGAAACTTTCCAAATTCAACCCGATATGATTTAATTTATTTTGCAAACTTGGTTTGTCAGAGAAGGCTTTTATAAAATCCTCATCTGCCTGCAAAAATCCCATCCTGTTCCAGACGCGTCCGAACCATTTATCACGCGCAAGATCTTCCAAATTTTTCTCTTGCCAATTTCTATCTGTGGAAATAGCGAAACTATGCAATGAAACAACGAATAACCACGCAGAAAAAAACAAAATATCGCCAATCATTATTTCATATAGGGAGCTGCGCGCGGTACCGTCAAATAAGGAGAAGAACGTTAGCAAAGAAAAAACCAAAGCCACAGGCAAAGTGATCCACAAAATCAGGCTTGCAATCCCAAGAATCAAAGTAACCGCTTCTGCCGCAAACCCGATTACAATTACAGTTAGCCGGACGATTCCGCCCATCAAACGGGAAAAAACATTATTCAGATGCCTCTGAAAAAATAAAAATGGATGAAGTCCGCGCTCGGCCGCAAAATTGATATCTCTTTTCCAAGGAAAAAATAATGTCCTAAATAGTATTCCGACTGAAAAAAACTGCCAGAAAAATGCCAGAAAATTTTTCCAAATTTCCAGCAATTTTTTCACCCCTTGCGAATAATGCCAAGCGATGTATTTCATAATCAGCATATTTTTGAAAGTATATTATTCAATTCTTCCTGTGAATAATAATCAATCACGATCTTGCCGCCGGAACCGGCTTTTGAAAGCTTAACTTTTGTTCCCAGAACCGAAGATAGATTATCTTCAACTGCCTTGATTTCCGGATCAACACTTATCACTCTCTTATGAGTTCTGACTGAAACTTCTTTGGTTCGATCTTCTGTCTGGCGCACCGTCAAATTATTTTTTAGTATCATTTCATATAACGCTCTTTGCTTTTCCGGGTTTTCAATGGCCAGAATTGCTTTAGCATGTCCTTCGGTAATTTTCTGTTCAATCAAAGCCTTTTGAATTTCGATCGGCAAATGCAACAGGCGCAATTTATTGGCCACCGCGCTACGACTCTTGCCCATTTTTTGCGCCACCTCTTCTTGGCTCATATCAAACTCCTGAGCCAATTTCAAATATGACTTGGCCTCTTCAATCGCATTCAAGTCATGCCGTTGGACATTTTCAATGATTGCCAATTCCAACTTTTGCAATTCGGTGGCATCGCGCACAATCACCGGCACAGTTTTGAGTCCCGCTAATTTCGCAGCCTGAAATCTTCTCTCGCCGGCAATAATCTCATATTGATTGCCATTTTTTGTCACGATCAACGGCTGAATTACGCCATGTTCCTTGATGGAATTTGAAAGTTCTTGCAATTTTTCTTCGTCAAAACGCAATCGTGGCTGATGCGGATTTGGTATGATGCGAATAAGATCAATCTCTTGCGCGCCATTGCCGTTCACCGGCAGAGACGAGGCATGCCTCGTGTCTACATTTCCACCGATCGGCTTTGCGCCGAAATAATTAAAATCATCTTTGGGCGCGGATATTTTTTTGTCTTGACTGACTGAGCGGTTTTGCGGAATAAGCGAAGCTAATCCCCGACCAAGTCCATAGTTTTGAGCCATATTTTTATTTGTATTTGTGTCATCCTGAACTTGATTCAGGATCTAATTATTGTCATTCCCGTGAAAACGGGAATCTAGTATCTAGGTTTTGTGACTAGATTCCGGATCAAGTCCGGAATGACATTCAAACTGTGAATTTTTTTTCACCTTCTTTTTTATCCATTTCAATTATTTCTCTGGCCAGATTTTTGTATGACCGCGCGCCTTTGGAGAATGCGTCAAAACTCAAAATTGATTTGCCAAACCCCGGCGCCTCGGCCAGACGCACGCTGCGCGGAATGATGCTGTCAAAGACGTGTCCAGGAAAATGATCCTGAACTTCCTTGATGACTTGGCGTGACAATCTATTTCTTTTATCATACATCGTCAAAAGCGCGCCCATAATTTTCAAATCCGGCTGTAAATTTTCTTTCACCAGATTAACCGTATTCAAAAGCTGACTCAATCCTTCCAGCGCAAAATATTCAGTCTGCACGGGAATAATCACCTCGTCACTCGCAACCAATCCGTTAATAGTCAAAAGTCCAAGGCTTGGCGGCGAATCAATGATTATATAATCATAATTGGTTCTGATTTCTCTGAGAACATTATACAGCCTGAATTCGCGATTTTCCATATTCACCATTTCGATGCCGGCACCGGCCAGATCTTGATTGGACGGTATGATGTCATGTCCCAAAGTTTCCGTGCGAATGACAATTTTTGAGGGATGCTCGCCCATTATCATCGAGTGGTAGAGGCTTTTTTCCACCCGATTGATATCAATTCCGAGTCCGGACGAAGCATTGCCTTGCGGATCCAGATCCACCAGCAGCACAAACTTGCCGGCCGCCGCCAGATAGGTCGCCAAATTGATGGCCGAGGTAGTCTTGCCCACCCCTCCTTTTTGGTTGACTAAAGAGATTATTTTCGCCATAATACATGAAGTATAGCATAAAAGGGCAAGTGGTGGAATTGGTATACACGCAGCACTCAAAATGCTGTGGGAGTAATCCCATGAGGGTTCGAGTCCCTCCTCGCCCACAAATATGTCTAATATAAAACTAGACAAAAAGAACTTAGCCTACGTTATTGGCGTTGCTTTGGGCGATGGTGGTTTATCGAATCCAAACGGTCGAGCTGTAAGACTTCGGATAAGTTGTGATACGAAATATCCAGCCATTATACATAATATAACTTCTGCCATTAAGAAGTTTATGCCAACCAACAAAGTTTCAAAAGCTAACAGGAGAGCAAGATGTGTCGATATTAGCTGTTATTCAAATAAATGGGAAGGTATTCTTGGCTGGAAAGCAAAAGGAGGATCCAAAGAAAAACAGAGAGTTAAAATTCCAGATTGGATAAAAAATAATAAGACGTACTCGAAGCATTGTTTGCGAGGATTGTTTGAAACTGACGGCTCAGTTTATACTGACAGAAGTTACAAGATGGCAAATTTCGTAACAATAATTCCGACGTTAGCTAAGGATGTTATGGAAATAATTGCAAAGCTCGGCTTCAAACCAAATATTCAAAAAATTAAAAAAGAGAATGGGAAAATCAAGCACACGATAAGAATTTCGAAAGATACTGAGAAATTTATAAAATTAGTAAAACTCAATAAAAGTTAATTTATTGACAATATTTCCGCTCCCAACTTCCTCCCATTCCCATGCCCCAACATTCCCAAATACGAATTTAGTGTTTCCAAAACAGGACTTTCTTTGATTCTTTTCATCATCCTCCGTTTAGTTGTTGTCCGCAAAACCCTGTGACCTGCAAAATTTATCCAACCGAGAAAATCCACGCCTGAAGC
>Ga0334722_10005172_pt1 | contig 13269 bp, 10 predicted proteins | sample C3_bottom_MG_FD_207210 | JGI IMG/M metagenome (GOLD analysis project Ga0334722, IMG submission 207210) | Sediment microbial communities from Yellowstone Lake, YNP, Wyoming, USA - C3_bottom | ecosystem: Environmental > Aquatic > Freshwater > Lake > Sediment | place: USA: Wyoming | collected...
TTCAATCAGCTTGTCCCACGCCTGGGCCGCCGGTTACGGGGAATTGTTACAGCGCGGTCTTTATCCGGTAGGGGCGCTGCTCTTGACAATTGATCCATCTGAAGTTGATGTCAACGTGCATCCCTCGAAGACTGAAGTTCGTCTTTCCAAGGAAGGAGAAGTCTACGATGCCGTCCGTAAAATCATCGCCGAATCTTTGCGCCGCGACTCGGTAATTCCGGACATGAAAGCAGGGGAGAGTCCACATCGTTTTAATTATGGCAATAATGTCAAACAAGAAAACTACCGTCGGCCATATTCAAATGAGATTCCCGGTATAACTCCCGCTAAAAATATCAATCCGGGCATGATTGCGGAATTATATAAACAAACGGGACCTTCCGTAACCGCTTTTGTAAATCCCCCAACACCTCGCCTGACTGTCGACCAGAACACCGGCGAAGTCATTGAGCCGGAGCGACAGGCTGGGCCATCTATCGGGTTTCGATTAATCGGACGATTCGCCAATCTCTATTTGATCATCGAAGCCGGTGATTCGCTTTACATTGTGGATCAGCACACTGCCCATGAGCGCGTGCTTTATGAACAAATGCTTGAAAAAGTTGAAAGGCAATCCATAAATGCCCAAAACCTATTGTTTCCGGTTCATGTGGAGCTTGATCCAGACCAGTACGCCGTTTTCGAGGATTCAGTAACTTTGCTGAACAACTCCGGATTTGGAGTATCTGCCTTCGGCGGGCGGATGGTGCATATCGAAGCGATGCCCTCGATAATGTCACGGAAATCGACCCAGATTACATTTGTAAAAGTCATCGATGATTTGGCCTCTCTCAAAAACGCCGGATTCGATCAGAAAAAAGCCATGGCTCAATCAATTGCCTGCCGTGCGGCCGTGATGGCCGGTGATTATCTTTCTGAAAAAGAAGCTACCGGGCTTCTGGAGCAATTGCTTAACTGCCGTGACAAATATAGCTGTCCCCATGGACGCCCCACCTTTATTCGTCTAAGTCGCGCCGATTTGGACAAGCAATTCGGCCGCTGACGTTGTCAGCTTTTTTCGATGAAAATTCCCGACACCATTCCCGTAATCTGTGGACCTACCGGCTCCGGCAAAACCGCGCTAGCATTAAAAATTGCTCAAGTAATTCCGCTTGAAATTGTTTCTGCCGATTCGCGGCAAATGATTCGCAAGCTCAATATCGGCACGGCCAAGCCCACCTCCGAGGAAAAAAATAAAATTCCTTTCCATTTGATAAATATTATTGAACCGGGTGGGGACTATTCGGCGTTTAAATTCATTGAAGATGCCGATCAAGCCATCTCTGATATTTTGTCGCGCCAAAAACTGCCGGTGGTGGTGGGCGGGACCGGACTGTATTTGAAAGCGCTGTCGGAAGGAATCTTTGATGTGGAGTTGGACAATTCGGAAATTCGAAGGAAATTAGAACAGGACATGAAAACGCTCGGGCCCGAAGTAATGTACCAAAAGTTGAAACATATTGATCCCCAGGAAGCTGCCAAACATCATCCCAACAACCTGATCCGCACGATGCGGGCGCTCGAGCTTTATCATCTTACCGGAAAAACGAAATCAGAGCTGATCCAAACCGCTCACTATCGGAAAAGCCAATATCAATTCAAGTTTTTTTGTTTAGTGCCATCCCGGGAAAAACTCTATAAGTCACTAGAACGGCGAGTAGAGCAAATGCTAGAAAATGGGCTCTTGAATGAAATAAAAGGCCTAATTAATGCTGGATTAACAAAACCTGTTCAAGAAATGAACGTAATTGGCTATACCGAGTTGATAGAATTTTTATTAGGAAACAAGAGTTTAGACCAGGCTGTTTTATTGATGAAGCAGAATACCCGTCGCTACGCCAAAAGACAGATTACCTGGTTTCGGCACCAGATTGCAGGCGACACTTTTTCCAGCCCTATTGAGCTGAAAAAGGCTTTTTGGAGTCATTATGCCTCTTTTGGTCGTCGAGCAGTAAAAAAACTTGACATGAATTGAGGGTAGCGATTATATGGCAACGAGTTAGCTGTTGACCGTCAAGAATATAGTCGCAGAAACCGATAATTTTTGGTATTGGGTGAATTATTGTAACTTATATTAAATGAGATAATTATGACGAAATTGAGACTTTTTATTACAGCTTCATTTTCGCTATTGTTGATTTCAATGTTTCTTTTCGGATGCAGTGGCAGCAAGTCTATGAATCCCAACGCGACACATACCAGAGATACTGCCACAAAGTCTGCATCAGCTTCCGAAAAAGATAAATCAGATCGGCAAGAAATTGTGAGGAAAGATCCGGTTTATGTTACTACTCGAGTTGCCAAAGACTCATCCGCAGCAGCACCTGAAAACGGAAAAGATAATTCTCAAGTTCCTCCAGTTGATGATCCTCTGGGTACTTCCAGCCTTGAAGCACACCGTATCGAAGCTTCTATCGAAACACAACCCGATGGATTTGTCGAACAGGCTGATTCCGATGATTCGGCGGCGGCCGTCGACGACGACATCTGGCGCCAACTGGATTTGGCCGAGGAATACTACTCCCTGGGAGTAATTGCCAATCGTGAGGCAAGCTGGGAAGAAGCCCAATACTATTTTGAAAAAGGATTGAGAATCCTGGCACAACTGGACATTGAAAGTGATTCTACATCGACTCCATCACCCGAAGCAGCCAAATACAGTCAGGTTTTAAATAACATAGTTGCCGACTATCGAGTGGCCTTGCGCTCATTAGGTAAACTGGAAGAAGATGTCTCGGCGGACGTATTAGTGGAAAGATTTGGTGATTTGGGAACTTCGCTAAGTGATAAAGTCCAGGTATATAAAGACGAAACTTCGCCGGTCACTTATGATATTCCGGTAGTCATAAACGAGCGCGTGAAAAATTCAATAGTTTATTTTCAGACGGTGGCCAAAGAAGCGTTTGAGAAATATTTGCGCCGTTCCCAGAAATACACGCCTCTAATGAAAGAAATTCTCAAAGAGCACGACATGCCCGAAGACCTGATTTATCTTTCATTGGTGGAATCCGGTTTCAATACGAATGCTTATTCCTGGGCTCGCGCCATGGGTCTGTGGCAATTCATTGCATCAACCGGTCGCCTTTATGGACTGGATCGTGATTGGTGGGTGGATGAACGGAAAGACCCGATAAAATCTACTCACGCCGCCTGCAAATTCCTCAAAGACCTTTACACAAAATTTGGCAGTTGGGAACTGGCCATGGCCGCTTACAACGGCGGTCCCGGGCGTGTCAGTCGGACAATTGACCACCAAGGAACTATCGATTTTTGGAAGCTTCGTTTGCGCCGCCAAACTATGGACTATGTGCCGCTCATTATGGCTTCGGCAATTATTGCCAAGAATCCTGAACGATATGGCTTTGACGTAAATGATTTCGAACCCGAAGTTGTCTGGGACGAAGTGGTGATCGATCGCTGTTTGGATTTGAAAACGGTGGCACAGTCTTTGGATTGTTCCATGGATGATTTAAAAGACCTTAATCCGGAACTTCTCCGAAACTACACACCGCCCAACCTTGACAAATATGTTTTGCGTATCCCCAAGGGAACATCGAGTAAGTTCTGGGCCGATTATAAATCAATGCCGTCACCCAAGGAAACCAGCTGGGTGAAACATTCCATTGGGCGCGGCGAAACCTTGTCGACGATTGCTTCGAAATATGGTGTATCCAAGTATGCCATTTACGAAGCCAACAATTTGAAAAGTTCGCGCATTTACGCCGGACAAAAATTGATTGTGCCGGTGCCGCTCGACCGGGAATATGCCTCGCGAGTTTCGCGTAATAATAATGACTATGTCTCCTCGAACTCCATTTATCAAGTACGTTCCGGCGACACTATGTGGGATATTGCTCGTGCTTTTGGCACAACCGTCTCGGCACTTAGAGAAACTAATGCCATCGGCCGCGGCTCTCGTATATATGTTGGAGAAAAGCTCCGCATACCGACCTCCGCTTCCAGACTACCGGAAAAAAATGAAGAAGCTGATGAAACACCAGCTTCATATGCCTCGTCCGAGCCGGTTACCGCTGAAGGGACTTCAAAATACAAAGTCCAACGTGGCGACACTTTGTGGGATATCGCTCGTCGCTTTGGCACTACTACCGCCTATTTGCGTCAGCTTAACGGCCTAGGCCGCTCCAGCCGGATTCATCCGGGCATGTCTCTGAATGTTACCGGAGACGGTGCTGATTATGTTGACCATATGGTAAGACGTGGCGAAACACTGACCTTAATAGCGCGAAAATATCGAACGACTACTGCCAAAATCATGGCGCAAAACAATATTGATGACCCAGACCAAATTCAAGTGGGTAATAGTTTAAGGATCTATCTAAAATAATGGCTAAAAAAAGAGATGTTATTATTGGGGTCATTATTGCAGGGTCATTTTTGGTTGCGTTTGCTTTCTTCAGTTTGATGCTGGCCGGTTTGTTCAGTGCTGGAGGGGGAATTGACATTGCCGGTTTCGGCGGAGATGTCGGGGTTGTAGAACTTTTCGGTGAAATCTCCGAGACCAGCGCCCGCCCGGTCATTAAACAAATAGAACGGTGGGCTGAAAACAAATCCATTAAAGCTATCGTACTACACATTAACTCGCCGGGGGGGGCAGTAGCGCCCTCTCAAGAGCTTTATGACACCATTAAACGCGCCAAAGAGAAAAAGCCGGTCGTGGCAGATATGGCTTCAGTGGCAGCTTCGGGCGGCTATTATGTTGCCTGTGCCGCCGACCGTATCATTGCTAATCCGGGAACCTTAACTGGTTCAATCGGTGTCATTCTTCAATTTCACACATTCGAAATTCTGATGAAGAAGATTGGCGTCGGAACAGAAACTGTTAAATCCGGTGAATTCAAGGATGTCGGCAACTACTCCCGCGAAATGACTGAAGAAGAAGAGTTGATGCTCCGCTCGGTAGTTATGGATACCTACGAACAGTTCGTCGAGGCGGTGGCTGAAGGCCGCTCAAAAACCAAACAGGATATATATCCGTTGGCCGATGGTTCGATTTTTACAGGCCTTCAAGCCTATAATCTTGGACTTGTAGACACTTTAGGTGGTCTTCACGAGGCTGTCAATTTAGCCGCCAAATTGGCTGGTATTGAAGGAGAGCCAACTGTAGTTCGGCCTCTGGAACGGAAGAAAATCGGTGTCTGGGATATTTTGGGTGAATTTGCCCAAAAGCTGAATAAGACAGTTAGCAGCGAGGCCGAAGGCCCCCAATTGCTGTTTTTATATAAGTAGTTGATAAATAACAAAAATATTGGAAAGTATAGCTTTTTTTGCTTTTCAAGACCGGATTGAATTTGTATCTTAATCCGCCACAAAAGGTTATCAGATTTGATGGCTGGAAGAGAGAAACTAATCTTGAATAAATGGAATTAGCGTAATGATTTATCATAGAACCCTAGGGAGGTTGTTGTGACTAAAGCAGATTTAGTCGAAAGAGTGGCTGAAAAAACAGGTTTGACGAGAACAGACGTGGCTGTTGTGGTAGATTCATTCCTGGATACGGTAAAGAAGTCATTGGAGACGGGGCACAACATTGAGATAAGGGGATTTGGCACGTTTAAAGTCAAATTACGTAAAGCACGGAAAGCTCGGAACCCCCGCACCGGTGATGTCGTCCCAGTTCCCGACAGGAAAGTGCCGGTTTTTAAGCCCTCTAATGAGTTTAAGAACTTGATTACTAAGTTGTCAGTTTAACCGTTTAACAATAGTAGAGGAGTCTTAATGCCTTGCGGAAGAAAACGTAAACGTCATAAAATCAATACTCACAAGAGGAAAAAGCGCAGACGCGCCAATAGACATAAAAAGAAACTTCGCTAGCTGAAATCCAGTCGAAAAAGCAAAATTCTCGATTTTTCTGACTGGATTTTTTTTGCCCAGAAATCAGTGATGCTGCCATAACGGGAATTGGAAACATTTTGTTTGGTTTGATAACAAATAAATGAACCTATTTCGGCATTTTTTCGTAACTAATTGCAGTAAGAATGAATAACAAAAAAGTGTCCTTTGGAGGCATGATGGGCCAGATCCGACCGACAATAGTTTTGGTTGCGGCAATGATGTTTACCCCAACGATTCTCTTGGCCGAAAACAGCGGCAGAATCTATGGTAAAATTTATACATCGGATAAGGAAGTTTTTGAGGGCTTCATCAGGTGGGACAAAAATGAGGTCAGCTGGACTGATATCCTGGACGGGAACAAGGAATTGCCGGAGAAAAATAAACGTGACGCGAGGAAATATCACCACGAAAACAGGAGCCACGAACATTCCTTCGAAATCTTTGGACTGAAATTGGGCGGGAATGAAAATGACTTGTGGTCGGATAATGCCCAGTCCGGAATTCGCATGGGTCACATCAAGACCCTGGAAGCCATCGATGATGACCGGGTACTTTTGACGCTGAAATCCGGAGCAGAAGTTGAACTTGAAGGAGGTTCAACCGACATCGGACAAGATATCCGCGAAATCACAATTGAGGATGATAAAAAAGGGGAAGTCGAATTCGTTTGGGACGACATTGAAAAGGTAGAATTTTCTCCGGCTCCAGCCAGCGCCAAGTCGCGTTTAAGCGATAGATTGTACGGGACCTTGACCACCCGTCGCGGAGATAGTTATACCGGGTTTGCTACTTGGGATGTTGACGAAGTTTTGGGGGATGACGTTCTTGATGGTGAAGACCATGACCGCACGCGCAAGATTCAATTTGATAAAATTGCGGCAATTGAACGGTATAGCTCCAGCGGCGCCACGGTTATCTTAAAAGACGGCGATCAATTCGTTCTTAAAGGTACCAACGACGTTGATGACTCCAACAATGGCATCATTATATCGGATCCTGGATTTGGACAAGTGCGAGTCGATTGGGACGAATTTCAAAAACTTGAATTCACTCCCGAGAAAAAGCCGGTAACCTATGACCAGTTTGATGGTGGCCGGAAACTGAAGGGAACAGTCCGTACCGAAGACGGCGAAACTTATACCGGCGAGATTCGCTGGGACAATGATGAAGAGTATACCTGGGAAATCCTCAACGGAGATTATCGCGGGGCGACCTTTAATATCGAATTCGGGCTGGTCAAGTCGATCGAAAAGAATACTTCGCGCACGGCGGTTGTGACCATCCGTGATGGGCGCACATTTCGTTTGCGCGGCTCTAATGATGTGGATGAAGACAACAAGGGCGTCTACATAACGACTGCCAATGGTAATGTCGAAGAGGTCGACTGGGACTCATTCGAAAGAGTTGATTTCCAATAGCAGAAACTATTTAGAAGCCTGAATTCAAAAAGCTCCGATGACGATGGGGCTTATTTACAGTTCTATTCCAAGCCATTCCTACTGAAGGTCTTTTTGCTTTTTGGCTTCTTTCAATTCTTTCAAATGATTTTCAGCTTCGGTCAATTCCGTCTTGGCTTTAGGATTGGTCTTGGCTATTCGAACGAATTTCTCCCAAGCCCCGATATTATTTTCATAATTATCGGGTTCTTGTGATTCGACTGCCACGGCATAGTTATAGGCGGCCAGATACTTGGTCGGACTGGCTTTGAGAGCTTGGTCGAAATAGTTGGCGGCATTCAAAAATTTCCCTTCGCCCAAGTAAATCTGCCCCAGTGCAAAATAGGCGTTGTAATTTTTCTTCTCCAGCTGTACTGACCTTTCAAACGACTTTATGGCTTCGTCCGTCTTTTCCGTTTTTTGATATGCCTTGCCCAACATGTAATGAGTGGCATCGTCTCCATCACCTAACTCATGGCACTTATTAAGAGTTTTGATCAAGGCCTCGTAGTCTCTTTTGGCGAATTGGATTTTTCCCAAATCCTTATATAATGAGGCATCCTTAGGTGACAATCCTATTGCAGTGTTCATGTGCGCTTCGGCTTCAGCATAGCGCTTGAGCTGGTACTCAACATTGGCCAAATTGGAAAAAGCCGTAACATTTTTGGGGTCTTTTTCAGTGGCGGAGCGATACATTTCCAGAGCTTTTTGATAATCATTCTTGCCAAAATAAAGAGCGCCTAAATTAATGTAGGCATCAATGAAAGTTGGATCTTCATTAATGGCTGCAGTATAAGCCAAAATGGCGTCTTCTGTCTTGCCTGCTTGTGAGGCTGACAGCCCGGCATTGAAATTTTCTTTAGCCTTCTCTTTATCTCCGACGGCAAAAGCCGAGGCCATCAATGCACAAAAACAAACGACGACAATTAAAAATCTCATCAGCAAATACCTTTCTTTAAAACTATTCATTAATTAACCTCTTTATAATTTTCCTGCTTTTTTTACATTTCAGTTGAACGGTCGTTCCGGAGTTATTTAAGAGATTCTCTGTGTCTGATAAGAGCTTCTTTGACATCACTGTGTTTAAGGGCAAGAATTCGTGCTGCCAAAACAGCCGCATTTTTTGCCCCGGGTTTCCCTATCGCTACCGCCGCCACCGGAATTCCGGGCGGCATTTGCACAATTGATAATAATGAGTCCAATCCTTCAAGTGCAGCCGGAATTGGAACTCCAATTACTGGTAAATCCGAATGTGCCGCAGCGACGCCGGGGAGAGCAGCCGAAAGTCCGGCCATGGCAACTATTACTTCATAACCTTTTTTTTCGGCTTGACCTGTCAGCTCGCCGGTTTTTTGGGGATCTCGGTGCGCCGAGGAAACCTGAATGTCTCCGGTAATCCCTAATACCGCCAGTTGTTCTTGGCAAATTTTGGCATATTCGCGGTCAGACTCGGAACCCAGAATAATTAATACTTTTGGCATAACTATTTCATGACCGCTTGTTGAGCTCTAAAACCAATGTCATTACGATACATGGCGCCCTCAAAACGAATTCGTCTAACCAAATCATAGGCTCTGTTCAAAGCCAGTTTAAGATTGTTATCGATTCCCACAACTCCTAAAACTCTTCCGCCGGCCGTAACCCAGTCTTCATTTCTTTTTTCGGTTCCGGCGTGGAATATATAGCTGCCATTTCCAAGTCGAGTGTCCAACCCGGTGATTTTTAAGCCGGTCCGATATTTACCCGGATATCCCTTGGACGCCATAACAACACAGGCCGATGTCTGATTCCGCCAATTCAAATTAGCGGCCGACTGAAGTTTACCGGTTGCGGTGGCCATGAGCAAATCAAATAAATCGCTTCGCAAAAGCGGGATAACGGCCTGCGTTTCCGGGTCGCCAAAACGACAGTTGAACTCAAGCACTTTAGGCCCCGTACGCGTCAGCATCAGACCGGCATATAAAGCCCCACGATAAATTATATTTTCCTTTTCAAGTCCTGCGAGCACCGGATTCAAAATGTGTGTCGTTATGTCTTGCATAATTTCTGGTGTGACAAATTCGGCCGGACAATATGCCCCCATACCACCGGTGTTGGGACCCTTGTCGCCCTCGTAAGCCTGTTTATGGTCTTGGCTGGGTAAAAACGGCACAATAGTACTCTCGTCGCACAGAGCCATGATTGAGACTTCTTGACCCTCGATGAACGACTCAACAATAATTTGCTTGGCGGCGTCGCCCAGAAGCCTTTCTTCCATCACTTCGTTTATGGTTTTTGACGCTTCTTCCAAAGTCTTGACAATGAATACGCCTTTCCCAGCTGCTAGGCCATCGGCTTTTATTACCAGGGGGTATTTAGCCGACTTACAAAAGCCGATTGCTTCCCCGCTGGAAGAAAACGCTTTGAACGGGGCAGTCGGGATATGGTATTTACGCATGAATTCTTTGGCGAAAACTTTACTGCTTTCGAGCTGTGCCGCAGTTTTGTTGGGGCCAAAGATTTTGAGTCGATGTTTTTGAAATTCGTCGACTATTCCAACTGCCAGTGGTACTTCCGGCCCAACAACGGTCAAGTCAATGCGGTTCTTGGCTGCCAGATCGGCCAAAGCTCTTATATCCGTTACTTTTAGATTTATACAGCGGGCAATTTTGGCAATGCCGGCGTTACCCGGAGCACTATATAAGTGGTCAATTTTTGGTGACTGCTTGAGCTTCCAGGCCAAAGCGTGTTCGCGGCCACCGCTCCCGATTATTAGGACATTTGCTCCTTGTTTTCCAGGTCTGGGCATAGGAAACATAATAAGAAGCCTTAATCTTGAAATTTCAAGGTGTTTTTATTTTTGGAAAGGCTGTACTAATTGATGTTGCCAAAAGTCTGTCAAATGTTATTTTAAATGCAGGCTCAAAGTTTCCTCACCATTGGGCCGCCAAATTACGTCGATGATTTATCTATCTGGAGGAAGCGTGAACAATCGTGGATTTTTAATGTCAGTTTTGGCAGCAGTGTTACTGGCGGCGCCGGCTTTTGCGGATGAGATTCACACCCAAATTCTGGTTACTAAATTAACCAAACAGGAATTCCTCGATATCAATCACCTGGGAATGGACATTTTGGAATACAAGGGCGATAGCCTGGAAATAATCGCTAAACCGGCGGATTTGGAATGGCTCGACAGCCGCGAAATACCCTATGAGGTTGAGGTTTCAGACCTGGTCGCTTTTTATAAGGGACGGAACAAGGAAAGTCTTTCCATGGGCGGCTTCATGACGTATTCGGAAATCGTCTCTTATCTCGACACCCTCAAAGCACATTACCCGACCATCATGACGTCCAAGTTTTCTCTCGGACAAAGCATCGAGGGAAACGACATATGGGCGGTAAAAGTATCCGACAACCCCAACGTGGATGAAGATGAACCTGAATTGTTGTACATTTCGTTAATTCATGCTCGTGAGCCGGCCGCGGCGGGGTCTCTTTTAAATTTCCTTAATTACATGCTTTCAAATTATGGGGTTAATCCCGAAATTACAGATCTGATCAATAACAGAGAGTTTTACTTTGTGCCGGTGCAGAATCCGGATGGGTACTTGTACAATCAGGCGACCAATCCAACTGGCGGAGGACTTTGGCGCAAAAATCGCCGGTTAAATGGAGACGCTACATTTGGAGTAGACTTAAATCGAAATTATGGCTATAAGTGGGGATTTGATGAAATAGGCTCTACGTCAAATACGAATGGAGAAACTTATAGAGGAACAGGACCTTTTCGGAGCCGGAGACACAAATTATTAGAGATTTTACCATTTCGCGTCATTTTGTGATAGTCCATAATTTTCACACGTATTCCGATTTGGAACTTTGGCCTCCGGGCTATGACCGTCTATTTAGTCCGTTCGATGATTTATTTAAAAATATTGGAGACTCCCTGACCAAGTTCAGCGGCTATACCCCTGAAGTTGGCTGGAGACTGTATCCGACCAACGGTGCTGCGGACGACTGGTGCTGGGGGGATACGATTTCCAAGCCGAGAATTATTTCATTCACTTGTGAAATTGGCGGCGGTTCTGATGGATTCTGGCCTCCGCCAGCCAATATTCCGGGGCTGCTTGCAGAGAATGTGTGGCCGAACCTTTTCTTGGCCAGAATAGCAGCCGCTCCCTACGTGCTCGGTCCCCCACTGTCCCCAACGGCATACGCGCCAGACTCAATTACTAAATCGGCCAGTTACACTTTAAAATGGTCATCTGATGATACGCTAAATCCGCCGGTATCATACACTTTGAATGAGCTGATTGGCAAAAGCACGGCCGTCGACGACGCTGAATCCGATCATGGCTACTGGACTACTGAACGATACAATTTGACCGGAACCAGAAAGCATTCGGGAGCCTCTTCCTGGCATGAATTGGGCGCCAATCGAGCAAATCACTGGCTAGTAGCCAAGACTCCATACCTGGTTAAGCCTAACGATTCACTAAGATTCTGGATCTGGTATGCCATCGAACAAGATTGGGATTATTTCTATGCCCAAGTTTCCACTGATGGTGGCTTTTACTACACCAATTTGGCCAACAATTTGACGACCAACACCAGTCCACACGGTCTTAATCTGGGTAATGGCATCACCGGTTCCTCAAATAACTGGATTCAGGCTAAATTCAATTTGGCGTCATACGCCGGCCAACAAATTCTAGTTCGGCTGTCTTACTTCACGGATGACTTCACCAGAGGAGAAGGCATCTATCTCGATGATATTGAAAATATAGATTTGTTCGCATCGGACAATGTATTTGCGTCAGGTATAACAGACACTTTTTACAATGTTACCGGCAAATCGCCGGGTGACTATTGGTATCGAGTCAGCGCGACCGATGCCCAAAGTCAAGTAAGTCATCTTTCGAATTTGGTAAACGCGCACGTTTCGGCCTCGTATCTGCCTGGTGACGCCAACAACGATGGCACGGCTTCAAATATTTTGGATTTGACATACCTGGTCGATTTCATCTTTCGCGGCGGACCGCTGCCCAATCCTTATTTGGGTGGGGATGCCACCTGTGATACCTTCGTTAATATTCTCGATCTGACATTTGTCGTGAATCGGATATTTCGCGGAGGCGCACCCCCGCCACCATCATGTCCCTAGTGTCCCCGAAGTCGCATTAAACATAATGAGTTGACAAACCGTCCAGGAGATGTTTTCTTGGCGGCTATTCTTGGCCGGCAGTCTAAGTAAATGTTGGCCGGAAAAATGTGACAGTAATTGAGGTCATGATGAAGAATATTTTTTTAACTACTTTATTTTTAAGTTCGATCATTACCGGTGCAGCCTTGGGGCAGGATCAGCCAAAAGAAGCGCCCAAAGAGGAACAGCCGTATGTTAAAGATCTGCTTGAAATCAATTTCTTTGGAGGTGCTGCCATCCCTACGGGGGACATAAAGAATTTTGGCGACACTGCCGGCGCCCGGGCTACATATAACGTTGGCTTTGATGCCGGATTTTTTATCACGGAAAAATTCGTAGGCGGCTTGGACTTCACGTATTCGCCCTTTAAAGTAGACAAACGGGCAAATTCCGGGGGGTTGAGGCATGGCTTGTATAGCACCAGCCTCTATGGGAAATATTATTTCCAAGGTGCATCGGACTGGGTGCCTTATGTCAAAGCGCAAGCAGGTGTGGATTTTGCGAAATTTACGACATTTGTGTCAAATTCCAGCGGTGATCGTTATCGTGAGCTGTCCTATGACCCCGCCTTTGCTTTCGGCCTGGGTGCCGGAGTATTTTTCTTTACCTCTGATTTTAGCGGCCTTTTTGCCGAAGTCAACTATCATCGAGCAATCAGCAAGAATGCCAAGGCAAATTATCAGGGTACTGATTATGAATTGAATGGTGACATAGGAGTTATTGACATACACGGCGGCATTAGAATTTTAATTGGCCCCA
>Ga0334722_10005174_pt1 | contig 13263 bp, 10 predicted proteins | sample C3_bottom_MG_FD_207210 | JGI IMG/M metagenome (GOLD analysis project Ga0334722, IMG submission 207210) | Sediment microbial communities from Yellowstone Lake, YNP, Wyoming, USA - C3_bottom | ecosystem: Environmental > Aquatic > Freshwater > Lake > Sediment | place: USA: Wyoming | collected...
TCGGATGTCTTTCAATGTACCAATCATCGACACTACAAGAGATTCCAAACATTTTGGCTACTTCTTTTGCATCAGCCCGCGCCTGTAATCCGGAAGAAAGGATAACCATGTCGACAGGAATACGGCGTTGTTTTGCAATTAATGTATCTTCAACCTGAACTATAATTTTGCCTTCTTCTTCCGGGACGCGGGCAACATTTGATATCTCAGCGACTTTGCCACGAATAAAATTGGTTCCCTCTTCCAGGAGACGATTATAGAATTCTTCATATCCTTTACCGGGAGTGCGAATATCAATGTAGCAGTTATATACCTCAGCACCAGTGCGCTCATGTACCAAATGAGCAAATTTCAAGCTTTGCATACAACAGATAGATGAACAATACTGATTGTAATTTTGGTCCCGGCTGCCAACACAATGGACTATTGCAACTGTTTTGGGTACGGTTTTTCCGTCACGCAAAACGATATTTCCTCCAGTTGGACCAGCCGCATTACTCAAACGCTCAAACTCAAGGTTTGTAAACACATTTTCCAACCGACCATAACCATATTGAGGAATTCGTTTGGCATCGAAAAGATCATAACCGGTTGCAAGGATGATATTACCTACTTGAATAGTGATATCTTCATCCTTCTGCTCAAAATCAATTGCGCCGGGTGGGCAGAATTTTTCACAAGCTTTACAAGTTCCCTTTAGAAAATATGTACAGTTAGGTGCATCTATCACAGGATATTTCGGAACTGCTTGCGGGAAAGGCGTATAAACTGCCTTGCGATTATTCATACCGACTTCAAAAACTTCATCAAGAACCTTCTTGGGGCATTTTTCCCAACAAATTCCACACCCGGTACATGTTTCTGTATTTACGAAGCGGGCTTTCTTCTTGACTGTCACTGCAAATGAGCCAACATACCCGTCCACTTTGATGACTTCACTCCAAGTAAGTAATGTAATGTTGGGGTGGTTACCAACCTGCACCATTTTTGGAGTGAGTATGCAAGCTGAACAATCGAGAGTTGGGAAAGTTTTATCAAATTGAGCCATATGACCACCGATGGATGGCTCTTTTTCAACCAGATAAACATGGAAACCGGCATCTGCAATTTCTAGCGCAGCCTGAATGCCCGCAATACCTCCACCGACTACCAAAGTATCAGGGTGAATAGGAACTCGTAAAGGTTCAAGCGATTCATTATGAGTTACCCTTGCAACTCCACCGGAAATAATCGCCTTGGCTTTTTCCGTAGCTGCTTCTTTATCTGTATGTACCCAGGAATCTTGTTCACGAATTGAGACTAATTCACAAAGGTAAGGATTTAAGTTTGCATTCTTACAGGCAGTACGGAAAGTTGCTTCGTGTAGGTGCGGAGAACAAGCTGCCACGACAACCCGGGTAAGTCCTAGTTCCTGAATATCTTTCTGGATTAATTCTTGTCCCAGGCTGGAACACATGAACTTATAATCTCTGGAGATCACCACGCCTTCGGTAGCGAGTTCTGTTGCAGCCCATTCGCTCACCTCGGCGACATTGACAACTCCAGCGATGTTTGTTCCGCAATGACACACATAAACACCAATTCTTTCAGTCATAAACACCTCTCTTGTTTGGTTACCTTCTCGATTGTAATAAAAGGGTCTGGTAAGAAGGAATGGATTCAAGTTGCGACGGTTGATACATAGGTCTATTTTAATGAAACCTCCAAATGGTTTTTAGATATAGATTTAGGAATAATTTCCTTGTTTATCCCAAGACTTTTTGGAGAACATCCGAATGCAGATCCCATTAATTGAGTGAAATAAACCACCGGAATGGAATAATTGGTTCCGAATTCCCGATTTACCTGGCTTTGATATACTTCCAAATTGACATTACACATCGGACATGTTGTTGCAATTATCTGGGCATGATTGTTAACTGCATCCTGGAGCAACTTTCCAACCATATCAAGTGCAGCGATGCGATTTGTGATAATAAGAGATCCACCACAACAGCGGGTTTTTGATTCAAATTCCACCGGTGTTGCTCCCAAGGCTGACAATAGATCTTCAAAATAGCGAGGATTTTCTACATTTTCGTCATTTTTACGCGGTCTAACCAACTGGCATCCATAATATGGAGCAACCCTGAGATCTTCTAATGGATAAGTTACATTATTCTTAATTGTTTCGAGACCTAAATCTTCCAAGAATACTTCGATAAGATGACGAACATGCATAGTACCTTCAAAATGGAGGTTGTCTGCTTCGAGGGCAAAGTTAATATGTTCTGCGAGATCCGGATCTGAATTCAAGTATTTGTTGGTTGTATAAGCATTTTTAAAACACGCGCTACAAGGTGCAACGAAATCTTTTAATCCGGTTTTTTCTGCTATCGCCAGGTTGCGAGCTGATAGTGTATAGGATAAAAGTTCATCCACTGGAAAATAAGCAGTTGCACCGCAGCAGTTCCAATCCTCAAGTTCCTTGAATTCAATTCCAAGTTTCGTCGCAACTTCTATGGTCGAGAGGTGGTAACTTTTACCAAGACTTTCGAGAGAACATCCAGGATAATAAGCATACGATTTCATGATGTTTCTCCCAATGGAAGGATTCTTCGGACCGCATTCTGAAGATTCTTAATCCTCTTAATCTTCTTGGGAATTAAATTCATTTTTCCTCCAAAAACCAGACCGGAAGCGGTAATTGCCTCTCGTATTATTGCGGAAGCACTATACTTGGGAAGATATGTCGCTGCCAGGATTGGTTCATAAGATCGACCGGAGTTTACGATCATCTTAACAAAACTTTCAGAAAAATCGGGGCCAATAAGACCTTCCTTATACTGACCTTTCCACATGGAGTAACGCTTGAGTGCATACATCATTTCGGTAATATCAATTCCAGCCGGGCATCTCACTGTGCAATGGTAGCAAGAAGCGCAGGACCAGTAGGTATTACTGGAAAGGACCTCTTCTTTCATATTTGCTCTGATCATTCCAATGATCTTGCGGGGGGAGTGGTCCATATATTCGATTGCCGGACATGTTCCCGAGCAGGTACCGCATTGCAAGCAATCTGTAATTGGATTTTGATGGGTGGCGTACATCATATCGCCAATTTCCTTGCTGAAAGAATATTCAACTGCCATAATATTTGGCTCCTAATCCATGATAATTGTCCGCTTATTTGTTCTTCTTTTCTTCTGATAATTTAAGTAAGTTACTCACTTTTTCCAATAGTAATTTGGGTTCAATTGGTTTTTCTACTAACTCATCCAATTCAACAAAATGAGGATGTACAGGTTGACCTGGAAATAGGAAAGCGATTTGTTCTCTAATACCAGTTATGATCAAAATAGGGATGTCACGTAGCTTGGGATCCTTCCTGATTTTGCGGGCAACCGCAACTCCTTCAGCTCCACGCCCCATCATGATATCCAAAAGCAGCAAGTCGAATGGATGCGATTGAAGCATTTGGAATCCATCCTTGGGATTATGGGCTACTTGAACAGTGTATGATGCTGATTCAAGGATGGATTTGATACCAGCTACATAGTCAGGATCATCATCAATTATCAGTAAATTTTTCGAGTTGGTCATACGACTTCTCCTTATTAATTCATGGAAATCTATAAGATAGTTTAAGTTGTTATTATTGGTAACTTTATAGTAAAGGTGCTGCCTTGACCCAGTTCACTAGTGACTGAAATTGTTCCATTATGAGCTTCAATGATCCGGCGGGTGATCGCTAAACCCATGCCACTGCTTTTCTCAATTTTCTCACCTGTATTACCTGTGTAAAAATCCTCAAAAATATAAGGAAGATCTTCATTGTCAATACCGATTCCTGTATCGGCTATTGATATTGTTAGATTTCCATTATTCACTTCTGTATGAATTTGAATCTTGGAACTAACACGCGAGAATTTGACCGCATTCCCTAAAATATTCCCTACAGCTTCTACCAATGTACCTTCATCTCCAACTATGAAAGGAGGAACGGATCCGAAGGAAGTGACGATTTCAAGATCTTTTTTAATTGCTTGAGGTTGAGTATTTTCAAATGCCTTGGCGATCACACGTTCAATTGAAACTTGTGTGAATTTTTCTTTAAGTTTATTGACGTCAACTGTGATCACACGAAGCCAGGTGTGAATGAGATCAATAAGGTCATTGATCTTGACTTTCATCCTTTCCACTCTTTCTTTTTGTTCTTGGTTTAATTTATCTGACAGGTCAGATTCGAGTAAAAATAGGTTTTGTTGAACAGCACCAAGTGGTGATTTCAATTCATGCGAAACGACTGCAGCGAAATGCTCTCTTAGCATTTCTTTTTCCCGTTTGAGGGCAATAGTTTCTAATACTAGTTTTCTTCGATCTAAACCTCGGCTTGTAATCAAACGAAATTCATCCGGGGTAAATGGTTTAGGGAGAAAGTCATAAGCCCCATTTTTCATTGCTTCTATGGCAGAGCTTACTGTTGAATAACCTGTGATCACAATTGATACAATATTCGGATCAATCTCACGTATCTTAGTCAGAACTTCAAAACCGGAAAGACCAGGCATTTTTAGATCAACGAAAACAAGATCGGGTTTCATTTCTTGTAAAACTTCAAGACCTAATTCTCCATTAGAAACACCAGACACTTGATAGTTTGTATTCCGCAAAATCTGCTTGCAAGAATCAAGCACAACCTCTTCATCGTCAATTATCAAGATCTTGGTTGTTTTCTCTTTTACATCCATTAATTAATTTCCTATTGGAAGCGCATATTTCCATGAACAGAAACTGGTAATCTTATGATGAAAGTAGTTCCAACGCCTAATTGACTTTTAACAGTGATCGTACCTTTATGTTCACGCACAATTCCATAACTGATCGCCAGACCTAACCCCACCCCATGACCTGCTTCTTTTGTAGTAAAAAATGGATCAAATATCTTCTCTAGGTTTTCTTCGGTTATGCCTGCGCCAGAATCTTTTATTTGAATTTCAACAAAACCCTCATCGATATCAAGACTCGTAATGATTTCAAGCTTACCATTACCTTCCATCGCTTCAGCTGCATTTAGAATAATATTCATAAAAACCCGTTCAATTTGTGAAGGATCAATTATTACCATAGGAAGGTCACTTAAGCTCATGTTAATTTTAATATTTTGGAACTGAGCTTGATTCTCCAACAAAGATATACATCTTTGTAATACGTTGTTAATATTCAGTAAAGTTTTGTCTGGTTGCCGTTGCCTTGAAAAATCCAATAATCCCCGCACAATATCCTTGCAACGATTGGCTTGAATGACGATTTTATTGAGGAAATCAATCGAATGGTCATCCACAGGGGCATCTTCCAATAACAGGTGAGAATAAGTAATGATGCCAACCAGTGGGTTATTTAGTTCATGCGCAACATTGGCAGCTAGTTGACCAATAATCGCCAACCGTTCAGATTCCATGATTTTGTTTTTGGCAAATTCCTTTAATTTTTCTTCCCTTTCATTCAAAGTTGTAGCCATAGTATTAAAAGCTGAAACTAATTCCCCTAACTCATCATCTGATTTAATGGTTACATGTGGATTTAAGTTGCCTTGTGCAATTTCGCGTGATGCAATAACAAGTTTTTTGATTGGGGTCGTGATCTTTTGCGAAATATAATAGGAGATCAATGTTGATATTAACACACCGACGAGAGCGATCAATAAGAACGCAAGGGAAGTTTGTTTCTGTAGGTCAGAATACTTTTGTTCGAGAATTCCGACATAAAGTATTCCGATAATATTGTAGTGAATATTCCTTATGGGTTCATACGCAGTGATATACCAATCGTTTACTACATATGCCCTACCAATCCAAGGTTTTCCATTATTAATAACCTGTTTATAAACTTCTTCTGAGATGAGGGTACCAATTGCTCTTGATCCATCTCTATTCCTTACGTTGGTAGAAATCCGAACTGCATCTTGAAAGATAGTTGCTGTTCCAATATCCTTTCCAAGGAATTGTTCACCTTCGAAGACAGTTGCTTTTATTTCGTCTACAATCTCAAAATTCTTGTTTAGTAAGATTCCGCCATACAAGACACCAATTAGGTTATTTTGATAATCGAAAATTGGCGCAGCTGATTTCATCATTAATCCAGAAGTCAGCTCTTTTTCGTATAAAGGACTAGCGTTAGGTGTATCGATTATTCTTAAATAGGCTTGCTCGACAAGTGGCGGAGATTCCCTGTTCAATTCCTCTTTCGAGATAATTGTTGTAGCTACAACAGATGTTTTCTGGCTAAGCACAGAGGAAACAAGTTCATCATAAGTCTTGGGTAAATTAGGACCATTTGGATTACCCGCTCGGAAAATAACAACACCATTAGCATCTGTTAAAGACAAGATATCCAGGTGTTCGTTTGTTTTTACTTTAATGAGTTCCTCAGAAAGTGATCCAATGTTTCCTGATAGTAAAGCATCAGTGAGAAAGAAACGTTCGGAGGTTAAGCGAACAACATCACTTATGTGATTTAAATTGCTTTGATATATTTCGTGGGCCGAATTTAAGTCGTGACGAACTTTTTCTTGGGCCTCAGCTAGAATTCGATTCGAAATCAGTTGAATACCTACGATGGTGAACACGCCACCTGTGATAATAATAATTGGCAAATAGCTAAGTATCAGTTTTGTCGCAATTGGAAGATGGTATTCGGGATGAGACTTCTTACTTAGAAATGTAGATTTCACCTTGACATCCTGACTATCATCCTTTTGAAATATTTGCATCGCAATTTCACCAATATAGTCTGGTTAGCCCTTGTTAGATAACTTCGTAAACCAATTCGATTAAATCCTTAACCACGATTTTTTCCTCATTTCCGGTTGTTTTAACTGCATCGCGGAACATTGTCACATCTTTTGGACAAGCAACAATAAACTTACTGACATCTTTCAAATTGACAGCTTCTCGAATGCGGATTTCACTTGGGCGTTCTTTAATATCTCCCTCCGACATCCAAATTCGACCACCTCCCGCACCGCAACAAAATGACCGGTTGGCATGCCTTGGCATTTCTATCAAGTTGCAGCCCGTTGCCATGATTACTCGTCTAGGAGCTGAATAGATCTCGTTATACCGTCCCAGGTAGCAAGGATCATGATATGTCACGTTCTGATTTAATTTTTTGTTGAATTTCAATTTCCCGGAAGAAATTAATTTGTCAAAAAGTTCCGAGTAATGTAATAATTGGAATCTCAGGTCAAGTGAATACTCATTTTTCAAGGTATTGTATGAATGGGGGTCTGTTGTAATAATTGTTTTAAAAGCTGATTTTTCAAAAGATGCCATATTTTTTTCCTTCAGCATCTCGAAAAGTCCTTCTTCTCCTATACGACGAATATCATTTCCAGAATTTCTTTCAGAATCATAAAGGATGCCGAAATCCAATCCTATTTTGCTAAAAACTTCCGCAGTCATGAGAGTAATATCCGAAAGTGCAGGACTGTAGGAAGCATAGTCTCCAATAAACCATAAGTATTCGACTTGTTCACGACGGGCATCTTTAATTTTTGGTGTAATATTTTGTGACCAACGAGCCCGCATACGATCTGATTGACCGAAAGAGTTACCGTAACGACCAATATTTTCCAAAACAGTCTGAAGCTCCCCATCCATTTTGCCCTCGATCACAAGGGATCGACGCATATCCACAATAGTATCAACATGATTGATTAGTATCGGACATTCTTGAACACAAGCCATGCAAGTCGTACATGACCAAAGCATTGGCTCAGGGATCCAATCACCTATCAACATACGATTTTTTTGATCAAGTCCAGATTTGAAATTATTCATTGCTTCACGAATATTTAGTATCACCTTCTTTGGGTTTAAAACAGTTCCAGATGCGTATGCAGGACATACCTCCTGGCACCTGCCGCATTCTGTGCAAGAATCTGCATTTAGAAGTTGGAATGATGACAGATTGGTGATGCTGTTGGCATAAATTGGTTCGTTTTCGGAATTTTCAGGAATTGTTGAAAGTTCACCCGGTTTTCGGTCTGGGTTGGAAAAGAAAATATTAATTGGTCCTGTCAATATATGGAATAAGGTGCTTACCGGCAAAGTGATGATTGCAAGGGCCACAATCAGAAGATGAAAAGTCCAAATTGCAAAGTGCCAATTTAATAAAACAGATGGAGATGCGCCTGTTGCAATCCATAACTTGGCACCTAGCCATCCAATTGGAGACCACCATGCCCATGCAGGTTTTTCAACAGCCAGCCTCAAGGATTCTGTTAACAACCCCCCAAATACTATTAGAACCAATAACATCAAAGACCAGGTGAATCCCTTTGAGTAAGTAAGTCTTTCTGGTTTTTGGAAAAATCGCCGTAAAATTGCCAGACCTGCACCAAAAAAGAACACGATAATAAATATGTCCATCACAAGTTTGTGGATAAGGTATGGAGTACCTACTAGAATTTTATAAAAATGAGAATCAATAGTTGCCAGGCTAGTGCCAATGAGGAAAATGAAGAATGACCCGGCTATGGAAATATGCATAATACCAGGATAGCGTTGTGATAAAATTTTTGTTTGAAGGATTGCATATTCTAATAAGCGATATATTCGTTTTAACGGATTATTAAAATGGAAATCGTTTCTTCCTACCTTCCACCATAACCGCGCACGAAGATAAAAACGAAAAAGTAGTATTGCCGCTCCAAGGAACATTATTGTATAAACAAATAAAGCAGGTGATCCCCAAGTTTCAGGTATGCCCCAAAAATCAACTCTCTCTGGCATTAATCTTTCTCCTTGGCGACTCGGTTATCCGGACTTTGCATCTTCGACTTTTTCAACAAGGATATCAATGAGATCAAAGAGATCTGTTTCAGTACCATAAGTGGCGATGTCAAAGATCGGAGCTTTCGGATCAGTATTTATCGCAATAATTGTTTCACTATTAGTTATGGCTTCGACGTGTTCAGGTGCTCCACTAATACCAAGGGCGATATAGATCTTTGGCTTCACATGTTTTCCAGATTTGCCTACAAGTCTGGAAGTTGGCATCCAACCCTGGTCAACAACTGGTCGAGATGCACATACAACCCCGCCTAAGGCATTTGCAAGATTCTCAGCCAGTTCAAGGTTATCTTTGGTTTGAATTCCACGCCCAACAGAAATCAAAATCTGTTCTTTGGAAATATCAACATCTGTTGATCCGGGTTGGATTAATCGAATATTCTTTGTACGGAGATCATTTAATGGTGGAGGAGCGAAATTCTCAATTTCAGGATTAAAGTTAAGTTGGTTTGACTCTGGCTTATACCCTCCCGGAACCATTGTAACCAGAGTGGTAGACGAAGAAGGAATCGCCTCAGTCATTATCTTCCCGCCACAAATCTGGCAGACAATTTTTCCTTCTTGGGTAAAATGACTGCATGAACTAGCTAATTCGATATTCAAAGAAATTGATAAGATCCCGGCGATATCCGAACCGATTGTTGTATTTCCAAAAAGAACTATTTGAGGTTGCTTTGATTTAATTATTTCACTGACAGTCAAAATATATGCATCTTGATTAAATTCTGCTAGGGATGGATGATCAACATAAATTACATGGTCGGCAGATATTCTATTTATGAGGTTCTGAGATTGATAGCCAAGCAAAATCGCAACTAATTTGGAATTATGGATACTTGTTAATTGTCTGCCAGCAGCCAATAAAATCGCAGAAATATCTGATATCTGACCCTGAATATGTTCAATAAGAACATAAATATCTTGACTCATCGATTAACCTCCTATTTTAAAACTCCAATATCTTTGAAAATGCTTAACAACTTGTCAGCAACTTCTTCGGGGTTTCCGGTGATCATTTCAGCGTGAGAATTGGTTTCTGGTTGGAACATGCGTGTTATTTTTACCCCTCCGTTATTGTTCAATTCAGAAACTTGCTTTTCCTCGATTGTGGAAGTTTTCATAATCTGGCGAACTTTACTTACTGCCACATACCTGGGAGGTTTTTCTGCTGCTTGGATACCAAGAACAACAGGAATAGTCACAATTATTTCACTTAGAACACCACCAGGATACTCTTTTTTTAGAAGAACGGAATTTTCTTCTAGGGCGACACCAGATACGTAACCGATAAATGGCATGTTTAGACATGCTGCCAAGGTTGGCCCTAAAGAACCATCCTGATCATTATTTGCTTGAACTCCGGTTAATACCAAATCCGGTTGGATTTCTTGGATTAGTGGGGTCAAGCCTCTAGCCAGTGCATGGTTGTTCGAATTACTAAAATCTCCCTTTAATTTAATAACCTGGTCGGCACCTTTCGCAATTGCTGTGAATAGTACTTCATCAACGCCGTCGTAGTCTGGCGAGATAGCTATGACTTGGGCTGGTTTTCTTTCTTTAAGCAAAATCGCCTGTTCTAATGCATGATCATCAAATTCATTGATAATCATGCGCAACCAAGCGGAATCCAAAGATACTCCGTCAGAATTGATGGATAATTCTTCAACCAGATCAGGAACTAGTTTTATAATGACAATGATTTTCATTTTCCCTCGCTTTCCTAGATCCCCATTGACTCAACTAGAAGCTCTGCAATATCCTTTATCTTCAGATGACCGGTTTTGTCAATGTTTTTTGCTGCATCCTCAAAACGAGGCGTCTCATAAGGACACGCAACAGCTAGGATATCAACATTAGTTCCAAGTGCTTCTTGTATTCGCCATTCTGATAATCGGATCTGAGCTTTCTCCCATTGGAATCCATCCAACCACATTCCTCCACCACCTCCACCACAACATAGACTATTCTTGAGGTTGTGGGGCATCTCCACCAGTTGAACCCCGGGAATTTCTTTGAGAAGCTGCCTTGGTTGGTTGAAAATATCATTTACCCGTCCGAGGTAACAAGGATCATGGTAGGTCACCTTTGAGTTAATAGGGTGATTTAATAATGGTCGGACGGATTCGATGAGATCAAAAAGTAATTCTGTGTAATGACGAACGGGGAAGGAAATACCAAGTTTAGGGTATTCATTTTTTAGTGCATTATATGCATGAGGATCCGTTGTAATAATTTCCTGGAATTCATATTTGCAAAAGGCTTGGTTATTCTTTTCTGCCAGCATTTCGAATAATCCTCTTTCCCCTGCAAGCCTTTGGGAATCGCCATCACTATATTCTTCAGGTCCCAGGATCCCAAAGTCGATTCCTAGGGCATTTAATATTTTTACAAAAGATTTGGAGATCTGCTGAACACGTGGGTGATAAGAAGAATAATCACCTACGAACCATAAAAATTTAACAGGTTGTCGATATTTTCCCATTATTTTCACTTCGGGTAGGATCTCTCTAGTCCAGTCAGCTCGTTTTCGAGGGGATTCTCCGAGAGGATTACCATAGCGCTGCGAATTTTCTAATGCAGTTTGAAGTTCACTGGGAACATTTCCTGCCAATAAAAGCTCTTCTTTTGCTACGGTCATTAAACCAGCCGTGATAGGTATTTTTGCAGGGCATACATTGGAGCATGCATAACATGAAACACACATCCAAATGTTCTCTGTAGACAGTATGTTTTCAAATCGATTTGCTCTTACTTGTGCAATCATGCGACTTGGTGGATAAACCATTACAAAACCGAATGGACAGACACCACTACAATTTCCACATTGGAGGCAATTTCGTAACTTCTCACCATCGAGCGTTGATTCTTGAATTCTTTCATAGAAAATATTTTGGGCTGTTTCATTTACAGGCATAATCACCTCTTCCATTTATATCTTGACGAATAATATGATGAGGTTTTCAAGGATCACATACTTTAATTTGAAAATTTGAATATAAATATTGGGTAAATCCTACTCTATAGTATGTGATTTATTGAACTATACGGTTAGTGGGGGAAGTCACACAATCATGTGACGAAAATCACAAATGGGTTAGTGGAAATGGACACCTATTCTTGGGTATAATCACTCAATTCAAATAATTTTGGAGAAAACATGAATATTAAAATGTGGCGCAAAGCCTTACAGGTCATCCCGCAAGTTTCTAAATCTGAGTGGGATAATTTGGATATTGTCTCAAAATGGTTGATCGCCACGCGGGCGGCAGTTTTGATAATGACATTTCTTTCTGGAGTTTTGGCAGGATTGTTCGTCTTTCATGACGGAAAATATCCCAGCATTGGGACTTGGATAATATTAATAGTTGGCCTTGTACTTGCTCATGCTGCCAACAATCTATTTAATGACTATACTGATTTTGTTCGGGGAGTGGATAAAGATAATTATTATCGAACGATGTACGGTCCTCAACCGGTCGCCGATGGATTATTAACTAAACCGCAACATCTGACTTATTTTGGTGTGACCGGATTGTTGGCAGTTATTTGTGGGGGATACCTTTTGTTGGTGAATCAGGGTGACCCGATAGTATGGTTATTGTTTGGATTAGGAGCGTTTTTCGTGTTGTTCTATACCTGGCCATTAAAATATATTGCCATGGGTGAGATCGCTGTATTGATCGTTTGGGGTCCTCTGATGATCGGGGGAGGCTATTTCGTTCTTACTAAGCAATGGTCCTGGAATGTGGTTTGGGCGTCAATGCCTTATGTCCTGGGAGTTACCACTGTTATCTTCGGCAAGCATATCGATAAAATTCAGGTGGATAAAGCCAAGAAAATATTTACTTTGCCTGTGATCATTGGGGAAAAGGCAGCACGGCTCATTGTGATGTGCATGATGGTTTTCCCATATCTGTTCGTTGTTATTCTTATAGCGAATAAGTACTTTACACCGGTTATGTTGCTTGTTGTCATGGCATTTCCGACATTTCTAAAAGTGTATCCACAATTGATTAAACCACGACCAGAACAAAAACCTGAAGGATTTCCTGAGGGGCAGGGAGGCTGGCCATTGTATTTTGCCCCGCAAGCATTTGTGAATAATAGAGCTTTTGGAATGTGGTTTATGTTGGCACTGGTGCTGGACGTGATTATTAGAGTTGCTTTCCCATTATTTTGGCGTTAATTCGATTTTATAGATTCTATAAAGAAGAACATCAACACAATTCTGTATATTAATAATAAATCTTCCCTATTAATTGGATTTAAAGAATCGTCGATGGTGCGGATGCAAGTATAATTAGTAATTAGGAGATTGTAGATGGAAATATTTTGGTATGGTCATTCTTGTTTTCGTTTAACTGAACGAGGGCTTGCAACCGTAGTCGTGGATCCATATGATTCAAAAGCAGTAGGTTATTTTCCTTTA
>Ga0334722_10005175_pt1 | contig 13263 bp, 3 predicted proteins | sample C3_bottom_MG_FD_207210 | JGI IMG/M metagenome (GOLD analysis project Ga0334722, IMG submission 207210) | Sediment microbial communities from Yellowstone Lake, YNP, Wyoming, USA - C3_bottom | ecosystem: Environmental > Aquatic > Freshwater > Lake > Sediment | place: USA: Wyoming | collected...
GCGGGACCCAGGTAAGGAATCGCCGTCAAGGCAAAAGACAGGGGTCCCGCCGTGGCGAAGGCCGCCAACACTCCCGTTGCGACGGCGCTCATCACGGCCAGCGTCATGCGGCGGGCCACGAAAGTCACCAGGGGCTTGGCCACCGGAGTGAGGACCCAGCGCTCCACGCCCCGGAACCACGCCCGCGCCCTCAGGCCGCCCAAGTAGCCGCTGCCGTGGAAGGCCTGCTCGCGCATCGAGGCCTCAAGCCACTTCTTGGCCATATCCTTCTCGGGCTTGCCGTCCTTGTCCTTGGCCAGGGCCAGGAAGTCCTCCTGCGAGTGGCGAAACTCAAAGGCGATCGCCTGGCGGAAATAGCCGAAAACGAACATGTCGAAGAGGTGATAAGGAAAGCGAATCGCAAATCCAACGACGTACTTATGGAACTCCGTCAGGCGTTTGAGAAGTCCGGGCCAGCCGGGCGGATAGGACCTATTGGCCAGTTCCCGGAAGCTCTTCCATCCCTCGTACTTCTTGGAGTCGAGCCTCTTGAAATGATCGCGGTTGGCGGACTGAAGGCGGTCGTAGACGGCCAACCACTCCGTCCGGGAACTGGCCTCGTCCAAACGGAACTTGCGGGCCATTTCCAGGACCTGGGCGCGGGTAAATCCAAACTGACCGGCGATCTGGTCGATGATGCGCGAGGCATCAGCGTCTGCGGGCAGGCGGCCCAGCACCGCGGAGCGGATGAGTCCTTTCACCTTCCGAAACCCGAGGAAATCCTCGTAGATGGACTTGGCCGCTTCCTCGGTTTTGGGTTTGACCTCTTCGGCGGGCTTAGACGCCTCGGAGGCAGCGACGGCAGGCGGAGTCGCCGGGGTTTCGGAAGCGACGGGCTCGCCCTTGGCGGGCTCTGCGACAGGAGCCGGGACCGGCGTCGGCGCGGGCGCGGGAGAGACCGTCGGCGCCTTACGGGAGCGCCCGTAAGCGTCGTAGAACATCACCTGCAGTCCGCCCGAGGCCTTGGGCAGGACCTCCGCGCGGACGGCCTTGAAACCCCGGTCTTCGGCCTTCAGCCCCGCGAGGGCCGCGTCCAAATCGACTCCGCTCAGTTCTTCCTGACGGAGCATGGCGGGCTTCTCGCCATGGGCGAGGCGGCGAGCGGCAACACCTCCGGGCCCCGCAGTCAAAATCCGCTTGGAGGCGGGCGCATGGTAGGCGAACGTCCAGCGAGGCTTGGAAGGTCGCAAGTCGACGGAGACGCGGAGAAGTCTGAGGTGGGCGGCCCGGCCCTTGAGGGCGGCCCGGGAGTTGGCCTCGGCCGAGGTCAAGCCGGTCAGGCGGCGAGACGCCGCCAAGGCGGGAGGGACGGAAGAGGACCCGCCGGCGACGACGGCCTCGGGCGGATCCTCGCGTTTGGAACCTGACGCCTCGCCGAACGGTTCGCCTGCGCGCGCCTTGGCTGAAGAGGCGCTCTCACTCGCGTCTGCCGGCGCGACGGTCTCATCGGCCGGTGCCGCGGCTGCTTCATCGGAAGGAATCGGGAGGGGGGCGGCGCTTAAAGCGGGGACGACGACGGGGCGGATGCTCGGCGAGGGCAGGACCGCCTCGGGGCGGGAGTGGCCGACGAGTTCGGGGATGGACGCCGCCGGAGCCGGCGCCGAAATGGGAAGCCCCGGCGTCGGCGAGAGCGTCGAGAAAGACTGGGCCTGAATCGGGGCCGCGGTCAGTCCGCGGCCCGCTCCCGCCTCCACGGCTCTGACGGCGCCGACATCGGCGGCCAGGGCGACAGAGCCGGGGCCGAACGTCGACAGCACGACGGCGGCCGAGACGACGGCCGCCACCGCTTTACGCAACCACCCACGGGACAAGAGTGGGTTCATTCCCTAATAGCTTACACTGGGTTCTCCGTCTTGTCAGCCCCCCCAGAGGCCTAATCGAGGAATGTATTATAGCCCAGCTGTTTTTAGGACAAAGGACCTGACGGTGCCAGGCTTAAACTAGTTTACTTATTGCCGGTTTCAACGGCCCTGAGCAGCTGGCTAATCGCGCTAGGGGTGCGGTGGAAGAGCCGCGCAAGCTCGGAAACGCCCATCCGGGTCTCTTTCCAGACCCGGTGGACCGCCTCCCGACGCACGGCCGTGACCTCGCGCCACTGAACGCGCCCCAGGAGGTTCTCCTCGGAGACCCCGTGCCGGGCCGCCACCTCGGCGATGATGCGCCGCGCGGCCTCGACGGGCGCGTGGCGCAGGACGGGCGGGGCGTTGCGATGGCTGGAGATTTTATGGAGAAACGCCTCCCCCCCGATGGCCACCCCCCCGACGATGGGAAGGGTTTCCTCTCCGGCCGCCTTCATGCGGTCCTTGATGTACTGCAGATACCGGACGGACTGCTTGAGGCGTCCGCCGCCGAACTTGCGCAGGACGATGTCGGAGTCCACCATCGGCTCCTTGTGTTCCGCCTCGACGTAAGCAGCACAGGAAGACCACTGGTAGCGCCAAGGCTTCTCCTTGAGGGCGCTGCGCAGGCAGGAGAGGTGCACGTAGCGGGTCATCTCGGCAAGATGGGTCTCCTTGTCGACGAGCCAGGCCTTGTAGCGCCCCTGGAAAACGTGGCCGACGCTGTTATGGGCGGCGTTGAAGTACTTTGTGTACTGGGTGTTGAAGCCCTGCATCACGACGGAGAGGTTCGGCGAAGCCGTCTCGAGGAGAAGTGCCACGGAATTTCCCGTCAGGCTGTAGGCGTAGACTCTCAGGCCGTAGCGCTCTTTGTAGGACTTCAGCAGCGAGAGGAATTGCCGGCGGTCCTGATTGGAGAGAAAGAGATCCTGACGGTTGTTGCCCTGCAGGACGATCAGGTAGCAGGCTCCGGCGTATTCGATCCGTTTAGGGCGGCCCATGTCGTTATGAGTTTAGCACAAAAAATAAAATAGTGCCAGGCTTTTAATGGTTAGATTTATGCTCGATCTTCTTTTTCAACTGGGCCAAAGCCTCGGTTTCGCCGATCAAAACAAGGCGATCTCCGCCCGCAATCGCGCGGCCGGAGGGGGGATTGATCTCATATCGCTCCGCCCCCGCGCCGACGACGGCGACAAGAAGAGGCGAGCCTCCCTCGGATCCCTTGACCTCGCCGATAGGCCTGCCGACAAACGCGGAGTCGCGAGGGATGGAGATCTCGTCGAAGCGCACGTGCGTGTCGCGCTCTCGCAGCATCGAGTCGAGAAATCCCACCGTAATGGGCCGGATCATCTCCGAGGCCAGGCGCAGGCCGCCGATAAACTCGGGGTCGACGACGCCGTCAGCGCCGCTGCGCAGGAGCTTCTCGCGCACGCCCAGGGACTTCTGGCAGGCCAAAATACGAGCCTTCGGGTTGAGACACTTGGCGCTGAGCACGACGAAGGCGTTGTCTTGGTCGCTGGCCAGCACAGCGAAGACCCCGGAGGCGCGCTCGACTCCCGCTTTCCTCAAGACCTCGTCGTCGGTCCCATCGCCCAGGATGTGCGGAAACTCCCCCCCGAGGCGCTCGGCGAGCTTCGCCACGGTGCCGGCGTCGAGATCGACGACGACGAACTTCCGTCCCGTCTTCTTAAGCTCCGCGCAGATCACCCCGCCGGTATGCCCGGCGCCGCAGACGACGTAGTGGCCCGTCAGCTTCGCGATCTCCTTCTCCATGCGCCTCCTCCGTAACGCCTCGGACAACTCCCCTTCGACGACGATCGCCGTCAGGGCTGAAAATCCGTAAGTGGCCAGGCCGATGCCCCCCATGATCAGGAAGATGGTGAAGGCCCGGCCCGCCGTCGAAAGGGTGTGGACCTCGCCGTAGCCGACGGTGGCGATCGTGATCACCGTCATGTAGAGCGAATCGAAGAGCGACCAGCGCTCGATGAGATGGTAGCCGAGAGTCCCGGCGAGCAAGCATGCCAGCATCATCCCCACCACGCCCAGGAGGCGGTCCCTCATCCTCGCCAATTCTTCCACGGGAAGATTCTACTTCATCACCCGCCATCTCCACGACAGGCTCACATGGCCAAGCCGTTCGGGGGCGGTGGCTTAGGGCCGCGCGTCCCTGACGACCGGAGGACGACGGGCCCGACCGGCCTTAGGATTGACGCCTCCCTGTTTATTGGCGAGGAGTTCAAGACGCCCCAGGGTCTTAAGGTCGGCGGCATCGAAATCGGACACGATCCTCTCGTAGCCGTTCTCGGCGGGACCCTCGGGCGCGGCGCGAAGGCGGCGGCGGATCTCGGCCGCCCCCGACGTCGCCTGCGCGGGACGGTTCAGTCGCAGGAGCGCCCCGGCACGAAGAAGCCTCGCCCGCAAAAACCCGGGCTCAAGAGCAATTGAGCGCTCCGCCAGGGCCTCGGCCTCACCCCAGCGCCCCGAGGCGGCGGCCAGGCGGGCGCGGCTCCAGGGATAGACCGCGTTGTAGGGAGCCCGGGCCTCCGCCTGCAGCCAGAACCGCTCCGCCTCAAGCAAATCTCGATGGCCCTCGGATCTCCAAGCCATATCCTCGTAAGCCTCCGCGTCGGCGGGGAAAATCGCCGCGGCCCGCTGGGGGCTTGAGGCCGCCAAGCGTCCGGGAATCCACGACAGGAGGGCCAAAAGCCCACCCAAGACGGCGGAAGCGCGCAGCCAACGGGATTGGCTTAAGGCCGGGGCGCCGGCCACCGCCAAGGCCGACAGCCACAGGGCCGCCAGGGCGGGGATTTGGAGCATGTTGTCGACCAGGAGTTGAGCGCTCATCGAAGCGGCCGCCGCCGCGGCCGCCCCGGAGGCGGCGTCGAAGTCATCCCTCCGCGCCAGGGCGCGCAGAAACCACACGGCGCCGAAAAGCCATAGACCCAAGCCGATCCAGCCCGTCTCGGCCGCCGCCTGAAGAGGCTCTGAGTGCGCGTAAGAGGAAGACAGCCCCCAGCGGGCCGCAGCCGACGGCGTCGCGGCGGGATGGCGCAAAAATCCGATCTTAAAATTCCCCGGACCCTCTCCGAGAATAGGCGAGTCGCCCGCGACGCAGACGGCGGCGCGCCAAATGGCGGGACGAGCCTCTCCCCTTAAGCGGCCGGACTTAAACAGCCCCGACCTCGCGGCCGGGATGACCAAGAGAGCGGCAAGCATTGCCGCCAAGGCAAGCCCCACGGTTAGCCGCAGGCGCGGCCCGCGCCGCCAGGCCAAGAACGCGGCCCCGGCGGAGAGGCCCAAGGCCCCTCCTCGTGAATGCGAGAGGAAAATGGCGACGAGACATAAGGCCAGAACCGCCCCGGCCGCGATCCTCTCCCCGCCGGGCCTCTCGGGATGAAGGATACAGGACCCCGCCGCGGCGGAGGCGGCCGCAAGGACAAAAACAGTGTAGTTGTAATGAGGCGGCAGAAGCCCCGTCATTTCGTTGCAAAAACCTCGCCCGGCCCCGGTCCAGAGAGCGGCAAGAGCCAGGACCGCAGCCGAGGCCAGAAGAATCTTCAACCACTCCCGCCGAAGTTCTTCCTCCCACGACGCGGCCAAGGAGGCATAGGCAAGGACCGCCGACCAGCGGGCCAGGACAGGCAGGCCCGCCAGGGGCTGCGAGGAGGCCGCCGCCGAGAGCAGAGCCAGGATCAGCCAGGGCAGGAAGGCCGCGGAGGGACCGAGCAGGGGGCGCTTGCGCCAAACCTCGATAAAAACCGCGACGCCCGCGACGGCGAAGAACCTCGGGTCGCGCAGGCCTCCCAGCAGGAGGGCGACGGCGAGCAGCCGAACCTCCGTCACTAGCGAATGCCTTCAACGCCGGGGTAGCGTCCCGGCGAGCGCGCCACGTCGGTCTCGACGGAGGCGCCGCGCAGTTGGTTCAGCTCGACTTCGGCCTGCTGGAGCTCCAGATGATGCTTGACGACGTCCTGATACTGCGAGGCCAGTTCCCGAGCATGGGCCCGTGCCACCTCCTCCGTCACGGCGGGCTCAAGGCGGGGGTTCCTCAGGCGCTCGCGCATGTACTCATGATAGAACGTCCAGTCCGGATCCTTCACGCCGCGCTCGGCGGCGTACTTCTGGAAAATGGGGTCCGAGCGCCTCTGCTCGAAGAATGGATCGGTCTTGATCATCTCGCGGAAAACCCTCTCGCCCTGCACGGACCCCACGTCCATGAGAAGGAAGAACTCCCGGCTGGCCCCGGCGAGAACCCGCCCCAGGTCGATGCGTCCCTGGGCCTGAAGGAGATGGACCTGGGACATCAGATGAGGATCGAGCATGATCATCTTGAAATTAGTGTAGCCCCCGCTCTTAAAAGGCAGGTCCAGGCCTCGGCCGCCGACGCGGGTATCCAGGATCAGGATGCGGGCCTTGCCGGTCTTTAAGGCGTCGAGGTTCATCTGCTGCTCCACCCGAGCCCTGGGAACGTTGATGCGCAGATATTCGGCGTCGGAGAAGACCATGGAGATCTCGTCGGCCTGGACCCCGGTGCGCAGGAGATACTTGCGGATCGTCTTAAGCACCCGGGTGTCGGAGACGCTCAAGACCACCAGGGAGGAGTCTTTGTGAGGGGGCCGAAGGCCCTCGCGCAGCCATTTCTGGACCGCCTGGGTGCGAACCGCATCGTCCTTGACGACGACATCCTCGATGCGGACGTTGAGGCTCTCGTAGCTCGTGATCCCTCGGGACTTAAGATACGCGCTGACGGCGGACTTGTGCTCCGCGGGGATGGCGTCTCCCTTCATGAGAGTGACGCTGTCGGCCTGGCTGGCGCGCAGGTCCCTCAGCCAGGCCTGGGCCGGCTCGGATTTAACCTCGCTGATGCGCAGGACGGCGCTGCCCTTGGGGTCCAACCCGCGCTGAGCCAGATAGGCGTCGATGGCGGGCTTGATCTCGGTCGGGACGGCGGACCCCTTGGGCAAAACCACGTGGTCGGCGTCGCCCTGAACGCGACGCAGGCCGGAGAGCCAGGCGCGGGCCTCGACGACGCCTGGGCCCGAAAAATCGGAAAGACGGAGAATCTTGGGCTCCTTGAGGGGCCCTCCGATCTTGGCCTCGATCGTCTTGCGCACGCCCTCCGGCGCCCCGTCGAGGCTGCGCAGAAGCACCTCGCCGCGGGAGGCGGTGCTTTCGGCCATCGCCTCGGTGATGCGGGTGAGGCGCCGGGTGCCCCCGGTCACCGCGTCCATCTCCACGTGTCCCGGCGCCGTGGAGCCCGTTCCGCCGACCTTCATCGTTTCCTCGAATTTATTGCGAAGCTTCTTGCCGAGCGTGCCCGAGAAGGAAATGAAGTTCGCCTTCTTGTTCGTGGTCACGTCCTTGATGGTGCTGATGGATTGATGGGTGTAAGGCAGGGTCAAGTCCACCCCGTATTCCAGCTCCCAGAATCTCCGCCCTTCGTTGTCCATGGCCTCGAACCACTGCCCGTTGTGCACGACGTTGACGCGCTTCGTGAGCCCGTCGAGGCGGATGTCGCCGGGCTTCTCGATCTTCTCTTGGAAGCCCTGGTAGAGGCGCGTGAGTTCGGTATGGACCCAGGACCGGTTCCGGCCCTCGGGCCCGGAGGTCGGCCGAAGCAGGGAAGAGGTGAAATTCCAGAAGAGGTTGTCGCGCTGATGCGCGGCCATGGCGGGATCTTCAAAAAGGGCCTTAAGGAGCTTGGCGGCGTGCAGCCGGGTCAGCCCGACCGTGTCGATGTTGACGTCGACCTTCTCACCCCGGAAGACCTGCTTGAGCAGTTTCAGCAGGGGGGGCGTGCCGAACTCGATCTTGTACGTCAGGGCCTCCGGCGCGCGGCCCTTGGGAATATGAGTTTTTGTGCCGGGATAGAAGTCTCCGACCTCCGCCGGCGCGGTCTTGCTTTCGAGCGTCAGGACGCGTTGCCACGGCGAGAGAACCTGGAGCAGGCTCTTGCCCTCAAGACGGCGCTTCAAGGCCTCGACGGCGGGCTTGTACGCCTCGGGTTTATCCAATTTGAGCCGCTCGATCATCGCGTAGGCCTGCATGTCTTCCTTCATCTCCCGGAAGGCCGTGTACGTCGGATTTTCATCCGCCGCGAAGGACTTCAGCAGCTGGCGCCGCCGCTCCATGAGGCGCGTGGCCTGATCCGCCCAGCCGGGCTCGCCTTCGCGAACGACGGCCACGATCTCGTCGGCGGAGGCCTTCAGGAGGGAACGGACCTCGGACTGCGTCCGAGACAGCAGAGTCTTGCGCTCCGCGCGGACCTCCGCCAAGCGGCCGGCCTCGGGCCCGGCGCGCTCCCCGCGGATCTTGGCCGACTCCACCTTCCCGGCAAGCTGGGCCTCCTCCGCGGCCAAGGACTCAAGGCGTCCGAACATCCCCCCGAGGTCCGCGGCGGGGTTCGTCGCGTAGAGCTGAGCCTTGAGGCGCTGGGCCTCGCCGCGTCGGGTGCTGTAGTCCGATTCGAGGGCGGCGCGGAGGGTCTTCAGCTTCTCTGCGGGACGCCCCTTTTTATCGGCTAAAGCGATCAGATCGTCGACGCGGACGATATCGCGTCCTATCTCATGGATCTTGCGCAGGACCGAGGCATGCTCCGAGGCGGTCGCCTGGCGCTCGGCCGACAGGCTCTTCTCAAGCCGCGCGGCTTCGGATTTCCATCCCGGGATCTTCTGGGCCGAAGAACCCTCGGCCTCAGCGCCCGCGATCCTCTCCTGGAGATTGGCCAGGCGCCGGCCGGCAGGCTCGGCTTCAAAGCGCCGGGTCATCTCGAGCTCCCGGCCGACCAAGGCCAGCTCCTCTCGAAGAACGACTCCTTTCTCCGAAGAGCCCGGGACCTTCGACGCCTCCGCCGCCTTGGCCTCCCGCTCAAGGCGGGCTGCGCGCGCCTCAAGAAGCAAGGCTTCCTTGTGCGCCTCCTGAGCCAGCCGCGTCAGCCCCGCCTCGCTGCCCGAAAGCTCCAGCAGATGCTGTTGGCGCTTGAAGCTCGACTGCATGTCGGCGGCCAGATCCGCGTTGGGGCCCTCGTTGGGCCGCTTTGAGATCTCCCCCTCGCGCATGGCCTGCTTGAAGTCCTTAAACCGAGATCCCCAGGTCTTGGGCGCCTCGGGAGGTGCCGCCGTCAGCGCCTCCTGGAAGCGCCCCAAGGATTGGCGAGCCGACTGGACCGCGTCGGCTTCGCTCGACGGGATCGCGTCGAGCAGGTTCTTCAAACGTCCGGCGCTGGCGAGAGCCTCCTGTGTGGCGGCATGCCGCGCCTGGGGCCCGCGCGCCCGGGAAGCCTCCTCGGTGCGCAGCTCCAGGCTGTTTGCCTCGGCCCTGGCGGCCTCGGCCTTGGGCCCTTCGAGCTTTGAGAGGGAATTGAGGGCGCGGCGGACCTCGGTGAGGGCCTTGGAGGCCTGCCCGTTGCGGATGCGGTCGATGCTGGTGCTTAAGCCCGTGTCGATCTCCTCCATGCGGTTGTAGGCCGGATCATTCTTGGAGACTCGGCCGGAGACCTCTCCGATGGTGAGCGCGGGCTGGAGGGCCGCGCCGTCCATCTCGTCTGCGAGGATCCAATAGTCCTCGACGGCGTTATGGCCCTTGGTCTTGCCCTCGGCGATCTTGGTCTTGAAGCCCTCGTAAGTGTCGAAGGTGAGCTGGGAGCCGATCTTCTTGTAGGCGATGAACTCCATGCGCGCCTGGGCCTCGAGATTGGACTGGACGGTCAAGAAGACGGTCTTCTTGTTCTTGGCGGCGGCGTCGGCCTCGACTAAGGGCAGGAGCCCCTCGAAGGAAACGAAGGTCTTGCCCCCGCCGGTCTTGAGCATCTGGAAGATCCTCACGGACTCCCCTCCCCGCCCCTGCTCGGCCCAGGCGGTCAAAGACACCATGAAGGCCTCGAACTGCTCGGGGCGCCAGTCCCAGAGAGCCTGCCCCTTGGAGTCGTGCAGGACCCAGGGGGAGGCGGTCATCTCGTCGACCGCGGCCTTGAGCGTCTCGAACTCGCCCGTCGTCAGCTTGGTCCGGGCGGCCTCCAGTTCCTTGCCCATGCCCTTGGTCATCGCCTCGAAGGAATCGAGCTCGCCGGCGCGAGGCCCCGCGACCACGTCGTTCTTGCCGTGACGTGAAGCCCAGTCTTCCACATTCTTGGTAAAAGAGGCCACGATTTCCAGGGGCTCCTTGCGCCCGCCGATATCGGAAAACTCGGTGCGCAGCGACTCCAGGGTCTGGACGGCGAGGGAACGGGTCTTCTCGACCTTGTTGAAGCTGTAAAAGCGGCGGTTGAGGGCCTCGATATAGTCGCACATCTTCGCGACGATCTCGCCTTCGGCCGCGCTGATCTTGCCCGAGCCCTTCAGGGAGGACGCCTCCTCACGGAACTTCTTGACCAAGGGAAGGTAGTCCTTGACCTGCTCCCCATGGCCGGCGTCCTTCCAGGCCTTGGTCTCCTTGAGCATCCCATCAAGCACGGCGTTGAAGTCCTTGTTGAGGGGGGCCTTGCTGACGGCCTCGATGAAGCCCTTGGCGTAAGGCTTGACCATCTCATTGGCTTCCAAGTAGGGCTTGAGGATCTCATTGACCCGGCCGGCGAGCTCCTTGGGCATGGCTTTGCCCGTCTGGGGCTGCGAGGAGTAAAGGGCCACGGCCACGTCCTTCTGGACCTCGGGAGTCACGCGGCCGAAGCCCTCGACCTTGGTGCCGACCTGGGCGGTGAGGATCTTCTTGGTCCTGACCGGATTGGCGATGAGGGCTTCGACGAAGTTCTGGTGCGCGACGAGACGGACCTCGTCGTTGACCCAAAGGTTGATGAACTTCTTGCCGTCGCCGAGCTTGGTCGCCTCGTAGAAGCGCATGGGGTTGATGTCGGCCGGCTTGGCCTTCTCTCCCCCGAGCGAGCTCAGCATCTCCTTTTGGGTGCCCGCGCGTCGGACGTCCTTGCTGACGACCCAGTAGTCGCCGGCCGTATCCGAGAGGTAGCTGGTCTCGAAAATACGCTGAGAGAAGGGGATCTTGGGGCGCGTGATGAACCTCAGCTGGTCGCCCTCCTTGGCGTTGGCGTACTCATGGGTGCGCCCGTACTTGTCGTACTGCTCCACGCCTTCCCGGGCGCGCATGTACATGGAGGCGTCCCGCGCCTGATGGGCCGCGAAGGTCGGGATGGCGATCCAAAGCGGGGCCTGCTCCCACTTCTGCGAGACGGCATTGGCGCCCTTGATCCTCTTTTCCACGTCATCTTCTCCGCCGTAGGAGCCGACGTTTCCGACCAAGGGGGCATCGTGGTAGCCGTAGCCGTACTTCCGCCCCACCCAGCCCGCCGCTTCGCTGAAGAGGGCATACTTGGCGACATTGTCGGCCATGCTGAAGGTGAAGGCCGAACCCTTGCCGAGGGGACCCAAGGTGGAGAGCTTCTCAAGAAGACCGGGCTTCAGGGCCGCCCCCTCCACGACGGGGGCCATGATCTTGGCTTTCCGCAGGGACCATTTGAGGGCGTCGGCGCCCGTGCCGAAGACTCCCCGCGCGCCGACGACGTCCATGGCCCCGGCCCACTTCGTGCCGCGAAACGCCGTCGAGGGCAGGCCCGCATAGCCCAGGGCGGGGTGCCAGGATTCGTTGGCCCACCAGACCCCGCCCTTAAATCCCATCGAGAGGGCTTCATAGGCCCCCTCCCAGTCCTCCGAAAACATGCTGCGACCGCCCAACGGCAGGCCCGAGGCATCCCAGAGATGCTTGCCTAGGGTGAACGCCCCGGAGATGCCTCCCGAAAGGCCGGTGAAGGAGGCCTGGCGCGCGCCGGCGTTGATCGCGCGCACGGAACTGGCCAGGGCGTATCTGCCGACGACCGAGCTCGCCATGAGTTGCCCGAGCCTCGTGTCGCCGCCGCTCTTGACCCAGGCGCGGCTGGGGTCGAGGGTTTGAAGGCGCGCGGCCGTGTGAAGTGATGTCTCCCCGATGAGGATCGCGCTGCGGCGCACGGTCCAGGCGCCGAGCAGCGACAGGGGCCCCGCCCCCGCCTTGGCCTCGAAAATGGCCGCGCCGGTGATGAGCTTGGAAGTCGCGATGCCGTTGAGGGTCACGCGGGCGACGGGCGCGAGGAGAGCCAGGCTCACCGTCCAGTTGATATAGTTGCCGACGGTGTCGAGCCACTTATTCGTCTCGAAGACCTTCCCGACGCGGTCGCGGTTGACTTTCAGCGAGGCCGACAGGCGCGCGGCATCGGTGATGCGCTGCTGCTCGCCTGCGAAGGCGGCCTCGAAGGAGTCCCTCATGGCATCGGGGTTCATCTCGATCATGTCTTTACGGGCCTTGCCCATCTCGCCGGAGGCGATGCTCTTGGCGATGTCGTCGAACTTGCCGCTGTTGGCCTCGAGCTCCGTCATGGCTTGGGCGTACTCCGAGCTGGGCAGCAGTCCGCGATAGCCGTTGCGCATGAGCTTGGAGCCCAAGTCGAAGGCATTGAGCTTCGTCTGCTGGCGAGCCAGGGTGCCCATGGAGATGGCCTCGACGAACAGGGTATAGTCGGCCGAGATCTCGCCGAGCTCGCGCTGGCTTGAGGTCAAGGCCGAGTTGGCGATCTCAAGGCTGCCCGCGTAGTCGGCGGCAAGCAAAGCGTCGCGCGTGCGCTCCAAGACTCTATTGAGGGCCTTGAGACGCTCGATCATCTCCCGGGCCCGAATTTTATAGCTGGCCTTCTGGTCGGAGGACAGATTGGACTCATTGATGGCCTTCATGACCTGCTCGGAATCCGAGGAAGTCGGGTCGAGGCTCCCGCTGAGATTGCGCACGAAATGGGCCTGGGTCTCGAGCACGCCGAGGCTTAAATACCTCATGGAGTACTGCTCATCAAGCTGGAGGGTCTGGGCCTGCGCGTCGGTGACGACTGGATTTCCCTTGAGCTTCTCCTTCATGGCGCGCATGTCGCGCTCGTAGCGCTGGACGCCCTGCAGCGATCCCTCAAGGTCTTTGCGACGATCGTCGAACTTTTTGTTGACCATCTCGAAGATGTTGTAGTCCTCCCCCCGATGCCGGAAGGTCTTGACGCGCGCCTTGGCCAGGAGCTCGGCCTCCAGGCTGCGGTCGTTGAACCACATGTCCTGGCGGTATTTGTTCGCCTCGCCCAGAAGCTGGGCGATGGCCATGATCCGGTCGCGGCGCATGCCCTCCACCAGATCGTCGTACTGGTTCTTGATGCGGCAGTAGGCGTAGTCGAACATCTCGGGGCTGTAGAGGCCGTTCTCGGGGATGAAAGCGACCTGCCGCGGGCGGGTGAGGTTCATCTGCCGCTGCATCTTCTGCAGATCGCGGCTGTAGGTGGTGGCACTGCTCCGGTTTATGCGGTAGGCCAGGCCCTTGGCGTCCCAGTATTCGTAGCCGTCCTTGGTCTGGGTCGTGGAAAACGACGCCGCGC
>Ga0334722_10005176_pt1 | contig 13261 bp, 13 predicted proteins | sample C3_bottom_MG_FD_207210 | JGI IMG/M metagenome (GOLD analysis project Ga0334722, IMG submission 207210) | Sediment microbial communities from Yellowstone Lake, YNP, Wyoming, USA - C3_bottom | ecosystem: Environmental > Aquatic > Freshwater > Lake > Sediment | place: USA: Wyoming | collected...
TCCATGTAAGAGGCCTGCTCTTGCTTGCCCTTCTCGTTGCCCTTGGCAATGTAGCGGTAGTAGTACGCGGCAGGGCACTGCAGGTACGCGTTGAGCTTGCTCGCCGAGATCTCCATGATCATCCTCTTGGTAGGGCCGAGGCGCCCCACCGCATCGGAGACAAGGCCTCTCCGTGGGCGTTTCTGGAAGGACCGGGGCGCTCCGGCGCCAACACGCGTTGACGCCGGAGGCCTCACCGTGACCCAGACCCTTAAGTAGGTCGGAGCGCCCCGGTTGGTTTGATCACTCTCCGAACGGAACGTCCTCGTCCACGGCCGTCGACGTCGCCGGCTTCGCCGGAGCGGGCTTGGCGGCCTGGGCGGGCTTCGCGGCCGCCGGCTTGGCCGCGGGCGCTGCTGCGGCCTTGACTCCCGCGGGGACCGCCGGCTTCGCCGGAGCTGCCGGCTTGGCGGCGGCCGGCTTGGGGGTCGGCTTCGCGGCCGGGGCCTCCGCCGCGCCTCCGACCGCCTGCTCGATGAGGGCGCGCTGCGCCTCCGGGACGGCGTCGAACACGCTGATGTTGATCCTCTTGCCGCCGCCGAAGTCGGCGCCGCGATCCTCCTCCTTCATGTTCGCGATCGCGTACTTGTTGAGGAGATCGTCGTACTCCCAGTCACCGCCGTTCTCGGCGATGTGGGGGAGGAAGACCTTGAGGAAGGCCTCCTTGAAGTAGCCCTCCTTCTTCGGGACCCACTTGCTCATGACGGTGGACTCGCCGTTCGCCTTGAGGAAGGGCGTTCCGTCGTCGTTCAGGATCTCGACCTTGACCTCGTGGCTGTTGCCCTTCTTGGACTCCGTGGCCTCGACGACACGGCAGAGCCACGCGGTCTTCTCGGCGATGTTGATCATGCCGCTCTCGGCGGCGCGATCGGACGGCTTCTTCTCTGACGGCATGTGGCGGTTCCTTTCACTCGTTCGTTGTTGAGTCGTGGTGACTGCTCACGGCGAGCAGCTACCTGGTCAGTCGCCCGGCATGGACATGACGAACTGCCGGGCCTGCTCGATGGTGGGGTTTCCGGTCCCCCAGACGAACCCGGTCTTCTTCCACATCTCGAAGACCCGGGCCTGAGGGACGTTCCCGTTCCGGAGACGGTTCGTGGCGAGTATGTGGAGTCCGCTCGCGTCGGCGTTGGTCAGCCTGGTCCCCTTGGGACTCGAAGCCAACTTCTGGATCATGTCCTTGCGCGAGGCACCGAGCTTCGAGGCGAGGTCCGCCGAGAGCTTCTCCATGTCCTCGAGCGCCGCGCCGAGGACCTCCTGGACGACCTCGCCGTGCGTCCCGTTGCCGTTCGAGGCTCCGTTCGCCGACGTCCCAGCGGCCTCGGCGGCATGCGCGGTCTCGTTCTGGTCGTCGGGCGCGGCAGGCTCCGCGGAAGTGGCGGCGGTGGAAGCGGCGGCTGCGGCCACTTCCTCGACGGGCTTGTCGAACTGCGCGAGCCACCCTTCTAGGCCGAGCGGGTCGTTGGTGGCGTCGCTGAGGATCTTGGCGATCCTGGCGATCTGCCCGTGCGTGACGACCACGCCCTTCCCAGGAGTAACCTCGATCGCGCTCCATATCCCCATGGCCCGATCCTTTCCGAACTGCGCCACGAGGCTCTTGTGGAAGGCGATCAGGATCGGGGAGGGAGCCTGAGTACCATCAGCCGACTCCGTGAGCCACTTCTTCACGTCGTCGCTGACGAAGGCGATCACCGCGAGGTAGGCGAGCGGGTTCGGCGCGATCTCGCCGGTCTGCGTGTCCTGGACGTGAGTCGGGACGGCCGTCACCTTCGCGACTTCGGCGTCGATGGCGGCCCGCACGCGCCGGGCGTTCTCTCCCGTCAGGGTCTCGCCACTCGCCATGAGTTCCTCGACCGACCGCGAGTCGGTCGCCGTCTCAACGGGAGTCTCGGCGAGCGTCGTGGGGTCCGGCGCCGGGTCGAACTGCGAGAGGAACCCGTCGAGGCCACCCTCGCCGAGGCTGGCCTCCTCGATCACCTGAGCGACGGCGAGCGCCTGGTCACGCGAGACGAGAGCCCCCTTCGCGAGCGTCACGCCGACCGTCCCCCAGACACCGAGGGCACGCTCCTTCTTCCCGAAGGCGGCGATCATGGCCTTGTGGATCGCGTTCGCGTCCGAGCCCGAGATCGCTTCCGTCGCGGAGGTCAACGCGCAGATCCTGCTGGCGACGTCGATCCCGACGAGCTCCTGGAGGGTGCGACTGAACGCGGCCGGGCCAGCCTCCTGGAACATCTCCGTCTGCGGGTCCTCGACGACTGGCTCCTCCGCCGTTTCGGGCTGGGCCGACTGCTCGGCCACCGCGGTTGTCTCCTCGACGGGCGTCCCCTCGTCATCAGCGACCGCGGCGTCCTCGACCTGGACGTCCTCTCCGATCGATGCTGTCGCCGCGAGCGGCTCCTTGACCACGCCGCCCTCGATCTCCTTCAGGTGGGAGGTCGCGTCGATCAGGGCCTGGATGTTCTTCCGGTCCTTCTTGTCGAACTGGAGGAGGAGACCGGTCGCGGGGCCGAAGAAGCGGCAGGCCCGCTTGAAGGCGTTCGAGGCTGCTGCCTTGACCGCAGCGTCGATCGCGATCGAGAGCGTCTTGGCCTTGCCTCCGAAGGCGGTCCCTGTCGCCACGTCCTGGTGCCGCCGCGCGCCCTGGTACGTGTGGACCGTGACGGTCACGACCGCCACGGCGATCGCGTTGTACATGACGTTGGCCGGGATGTCCTTGTCGCTGAGCAGTGTGCCGGCCCCGTTCACGCGCTGCTTCTCGACGACATCGATCCGATCGAGCGAGACCTCCCAGCCGCACGGGCCGAAGGCGAGGTTCATGGCCAGGGCGACGGCTCCCGTCTTCATGTACTCGAGCGTCGTGTTGTCGGGGCCCTTCCTCGTGGACACCCAGTTGTCGAGCGGCTGCTCGCCCAGCTTCTTCTCGATGTCGGTCGTCGTCTTCATGCAGTTTCCTTCCTGGTCCGGTGCGGAGGCTCGGGTGGACCGAGCGACGCCAGGATTCAAACACGAGCTACCGACATCCACGGAGACCGGCGAGTTTTTTCTCAGACGAGATCGTCGTCCGTGTCGTAAGAGTCGCGGACGACATGGATCAGGTCGTCCGCGGTGAGCCGCTCGCCAGTCGGCTCATTGGCCTCGTCGAGCTTCGTGAAGAGGGCTCCGGCCTTGAGTCCTCGCACCTCGATCCATGCGTCGAGGATCTTCTTCGACTGGACGGAGATCTCGACCACCTTCTCGTGGGTCGTGAGCATGGGGCTTCTCGGGTCCGGGTCGTAGCTCTCGAGGTCGAGGAGCGACGTCTCGGTCCGGCTTGAGTTGAGTTCGTGGATCGTCGCGAGGACTGCCAGGTCGCGACGGCTCTTCACGTCGTTGCGCGTCAGGAGCCAAGGGATCTTACGTTCTGCTGAGGCGCTGAGGCCTCGTGTATCCCGACGCACGGTCTCGGCTGTCACCTCGATCGACCACGAGATGAACCCAAGCCCCTTGGCGATCTTCGCGAGCGACCGGAGCGCGCTGATCCGGCGCCCGACCGTCCCGGTCGCCTTCCCGTTCTTCTCGAGCGCCTTCTTGTAGCGAAGGACGACCTCGTTCGCCTTCGCTTCGCTCGAGCCCTTGCCGAACAAGACCTCCGGGACCGCCGCCTCCTCGCAACCGAAGAACTTCGCGAAGGCGCGGATGTCCTCCATGGCCGACTTGAGCCCAGAGAGCCGCGTCTTCTGGAACATCTGGAGGATGGATCTGAGGTCCTTCTGCTCGGACAGGGCTCTCACCTCTGCGGAATTTCCACGTCATAGTCGAATTGGTGCGCGTCGCCGCGCTGGCGCTTCTTGAGCTTGGGGAAGCGCTGGGTCGAGACACAGCGGGCCCCCTTCTCGGTCAGGGCGACCGAGCCTTCCATGGGCGCCTCGCCGGTGCCGCCCTGGAGCTTGTCGCGCTGCTCGGCCTCGTCGGCGGACATGTTGCCGACGTTGTAGACGACGAGGCTGGCCCGGTGGAGGGCCATGGCGCGGCGACTCAGGATCTCGGTGAGCTCGTTCACGGCGTCCCAGGCCGGCCCTTCAAACTCGGCGTCGAGCTTCTTGACGAACGCCTCCTCTTTGTCGAGACGCTGCGTGAACGAGGCGAACTGGATCTTGTTCATGTCCTTCCTAGCGCGGCGGCGTTCTTCCTTGAAGTCGCGCGTGCCGTTCGAGAGGCCGAGCTTCTCGGCGCGCTGCGGGTTGTTGCCTATGGCGACGCCTTCCAGCCCGAGCATCTTCTTCGCGAGTGCTTGAAGAACAAGGATGCACTCCGAGTAGGAGTACTTGAACACCTTCGCCTTGATGTCGTCGAAGCTGCATCCGAAAGACTCGAGAAGGATTGCGCGATCCATTTCCGAGAGGCTCAGGCTCACACGCTTGAGTTCAACAGCCATAGTCGAAGCCCTCCAGTTCTTGATGCCTAACGATGTCTAGGCACAGACTCTTGAGTTCAACGTCTCCGCGATCGGCCAGCGCCATGTTAACGGCCCACACAACCAGGCGAATGTTTCCATCTATGTAGCCGACCGACGAGTCGATTCTGTCTATGCTAAGAGAATCAGGACTTCTTCTTCCGTCTCCGCTTCCTCGTCTTAGCTTCATCCTTCTTCCGCTGATCGCGCATAGCCCATTTTGGCTGCGGTAAATGTCAAGGACATGGTTCAGGGTCAGCGTGAATTCAATGCCCCTTTGCCTAGCCGAGCATTTCGCTCCTGTCAGCCTTCTCTTGATCTGAAAGACTGGATCATCGATCTGGGACGCGAACCACTCTTTCCTCGTTTTCCTTCTACAGCCACGGCAATTTCGGACGAAGCGCCCAGTGATCTTCCTTTCGCTTTTGACTTCGATGTCGGCGCCACACTTCTCGCACGTAGTCGGTCTGCGTGGCGATCTGTTCTTGGCCCACCAGTCTCTGGCCCACTTCCTGTTTCGGTCTGTGCGGTGGGATTCACATGCTTTCGAGTTCGGGTGACCCAGAAACTCGACTCCACAAACCACGCACTTCTTGATCGAAGGGGCCTTCTTGATAAGGCGCTTCTGCTTTGGTCTGGCGGTGAGCATGTGGCTCCTGGCCATTCGCGCCGCCGGGGAAGACCTCGGCGGCGCGTGGTTGGTTCCCTACTGCGTCGGCGCCGTCGGCTCTGTCGGCTCTGTCGGGTGATCGCGGATCAGGAGCCCGTAGCGGAACCGCTCGGCCGTGTCGTGGAGCTCCTTCGCGCGGACCATGACCTTCCCGAGCGTCTCGATCGCGCTCTCCTCGAAGTCCATGTCGGCCGTGCCGTCCTCGTTGAGCATGAGGTCGGATGAGGGCAGCGCCCCGTCGTTCTGCTCCTCGTCCGTCTGCGCGAACCTCGTCCCGACGAGCGCCGCGAGCGAGAGGATGCTCGCCTTCATGTCGCCGTGAAGCGACTTCCAGCGGTCCGGGCCGAGGTCGATCGACTGGTACGGCTGGTTCGGCGGCGGGACCTGGACGGGCTGCGGCGTCGGTGCGGGGTTGAACTGTTGGGCCCCGAACGCAGGGGGAGCGAACGGGTTCGGCGTCGTGGCTGTCGTCATGATTACTTTCCTTCCTTGGCCTTCTTGAACGCGGCGAGGAGCTGCGTAGCCCACGCCTTGCCGGGCTCGACTCGGATCGCCGAGGCGAGCTCGCTCACGATCGAGCCGTAAGCGCCGACCTGTCCCGCGAGCATCACGAGACCGGCCTCGACGAGCTCGACGACGCCGCCGGACTTCGAGACGATCGCGTCCACGGCGCCCTGGTAGTTCTCCATGAGGTAGAGAGCCGCCGCGTCGGGGTCCTCGGGCTTCCTGATCGCCTTGAGCAGGTAGTCGCAGATCTCGCCCCACATCTTCGCCGTCGGCGGCCCAGAAGGCGCGGCGGCGACAGGCTGCGGCGGAGCGGGCACGGCGATCTCCGGCGCGGGGACAGCCTCGGGTGCAGCAGGAGCCTGAACGGGCTGCGGGGCCGGCTGAGCCACGGCTGCGGCGGCCGCCTTCTGTGCGGCCACTCGTTCCGCAGCGGCACGTTGAGCCGCGGCGCGCTGAGCGGCAGCCTCGCGCTCGGCGAGGGCCCTCCGCTGCAGGTAGGCCGCCTGCTGAGGCGTGAGCATCTGCGTCGGAAGGTTCTCCGTCGGGAAGCCAGCCGGCGGCTGCAGCGGCCGCTGCGGCGGCATCTCGGTCGGCACCCCTCCTCTGCGCGGAACGAACTGCGGCACCGACTCGGTCGGCAGGTTGTAGGGAGTCGTCGTAGCGGGCGGCACGAACCGCGAAGGCTGAGGCGCCGGAGGCTGCGTCGCCGCCGGACTGGGAGCCGGAGCGGGCTGAGGAGCCGGACGCGGCGCCGGAGTCGGCCTCGGCGCGGGAGCGGGTCGCTGGGCCGGCTGGGGCTGCGGCTGCGGCTGCCCCATACTCTGAGCCAGGGCCCGGCGCCGGGCCATCTCTCTCTTGGCCGCCTCCTGGTGGAGCGCCTTCCTCCGCTGCTGCTCTCGCACGACGGCCGGGTCGGGCGTCTCCTTCTTCGGAGCGGGCGCCGGGGCGGGCTGGGGTTGTGCCTGCGGCCTGTTGAAGTAGCCCGACTCGGCCACGGCCTTGCCGATCGACGGGATGATCTCCTTCGCCGCCTCGGCGAGGTCGCGGACCATGGTCTTCTTCTCGGCTTCCTGCTGCCCGATCTGGACCGGAATGCCGATTCGGCCGAGCTTCTCCTTCGACTGGATGAGCTCATCGAGGGTGTCGCGCGGAGCGGCTCTCTCGTCGTCGTCGTTGCCGCGCCCGCCGCCACCGAAGGTCTGTTGGAGACGCTCGGCGGTGTTCAGGACCTGGTCCATGTAGGCCTGAGGGCTCACCTGAGCGACAGGCTGCTGTTGCTGCTGGGGCTGCGGCTGGTTCATCTTCAGGAGGTCGACGGTCTGCCTGACGATGTCCATGGGATCGACCGGGGGGATCTTCTGCTGCGTCGGCTGCGCAGCCTTCACGAGGTCCATGGTCTGCCGGACGATGTCCATGGCATCGAGAGGCGCGGCCTGAGTGACGGGAGCCGGCTGCGACGCCTTCACGAGGTCCATGGTCTGCCGGACGACATCCATGGAGTCGATCTGCTTGGGCGCCGCCGGCTTGAACTTCTCCATGACCTCGGCCATGGCGGTGATCATCGCAGCCGGGCTCTCCGCCTTCTCGGGTTTGTGGGCCGGCTCCAGGAGCTTGGCCTGGAGCGCCGTCGTGAGCGGGGAGAACACGGTGGCGAGAGGGGCTAGCGCCACGCCGATCGCCGCTGCGATCTCGGCGTAGTCGGTCTTCTTTGGCTCGCGGTCACGATCTCGGTTCTCGCGGTCGCGGTTCTCGCGGTCCGCGGTCATGGCGCTCTTGATCTCGTCGAACCTGCGGGTGAACTCGGCCTCGCGGCGATCGAGGCTCCCCTTGAGCTCGGCGAGCGCGGCATCGGCCTTGGTCTTGGCCTCTACGGCCTCGGCCTTGACCCTGGCTTCTGCAGCCGCAGCATCTGCCTTGAGCTCCGAGATCTTCTTCTCGTTCTCGGCCTTCTGTCGAAGGAGCTCCGCCTCCTTCTCGGCGAGCGCCTTCGCGCTCTTCGCCTCTTCCTCGGCCTTGATCCGCGCTCGTTCGGAGTCGAGGATCTGCTTCGAGAAGGCATCTGATTCCGATGGCTCGGGCTTCTTCGGAGCCTGGTCCTCCTGCTGAGTCCGGATCGTCTTCTTCGTGCGCTCGAGGTCCTGCTTGGCCTTCTCGAGCTCGATCTGGGCCCTCGTGACCTCGGCCTCCTTCTTCACGGCGTCGACGGGGTCGATGACGACGGGCAGAGCCGTCTGCGTAGGTGCAGCGACGAGGGCTCCCTGGCGGCCGGCTGGGACAGATGTCGCGGTGGCCGTTCTGCCAGTCTGCGCCGCGTCCTCTGCTACCTTCTTCTCCTCGTCGGACTGGCCGGTCCAGCCCCACTCGCGCGCCTGGTCCTCGCCGATCTCGAAGGTCCAGGGCTCGGCTCCCTCGATCTGCTTGTTGCTGTGGTCGAAGGGTGCGCCCTCGTAGTCGCCGGGTCCCTTGAGTTGGCCGATCGTCTGCTTGATCTTCGTCTGCCAGTCCTCGCCGTAAGCGATGAACTCGCCACAGGGGCTCTTGTAGATGCCGCCCTTGGGGTTCGGCTTCTTCACGTTGAAGCGGAACTTGAGCTTCGCCCTCTCGTTCTCGGGGATCGTGTCGAGGACGCGCCGGAGGTTGTCCTGGGCCGCCTGGCTCGGCTGGTAGCGACGCGCCGGGATCGCGAGATCCGTCCCGTCGCTCGTCTCCTCGGTGGGCTCCGCTTCTCGCCGCTCGCGTTCGTTGATGCGGCTCGCGAGCGTCTTGGCAGCCTCTCCCTCGGCCACGACCGTACGGGAATCTTCACGACGGGTCGGTCTCACTTGTGTTCCTCCTGCTCGGCTGCCGCGATTTCGGCGGCGTGTCTTGTAAGGGCCTTGAGGTTCTTTACCTTGAGGTTGCCTGGCTCGAAACCACGGTCCTTTTCGATGCGTTCGAGGTGGATCCCGGGCACGAATTTATCGTCTTCGATGAACCAGAACTTCAGGTCGTTGGCGGTGAGGGAGAAGTCGATTCCTCTTCGCTTTGCCCAGTCGCGCATGATCCGCAGGCGCTTGTTGATCGCAGCCATGATCTTGAAGTGCCCTTCGGCGTAGCGCGCCCTAGGACCCTTAACGGCTGGTTTGCCACATCCGCATTTACAGAGCCTCTCCATGTTACCGGCCTTCCAGCAGCGTTCAGGGCTTTTGATCTGGCAACCAATGTCCTGATCTCTGTGTTGGGGTGGACTGGTCTCTGCGCTGCGGTGAACTGATCTCTGTGGCTTGGTCGCGAGGCATTGTTGATCTATGGCGGTCAGTCTACGTCGTTTGGTCTTATATCCTGATCGGCTAGGTCGAATCAAGAACCAGAACGTATAGGCTTATGTTTTAGTCTTTGCCCCCTGTTGACTTTGACTCTACGGTCGCTCGTGGAGAGTCGAGCCCTGTTCGTCGAAGTTCAGGATCTGAGGTCAACGTTGGTTGACCGCCCTAGGCGGTCTCGGCGGTCCTACGTCCTTGCTCGGCCTCGTCCTGGCCTCTACTTCGGACTCGGCGACCAGCCCTCGAGCCAACAGAGTCAGCCGACAATAGCCGACCGGATCAAGGCCCTCCTTGACAGTCAGTCCAAGGCCAAGACCAACGGACGCCTGGTCAAGCGCCCCTTCGACGACCGGATCTCGATCCGGAGCGGCGAGGGCGGCACTGAGGACACGATCCGCGAGATGGCCCGACAGGCCGTCCTCGGAAGCCGCGACCTGATCGTCCGGCTCGTCGCACGGGACATCCTTGAGGGGATCGCGGGTCGCGATCACGAGGCGATCGCCCGGCGGTTCTTCTACTGGCTCCAGGACAGAGGGTCGGGAGAGCGCTCGGGCCTCAAGTTCCAGAACGACCCGTGGCGCACCGAGCAGGTGAGGGCGCCCTGGTTCTGCCTCACCGTCGAAGGGGCTGGGGACTGCAACTCCGGCCACAGCACCGCGATGTGTGCGCTCCTCATGTCGGTCGGCGTTCCCTGCTTCTTCCGCACGGTCAAGGCTGACCCGACACGGCAGGACCAATACAGCCACGTCTACTCGGTCGCAATGATCCGAGGTCGCCCTCTGGCTCTCGACACGAGCGTTCCGTTCTCGGCCCCTGGGTCGGAGCCGCGGGCGATCTACGGGCATCGCGACTGGATGATCCCCATGTTCGAGCAGGACGACTGGGGGAGGGCCGCAGCATGAGCTTCGTGTCCCTCAGTGACATCTCCGGCTGCCACATGAGCAAGGCGCTCCTCGTCCGTCGCGCCGATGCCCTCAAGGACCGGATCGAGATCCACAAGCTCGAGCTCTGCCGGCTCAAGGGCGAGCTCGAGCTCCGTGGCCTCGCCGCTGGCTCGATCCGCCTCCAGCCCCAGCTCGTCTCGAACGAGATCGGGCTCCTCAGGCGTGCGATCGCGAAGGACTTTCGTCAGCTCGCCAGAGCCGAGGCGCTCATCGGTCAGTGCCGTGACGCCAGCGAGGATGTGGCCGAGAGCCTCAGCTTCTCGGTCGTCGACCCCTTCCGCGGGAAGCTGATCTCCGCTGAGGAGCGCGGGCTCGGTGAGGCCAAGGCCCGCAGGGGCGCCGGCCAACACAAGCGCGGAGACGCGGCCCAGAAGCACTTCGGTGGTCTCACGAGCAAGCACAAGAAGAAGGCGGCTGAGGCCCAGTCCCGCGGCGCCGGTATGGCCGAGGTGTTCGAGCACAACGAGGGGTTCATTGCCCTCGACGAGGGCGAGATCGGCGAGATCGGCGAGATCGGCGAGATCAACATGGGACTCCGGGCCTCCGTCGTGCCGGAGCGAGTGATCGCCGCCCAGGCGCCTCTCGAGGATGCCTGGAAGAGCAACCCCGTGATCGAGGAGTCAGGTGACATGGCGGACCAGAGCCCGGACGGGGGTCAGTACAACTACGACGGCCTGAGCGGCGGAGCGACCCACGCCTTCGACTACGTCATGCCCGGCGGCGCCGGCGCCGGCACCGGCCTCGCTGACTCGGTCGATGCCGGTGGCGTCGAGCCGTTCACCGACGTCCAGTCGCAGGACTTCTCCCTCGACGACGGCGGAGCCGTGAGCGGCGACCTCGTCGAGCCCGGAACGATCCCCGTCGAGACGACGAACAGAGAGCGCTCTCCGGCGCCAGCGGCTCACGCCTCTCGCGAGATCGTGCGTGGGCGTCGACCTTCCATCGCGAACGCCGTGAGGTTCCAGCCCGGGAACGGCCCTGCCGCCATGGAGCCCATGCGCGGCCCGGACTCGCCCAGCGGCGTCCCGAACGGCCCGAGCCGTCTCGACGCTCACCGCGAGATCATGCGCCGTCAGTTGGCGGGCGCCGGCATGGGCCAGGCCCAGGACGCGGCCCCGGCCGGGTTCGACATCGCAAGCAAGATCCTCGACGTCGCCAGCGGCGGGACGAGGGCGGTGATCCAGGCCACAGGCGGAGGCACCGCCCCCGTCACGAGCGGGATGCAACAGGGCCAAGGCCAGGTCGGACAGGAGAGCGCGGCGTCCCGCTACATGCCGCTCCTGGTCATAGGCGGGCTCGGCATCATCGCCTTCGGGGCCTGGATGATCTTCGGCGGCAAGAAGCCGGCTCCGGAGGCCGAAGTCGCCACCAAGCCTGTCGCCGCCAACCGGAAGAAGCGTCGCGCGAAGAAGGCGAAGGCCTGCTGATGCCGACCGTCCTCGACTACGACATGCACGACCTCGGCGAGACCTCCTTTCGCTCCCTCCAGGAGAGGATCATCCGCGAGCGGCAGCACCGCCTGCACTGGAACCCGACCGCGAGCTCGCTCACGCGTCAGGCGTGGGACTACCAGCAGAAGCTGGCCGACCTCATGGGGGAGGTGCCCTCCATGGGAGATGTCTCATCCGACGCTCAGGCCAAGCTCGACCGCATCCGCCAGATCGCCGGGATCGATGAGTCCATCGTCTCGACCTGCGGTAAGGCAGCTCTCATCGCCGCGTTCGCCGGCTTCGTCGCCGGCAAGGTCGGCCTCGCGAAGACGGTCCTCGGTGTCGGGGCCGTCTACCTGGTCTCCGAGTGGATCGGCAAGAAGTGACCGAGCATGCCCGAGAGAGTCGAGGGATACGAGGCGGACGAGTCGGCGCTCCGAGGAGGGCCGGGCTCCGTCTCCTGGATCGACGGGCTCCGGAGGGATGCCCGACGGGCGCTCATCCGTCGACTCGTCATGGAGCGAGTCCAGCTCGGAGGCTACGACCCCAGGCCGAATCCGCACGACGGCCTCTCGGACTCGGGGACCGAGTCGACCCCGGAGTCAAGCGGACGGTTCACCAGGGTGCTGGAGACAGTCCTCACGGGCGCCGCGGTCGTCGTGGTCGGGGCGTACGTCTGCTCTCGTCTCGGAATCGGCAGGTCGGCCCCGGACATCTCGAAAGGAGGGACGCGCTGAATGGCATCGCCCGTTGAAGTCGTTCCCTCCGACCGGCTCGTCTTCATGGTCGGCCAGCCGATCATTCGGCTCTTCGCCTCGGGAGGTCCCGGAGGCGATCTCGGTGACTGGAACGAGTACGAAGCCGCACGCCCAGGCCGGTCCGGCCTCTACCCGAAGAAGGTGAGCGACACGGTGAGCTACGACGACACGCTCGGCTGCTGCGGCAATGCCTTCAGTCTGGCCGACCTCGCATGCTGCGGCGCCGATGAGCGCAACCGCGGCATGGGACAGGCGACCCCCGAGGCCGCGGCGCAGAACGCCGTCGACCAGTGCAAGGGGATCGACGAGCGGATCTCCAAGATCCTCGAGGCCGCCAAGGCGGCTGACGCGAAGGAGCCGGCCAAGGCCAAAGCCCTGAAGCAGCAGGTCAAGGCGCTCCGGAAGACGTTCCGAGGCTGTCTCCGTCGACTCAACTCGATCGTCAAGGGCCGCGAGGAGCGACTCAAGGCATCCGGCATGGGCCAGGTCGTCAACTATGCCGAGAAGAAGTCGGATCTCGAGGCGTGCCGCGACAAGGTCACGCAGCTCCAGCAGCGAGTCGACGGACAGCAGAAGCGCTGGACCGACCACATGAAGAAGTTCCACGGCAAGTAGGAGTTCCACATGAGTGCGTTCGTGCAGATGAGTGAGCTTCGAGGCATGGCAGGCTATGCCGGTCTCGGCGCCGTCATGCCCGAACGCGAGAGGGCGTGGACGCGCGAGCTCTCCGCGTCGCTCCAGGGCCGTACCACCACGGGGCTCAGTGACCTCTCCGGGTCGAAGAGCCAGCGTCTCTGGGCCTTCGCTCAGTCTCAGAACCAGGCGATCGCCAAGGCGATTCAGTCCGGAGACCAGACCGCGGCGATCAAGGCGGCGGCGGTCACGCCGTGGCAGACGAGCGTCACGCCTGCTCAGGTCGCGGCGATTCAGGCCGACCCCAAGTCGTCTGGTGCGGCGGCTGCGCTCCAGAGGATCGAGAACGTCCAGAAGGCGGGTTTCGAGAAGTTCCTCGCGCCCTCCAAGCCGGGCTCGGCGCCGCCCACCCCGACCCAGCCGCCCGCTCCCTCCTGCCCCACGGGGCAGATCCCGAACCCCGACAAGGCAGCGGCCGGTCCTCCCTGCATCCCCGATCCGTCGGTCATGCAAAAGGCGACCGAGGATGCCGTCGCGGTGCTCAAG
>Ga0334722_10005178_pt1 | contig 13259 bp, 10 predicted proteins | sample C3_bottom_MG_FD_207210 | JGI IMG/M metagenome (GOLD analysis project Ga0334722, IMG submission 207210) | Sediment microbial communities from Yellowstone Lake, YNP, Wyoming, USA - C3_bottom | ecosystem: Environmental > Aquatic > Freshwater > Lake > Sediment | place: USA: Wyoming | collected...
TTCTTGAGTCAACCCGCCGCTGCCAAGCCGCTTCTGTATTGGCCCCAGTATCAGCGTGAGCGGCGTGCGAAGCTCGTGGTGAATGTTGGAAAAGAATTTGGTCTTGAGCTCGTCCAGTATTCGGTCCTTGGCATAGATTTCCGCCAGTTGTTCCGCCTTCTTGCGTTCGCTGATGTCGCGCAATATTGCGGTGTACAGCTTTTGTCCGCCGGTGCTCGCCTGCGATATGGTCGCTTCGCACGGAAACTCCTCGCCGTTCGCGCGCAATGCTTTGAGTATCGCCGGGGACTGCATCGACCGGGTCGTTGCGCCCTTGACCCCAAATGCATTGACATGCTTAGAGTGGAGTGTGCGCACGTGCTCGGACAGAAAGCGATCGATCGGTTTGCCGATCACTTCAGCGGCCGGACAGAGGAATATCCTCTCGGCAGCGGCGTTGAACAGGACGACTCGCTGGTTTTCGTCCAGCGTAATGATCGCATCCATTGCGGTGCCAATGATCGCGGCAAGTCGCTCTTCACTAACGCGCAGCGCCTCCTCGCTGCGCTTGATGTCGCTGACGTCTTCGCTGAATATAACGACGCCGCCGATATTGCCCTCCTGATCGCGCCACGGCTTCACTTCCCAGCACAGCCACTGTACCGAGCCGTCGGCGCGATCGAAGCGATCCATGCTGGCGCGAAATACTTCTCCGGCCTGAGCGCGCTGATGAATTTCCCGCCAATGCACGGGAATATCCGGGAAGAGGTCGTAGTGGGAAATCCCGCGTATGTCGCGACCGCCAAGGCCGAAGTCACTGATCCAGCGGCGGCTCGCACACAAGTAGCGCATGTCGCAATCGAACATCGCCAATGCCGCCGGCGCATGATCGATGAAGTCACGAAGCCGCTCATCGCTATTGCGCTGCACGGCTTGCGTCATTTTGCGCTGGGTAATGTCGCGGGTGACGATCGAAAAGCCGCTCAGCGTTCCGTCCATGCGTCGCAGTGCCGTGATCACTGTATTGGCCAAGAACAGGGAACCGTCTTTGCGCACGCGCCACCCCTCGTCTTCGGCCCAACTCTCTGCCTGCGCCCGCTGCAGTAAGCGCTGGTGCCAGCCGCGCGCAATGTCCTCTTGAGTGTAGAAACATGCAAAGTCGCTGCCGACGACATCCTTGGCCTGATAGCCGCTGAGAAGGGCAGCACCTGCATTCCAATGCAGCACCTTTCCGTCGGCATCCAGCATAAGGATGGCGTAGTTCTTGGCGCCTTCCGTCAGCAGGCGGAGCAGTTCCTCACTTGACTTCTGGCTTTCCTCTGCGTGCTGCGGCATGAAGTCCCCTATGGAGCTGAAGCTTACAATAACGCATTCGAAACACCAGATGCTTCCGTTGCCCAGGCATTTCGTTCACAAACACAGCTAGAAGGAAGTTCGGATCAAGATCTATATTCGTTGTTGTTGTTCCTGCCCCCCCCCGGATCACGATCGATTTCCAGGTTCAGTCAAGAATGTCAACCCGGCAAAGCCATACTCGAGCACGCAACTACGGTAATGATGATCGATTGCGTCGTCACTACAGTGTTTGCCGGATACCCGCCTACAGACTTTTCCCCATATCGTCACCTACGCTACAAGCCTGCACAAATCCCATCAAGATCACGGCAACTATTTGTTCGAACGAGATAGCCCCGTTGGCGCTTAGCCTTGCTGCTCAGCCAAACAACCGCTTGCAAATCACTGCAAAAGGGGCAGAGGGAACGGCAGAAGCTGAACGGCCCGTAGGCACTTCATTCGTTTGTAGATCGATGTCGCGTTGGTCTGCCCCATCGCAGGGGTGCCATAGACCCTCGCATCGAGACCGATGGCTGCGACCCATTGATCCGCGACACGGACGTACCCGAATGACAATGTTGGCTTCCGTACAGACGGCATCTGGTGTTGCAGATAATTATCGCAGGGATGCGCCGAACTGGTGACGCAATCTAGGCGCCGGACGCCTGTTCACAAATGTCAAGACAGGAGCCACAGCATGAGCGAAAAGACTGCAGTTGTACACTGGGAAGGCCGAGGCAAGAGTGGCTTGGGCAAGATAAGCACCGAGACCGACGCCCTGAAGCACTACCCCTACGGCTTCGCCAGTCGCTTTGGAGACGACCGGCGCGGAACCAATCCCGAGGAGATCCTGGGGGCGGCCCATGCCGCTTGTTTCACAATGGCCTTTTCGTTCGCCTGCGATAAGGCCGGACTGAGCACCACCGACATCGACACCAAAGCCAGCGTTCGCCTGTCACAGAAGGGTGAAGCCTTTGCCATCGACCGCATTGCGCTAAGTATGCAGGCCACGGTGCCCGGTATCGACAACGCGAAATTCCAGGAAATCGCGGCCGCCGCGAAACGCGACTGTCCGCTATCCAAGGCGCTCGCAGGCGTTCCAGAGATTACGCTCACGGCTACCCTGAGATAGGCGGTTCCGCGTCGCGCCACCACCGAAGTCCACGTGAGTTCAAAGCGCTGCGTCGCACGCGCAGCGCCACGGCGTTCATGCTTACTCGCGCCTCGTTCGACGACGCGCCGTTCAATTCAAATACCACGAGAGGAGACCATCTTGAGAAAGTTCTGTCTTGCGGCAATACTAAGCACAGCCGTCCTTTGGTCAGGCCCGCTCCTTTCCCAGGAAAAGGCCAAGAGCCCCGCGGATGGATACAACATCCACGTACTCGTGCCCCATCGCCACGAGGACGGCACGGTGCACGGTCCTTATCACCATTACTGCAAACCGATCAAGCCGGAAATCATGCAATGCATGATCTTTCTGTCGACGGATCCGAATGCTGAACTGGTCGAGATCGAATACTTCATTGACAAGAAGCTCGCGCGCTCGAATGTGACGCTGGAGCAATGGAACAAGCACTTCCACGATCACACCGAGGAAATCGCAACAGGCAGGGTTCAAGTGCTCGATGTATCCCCCGAAAAGGCGAAAGAGATCGCCGCAGCCGCTTCCAAGACGGACGGCATCATCTTTCACTTGTGGCCTATGGGCGCAAAAGTGCCGAACGGTGAAGTGAGTTTTCCGACTGCCGTGAGTCACAAGCGCGTGGAGAAGCTTGCCATCCCGCAGTGAGAATTGCGCGCCTTCCGTTAATTTGTACGCTTACGCACAGACTGTGAGTCTCACGCGCTGCAATCTGAAAGGCGCGGGAATGCCTTCGCCAGACTGGAAGACGCGAAGCGATGTTGGATTACGGTGAAAACGACAATGAGCGGAACTTATCTTGGGCGGCTATCGGAGCAGGATCCCCTGCATGGGTATCTCCAGCACGACATCTTGCCGCAGGTGTGCGGCGCCTCGGCCAGTTCCAAATACCGCGTGTTCAAGCTCAACGGTTCGAACGACGTGTACCGGTATGAAGACCGCGATACCGGAGCCAAGCTCATAGGCAAGTTCTTTCTGTCGTCGAAAAAGAAGGATGCAGCGAAGGCCGGTTCGCGCTTGACGCGAGAATTCGACAATCTTTGCATGATGCGCGGCTATGGCTTAACCGGCTGTCACCACCACGTAGTCAGGCCGCTGGGGCGCAACTATTCGATGAACGCGCTTCTGGTCACAGAATACCGTGAGGGTCAGCTGCTCAGCGAAGTGATCACGGAGGTCATTCACGGCGGTGATGGCGGCAAGCTCTATCACAAGCTAACTGCGCTCGCGTACTTCCTGTCGACTTTTCACAACCGGACCGCCATGGGCGCCGGCGTCGAGTTTCATCTGGAGTGCGAGTACATGGATCGCCTGATCGGGAAACTGCTTAAGATCAGCGCCATCGGCTGGGACGAGGCGCGCGAGTTGTATTGGCTGCGCGACGAGTGGCGCAATATGCCGAGGATGTGGGAAGATCAGAAGGTGCTCGTGCATGGAGACGCGACACCCGAGAATTTCCGCTTCGGCAAGGGATTGGAAGTGATCGCATTCGATCTGGAGAGAACAACGCACGCCGATCGCGTTTTCGATACCGGCCGTATTGCCGGAGAACTGAAGCACTTCTTCATGCGCGCAACGGGCGACAGGAACGCTGCCGATGCTTTCATCGGCCATTTCCTCTGGGAATATTCCTGCCACTTTCCAGACCGCGACCGCGCCTTCCGATCAATTACTGGCAGGACGCCGTTCTACATGGCACTCACGCTGTTGCGCATCGCGCGAAATGGCTGGATCGACCCGCACTACCAGCGTCGCCTGATCAACGAAGCTAAAGAATGTTTGCGGGGGGGAAGATGATCGTCAGAGGCATCGTTTTCGACATCAACGGTACGCTTACGGATATCCGCACGAATGAATGGCACGACGATGTATATCGCGTCATCAGCAATCTTCTGTCCTATCAGGGCATCTCGCTCAATCCAAGCGTAGTCAAGAATTTCTATTTCGAGATTATGAAAAAGCAACGCGCAGCAAGCGGCGAGCGTCACTCGGAATTCGATGCCGTCGGCATCTTCCGCGAAATTGTCACGCAGCACTCGACAGAGTTCACCCGCGCCCTGCCGGCTGAAAAGCTTGAACAACTTCCAAGGCTGCTTGCCGAGACGCACCGTGCCGCCTCGCGCACTTGCCTGCAGCCCTATCCCGGCGTAGAGGACACGATTCGACAACTGCAGCCGAAATATCGTCTTGCGATTATTTCCGACGGACAAAGCGCTTACGCGATTCCGGAGTTGAATGCGGTCGGGCTCGTTGCCTATTTCGACCCGATCCTGATCTCCGGTGATTTCGGCTACCGCAAGCCCGACGATCGTTTGTTCACCGCAGCATTGACCGCCATGAAGATGACGTCGGCGGAAGTCCTGTTCGTGGGCAATGACATGTACCGCGATGTTCTCGGGGCGCAGAACGCGGGGATGAAGACGGTCTTCTTCAAGTCAAATCAGGGAACCCAGGAAAGGGAAGGCGTGAAACCAGACTATATTATCTATAGCTTTCCTGAATTGCTAAACGCCATTCGATTTTTCGAGAACCAATAGGGGATTTAGCTTGACGCATTCCGACACGGAAAACCACTCACGCACGCACTACGGAGCCATTGCCCAAGCTATCCATTGGCTCACTGCAATCCTGGTCTTGGTCGCGTTCATCTACGGCCCGGGAGGTTCGGAGCAACGCGTGTATTCCCCCGCCCGCGATTTTGACCGCGGGCTCCACGAGACGCTGGGATTGCTTGTATTCGCGCTCGTCGCGCTGCGCGTACTTTGGCGGATGCTCGACACGCAACCGGAAGCCCCGCAGGTTTCCCTCTGGATGAGCATCGCGGCGAGCGTCGTACAGGGGACGCTTTACCTGCTGCTGTTTGCGCTCCCGATGACAGCGATCGCCGGCGCATGGCTCGAGGGCCATCCGCTGACGCTGCTCGCGGGCGTCAAAATCCCCCCAGCCGTAGGCACATCGCATGAATTGGGCCAAAACATCGCGACCATCCACACCTGGCTCGGCGATGCGATCCTATGGCTCGCGGGATTCCATGCGCTCGCCGGACTCTACCATCACCTCGTGCTCAAGGACGGGGGGCTTGCATCGATGCTTCCGCGCCGCTTCCCCGTGCGACAGCCGGACAGGAGTTGACGAACCGGGTTTGGATATGGAGACCGCGCAGCAATCTCGGTCAATCGGCGCTAATGCCCGCCTCCTTCACGATTTTCGTCCATTTGGCGATTTCCGCCTTGACGAACTCCGCGAACTGATCCGAGTTCGTTGCGGCGACTTCAATCCCCTGCTCCGCCAGGCGCTGCTCGGTATCGGGCTGGTTCAAGACCTTGACCACGTCGGCCTGCAGCTTTGCGAGCACCGCTTGCGGGACGCCGGCAGGGGCGCACAGTCCGTACCACGAGGTCACCGAAAAGCCCGGCACGCCTGATTCAGCGATGGTCGGCACGTCCGCCAGTTGCGTCGAGCGTTTGGGAGAGCTCACGCCGAGCGCACGCAGCTTGCCGGCCTTGATCGTGGCCTGCGACGTCGGCACCGCGGCAAACATCGCCTGCACCTGCCCGCCGAGCAGATCGGTCAGCGCAGGATGCCCGCCTTTGTACGGCACATGCACAACATTGATTCCGGTCATCGACTTGAGCAGTTCCATGGCCAGATGCTGCGAGGTGCCGACGCCGGCCGAAGCGAAACTGATCTTCCCGGGATTGGCCTTGGCGTAGGCGACGAATTCGCCCACCGTCTTCACCGGGACCGAGGGATGCACCAGAAGAACATTGGCAGTCGACCCGAACTGCGAGATGAACGCGAAATCCTTGACGGCGTCGAACGGGATCTTCTTGTAGAAGGAAGGATTGATGCCATGCGAGGCCGCGTTGCAGGTCAGCAGCGTGTAGCCATCGGGTGCTGCTTTCGCCACCAGATCCGCACCGATATTGCCGCCCGCGCCGGGCCGGTTGTCCACGATCACGCTCGTGCCCCACAGCTCGCCCAATTTCGAAGCGATGATGCGCGTGGGAATGTCGACATTGCCGCCGGACGGGAAGCCGACGACGATGCGTACCGGCTTTGCCGGAAAGCTTTGGGCGGACACGAGAGGCGCCATCATTGCGAGGGTGAGGGCGACTGCCCCGAGCAATGGATTCAGATTCTTCAGTCTCATGTGAACTCCCCTTGTTTTTGCTGCGCGCCAAGAGCTAGGCCCAACGGCGCTCGAAAAAGCAATTGCATCGGATCCATCGCCTGCGACGCTTCGAATTCTTTTGATTGACCTCGGCCGATTTGTTCGGCGCGCTCGGCGTGGCGGACCGGATCGCGGTCAATGCCCATTACGTGCTGGTGCCGATAATACTCCACGCCGATCGCAGCCCCATCCCGACTTCTTTCGGGAACGGGCTTTCAATTCACAAACGCAAGGCCCGCCAATAGCCGGTCAGTTCCAGATAGCCAAGACCCAAGAGCTTGCCGCCGCTGTTCGCCCTCACCGCGCCTTCCCAGTAGATCGTGCCGGTGCTCGCGCGCGAGTCGAGTTCCTGGTCGTCCATCATCGGTTCGAGTTCAAATTCGAGTTCGCCTGCCCGCACCCGCAGCGCGACCGGATACTCGGCCTGGGTGCGCGGTGAGCGCCAGCGGCGCAGCACCTCGAACTTGAGTTCGCCCGGCGCGAGCACGCGCACGCGTCCGTCGGCGGCGCGCAGACTCCCGCCCGCCCAGAGCGAGCGGCCCGCGCGGTCGCGCATGCGGAACGCCATCAATGCGCCGCCGTCGGCGAGATTGAGGCCGATCCAGTCCCAGCCCGCGGCCTCGGGCGCCAGATATTCGCTGGACCACTCGTGGTCCAGCCATGCGCGTCCGCTGACCTCGCGCTTCTCGCCCATGATCGTGATCGACCCCGAGACCGCCAACTGCGGCTGGCTGTAGTAATAGCTCGCCTGCGCGGCGTGCGGTCCCTTGCGGCTCAGGCCGCGCTCGCCCTGCAGCAGCAGCGGCTGCGACGCCTTGAACTCGAGCGCATAGTCGAATTCCTGCGCGCTCACGCGCGCGCTGTAGCCGCTGGCCGTCTGCTTCAAGGACCAGTCATCGATAAGGACGTCGGTGCGTCCCTCCTGCGCCTGCGCCAGGCCGAAACCGGAGCGCGCCGCGCGCTGGTCGTGCCGCAGTTTTCCAGCCTTCGCATCGGCCAGCGCCGCATGTGCGAACAGCAGCTGGCGCGGCGCGAATTGACTCGGATTGTCCTCGGCTACCCGCGGCCGGTTGCGAAAGAACGTGATCTGTATGCCCAGATCGGCGCCGCGCGCATCCTTCACCCAGCCGGTGAGATACCACCACTCGGTACGAAATTGCGGATGGCTGCCCTGGTCGCGCGGGAATTGCAGCTCGACGCCGGACCTGACCTGCGCGTACCTCTGCGCGTCGTCCTGCGCCGTGACTGAAGCGCACAGACCTGCGAACACCAGAATCAGCAATACCCTCCCGGCTTTCATGGCGCAGCCCTCACCAATCCTCCCGCACCGCCCGCACCACGTCCACACTCAGCGCGCGCCGGCCGCTCGCGAGCGCGGTCAGCGTGGCGAAGAGGAGCAGCAAGCCGGCCAGTGCCGACAGCAGCGCCCAAGGCAGGTGCAAGTCCATGCTCCAGTGAAACGACTGGCGGTTGACCACGTGGATCAACACCAGGCTGATGACCCAGCCCAGCGCGAGGCCGAGCGCGAGGCCGAGCGCGCTCACCAGCGCGCCTTCCGAGGCGAGCATGACACCGATCTCGCGCCGCGTCATGCCGACGTGGCGCAGCATGCCGAATTCGCGGCTGCGCGAGAGTACCAGCGCCCCGAAACTGGACGAGAGGCCGAACAGGCCGATGATCACTGCGACCGCCTCCAGCGCATAGGTCACGGCGAAGGTGCGGTCGAAAATATGCAGCGAGCGCTCGCGGATCGCACCGGGTTCGCCGAACTCGAGCTTGGCGGCACCGGCAAGGCCGGCGCGTATCGCCGCCTCTACCGTCTTCGCCGCCACGCCCGGCTGCAGATACAGCGCGGCATCGTTGGCATTGCGATCGCCGCTGAGCGCAACGTACAGCTCGCGTTCGATGATCACGGTTCCATGCTGGCGCGCGTAGTCGCGCCAGATGCCCGCGACGGTGAAGCGCTGCGACTTGCCCGCGAGCGGCAGCTCGACCACCTTGCCCAGCGCATAGCCGTAGAGGTCCACCATGGCCTCGCTCGCCCACAGTGGCGGCGGCTCGCCCTCGCGCGGCAGCAGCGCCGCGCCCTCCAGCGGCAACAGCCGCGCAGCGTCCCTGCGGTCGATGGCGCGCGCGAATAGGGTCACGCGCGGCTTGTCCGCTTGCAGCAGCAACTGCTGGATGCGCAGGAACTCGGCCCGCCGCACTCCGGGCAGCGCGGCGATGCGCGCCTCGTCCGCCGGCGATAGATAGGCGGTATCGCCAGCGAGGCCGCTGCGCAAATAGAGATCGGCGGGCAGCACCTGCTCCAGCCAGGCGTCGAGCGAGATGCGAAACGACGCGACCATGATCGCCATGGCCACCATCAGCGAAAAGCTGGCCACGATCGCCGCCAGGCTGACCGCTGCCTGACCCGGCGCACCCTGCAACTGCGACAGCGCGAGTCGCGCGCCTATGCCCGCCGGCCGCGGCAGACGGCGAAATAGGCTCGTGGCCAAACGCGGCATGAGCGCGAGCGTGCCCACCAGCATCAGGCCGATCGCGACATAGCCGAACACCGGCACGCCCGCTACCGGACCCGCTGCGGTGCAGGCCACGCCAAGCGCGATCAGGGCGAGGCCGGGCCAGGCCGGTTGCAGGCGCGCGAACGCCGCTTGTTCGTCGCCTGCCTTCAGTGCCTGCGCCGGTGCGGCGCGCGCGGCATCGAGCGCAACCGCGAGGCTGCCGGCGGCAGCGACCAGGGCGCCGAGGACAAAGAACAAGGCGCTCGCCCACGGGTCCGCATGCAGGTCCGGGTGCAGACCGCGAAACTGGCCGGCGCCCAAATCGGCGCCGAAGCGCGCGAGCACCAGCGCCGCGATCAGATAGCCGGCGGCGAGGCCGATGGCCGCGCCGGCCACACCGATCAGTGCGCCTTCGGCCAGCAGCAGGCGCACCAGGCCGCCGCGGGTCACGCCGAGCACGCGCAACAAGGCCAGTTGCGCGCGGCGCCGCACCACCGACAGCGCCTGCGCCGAGAACACCAAAAATCCGCCGGTGAACAGCGCCACCAGCGCAAGTACATTCAGATTCACCCGGTAGGAACGCGACAAGGCGGCATTGCGCTGCGTGTCGCTTTGCGGCATCTCGACCACCAGGCCGGGCGGCAACTCGGCCTGCACCCGCGCCTGCAAGGCGCCCGGGTCCGTGCCTGGGCGCATGCGGATATCCAGGCGACTGATGCGCCCCAGCTGATTCAAGGCCTGTTGCGCGGCGGCGATGTCCATCACGCCCAGGCGCTCGCGCCCGCCTGCGCGCAGCAGTCCCGCGACGCGCAATTTCACCTCGTCCAGGCCCACCTGGATGGCGACCGTGTCGCCCTGCTTCACCCCCAGCCACTCGGCCGCCGCCGGACTCAGAAACAGCGCGTCGGCACGCAACAGATCGAGCATGTCCTGCGGCGCGTTGCCGATCAGTTGCGGCTGCACATAAGCGGCGCGGAACGCATCCAGGCCCAGCAGGCGCAAGGGTTCATGCCGGCCGGGCAGCTTCGCGCTCGCCTCCAGCACCGGACTCGCCACCGCCACCTGCGGCAGGCGCGCGATGCGCGGATAGAGCGCTTCGTCAAAGCCTGCGCGCGGCCCGCGGATTTCGAGATCCGCTTCGCCAGAGAGCGAGCGTACTGCCTGCGAGAACTCGTTCAGGGCGACGGCGTTGATGAGTTGCATGGCGTAACCCAGCGCCACCCCCAGCGCGATCGCGAGCACGGACACGGCGAGCCTGCCTTTGTGCTGCGCCAGCGGCGCGAGGAACAGGGCGGCCGGCGAGAGTTTCATCACTGCGGCGCCGGCATCAGCCGGCCTCCCGCAGTCCCTGCGCGCCCAGGATGAGGGTCCGGTCCGCCGTCGCCGCCGCTGCCTGCGAATGCGTGACCAGGATGCAGGCCGCATGCCGGCTTTTCACCTGTTCGCGCAGCAGGGCCAGCACCTGGGCTGCGCTCTCCGGATCGAGATTGCCGGTCGGCTCGTCCGCCAGCAGCAGCTTAGGCTGGTGCACCAGAGCGCGTGCGATGGCGACGCGCTGCAGTTCGCCGCCCGATAGTTCGCGCGGCATGCTCGCCTCTCGCCCGACGATGCCCACCGCGGACAGCATGGCCTGCGCCCGCGCTGCGGCTTCGTCCTCGGCCACGCGATTCAGGATCAGCGGCAGCGCCACGTTCTGCGCCAGCGTCAGGTAAGGCAGGATGTGGAAGGCCTGGAACACAAAGCCCATGCTCACGCGGCGCAGCCGGGTCAAGGCATCGTCGTCCAGCCCGGCAAGGTCGACGCCATCCAGCTGGATGCGGCCCGCATCGGGCGCATCCAGTCCCGCGATCAGATTGAGCAGCGTGGATTTGCCTATGCCCGATTCGCCCATGACGGCGATGTACTCGCCCGAGCCGAGCACCAGGTCGACGTCGCGCAGCACGCTGCGGCGGCGCGCGCCGGCGTAGGTCTTGCTCAGCTTGTCCAGCACCAGCATTGGCGGGAATGGCGAATCAGGATCACGGGCGAGCTTAGCCTGCGCGCCCGCGCCTGGCAAGCCGGGTGCAATGTCCGATCGCAGGTCCTGAATTCATGCCCCAAACGCACGACGCTCGCCCAAAAGCCGTAGTCCCCGCTTGCATGTTCCTTTACAATCGGGCCACTACAAAACGAGGCGAAGAGACCTTGGATCAGACACCCAATTCCGAATTCGACCGGCTGACGACGCATCTGAGCGAGGTGCAGCGCCTGCTGTCGCGCCACCGCCTGGCCGAAAACCTGGTCGAACGCCAGGAAATGCCCAGGCACAATCTGGTCGAGAGCATCGTGCACAAGCAGAATCTGGGCGAGCTCGGCAAATTGCTCAACAGTCTGGACGCCGTCGATGCCGCTCGCATCCTCGAGTCCCTGTCGCCCGAGGACCGCCTGCTCGCCTGGGAGCAGATCCGGCAGGACCGCCTGGACGGCATCCTGCTGCTGCTGCTCGACGACGTGCGCGAGGAGCTGATCAATACCTCCACCCACCAGAGCGAAAAGGTTTCGCTCAACGCGTTCGAACTGCACGACGGCCGCCTGCGCCAGGTGAAGGTGGCGAACAAGTCCGACCTCGCCAACATCAAGCCGATCTGGGTCGATCTGGTGGCGCCCCCCGCCGAAATGCGCTATTGGGTGGGCGAGTTCTTCGGCCTCGAATTACCCGACCCGGACAGCCTCACCGACCTCGAGGCCAGCGCCCGCTTCTACGTCGAGGACAACGGCGAGATTCACCTGCATTCGGACTTCCTGCTCGACGCCGACAACGAGTCGCAGAACATCGCGGTCGCCTTCATCCTGCACAAGGACATCCTGTTCTCGGTGCGCAAGGAGGAGCTGCCGGTGTTCCGCCTGCAGCGGCTGCGTGCGCGCACCCAGCCGGGCTACGTCACCGAAGGCAAAGACGTGCTGCTCGACCTTTACGCGGCAGACGCCGAATACTCGGCCGATGCGCTGGAGGACGTCTACGCCGATCTCGAATCCGTAGGCAAGCGCGTGCTCAATCCGCAGGTGACCGACGATGCGGCGGCGCAGATCCTCTCCGAAATCGCGCATGGCGAGGATCTGAACGGACGCATACGCCGCAACGTGCTCGATACCCGGCGCGCGCTGTCGTTCCTGATGCGCGGCAAGTCCCTGTCCGCGCTGCAGCAGGAAGAGGCGCGCCAGATCGTGCGCGACATCGAATCCCTGGACGGCCACACCACGTTTCTGTTCGGGAAGATCAACTTCCTCATGGATGCGACGGTCGGTTTCATCAACATCAACCAGAACAAGCGCGTGTCGAAACTGACCAGCATCAGCATCGTGCTCATGCCGATCAACATCCTCGCCGGCATCGGCGGCATGTCCGAGTTCTCGATGATGACCCGTGACTACAACATCGGCTGGCCGCTCGCCTATGCCGGGTTCCTGCTCGGTTCGGTGGTCGTCGGCTGGGGCACTTACCTCGTCCTGAAATACTACGAGGCGCGCGCAGCCAAGCGCATGCGCGAGGACAAGGCGCCGGCGTAATCCGCCCGAGCGACGCGCGCTCGCCTGCTTCCCCGTCGCGCTTGCCGCGAGGCGTCCCGCGGCGGCTTCGGCCGCCGGCCTACTCCTGCGGAATGCCGGCCTCGCGCACCGCGCGCCGCCAGACTTCCAGCTGTTCCTTCACGAAAGCGCCCAGTTCCTCGGGGGTCGAAGCCTCGCCTTCGAATGCCTGACGATCGAGCTGATCCTTGACTTCCGGCCGCTGCAGAATCGCGTTGATCTCGCGCGTCAGGCGCTCGACGATGGGGCGCGGCAGCTTCGCCGGCCCGAAGATGCCCGCCCAGGAACTCACCGAATACTTGGGGAACCCGGCTTCGGCCATAGTCGGCACATCGGGCAGGTGCGAGCTGCGGCGCGCGAGCAGAGTCGCGAGCGCGCCGATCTTGCCCTCTTTTGCCAGAGCGAGGCCCGGCACGGTGCTCGCGATCACGAGGTCGACGCGTCCGCCGAGGAGGTCGGTGGTGGCCGGCGCATCGCCCTTGTAGGGCACCTGCATCATGTCGATGCCGGCCAGCGACTTGAATTGCGCGGTGGCGAGAATGCTGGTGGTGTTGCCCGT
>Ga0334722_10005179_pt1 | contig 13259 bp, 11 predicted proteins | sample C3_bottom_MG_FD_207210 | JGI IMG/M metagenome (GOLD analysis project Ga0334722, IMG submission 207210) | Sediment microbial communities from Yellowstone Lake, YNP, Wyoming, USA - C3_bottom | ecosystem: Environmental > Aquatic > Freshwater > Lake > Sediment | place: USA: Wyoming | collected...
GGACCGTTCTTGGAGGCCAGCGAGAAGGATCAGTACCAGAAGAAGAATCATAACGGCAGCAGCTAGAAGGCCCCATGGTTTCTGCGGGCCTGCTTCGGGACCAGAAGGCAATTGGCCTGACTCGCGCTCGGCCTGTCCGTGAACAGAACTGGAGTCACCGGAAGCTACCTCAGGAGATTCCGCTGACTCCAGCTGTGCTGTGGCAAGGACCCTCTGGGCCCTTGCCAGAGACTCTTCTGGGACGACAATATCGACACCACTTGTAACGGTGGCTGCAATCCGCAGGAAACCACTAAGACCGGGGTAGCGCTTCTCTGCGCTAATGCCTGATGCTCTCAGGAGACCTGTTATGATATCCGCTTCGCTCTCGTCAAACACGCCGCACAGCAGGACGAAATTTTGCCTGTCCTCCATTTTGCTCACCCTTTCCCGGCAATTCCATACTCTCCCCAGCGCCGATCCACAAGTCTAACTGTCTCAGGATCCGGAGCCACTTCATCAGGGTAATCTGGTTTCATCCGCGCATCAATGAGCAAAGGCCCATGATAAATCAACTTGTGGTTGACCACTTCGCTCTCAGCATAGATGTCGTGGGCCGGATCAAACCTAGTAAAAACTTGCCATAAAAACCCCGTCTGAGTCTGGCAAAGTTCCAAATCATCAACCAGGATCAGCAAAGGCCATTGGCGCAGGGATGGATCTAAATCCCGTTGCACCTCGGCCGCAAGGTCTGGTGCCTCGACAAACCGCGGCCCTTTGAGGAGCAAGCAACCTGGACAATAGGCCTGGCCGGCACTGATACCGCGCGGCCAGCTTCCCGTGTACGCACGCGGTAACGCACGTTTCGCAAGGCCCAAGCCCAGCATGATCGCCTTGCTCCCGTGGTTGAGCCTGCGCCCCGTATAATCGAGAGTATCCATGGCGGTTTCAGGAAGGATGAGCAAGTCTTGCTCGGGCTCAAAGCGGGCTAGAACCGTGCAGAGCACCTCTGGGAAATTTGCCAAATCCACTGGCACGTCAGTAAGCATCAGAAACTTCGTCAAAGCCAGCTGCGCCTCGCCCAGGATATGGAATGCATGAGTCAAAGCCTCACGGTGATAACTCTCCCTAACCACCGCGGCAACCAGCGCATGAAAACCGGTCTCGGCATAACTCTTCAGATCGCGTACTCCAGGCATGACCACGGGAAACAGCGGCCTCAATAGTTCCTGGAGGTACTCGCCTAGAAAATAATCCTCCTGTCGCGGCTTCCCAACGACGGTGGCGGGATAAATAGCGTCGCGCCTATGAAACACCTTCTGGACACGGAAAACCGGGAAGTCATGCTGAAGCGAATAATAGCCATAGTGATCGCCAAAGGGGCCCTCGGCCCGGCGCTCGCGCGGAGGCACTTCACCGCAAATGGCGAACTCAGCTTCAGCGACAAGCGGATGAGGATGGCCGGCAACTTCTACCCGTGTCAACTTCCTGCCCAATAAGAAGGAAGCGAACAACAGCTCCGGCACCATCTCCGGCAACGGTGCGACAGCGGCAAAGGTCAAGACCGGTGGGCCTCCGAGGAATAAGGTCATCGGCAGGGCTTGATCAAGCTGTTCGGCCGCATAATAATGGAAACCGCCGCCTTTATGAATTTGCCAGTGGATGCCGGTTTGGGTTGGCCCATAGATCTGAATTCTATACATGCCAAGGTTGTGCTCTCGAGTCAGCGGGTGTTCGGTGTACACAAGTGGCAAGGTCACAAATGGCCCACCATCCTCCGGCCAGCTGGTCAGAGCTGGGAGCAGCGTGAGGTCAGGCTCCTGTTCCCATACTTCCAACACTGGAGCCCGCTGCCGAGAAACCTGGCGCAAGCCGCTCTGCATCAAGGGCCAGAGCCATCCCTTGGCGCGCCATAACTTGAACGGCCGCGGTGGCAAGAGTTCGGGCAAAGCCTCGACAGCCTGCTCTACTACCCGTTCCGGCCGCGGTCCGACCGCAAGATCCACTCGCCGTCGGGTACCAAAAAGATTGGTGACAACCGGGAACGGACTGCCTTTAACCCTCCTGAACAGCAGGGCAGGTCCTCCCTCGGCGATCACGCGCCGGTGAATTTCCGCTAGTTCCAGGTAGGGATCAACCTCAGTGTCTATATCAACAAGATCTTTTTCCTGCCTCAAAGTGTGCAAAAAACTACGCAAATTTGCAAACATCATATCACCTCAATTGACTGCGCCCAAAATGCACGCTTGACAGTAAGCGAGAGCTCGTTGAGTCAGTTCCGCGCAATTCTGTCTGACCGCAGCAATCTCCTCCGCGTGCATGGCCTCTGCATGAATGCCTGCACTGACTGACACAGGCTGGTTTAATAAACGGGCAAGTGCCGTAGCCGCAGGCAGAGCGACTTCCACATCCTTGTGACCAGGCACTGGAATAATAAAGGTGTCAGCGCTTATTCCGTCCCCACTCAAGCTTGGACGCGGAACAGCCAGAACGACGCCACCCAAATGAGGCTCGTCCCCGCCAGTCAGCAGAGCTTGAACAGCCTGCCCGGCCCAGAGCAAGGTAAGAGTCACCTGACTGCGGCCCTCCCCCGCAGTTTCTTGCCAGCAGACATCCGGAGCGACATTAAGGCTATTGAGATAAGTCAGCATCTTCTTATTTCCTTCCATCATCGAAACTCAGGCGCAGCGACCGGTTTGTCAGTCGCCATCTGCATTACAGCGCAAGCTTGTCGCTACATTTGCGGGACGCCAGCGATCCTACCTCACTGTAGCAAATGTTGCAGGCCAGTGCAACCTATGACGGCCAAACTTAAGAGCCGGGGGAAGCGTGTTCTCCTGGCTCTTGATAACTCGAGCATCCATATTAAACACTTGTAAACTTAAACTCGCCATCGGGTCCCACATCAACCCTGAGCCGTTGACCGTCCTTAAGGTCACCTCGCAACAATTGCATAGCCAACGGATTCTGCAAGCGCTGCTGAATCAACCGTTTGAGCGGCCGTGCTCCATAAATCGGATCGTACCCTGCCCGGGCCAAAAACTCTTGCGCCTCGTTGCTCAGCTCTAAGGCAATCCGCCGTTCTGACAGACGGCGGCGCAGCAGCCCAAGCTGGATTTCGACAATGCGTTTAAGATGCTCAGAATTCAAGGTATGAAAGACGATGACCTCATCAAGACGGTTTAGGAATTCCGGCCGGAAATGGCGACGCAGCTCTTCCAGGGCCTGACGCCGAATGTGCGCTGCGGCTGCTCCTTGTGCAGTCAATTCCTGAATCGCTGGACTGGCGATATTGCTCGTCAAGATCACCACGGTATTCTTGAAATTGATCACCCGTCCTTGACCGTCGGTGAGGCGGCCATCGTCAAGCAATTGCAGCAAGACATTGAACACATCCCCGTGCGCCTTCTCCACCTCGTCGAAAAGCACAACGCAATACGGCCGGCGACGCACGGCCTCGGTCAGTTGGCCACCTTCTTCATAGCCAACATAACCAGGAGGAGCACCGATCAGCCGCGCCACCGCATGCTTTTCCATGTATTCAGACATGTCGATGCGAATCAGTGCTTGCTCATCATCAAATATGAATTCCGCCAAGGCGCGCGCCAATTCTGTTTTTCCGACGCCTGTCGGCCCCAGAAACAAAAACGAACCGAGCGGGCGGTTTGGATCCTGCAAGCCTGCTCTGGCCCGCCGCACTGCATCGGCCACTGCTCGGACGGCTTCATCCTGCCCGATAACCCGTGCGTGAATCCTCTCTTCCATACGGACGAGCTTAGCCATTTCGCTCTCGAGCAATTTGCTGACTGGCACACGCGTCCATTTGGCGACTACCTCGGCAACGTCCTGTTCGTCAACCTCCTGCTTTAGCAGAGTATCCTTTTTCTCCCTCAGCCATGCCTCAGCCTCATTTAATTGCTTTTCCAAACCAGGTACGACACCATACTGCAATTCTGCCGCCTTATTGTAATCCAAGCGCTGCAACGCTTGTTCCATCTGGGTACGCGCCTGGTCGATCTCTTCTTTTAGTTGCTGAACCCTGGTCAAAACTTGGCGTTCCGCGTGCAGTTGCGCCTCCAGAGCTGCCCGTTGTTCCTTGAGGTCAGCCAGCTCCTGCTCCAACTTGGCCAACCGTTCCTTGCTCGCTTCATCTTTTTCCTTGTTCAAGGCCTCCCTTTCGATCTCAAGTTGCATAATCCGACGCTTGATCTGATCCAGTTCAACCGGGTCACTGGTGATCTCCATTCGCAAACGTGCTGCTGCCTCATCAATCAAGTCAATGGCCTTGTCCGGCAAAAATCTATCACTGATATAACGGTCCGACAGAGTCGCTGCGGCGATGATCGCGCCATCGGTAATCCGCACGCCGTGATGAGTCTCGTAACGTTCTTTAAGGCCCCGTAGGATTGAAATCGTATCCTCGACGTTCGGCGGTTCGACTAAAACTGTCTGGAAACGCCGTTCCAGAGCAGCATCTTTTTCGATATGCCGGCGATACTCGTCCAAAGTGGTCGCGCCGACCAGATGCAACTCGCCACGGGCCAGCATAGGTTTCAGCATATTGCTGGCATCCATAGCGCCTTCGGCCGCACCGGCGCCGACAACGGTATGAAGTTCATCGATAAACAAGATCATGTCATCACGAGTCTGGATCTCCTTGAGCACTGCTTTAAGCCTTTCCTCGAACTCGCCACGGTACTTGGCACCGGCTATCAAGGAACCTAAGTCTAGAGAGACCACCTGCTTGTTCTTAAGTGCTTCCGGCACATCTCCGCGTACGATCCGCTGCGCCAACCCTTCGACAATGGCGGTCTTGCCCACTCCGGGTTCCCCGATAAGGACAGGGTTGTTCTTAGTCCGTCGGGATAAAATCTGGATCACCCTTCTGATTTCCTCATCGCGGCCAATCACTGGATCCAGCTTCCCACGCTCAGCTAGTTCGACTAGGTTGCGGCCATATTGCTGCAAAGCGGCATAGGTACCTTCAGGATTCTGGCTCGTTACCCGCTGGCTGCCACGCACCTCGCGCAGAGCCTGGAGCAGCCGTTCCCTGGTTAAGCCGGTTTGGCCCAAAATAGCCGTAACTGGGCCACCCGCCTTCGCTTCCAGAGCCAAGAGCAGATGTTCGGTGCTTACGTAGTCATCATTAAAGTTGAGCATCTCATCGTGAGCCGCCACCAGGACACTGCGCAGGCGCGGAGAAATTACCAACTGCGGAGACGCCCCACTCAGACGTGGCAGGCGTTCCACCTCGCGACGAACTTGCGCTGCCACACTCTGACTGGAAATGTTCACCTTCGCCAAGACTTGAGGAACGACCCCGTCTGTTTGCTCCACCAGGGCAAGCAGCAGGTGTTCTGGCTCAACTTGGCTATTGCCCCGGCGTTCAGCCTGGTTGTGCGCTTCAATGATCGCCTCTTGCGATTTTTGCGTGAAACGATTGGTATCAAAGACCATTAATGTATCCCTCCTCGCTTCTCCCGAACCGCAGCCAGTTCGCGCAGCGCATTGATTTCCTGCTGCGTGATACCCTCGGGCAATACCAGCCTTAGCCTGGCGTACAAATCTCCGGAAGTACGCGGATTCTCCAACCTGGGCATGCCTTTACCCTTAAGGCGGAATTTCTGTCCCGCTTGCGAAAGGGGCGGAATCTTAAGCATTACCTCCCCGCCCAGAGTCTTGGTCGCCACCTGGCCCCCCAACACTGCAGTGTAAAAATCGACATCCACGTCAGTGAAAAGGTCATCGCCGTCGCGTTCGAACTGCTGGTGCGGTTCTACCGTAATCACTAGGTACAAATCACCACGCCGGCCGCCCAATCGACCCGATCCTCCTTGCCCTGTCAAACGTACCTTTGACCCAGTGCGCACCCCTTTGGGTATCTTTGCCACAATCCTCTTCTCCCCGGTATCGATGACGCGGCTCGTACCGGCATAAGCCTCCTCCAAAGAAATACCCACAGAAAGCTCCTGGTCTTCTCCGGCCTGGGCCATCCCGGCCCCATCCCAACCGCTGAAACCTCGCTCGGGACCTCCCATGCCGAAAATCGTGGAAAAAAAATCGGAAAAGCCGCCACTGAAGTAGCCTCTACTGCGCCCATAGGCACCTCCAAATCCCAAGTCGCCGAAAATTTCGGTTAATTCTTCCGGGCTGAAGGAATGCGCGGATGTCCCCGGTCGAGCCTGCCACCGGCCCCAATCGAAGCTGCCCCGCGCCCCCTGTTGCTGCCACTGCCGGTAACTCGCCCTCAGTTCATCATACTTGTGGCGCTTTTCCGGGTCACTTACCACCTGGTAAGCTTCTGTAACTTCTTTGAACTTCTCTTCTGCCTGAGCGTTGCCGGGATTTGCATCCGGATGGTACTTCTTAGCCAGCTGCTGATAAGCCTTCTTAATCTCTTTGGCATCTGCCTCAGGGCTGACCCCTAGGATAGCATAATAGTCCTTGAATTCCACTTGCCTTCACCTCCGGCGCCAGACCAGCCGTGTACTTCTGTAGCTCAGTCTTGCCGAAAACTGACGCGCTATGCGGGCTAAGCCTGTACTAACCCGTTAGGGCGATCTTGCCCACAGCCTGAGCTGCCACATTGTGCTGTGGACAACAACGTGCCAAGGTCTACACCCATTATATTCCTACTCTATTTAAAGGTCAATATTGGTCAGGGTTTCAGTGACCACGGAATCGACAGTTCGAAAAATCTGTATGACTCCCAGGACTGTTTGATCAGAAAATAAGCAAAAAATTGGGGCATAGACTCCCCAATTTTCGTCTTGACCGAGTCTCTCCGTTAAACTACCCGCGGCCTATCGGATAACCTGGATGGCTGCCGGCAGAATGGTGAACTTAACCGGAGTCTCGCCCGGCTGCTCGCCATCGAGTTCGAGCAGGGCACGCTCGGCAGCCTCCACGACAACCTCCCTGCCGCGATGGAGGGCAACCCCGTCCACACCGAGGTGCCGGCCGCCGTAGATCTTGGGCAGATGGTACAAGAGTTTTGGTGTAGAAAAATCTCCCAAAACAACCACATCCAATAAGCCGTCCGTCGGTTCTGCCCCCGGCGCAATTTGCATTCCACCACCGAAAAATCTGCCGTTGGCAACCATCACGCTGTTAAGCCGCCCCTCGGCAACTACGCGGCCGTCTACACTGCAGCTCATCATCTTGTTGCGGTAGGTAATAATACTGCCAACTGCCCCGCACAAGAAAGACAGTCTGCCCCCCAAACGCTTGCTGTGCCTATTCACCCGAGCTGCCGTCTCACCTCCTAGGCCCACATCCGCTACATTGATAAAATAACGGGATCTCGGGTTTGCCCGAGCGTCGAGAAAATTAACCTCGCCTACATCGAGCCTTACCGTGTCTTCGGCGGCGAGCACTTGCAAGAAATCGGCAAGAGTCCGCGGGCGGCCTAGTGTCCGCAGAAAATCTCCGCCGGTACCGTGGCCATAAATGGCTAATTTGGCCTCGGGATTGAGCGGAGTCCCGTTGCGGAAAAATCCGTTAAGCACCTCATTGACCGTGCCGTCCCCACCAACAGCGAGCAGGCGTGTTTGCCCCCGCCCCAGGGCCTCGGCTGCCAAAAGAGTCGCGTCATCAGGGCCCTGAGTGCAAACATAGTCGAGATTGAAGCCCGCAGCAATGATCTCGCGGTAGAGCCGCGGCCATACCTTGCCAGTACGGCCGTGGGCCGATTGTGGGTTAACGATGGCCAACCAGGGTTTTGTCTCCGTCATCATGCTGGTTATTTTCGTCACGATTCGCCCTACTTCCTGTCGATCATCTCAATGCGCGTGGTATGTGCCGTCCGGGCTAAACCTCTGTCACGAAGTCTTGCAGGATTGTGTCGACTACGTGCATAAAATCCTCTTTCACACCCAGCAGTCTCTGGGACGCAGCAGCCTGGTCCTGCCCCTTGACGGAAAAATAGAACTTGATCTTGGGTTCTGTACCGGAAGGACGCGCCAGCACAAACCCACCGCCCGCCAAAGAGAAGCGCAAAACATTGGAGCGGGGCAACGTCAAAGCATAAGAAGCCCCCTCGCTATCCTTGCCTACCCTGGCATCATAGTCATCGACCCTAGCAACCCCGATCCCGCCTACAGCAGTTAGGTCGCGCTGACGCAGCCCATCCATTAACGCAGCTATGCGTGCTTTTCCTTCCTTGCCGGTAAAAGTAAGCGAAACCTGCTCCTCCATATAATAACCGGCAGCATCATGAATCCGTTGCAAAACGTCCAACAAGGTAATTCCTTCGCGTTGCTTGTAATATAGAGCCGCTTCACACACCAGCAAGGCAGCAATCACGGCATCTTTATCCCTGACAAAGTCCCCGGCGAGATAGCCATAACTTTCCTCAAAGCCGAATTGAAACTTGCCGCTTCCCAGTTCTTCCAGCTCCTTCTCCTTTTCGGCGATAAACTTGAACCCGGTGAGAACATTTTCTACCCTGGCTCCCAGAGCGGGTACAAGAGCATCGGCGAGATCACTAGAAGCGATAGTCTTGATCACGACAGCATCAGGTGGCAAGATTCCCTGTTTGCGCTTCTCCGTCAAAATGTAATAGGTTAGCAGCACACCTACCTGGTTGCCCGTAAGCTGGATCAGGTTACCCTGCCGATCCTTCGCGACCACGCCCAAGCGATCGGCATCCGGGTCCGTGGCCAGCAACAGATCAGCACCGACTTGTTCGCCCAGTCGCCGGGCTAAATCAAAAGCCGAAGGGTTCTCCGGGTTAGGGACAGCTACAGTGCTAAAATTCGGATCAGGCAGTTCCTGCTCCGCAACCACGTGAACTTGAGAAAACCCGAGGTCCTCGAGAATCCGTCGTACCCCATGATTCCCCGCGCCGTGCAATGGACTGTAGACAACTTTAAGTGTACCGCCGGTAGCTCGTATCAGTTCCTGGTGCAGGGCCAAGCTCTTGACTCTATCATAGTAGACCCGGTCAACATCTTCGCCAATGCTAACCAAGAGACCGCGCTGTCGCGCCTCCTCTTCGGCCATGGGCTCGATCCCTGTCCATGTTTCTCGTGCCCTGATTTTGGCTAGAATCTTATCTGCCTGTTCCGGCGGAACTTGCCCACCGTCTTCCCAATAAACTTTGTAGCCATTATATTCCTTCGGATTATGGCTGGCTGTCACCACGATTCCCGCCTTGGCCCCCAGATACCTGACGGCAAAAGATAGCTCCGGCGTAGGCCGCAAGTCAGCAAACAGATAGGCGAGCACACCGTTACGCGCTAAGACCAAGGCTGCCTCGCGCGCAAATTCAGCCGAAAAACGCCGGGAATCATGGGCGATGACAACTCCGCGCCGCATGGCTTCCTCACCCTCATCGGCAATCAATTCAGCCAATCCTTGGGTCACTTTGCGAACAACATACTTATTCATCCTATTGGTGCCTGCCCCCAAGATGCCGCGCAGCCCACCGGTACCGAATTCCAAATCTGTATAAAATCGGTCTTCAATCTCCCTGATGTCCTGAAGAGCCAGTAATTCTTGTCGGCTGGCTTCATCAAAGTACGGATCTTGGCTCCATAGCGCATAGCGTTCCCAAAACAAGCCTTCATTCCCCTCCCGTCACTCTTCTTGGCAACAGCCTTGGTCTCAACCAAACATTTTTCGCTGCGACACCACCGCGACTTCTCGGTCACTGTGCCCAGTCAGCGGCTGCGCTGAGCTACTCAACCAACCGTATGACCGCCTCTTCCACTTCACGGCGTGCGGTCGGATGGGCAACGATTTCCCCGACAGCGTCTACACCTCCGTACAGGCATTCTTCCGCGTATTCCACCTCCAGCATCTTGTAAGAGAGGCGTATCGCACGCTGGGCACAGGTAAACACGTCCGGCGCTTTCGTGCCCGCAGCCGAAAGGAACATCCCCCGGCGCCGCGGGCGATCGGACTTGACGATCACCGGCCGGTTCAGAACATATTTCAAGACCCAGAACGGTTGCAGGCGGTCAATCAAGATCTTCGTCTGGGCATTGAGGCCCATGAAAAAAATAGGAGCAGCTACAACCAAGCGGTCGGCGGCCAACAGGCGTTCCTGGATAAAAGCCATGTCATCCCTCAAGACACAAAAACCTGTCCGGTGGCAGGCGCCACAGGCCAGACACGGCCGGAGCGAATAATCCGCCAGGTACAATGATTCTGTTTCATGTCCGGCCGTTCGCGCTGCCGCCATCGCCCAGTCAAGCAACTGAGCTGTGTTGCCTTGCCGGCGCGGGCTGCAGGCTAAGCCGATAACTTTCAACCGCATGGCCTGTCACCTAGTGTCGACTCGATTTTTCTTCATTTCCAAAATTCCCAATTAGAACAGCCCTTATCCCTCCAACCAAGTGGCTAAAAAGCGCCTCTGCCGAGACTTCTAACCAAGGTCAATCCGCATTTCGTACTGCATTGCAGCAGGCCGCATGCCCTTGCTGCTCAACAAGGCGCAGACAAGGTCCGGTGGTTGATTAGTCAGCGAAACTTCTCCGCCGTTTTGTCGCCAAATATGGCTAATCGCTTCTTCAGCGCCACGAGCCGTCATCGCCCAAGCGTCGAGGACGGGCGTGCTCTGCTCTCCTGCCGCAAGAATGCCTGCCGTACCCTCGGCATTGACAAGCGCCAAGAGGTGCGGATACCTCCTGAGATAGCTTTCCCGCCGCTGCCAAGCCGGGACAAAACCAGCCCAACGCCTCGCCTCAAAATAATCGCTGAGTGTTACCGGAAGCAAAGACTGGGTGGTCGGGCGAAACTCCTGTAACATCCCCCGGTATAGATGAAGATGGCGCAATCGCACGAACCCGACTGAACTATAGACTTTGCGCGCATGGTTCTCAGAAAGGCATTCCAGATACACCTGCTTGATGCCTAAACGCCTGGCCAGATCAAGTTGAGTGCGCATTAAGGGAGCGAACAGCCCTTTCCGCCGGTAATCAGGGTCAATGCTCGTCCCGGCAATCCAGCCATCTTGCCCGTCCACGGCCAGCAATGAGAATCCAGCCACTGTTTCTTCAACCATTAAAGCCACCGAATGCTGCAAGGCAACCTGGCCCAGCGTCAGCCAGGCACGCATGTGGTCAACGGTATAAGTCATGTCGTAATAGTAGCCACGCCAGCACCTGTTCCAAATAGCCGTCAGGTGCTGCAAATCACAGTGCTCGAGCGTGGCAACCCGGATAAACCTCATAGCAACCCCCACGATTCTCCTTCGGTGTGTTAATACATTTTCGCTCTCGAGTCCTGATTTCCTGCAAGCCTGGAGTCAGCGATCCAAGATGCGAGCGCCGCCAAGACCGCGCGTTCGGGGCAGAGCTTAAGGCAATTTGACGAAAATAAAACTCGGCCATGCCGAGTCCGATCGGATTGTTGTCAACTATGAGCTGGATGGACATCCTCTGCGGTTATTTGGGAACCAAGTGAGCTTGTCGCCGCTTCGCACACCAGTATGCAGCGCCCATCCCGCCGGAAATTCCAAGACACTGGCCGCCTCGCGCAGGCGGGGCGATATCTGTCCGGGCTTAAGATTGTCCACAATAGCGCAGACTGTTCCGGTATGATCAAGAAACCAAACGGAAAGGGCAAAACGCATGCCCAACATGTGCACCTGGCGGCACGGCTTGAGCCACAGGCCCTCTCCCGGCCTCAGCGGCCCATGCCCAATCAGTCCGCGCAGGCGCCGCCAAAAACTCGAGGCCAAGACCACCTCAGCAGCAACCACCTGACCGGTTCGTCGGTTGGTCAAAGTATAGACATTCGCCATCCGCCATCCCTCGCTCCATAGACCGTATTAGGTTAGGTGAGAGTTAAACCGGGTTAGCGTTTGAAATTTTCCAGCACCTGGATCACCGCTGGCCCCAAAATGACGATGAATACACCAGGAAAAACAAAGAAGACCAAGGGCACCATCATTTTGACCGGGGCTTTTTGAGCCTTCTCTTCCGCACGCTGACGACGCTTTTGGCGCATCTGGGCTGCTTGATGGCGCAAAACGCTGCCAATGGATATTCCCAGCTGGTCAGCCTGGACCAAAGAGGCAACGAAATTGCTCAAATCTTCCACTTGGTTGCGGCGGCCGAGATCGCGCAGGGCATCCCGCCGCGGACGCCCCATTTTGATTTCCTGCAAAACCCGGAGAAACTCAGCAGCCACTGCGCCCTTGTGTTTTTCCACCACCTTGAGCAAGGCTGCATCAAATCCAAGACCAGCTTCTACACTTACCGTCAAAAGATCCAGGACGTCCGGTAAAGTTTCCTGGATTTCTTTTTGCCGCCGTTTAGCTCGGGCTTTCAGCCAGGAGTCAGGAAACAAGTACCCAATGAGGAATCCGACAACTAACGCTTCCATGCGCCAAAAAACTGCCATGCCGATGAGGGTAAAAAAACCGAGGTTGAGAAGGGCAGCCAACACACCAAGGGCGTACTGGAAACCCTTCCATTCTGTGCTTTCCCAACGCCCAGCAAGTCCTGCTGCGGTAAGTTTGGCGGCAGTCTTTTGGTGCTGACTTTTGGGTGTCCAGCGGGCAATGCCCGCCGCCAGCGTGCGCATAACCGGCACAAGCACACGTTCACGCAGGTTTCGCTCATCCTCGCTGACCAAGTTGGCGCTTGGCACATGGCCCAAGGCGCGGGAAATCCTCGCCTGGACCACGTCGTTTGTATTTCTGCCGCCTAACAACGCCAACAGCATGCAAGTGGCAAAACCCCAAACCCCAATCAGCAGAAATAGTGCCCACATTCACGCCACCTCGGAACATTCATATTTAACCTTCACCAGTTAGCTCTTGCCGCGATTATCTGAGCAGCTAGTACTTGATGCTTACTATCCGGCGAATTAGCGCAAAACCGGTAGCCTGAGCGCAGAGACCCGCGGCCAACATAAGCCATCCCAGTCTGTGAGTCACCAAAAGCATGAGGTAGTCCCTGTTCAGGATCGCCAGCACGCCCGCGATACCGAAGGGTAAGCCGGCAATGATGTAGCCTGACGTGCGGCTTTGGGCCGTCAGAGTCTTCAATTCCTGTTGAATCCTTAAGCGATCGTTGATCGTGGAATGGATATTCAGCAAGACCTCCGACAAGTTGCCACCTACCTGGCGTTGGATTAGCACTGCGGTGACCAACAGATCCAAATCTTGACTGTCAACTCGTTCGGCCAGGTGCGTCAGCGCAACCTCAGTGCTAGCGCCGTAAGTCATCTCTCTGAGCGTCAGTCGAAACTCGGAAGAAATCGGGTTCGGCATCTCCTGGCTCACCATCTCCATAGCCTGGAGCAAAGAAAACCCCGCGCGCAGCGAG
>Ga0334722_10005181_pt1 | contig 13254 bp, 15 predicted proteins | sample C3_bottom_MG_FD_207210 | JGI IMG/M metagenome (GOLD analysis project Ga0334722, IMG submission 207210) | Sediment microbial communities from Yellowstone Lake, YNP, Wyoming, USA - C3_bottom | ecosystem: Environmental > Aquatic > Freshwater > Lake > Sediment | place: USA: Wyoming | collected...
TAGCATCTTAGGGTCAGGTCTATAATGTTTATATTTCATCACTCCGCTGATCGTTTGACTATCTGGCTGACATACGTAAAGTGCATTCCGAGATGATCCGCGATTGCCCTCTGTGTATAACCATGCTTCTCGACTGCCTCGGCGATCTTCTTGTTCCGTTTGCGTTTGCTCATGATTATACTATCGGAAAGCAGCTTGTCAAGCGGCGGCCTGTTCGCGTAGCGCTGGCTCTTGGATATTTCAGGAATATCTCTATAACTTCTCAGATGATCGGTGAAACTGTCAACAAAGTCATCTTCGCCGAGAAGCGTCTGGCCCTTAACCTCATTCCAGATCATCTTTCCTATACCCAAGTGGACGAATTGGCGATACTCTGTCTCCGCCTTGGCTCTTGTTCGGCTGAATTGTCCGAGTAGCCAATCCGTGGTGAGGCAGGAGCGGGGCGGCTCTTTCCCCGCTGTGGCCCTAAAGCTGGACCATTTCCAGTCTTCGGGCTTTTCGACCATTTTCGCGCGAACCGGATTAAGGACCACATAGCGGCAAACTTCCAGAAGGTGCGTGTCCTTTTGAATGAGGATGGCCTTGTACCTGCCCTGAAAAAGATGGCCGGTCTTATTGCGGCGTTTGTTACGCGCCTGAGTATAAACGCCGTTCAGTTGCCTCATGCCCAGGGAAAGGTTTCCGTCGGGAGTTTCGATCATGAGGTGGTAATGATTATCCATAAGGCAGTAGGCGTGGCAAAGCCAGTGGTAGCGTTTATTGACAAGGGCGAGGATTTTGAGAAACGTCTCTCGATCCTGGTCGTCTTTGAATATATCTTTTTTATCGTTGCCACGATTGGTGATGTGATATACCGCTCCGGGATATTCTATGCGAAGTGGACGGGCCATGAGGGAAGCTTATCAGATGTTTCAGCAAAAGTCAAACAATATAGACCTGACCCTAAGAAGTTCTCTAAGAAGTTCGGACGGACACGACCCGCTGGTTGGATTAGGTGAGGTGAGGTTCCATCTGGAGGTAGGAAACTTCTGAAATGTTCGCTTTCTCTTTTGCGTGTTCGATCGTCATGCTGACTAGATTGCCCTTTGCATCTAAATCGATATAAAGATTTTCAGAAATTTCTTTTGTTTCTACGGCAGGAGTCGCCGAGAAGTCTATCAGCGCAGTATCCGTGTCTGCAAAATATCTAATTTTCATAATCTAGTCCTCCTTATAACTTCGGTCAAAAAAGGCGTTGTGAACAGTTTCGCCGTCTTCCAAGAGTATCACCCGAAGATATCGCCCAGCCTCAGAAATAAATTTCCATTTTCTGATTCTGCCATCCGATTGAATTTGCGTTTTTTCTGGAGTATTTATCGTTTGCAATATCCAGTCTTCTTGAATGGACGCCCGATCTGGCCGCTGTTTCATGTATAGAAAATACTGTGTGCACTTCATAATGTATTTTATCATGTAATTGGAGCAGATTGGAAGCAGTATTTACTGTGCAGATATGCAGCGTCTTAGTGAAAATCATGGGCAAGGCAGGGGGGGCGCGTTTTTTCGCGCCCCCCTCAGTTGTGGATTCGTTCCAATGCGAATTGAACTTAAGGTTCAAATGTAGTGACAGCTCGGGATACGAGCTGGGATGTCGAATCTTTGAAGGTAATATTGACGGTATAGTTCAATGGGAATGAGGGACTTCCCGTAAGATTGGAAGAGACATACCATTTGTTGCGCAAACTAACGGATGGAGAGCTGTTATCGATAAATGTGAACGTCTGTGCGCTAGATAAATTGCTGCCGGAAATCGTAGCTGATTGGACGAGAAGTGCATTAACATCATACATGTGAGCACCGACGTTCCAAGCGAATTCGCTGTAAATATCGAGGGACGCGATGACACATTCTTTTCCAGTCGGTGCTTGAGCCTGCTTTGCGCCAGTCCACGTAAGCGAGGCACGCCGACTTCCAGGCCGTCCAGAAAAAGTGCCTGATTGAATAGATGAGCCGTTTACGGTGCCTGAAAAGGGATATGTACTAGCACCGAAAGAGCCCTGCAACGATAACGAATTACCGTTTACACTACCAGTAATAGTCACGCCATCCCACGAATCAACGCAATAACCCTGGCCTGTAACGCCGGTGCCTGTCTGCGACAAGCTCATGTATGCGGTTTCACCATCAGAAAAATCTAATTTCCAATATCCGTTGACATCTGCATTCGTTGTTGTCGTTGAACCCCCGCCTCCGCCGCCGCATGCAACCATTCCAATCGAAACCAACAAACAAACCACAGCCCACGCGATGTTCTTCCTCATCTTTACTTCCTCCTTCCAACGTTAAGCGGCCTTCGACCGCTTGTACAGTTGGTTGGCGCACAAGATATGCGTCAGAGCCAACCAGTTATTATCGGAACGGAAACTGTCATCTACAGATATATGCCAGCATCTACAGGTATATACATGCATCTATCTGTAGATGCCGACCATGTATATACAGGTATATGCTTTTCACATTAGCAAGATTATCATTTTGCATCTACCTGTATATGCTTTTCCAGGGGTGTGCCAACGATTTTACCGTATTTCACAAACCAGAGCCTCTTCTCCGGATTCCACCTTCCGCCCGATGTTTTCGCTGTTAACCGCATCGGCATATCGGCAGCTTCGATGCGCAGGGGAACAAGGGTGTCCGCAGCGTATCGCGGCGGAGGAGGTGTCCATTCCGTCCTCTCGACGATCAACTCGACCGTTTTCAGCCGTTGCCGCAGCTCAGCGTCATACCTGAAGCGAACGCAAAGCAGAGCATCGCCGTACTTTTTCGCCATACTTTGCGTTCCCCGCTGCCCTGGTTTAAGAATCAGCCGTGTTTTCAATTAAGCCTCCGAAACTTAACCTTCATGCCTGACATCACATGGGACTTCAAACAATCTCGCTGTCGTCTTTGCCTTATTGAATGTTTCCGCTTCGCTCGATTCGTTCGGTAGCGTCTTCCTCTACGCCGCCAGTTCCTGCAATACCTTGGGATGCCGCGCAGCGACTTTTAGCAATGTCGCGGCCGCTCCCGATGGTATTTTTCGCCCCTGCTCCCACTCCTGCAGCGTTCTCACCGACACGCCGAGCAGTTTGGCGAACGCGGCCTGCGAGAGCCCCGTGGCCGCGCGCGCGGCGGCGACCAGCGCCTTCTCAGCGGGGATGATATGGTCCTTTTCCACTGTCCCGTCCCGTCTGGTGATCACCCGGCGAATGGAACCATTCGACTGCGGGAAAAACTCCGTCTTACGCGCCCACTTACCGCGTTTCATCTCATCAAGGGCCTGAAGAAGCTCGGCGTTCAGGTCGCGTTTTTTATCCCACGCCGCAGGTTTCCTTTTTTTTACAATTTTACCCATCTTCAAATGCCTCCTTGAGGCGTCTTAGTATTCCAGGATCGATATTTTCCCGTACGTTCTTCGATAAAGGTGAATAAACTCATATATACGCCTTAGACGTACAATTGTCAAGTAGGTTATTGGGTCATTTCATCATGTCTTTGTGATGTCATTTTTGAGTCCCGCGTTTCCTCGTGGCTATGTGGCTTTGTGGCTTCGTGTGAGAACGCGTCGTTGCCTGTCCTTCTTATTTATACTTCCTCACCACCGCCGTCACGATCCCCGCGATCCTGAGCTCGTTCTTTGGTTTGATGGGCTGGTACTTCGGATTGGCGGGAACAAGGGTTATGGTGTCGCCGCGCTTTCTGAGATATTTCATGGTCCACTGGCCGTCCACCTCGGCGATCACGATATCGCCGCTTTTGGGGGGCTGTCCCTTGTCCACGATCACCATGTCGCCGGGAAGGATGCCCGCGCCGGACATGGAATCTCCGGACACCTTGAGCAGAAAGGTCGCCTCCCGGTTCTGGATAAGAAGTTCGTCGAGGGACAGGGTGTCGAGCAGCTCTTCCTCGGCGGGACTCGGGAACCCCGCCTCCACCGTGCCGAGAACCCTGAGCGAGACAGCGATGGAGCCCGGGATGAGCCTGCCTCTCTTGTCCCTGCTCAGGATCTTGAATCCCTCAAGCTTGCCCACGAGTTTGGACACCGCGTTCTTTGATTTGAGGCCCACAAGCTCGCCGATCTCCGAGAAGCTCGGCATCCTCCCGTTTTTCTTGTAGAACCGCGCGATTCTCCTGGCGCGGGACCGCAGGAGGCCTTCGATTTTCTCATTTTTTGCCATGGTTCTATTATAGGTGAACGATAGTTCACTGTCAAGAGGTTTCTTGGCTTGGGCGACATTATCAGGAAGAGTGGGGACAGAGGAAGGGGCTATTTCGAAAAATCCAGGGAAACAACCGTCCATTGCCGGCCGGTTTTGTCCGGATCATATTTCATCTTGCAGAGATACATCAGGCGCTGTTTCACGCCGGAGGGATTCACCGCGTCCACATACGCGGTGATCTTGTAGATATTTTCCGCCGGGACATCCACGGCGATTGTTTTAAAGTCTGGGAATTCGGGCGGGATCTGGGCTTTCAGCATATACGCAACCGCCTTCTGGGACTCTGTATACGCTGTCTGTTGAGGAGTGGCGGGAGCTTGCGCCTGGTCCCTGCCGGAGTTGCACGAGGACAGATTGGCTATAATCAGACCCAGGACGAGCGCGGTTGCAAATGTATTTCTTAACATTCCTTCTCCTTTGGCTTCTGAATTACGACATTTTATATACATGCTTTTGGTTTGTCAAATGTATTTCAGCGCTTCCCCAGAAACGCGGCATGATTAGACGTGAAAACCGGCGGGTCGTTTTTCAGGATCAATGATATTGCCGGATGCTTCCTGAATTCATTGTCGAGGAACCGGCGCACCGCTTTCCGGTCCCACCCATGCGGATGCGTGAACCCGGTATAGAGGGAAAGGTCTCCTTCGTAGAACTGCTCTGTTTCATACTCCCCCGCTTCCCGGCCGCAGACCGGCATATTGAACACCGCAAGGTTCAGGAAGGTGATCGCATCTCTGTGGCCCACGACGAACTCCAGCGTCTTTTGCGCTTCCGCATGCGTTTCAGCCGGTGTGCCGAACAAAAGATAGACGTACGCCGCGATACCCGCTTTATGCAGGTTCTTTAACACCCGGGACGACAGCTCGACCTCGATCCCCTTTTGCATCCTGTCGAGCACTCCCTGGTCTCCGGATTCCAGTCCGAGCTTCAGCATCACACAGCCGGAGCATTTGAGCGCGATGCAATAGTCAAGCTCCAGAAGCTCCCTGCTGATCCGCGCGAAGCCATACCAGCGAACTCCAGGCGGCTTCTCCGCGAGCGCCCGCATCAGCGCGGGGCTCACCGAGTTGTCGAGCAAATGGAGCATGGCAGGATTCGTCTTCCGGACCAATGCGGCGAGGTCTGCCATCGCCTGCTCCGTTGGCACGGGAATGTAGGGATTGTCCTCGGCTGTTTCCGGGCAGAAGGAACATTTGTTCCAGTAGCATCCGCTGGAGGCGCTGTACGGTAGAATGAAGCCCGGCGCAAGATAGTCGCCCATAGGCAGGGAAGAATAGTCCGGAATGGAATGGACCTCATTCCTGTCCATGACGCCGAGCAGATCGAGCAAAGGCCCTTCTCCCGGACCCGCGATAAGATGATCGACAAGGCCGCCAAAGGGGTCCTTCCATCCGGGACTCTTCACCCATGAACTCACCAGCCCGCCGCCGAGGATGATATGCGCATCGGGAAACTCTTTTCTGAGCCAGCCTATCATGGCAAAAGCGCAGAGGGCCTGGCTCAGATAATTCAGGGAAAATCCGACCGCCTCCGCGGGGCTCTGCTCAAGAAGCGCCGTCAGCCGTTTCGCAAAATACGGATAAAAGGGGTTCTGCTCCGGATGCTCCGCCGCATTAATCAGATCAGCGCTCCGGACCGGGGAAAGCTTCTGATGGTGGTAATCCGCAAGCCCAAGGATTGCGTGATGCTCTTTTGCGGAAGCTTCCAGCGCGCGGTTGACGTCCCTGACCGCGCGGCCGTATCGGTCGGGGGACAGGTACGTGTCCGGATTGCGAAGCGCGGCGAGGTTCCTGCCGATATTCTTTATTGCCCTTCGGGTCCACGTATCGGACGCCGTGCGCGGTTGCTGCGCGAGAAACAGCAGACCTTCCAGATTCGCGTCAAGGAGCGTACAGGGGACGTTGTGCGCAAGGAGCGCGGCCGCGAGTTTTGCTATGCCCGCGGGCGGCTCGCAGGGTTTGGCTACAGGCGGAAAGATGAGAAGCATGCGGCATTATGCCGTAGGAAGGGTGTGATGGCAAGTGTATTTGTGGACGCGGGGCGGCTCCCCGTCTCTTCATCCCTCAATCCGCTCACCCGTCAGCTTGATGAACACGTCTTCGAGTGATGATTCGCGGATCAGGAGATTGCACTCCACTCCGTGGGCGGCCTCGTGCGCTTCATCACGCGTCGGGAAGAAGCGACGGGGAGTGTCCTGGTCCCCGAGACATTCAAGCACGAACATCCCCGCGCTCCGTTTGAGCGCCGCGGGCGTGTCCATCGCGATGATGCTCCCCGCGCGCATAATGGCCACGCGGTCGCAAAGCGCGTCGGCCTCTTCGATATAGTGCGTCGTTAGCAGGATGGTGATGCCGCTCTTCCTGAGCGATGCGATCAGCCCCCAGATCATCCGCCGCGCCTGGGGGTCCAGGCCCACGGTGGGCTCGTCAAGGAACACCACCGCCGGCCGGTGCATGAGTCCGCGCGCGATCAGAAGCCTTCTGCGCATTCCTCCGGACAGGTTCTCCACGGGGTCCCCCCTCTTTTCCCAAAGCCCCACGAACTTCAGAAGTTCCCCGGTCCGATCGCGGCGGTCTTGCGTCTGCATCCGGTGGAGCCGGCCGTGATACTCCAGGTTCTGGGCAGCGGTTAGATCGATGTCGAGGTTCAGCATCTGCGGCACAACGCCGATCGCCTGCCTGACGCGCAGCGGCTCCGTGCTCACGTCGTGTCCCGCAACCTTGGCCGCGCCCGAGGTGGGCGCAAGCAGCGTGGTCAGCATGCGAATGGTCGTGGTTTTGCCCGCGCCGTTCGGTCCGAGCAGTCCGAAAACCTCGCCCCGGCCGACGGAGAAGCTGACGGATTGCACGGCGCGGAGGCTGCCGAAGTATTTGGTAAGATCAGTGGTTTGGATCATATTAACGGTCTCATAATAGGAATGACATAACACTTTGCGTCATCCCCGAATGCTTCTATCGGGGATATGGTTTTAACACCAGATTCCCCCCGGCTTAAAGCATGCTGGGGCAGGCTTTTAGACCTTCGGGAATGACCGTTTGATTGTATAATTTCTATTTTAAGACGATTAATAAAGCAACGAATTATGCCTCAATCTTCCATCTCGACCCCGAGCGCCTTGATCTTCCGGTGAAGGTTGCTGCGCTCCACACCAATCTCGTCCGCGGTCTTGCTTATATTGCCTTTGTTCTCTCTGAGCTTCTGCGTGATGAACTCGCGCTCGAAATCGGCGCGGGCTTCTTTCAGCAGGGTAAATTGGCGCGCTGTCTCGTCCGCCCGTCCCTCCGCCGCTTTCCGTCCTGCCTGCGCGCTGCTGACCGGCGGCGGCACGTCCCCGGCCTTTAGCACAGGTCCGGGGACCATGATGATCAATCGCTCGATGATGTTCCTGAGCTCCCGTACATTTCCCGGCCATAAGTATCGGACAAAAAGAGCGAGCGCGTCCTCGTCAATGACTTTTGCCTTTTGTCCATATTCGTTCGAGAACTCCCGCAGAAAGTGCAGGACCAGGCGGGGAATGTCGTCCGGCCTTTCGCGGAGCGGCGGCACCTCGAGCGGGATCACGTTCAGCCGGTAGTAGAGGTCTTCGCGGAACGCGCCCTTTCTGATCTCATCGGCAAGGTCCTTGTTCGAGGCCGCGATCACCCGCACGTCGGCCTTGAGCGTCTTCGTGCCGCCCACGCGCTGAAATTCCTGCCCTTCGAGCACGCGCAAAACCTTGGCCTGCGTGGCCAGGCTCATGTCCGCTATCTCGTCCAGAAAGATCGTCCCCTTGTCGGCGAGTTCGAACTTACCGCGCTTCATCCCGGTCGCGCCGGTAAAAGACCCCTTCTCATGGCCGAACAGCTCGCTCTCGATCAGTTCCTTCGGGATCGCGGCACAGTTCACCTCGACAAAGGGTCCGTTCTCCCGTTTGCTTCCGCGGTGAATGGCCCGGGCCACAAGCTCCTTGCCGGTGCCGCTCTCGCCATGGATCAGCACCCACCCGTTCGTGGGCCCGGCAAGCGCTATCTGTTCCTTCAGCGCCGTGATCGCCGCGCTCTCACCCACGAGTTCATAACGCTTCTCTATGCTCCGCCTGAGCGATTCGTTCTCCTCGCGCAAACGGTGCTCATCCAACCCATGCTTGACCACAAGCGACAATTGCGCCAGCTCGGGCGGTTTCACCATGAAGTCATACGCCCCCATCTTCGTGGTTTTCACCGCTGTCTCGATGGTCCCATGCCCGGTAACCATGATCACCGGCATATCGGGCCGCAGTTCCCGGAACCTCCGGAGCGTCTCGATGCCGTCCATCTCCGGCATGGCGATGTCGAGCAGCGCGAGCGAAGGCTGCGCCTCGGCAATCAGGGCAAGCCCCTCACTGCCCGAGGCCGCGGTCACAACCTCGTACCCTTCGTCCCGCATGACATCGGCAAGACTTTTCCGGACGCTCTCTTCGTCGTCGACTATGAGTATGGTTTCATTGGACATATGATTTCTTTCACGCCGCTAAAGGCATTAAATGTACTTTATAACGTTTTCGAGTGGAAAATTACGAGTCACGCATGATTTCTTCAGCAGAACTCTTCTTCGCGAACGTTTTGCCGGACTCAAATCCAGCAGAGCACACAACCTTATGATAAAGCTAAAACCAGAACATCCGGCAATAACGCAATTTCCCTTATCAACTTATTTGATGTGAGCTAAAGCCCGCTTCTTTGAAGGGATAATCTCTATCAGCGACCGGAGCGCCTTGTTGACTGATTCCGAGCTTGAAAAATACTTCCTGACATCCGGCTCCAGCATAACCGCCCCCTCTTCGAGCTTAAAATACTGGACCGAGGAAGTGCCGTCCGCTTTAAGAATCACTACTTTATGCCCGGCGCGATACGCTTTATAGTATTTCCCCCGCACCCCCCCGCACATGCGGGAAAAATCATATTCCGGTCTCATGTCTTCCTTTCTGTTGAGCATAGTGAGACTTTTTACCCGACCAGCTTATTGCCAAATAAACGCGACCGGATAGATCATCGGGTTTTATTTGTCACGCTGCGGATTTGTCGCGTTTCTTCTGTTTTATGATAGCTTCTTGATGTTGCCGCAGAGCTTGCGAGCTTTCCCTCCAAAATGCCAGTTCCTGCTCTCTTGTCATTCCCTCAATTTTTGCTCTGACTTGTTCGGCCCCTCTATGCTTCATATCCACACAGTCAAAAGTCTTCGTTTTCATATTTAATCACCTCCATAGGAGAGTAAATCGCTATCTGAGGATATCCTTTTATCGCGTTAATAGCATTATACAGCGGAATCTTTTGGAAATGAACGATATGTTTGAAGTTCCAACTTACGATAAGCGTGCAGCCCGACACGGTCGCAATGGCTACATGAAGTGCATCATCGGTATATTTATGAGACACAATTTGCGCTTGCAAGTAAGCATCGCGAAGGGCAAGCGCATCTTCAGTCACTTCGACCACTTCGGAATATTCGAGCATTTCTTCAAAAAAATTAACTACATTAGAGGGTGCTGATGCAATTTCATCCTGAACAATTGCCGAGGTAACCAAAGTGAACTGCCTGTTTTTAACTTGTTCAAAGAAACTGTGGCTTGGCATTTTGAATTCTTCGTCGTAAATTCCGCCAAAAACGGAAGTATCAGCATAGGTACGAATAATATTTTTTCGCATCAAATGAACCTCCGTTTTCCACAAATAGTTGATAACTGGAACTGGGGCTAACGGACTGGCTATGCCGCGCTCCGAATGCCCACCCATGCCTGCTCCCGGATATCCAGCGCCGCTCGGCTTGTGTGTACAAAATAAAATTCGCGTGCGGGGTATTGTTGATGCAGGCGTCGATAGTTTTTCAATACAGTATCGGCGTCGGAGCAGCGCTCTATTACCGCTATCCGTTTCAGATTGCGCTGATGTGTTGGCGTGGTTTCAGCTTCGAGCGCTTCAATAATAAGCCATTCGTTGGGATAAGCTTGCCGGATGTCTGCCCAGTGCATAGGAACCTCCCTCTGTGTCTCGATACATAACATATGGATCGCATTTTCTATTGCTTCAATACGTTTTTCAGCTTCTCCACCACTTGATCTATCTCCGCCTCCGTCGTCTCTCGTCCGAAGCTGAAGCGTATCGCCCCGCGGGCGATATTAATATCCGTCCCCATCGCGGCAAGCACATGCGATGGCTCGACAAGATCGCCGTGGCACGCGGCCCCGGGGGAGACCGCGATGTCCCTGCCAAGCGCCTCCATGACTTCAAGCGAAGATAATCCCTCAAAGCTGATATTCCAGGTGTTCGGAAGCTTCTTTTCCGGGTGGCCGTTCAGATGCACTTTAAACCCAACGTGCTTCAGTCCTTCAAGAAGCCGCTGCCCAAGCGCTCTCTGCCGCTGTCCTTCGGTTTCAAGGAGTGTCATGGCAATCATACTCGCCGCGCCGAGACCGACGATGAACGCGGCGTTCTCCGTGCCCGGCCTGAGACCCCGTTCATGACCCGCGCCGTGCATCATCGGCGGAAGTTTTCGGTCGTTCTTGATATACAGGGCGCCGATGCCTTTCGGCGCATAGAACTTATGGCCTGCGATGGTAAGAAAATCAACATCGAGTTCGTCAACCCGGCAGCGCACCTTGCCGACGCTCTGGGCCGCATCCGTGTGAAACAGCACGCCGCGCGATGAAGCGATACGCGCCAGTTCCGCAATGGGCTGAATCGTCCCGACCTCGTTGTTTGAGTGCATGATGGTGACAAGCGCGGTATCGGGAGTAATTGCCTTTTCGAGGTCTGCGGGGCTCACCATCCCGTATCGATCAACCGGCAGATAGGTAATGCTATAGCCGAAGCGTTCGAGGTGACGGCAGGGTTCAAGAACGGCGGGGTGTTCGATTTGCGAGGTGATGAAATGCCTGCCCTTCCCGGCAGCGGCGACCCCCTTGATCGCCATGTTGTTGGATTCCGTGGCCCCGCTCGTGAAGATAAGTTCGGAGGCCTCGCAGCCTAATAAATTTGCCACCCGCTCCCGAGCCTGCTCGATTCCCGCGCGGCACTCGACCCCGAAGCTGTGGCTGGAAGAGGGATTGCCGTATTTTGTTGTGAGATACGGCATCATCTCTTCAAGCACTGCCGGAGCAATGGGCGTGCTGGCGTTATAGTCAAGGTAAATGTGGTTCATGATATAGACAATTCCGGAAGACTTAGTGCGACCAACTTCATCCGTAGCGCACAGAGGAGATTCACTTTGAACTTTGAACGTTGAACTTTGAACTTATTGTGTTCATGATTTCCCGAACATCCCCGTCGTCAGATACCGCTCGCCGACATCGGGGAACACGGTCACGACCCGCGAACCCTTGCCGAGCTTGCGGGCCAACTGGAGCGCGGCCCAGCAGGCCGCTCCGGAAGACACGCCGACGAGCAGGCCCTCTTCGTGAGCCAGCCGACGCGCAGTGTCCGCGGCGTCCTCATTCGCGACCTTGATGATCCCGTCGTAGACTTCGGTGTTCAATATCGCGGGCACAAACCCGGCGCCGATTCCCTGAATAACGTGAGGTCCGGGCTGTCCTCCCGAGAGCACTGGCGAAGCCGCTGGTTCGACGGCGAAGATGATGATGTCCTTATATTTCTTTCGGAGAACCTCGCCCACGCCGGTGATCGTGCCGCCGGTGCCGACCCCCGCCACGAACGCATCAATCTTTTTTATGCCCATCTGTTTGATAATCTCTTTTGCCGTGGTGCGGCGGTGGACTGCCGGGTTCGCGGGATTCCCGAACTGGTCCGGTTTGAAGTATTCCCTGCCCGACGCCAGGATCTCGTCCGCTTTGGCGATGGCGCCCTTCATGCCCTTGTCCGCGGGTGTCAACACCAGTTCCGCGCCGTAGGCCTCCAGCAGTCTGCGACGTTCAACGGTCATGGACTCCGGCATGGTGAGAATGATGGGATACCCTTTGACCGCGGCGACCATGGCAAGACCGATGCCGGTATTCCCGCTCGTGGGCTCCACGATCTTCATTCCTTTTCTGAGCCTGCCTGTTTTCTCCGCGTCCTCGATCATTGCGAGGGCGGGCCGGTCCTTCACACTCCCTCCGGGATTGAACCCTTCGAGCTTGGCCCAGACCTCTGCGTCGCTGTCGCCGATGACCCGGTTGAGCCTTACCATGGGCGTGTTGCCGATCAGATCGAGGATGCTTTTAACCTTAGGCATATTTAACCCTTTCCGCGTGCCGCGCTCCGCTTGCGGCATTCTCTATGGCGCTCAAGATGTCCTCCACCATAAGGACGGCGCCGCCCGGTCTGCCGTAGAAGGCAACCTCTGCCCTTCCATTCACGGCCAGCCGCACATCCTCAACCATCTGTCCCATGTTCATCTCTACAACCAGGAAGCGTTCGATTTTTTCCGCCGCGGCGGCAATGATCTTCTCGGGGAAGGGAAAAAGCGTTATCGGCCGGATCAGGCCCGCCTTGATACCCTTCTCCCTCGCCAATTTCACCGCGGTCTTGGCGCTCCTGGCCGAGGTGCCGAAGGCGACAACGGCGATTTCGGCGTCTTCCATGCGCATGGTCTCGCTCATAACCTCATTCTCCGCCATGCGGTCGTACTTCGCCTTCAGTTTATAATTATGCCTTTCAAGAGCGCCCTCCTCGCCCGGCAGCATGAAGAGCGAACGGATGACCCGGCCCGGCCGCCCCTTCGCGCCCGTCAGCGCCCAGGGTTTTTCGATCTGCTTCGGCGAAATTTCCGGCAGCTCCACCGGTTCCATCATCTGGCCGAGCACGCCGTCTCCCAGGATCATCACCGGGTTCCGGTATTCGTCCGCCTTGTCAAAGGCGCGGATAGTCAGGTCCACGATCTCCTGGATGCTCGCAGGCGCATACACGAGCAGTTTGTAGTCTCCATGGCCGCCGCCCTTCACCGCCTGGAAATAATCGGCCTGGGACGGAGAAATGTTGCCGAGGCCCGGCCCGCCGCGCTGCATGTTCACGACGACCGCCGGGAGCTCCGAGGCCGCCATGAACGAAAGCGCCTCCTGCATTAG
>Ga0334722_10005182_pt1 | contig 13253 bp, 15 predicted proteins | sample C3_bottom_MG_FD_207210 | JGI IMG/M metagenome (GOLD analysis project Ga0334722, IMG submission 207210) | Sediment microbial communities from Yellowstone Lake, YNP, Wyoming, USA - C3_bottom | ecosystem: Environmental > Aquatic > Freshwater > Lake > Sediment | place: USA: Wyoming | collected...
TATTACTAAGTAAAACTTTCAAAAGGTTAGTATCTAACCTTTTGTTTATAATAAAATTAGAAATAAATATTTGCCGTAATTCATCCGCAAACTGAAGTAAGCGGATTTCTTACGGATGATTTAAAACCAAATTTTCCAAGTATAGTAAATTCCTACAATCAAAAACACAATTGAAATAAAATATCTCATATATTTTTCAAAGATTTGAACTTTATTCATTATCTTTCCAAGTTTAGCAACACTGAAAGTTAGTATAAAAGAAAAAATAATTACTGGAAGTCCTGTTGCCAAAGCAAATATTGAAGGGATTAAAATTCCATCTGAGAAATTTAAAGCCAAAGGAATCAACATACCAAAGAATAAAACTGCGCTAAATGGACAGAAAGCCAAAGCAAATAAAACTCCTAATAAGAAACTCCCAAAGTAACCTTTTTCAGAAAGTTTTTCTTTTATTTTATTTATTCTTTCACTCGATTTCAACGAAGGCAATTTTATAATATTTAACATTATCACCCCAATAAAAATTAATAATGGACCTAAAATTTTCTCTCCATATTTTTGCAAGAATAAAGAAATTGTTTGAACATTAATTCCAATATAGACAATTAAAGAAGCTAATAAAACATAAGTAAACATTCTTCCAAGAGTATAAATCAATCCTGTAAGAATTGTCTTTTTTCCATTATTTATCTTTTTAGAAATATAAGCAATCGCAGTAATGTTTGTTGCTAAAGGACAAGGACTTAAAGCAGTCATCAAACCAATAAAAAAAGCAGCGATTAGGGGAAAACTGCTGGTTGACATCGCTTCCATAAAAGACATTAAAGACATTTTATTTTCCAGAAAGTTTGCTTTCAATCACGCCCTTTAAATAATTCATGTAATCTTCTTTATTGCTAATTTTATACCAAACATTAACATTTTCTTCTTTTGAAAACTCTCCATTTTTATAATAAACCCCGATCCATAAAGAAGAGCCAGTAGCTCCATACTTTTTGACTAATTCACTATTTTCCGGTAAATCTCCGTTGATATGTCCAAAAACAAGTTTTCCAGATTTTAATTCATTAGAAAAATAAGTATTGATTGTTTCTTCTGCTAATTTCCCAACAGCAATGCAAGAAGAACATTGATTAGTTCCATGAAAATGATACACTTCAATTTTTTCAATATCTCCTGAAATTTGGGCACCTGATGCACTCACATTTCCAGTAAAATACTTTGGAATAATAAAGACTGAAAATAAGATAATTGCAATTATTATAAATCCATAAAAAACTAACTTATTCGCACGACAAGCAGAACTTCCACAATTACAATTTTCTTGTTTATCTTCCATTTTTTATTGCCTCTATCTTTAAACTCTCTAAAGGAAGTCCATTATATTGACGTTTGGAAATTTCTTTATCTTCATTAATAATTTTAACATCAAATCCTGCTTCTCTTATTTTTTCCAAATAATCTTGTTTTTGTAAAGCTCCAGAAACACATCCTGTTAATAATTCCTCATCTTTTTTTTGTTCCCTTGTTAGTTCCCCATTTAAAACAATATCTGAAATAAACATTCTGCCTCTTTCTTTTAAAACCCTATAACTCTCAGAAAAAACTTTGTCTTTATTTGGAGCAAGATTAATAACACAATTGCTGATTATTACATCAATACTATTAGTTTCTATTGGTAAATTTTCAATGTCTCCTAATTTAAATTCTACATTATGATATTGATATTTAATTGCATTGGCATTAGCCCTTTTTACCATTTCAGGGGTTAAATCTACTCCTATAACTTTCCCATTTTTTCCAACTTTTCTCGCAGCTAAAAAAGCATCAAATCCTGCACCACTTCCTAAATCTAAAACAATATAACCTTCTTTTATTTCTCCTAACGCCGTAGGATTTCCACATCCAAGACCAAGATTAGCTTCGGGGACATTATTTATTTCTTTATTTGAATATCCAATCTCTTTAGAAATATCCTTATTAGAAATCCCACATCCACAATTACAAGAGCATCCCCCTTTAGCTATTTTGGTATAACCCTTTTTGACAATAGATTTTATCTGTTTATCTTCCATTATAACGAATTGATATCTATCAATATTTATAAAAGTTTTGGATTAAGAACAGCAACAAGTTTCCCTTTTCAATTTTGCTTTTGAATATCCCAATGCTCTAAAGATATCTCCTATCTTTTTACTAATTATAAAATAATAAACTTTTTTCCCTTCTTTTCTTGAACTCAAAATTCCCGCTTTCTTTAAGATATCTAACTGAATTGAGATAGTTGATTGTGTTCTTTTAACATAAGGGAAAATTTCACAAACACATTTTTCTCCATTCAGTAAATATTCAACAATCTTTAGTCGTGTTTCATCTGCTAATGCTTTTAATATCACCAGCTCTTTTTTCATACTTGATTAAAGAACATCAGTTGTTATAAATTTATTCAATTTAACTATTAATTCTCTTTAAAATGGTCCATAGAGGAGTCGAACCTCTCCTTCCTCGGTGTAAACGAGGTGTTCTAGCCGATAGACTAATGGACCTTAAGAAACTGAAATATTTTGGACTTTTAAACCTTATTCATTAGGTGTTAATTTTTTAAACAATGATTTTCTATTAAAAATATGCGTGGGTAGTTAAGCGGTAGAATTTCTCGTTGCCAATGGGAAGAACCTACGGTTCTCGAAAAGCAAAAACGAGGAGACCCGAGTCCGACTCTCGGCCCGCGCATTTTTTAAATTACAATTTGTTAGATTAATTAAAAGAGATGATAACAATTCCGATTTTAGGAGCATTGGCATTAGGTGTTGGAACTATATTGGATAAGTTCAATCTTATAAATAAAAAGTTAGGAATTAGATTATACCAAGTTGCAAGTTTTTTAGCTTTAGTTCTTGTTATGCTTCCGCTGATTTATTTTTTCTGGAAACTTGATGCAGGAGCATTTGAACTAAAAAATATTTTAATTTTTATCGGAATAATTATTTCAGCAACAATAGCTAATCTTTTTATTTATTATTCAGAAAGAGGGGCAAAGATTACAAGCATTGAACCTGCGATAATTGTTGAAACTTTTTTTGTAATTTTAATCACAATATTTTTTGGTCTTTTTATAAAAGGATTTTCAGAAACAAGCAGTAAAATAATAATTCCGACGCTGATTGCTCTTGCAGCTTTGATTTTTCCTTATTTAAAAAAAGAGCATCTTAAACTTAACAAATATTTTATCGCTGCAATTTTGGGAAGTTTCTTTTTTGCGCTTGAACTTGTTCTGTCAAAATTAATCCTTGATTTTTATTCTCCATTAACATTTTATTTTTTAAGATGCTTTTTCATTTTTGTAATTAGCTGGATTATCTTTATGCCGAATTTTAAAAAACTAGATAAAAAAAGCGGAATATTAATTTTAATTACTGGCGCAATTTACGTAGGATACAGAGTTGCAACTTATTATGGTTATTTGCATTATGGGATAATTCTCACAACTTTGATAACAATGCTTGCTCCAATAGTTGTTTACATTTTAGCAAATAGATTCTTGAAAGAAAAATTAAGCTGGAAAAATATTTTGTCATCGGCAATTATTCTCGGCTGTGTTGCTTATGTGTTATTGACTTAATAATTCTTGTAACTATATAATTACAACATTATAGAAATGTTTATAAACACTGTTTTTTACAAGGATATCATGGTTAATTATTCAAGCAAAGGAATGAAAATTGCTACAGCTGCTTTAGGATTATTCTTAGCAGGTAAAACAGCCCAAGCATTAACACCTGAAAATCTTTCTCTAGTAAAAACAGCTTTCAGAGCAGATAATTCATCTTTCCTTATTTTACAAGATGGTTCAGTAACTTCTGTAGGCACAAAAAAAGACAAAATAGTTTTTGATGAAAAAAAGAAACAATGGATTTCAAATGATGGAAAAGTTATGTCTGCTAAATTCCAAGCAGAAGCTGAAAAGGTTTTGAAATTCGCAAGTGAGAAAGCAAAGAAAGGAATAAAATTCGTTAACTTCTTTGATTACGCTACTACTAAAGAAACAGATTGCTTCAATATATGGAGTGATGGAACAGCAAGTTTCGGTCCTTATCAAATTGGAAATGAAGGCGTTTGGTTCTACGATTCAAATAAAAATGGAAAATTCGACAAAGGTGAACCTTATATGAAAGGTGCATTCAATGCGAATGTTAATACTAATATTGTTGCTGACCTTTCTGAACTTGCAACATTAAGAGAGAAAAAAGCAGATTCAGAAAAAGAAAAAGCAGAATATGAAAAAAGAATTGCTAACTTAAATTCTACAATTGCAGATTATATGGATAAATCTGTTCCAACAAACGGCATGGAAGTTACAATAACAGAATATACTGATAAAATAAAAAAATTAACTGCTGAAAATGCAAGATTAGAAACAGAATATGCTGGTAAATTAAAAGCTTTGGAAGAAAAATATTCTAAAGGATTAGAAAAAACTGTTGCAGGACAAAAACCAATTCCAAGTTCTGATGTTCAAACTCAGGAAAAAAGTTTAGAAGTTGCTGTTGCAGAAACAAAAACAGAATCTGAAGAACCTCAAGTAAAACCATACACTCTTCCACCATCACATCAACCAATCATTTTAGATTCAATTGAAGGACTTTCTGGAATTGTTAGTGAAGAACAAGATATGCATGATGAAAATAAAACTTTGAGATCTTACAATAGAGAACATCCTACACCAAATATAGTTACAGTTAATCCAATTACAAATGAGACTAAAGAAATTCCAACAAACTTGTCAATAATCTTACAACCAGTTAGTGATATTCATTTTGCACAAAAAGGTGCATCTGTTGGAATGAGATATGATTTCGGAATGTTCGGAGTTGGTCTTTTAGGAAATGTTGAATTTAGTCCTGATACAGTTGTAGAAACTTATATGGGAGAAGTTGGAAAAACAGGAAGACATGCTGAAGGTGAGACAACAGAAAAACAAAAATTATCATTAGGAATTGATTTAGAAGGAAAAGTTGGATTTTTCGTTGCAGGAGCAGGAATTAATTACAATCAAGGAGTTAGACAAAGCAATGAAAGAATAATGAAAGGAACAAATACATTAAGTTCAAACACAAGTTCTGTTCCATACAATAATTTTTCTTATAATGCATATGCTGGAGCTGAATTTCAAGTTTCATCAGGATTTGCATTAGGAGCTGTTGCTGGATACGACGGAAATTCAGGAGCTTTCGCAGGAATAAGAGGAACTGTTAAAGTTCAATTGCCAAGCATTTCAGTAAATTCTGCTAAACAAGAAGTTCCAACAATTTCTGCAGATAATACTCAATCTCCAAAAATAAACGAAGGAAGAAATTAAATGAAATTCAAGCTTCCTATTTTTCTTATTCTTAGCATGTTATTGCTCAGCACTGCTTCAGCATTAACTACTTATTCAGAATGGTCAAATGGAGTTCAAGATGTAGCAATCCACAACGGAGAAAGCATCGGTTTCAATGTTGATTTTTTCACAATGAATCCTTCAATGAATGTAAAAATAGATTTACTTGATTCTCAAAGCAATGTTATTCATACTTTTTTAAATACAAATGTTAACTCAAAAGAAAGCAATACAGCTTACACTTTAGATAGAAGCACTTATTTTGGCGAAGGAACATTCAGTATAATTGCTCAAGGAACAGATAGCGTTGGAAGTTCTCAATCTAGTGAGATAACATTAACAGTTCTAAAAGACAATGTCGCACCCACATTAACTCTGAAGGGAGCAAATCCACAATATGTTATACAAGGAAATTCTTATATTGAATTAGGAGCAACTGCAACAGATAATGTTGATGGAGATTTAAGTTCTAAGGTAACTGTTTCAGGTTCAGTTAATACTAATACTGTTGGAGATTATAATATAGTTTACAATGTTAAAGATGCAGCAGGAAATAATGCTGTAACTAAAACAAGAGTTGTTAAAGTTCTTCCTTTGGGAGCAGATATAATTCCTCCAGTTGTAACAATACAAAATCCAACAAATGGAGCAACATACAATCATCAAATTACAACATTAACATTTATTGCAACAGATACTAATTTAGCTTCTTGTTCTTATTCAACAAATGACGGAGTTACAAAAGTTTCTACTGCTTGTGTTTCAGGCGGATTGACTAGTGTTCCTTTAACATCTGTTTCAGGATTAAATAACTGGATAGTTTATGCAACTGACTCTGCAGGAAATTCTGCAAGTGCTAGTATTTCATTCACTGTGGATTTAAGTGCTCCTGACACAACTGCTCCAGTAATTACAATTGTCTCTCCAGAAAATAGAGAGTATTCTACTAATAGATTAACCTTTGAAATAACAACAGATGAAACTGCAACAGCAGAATTCAGCATCGATGGAGGAAGCAGAACAGCGATGACATCTCATTCAGGCAATGATTTCACTTATATTGTAGACGGAATTGATAATGGAGACCACACAATAATTTTCTATGCTAAAGATGCTTCTAATAATGAAGCAAATAAAAGTGTAAATTTCAGTGTTCACAAGTCTTCAAGTTCTGGAGGAATCGGAATTATAGATTCTCAAACAACAATTTCAGCACCAGCAACTCCCTCAGTAACTTCAAAACCTACAGGAACAGTCATTGCTGGAAATAAAAAAGATTCAGCTTTAGGTTCAGCTCCACTTTATTTGATATCAGGTATCGCAGTTTTAGGAATTGCAATCACAAGCTTAAGTTTATTTAGAAGAGTGGGTTCTTTTAAAAAAAGAACCTAACATGGTAGAAAACCTGAGAGAACATGGTAGAAAAAAATGAATAAATTACAACGATTACTTCTTGTTGGAGCATTAACTTTTTCTTTGATAGGATGTAAGGAATACAAAAGAGAATATTCTGAGGTTAAAAACGAAAATGCAATTGTAAGTTTGCATAAATATGTTCCTGAAAGAACAAATATAGATTTTGACTTTGACGGAGAAATCTCTATTGATACAGACCCTGCAGAATATAATATTGAATTTAAGGGAAAAATAATTTTTAAATTAAATAATAAACAGGTATTTGACAGATTTCAGTTAGAAGATTTAGTTGATGTTAGTTATAGAGAAATTCATGGCAAGACTTATGGCCGTGACGGAAAAACAAGATACCTTGAAAAAGATGAAATAGTTGGAAATGAATTTGTAAATGCTCAAAAAAGATAATTAATATTCTTCGTTCATTTCTGGATGAATTCTCATTCCTGAATTTCTTTTTCCGTTTGAAGCAATAACGTCGTCAATTCTTAGAATCATGCATGCAACTTCGCTCGCAGAATTTATTGCTTGAGTTTTTATTTTGTAAGGTTCAATTATTTTTGCTTCCAAAACATTTTCTATTTTATTTGTGAAAAGATTTAATCCTGCATTTTTTTCTCCTGAATCATGTTTTGATTTTAATTCTGTCAAGACATCTATGGGGTCAAGTCCTGCATTTTCTGCAAGAGTTGCGGGAATAAATTCAAGAGCAGATGCGAATTCCTCGACGGCAAGCTGTTCTCTGCCTGTCAATGACTGCCCAAATTGTCTAAGTCTTTGAGCAAGTTCAATTTCTATTGCTCCTCCTCCAGGAACAACCAATCTCGTTTTTAATGAAGATGCGACAACTCCTAATCCATCTTTGATTGCTCTTTCTATCTCGTCAATAACATGTCCTGTTCCACCATGAATTAAAATTGTAACTGCTTTTGGATTTCTGCAATCTCGAATATAAGTAAAAGAATCATCTCCGTGCTTAACTTCTTCGACGATTTCTGCGAAGCCTAATTCAGAAAGTGAAAGTTCATTTATGTTGCTGACGATTTTTCCGCCTGTTGCTTTTGCTAATTTTTCCATGTCGCTTCTCGCAACTCTTCTGCATGCGTAGATTCCTGCTTTTGATAATAAATACTGAGCAACGTCGTCAATTCCTTTTTGGCAGAAAACAACATTTGCATTTGTCTCTTTTATTTTTGTAACCATTTCTTTAATCATTCTTTCTTCTTGATTTAGAAATCCCTGCAATTGTTCGGGAGAAGAAATTGAAATCTTTGTATCAATTCCTGGATTTTTTATTTCAATAGGGAAGTCCATCAAAACAATTTTCGCGCCGTTTATTTTTGAAGGCATATCTGCTGAAAGTTTTTCCTTATTCAAAACAATTCCAGAAATTAATTCGGTGTCTGACATTCCCTCACCTTTTGATTTTTCTATTTTAATATCAGTTAAATCTATTTTTCCGTCGGTTTGAATTTGTTTCACTGCTTTGACAATTATTTCGGCGAACTTTTCTTTGGAACTTTCTGCACTTTTTCCTGTCATTGAGGTCATTGCAATTTGTCTTAAGATGTCCTCGTTTTCTGGAGTTATTCTCAAAGCAATTTCATTTAAAATTTCCTGACATTTTTCTGCAGCGATTTTATATCCTCTTGCTATAACAGTGGGATGGATCTTTTGATCTAATAATCTCTCTGCATTTTCCAATAATTTTCCTGCAATCATTACCACACTGGTTGTTCCGTCGCCAACTTCAGAATCCTGAGTTCTTGCGATATCAACCATCATTTTTGCAGCAGGATGTTCTATCTGCATTTCTTCAAGAATTGTAACTCCATCATTTGTAACAATAATTTCCCCTGTTGGAGAAACGAGCATTTTGTCCATTCCTTTTGGACCTAAAGTTGTCTTCACCATTTCTGCAACCATTCTCGCAGCAAGAATATTATTTCTCTGAGCATCTTTTCCCATAATTCTTTGAATATCTTCTGGCATTAAAACAACTGGTTTATCACTCATAAATTATTCTCTTGAAGTTCATATTTAAAGATTATGTAGTTAAAAGAGATGATTTAATTCTGAGAAAATTTATAAGTAAGAATGACTTAGATATTTCATGAAAGATTTGCTTGTTTCAGACATTATGACAAGAGAATTGCTGACTGCTTCACCAGATTCAAATCTTATGGAATGTGCGAAAAAGATGGTTAAAAATAAAGTCGGCAGTTTAGTTATAGTTGAAAATGATAAACTGGTTGGATTGATTTCTCAGAAAGATATTTTATGGGCAATAACAAAAAAATCAAATGCTGATTTAACAAAGATAAACGCAATTGAAATTTCTCCGAAAAAAATCGCAGTCATAAGTCCTAATCAGACAATTAAAGAAGCAATTGAAAAAATGAATAGGCTCAGATTTGAAAGACTTCCTGTGGTTTTCAAGAATAAGCTCGTCGGTTTCATAACTGCAAGAGATATTCTTAATGTTCATCCTGAAGTTTATCCTGAGATGGAAGAATTCGCAAAGATAAGAGAAGAAGCAGAAAAATTAAGCAGAATAAAAAAAGCAGAAAAAGGAAGAGACGGAATCTGCGAAGAATGCGGACATGAAGGAGTTTTATTCAAAATCGACGGAAGATTAGTCTGCGAATCTTGCAGAGAAGATATTTAATTTTTAGATTCTTTTATTTCTTCAAGAATTTTTAATGCTTTTTTCAAATAAGAATCAGTAAATCTATATCGCAAAACATTTATTCTTTTTTCTAAATCAGTTTTTCCTGCTCCATTTCCCGCATTTTTATAAGATAAATGGTGAATAACATTTTTTTCTTGGTCGGCTTTGATAGAAAGTTCCAGTATCCCATAAGATAAATCAGAAGATAATCCATCGACAATAAAAGCCATATCTTCCAAGAGTTCATTATAATATACTCCCTTTAAATATAATTTTTTTCTGAACAAAAATGTTTTCTCAACTAATTCATGCCCAATCAATCTGTCTTCTTTCAATAAATATTCAGCCATAAAATTATTAAGATAAAGGTTATTTAAGTTTTATTGTGATTTTTTAGTTAAATATTTAAATTAACTTTACTCTTTTTTATTATATTACAATGGCGGAAAAAGATAAAGTATTTTCGAGCAAGATAAAGTATAATGGAATTGTTGATTTCGCGGCATTCTACAAATTTTGTTATGATTGGCTGAAAGAAGAAACAGGAATTTCAGTTTCTGAAAATAAATATGCGGAAAAATTAAGCGGAGATTCAAAAAGCATCGACGTTGAATGGAGTGGCGGAAGAGAAATGTCAGATTATTTTAAATCAGAAATAAAAGTAACTTTCAAAGTTTCGGGGTTGACAAATGTTGAAATTACTGAGGGAAACAAGAAAATAAAAACAAACAAAGGAAGCATTGAAGTCGGAATAAGCGGAACTTTGGTAAGAGATTTCAAAGGGAAATTTGAAAAAACAGCATTTCAAAAAATGTGGAGAGGAATTTATGAAAGAATGGTTATTCCCGAGAGAATAGAACAAATGCAGGGAAAAATAGTTTCTGATTGCGACGAGTTTTTATCACAAACAAAAGCTTATTTGGATTTGGAAGGAAAAAAATAATTGACAGAAATGTTTAAATACATTTTATTCTAAATTTTGATATGAAAAAGAGATTTTTATTTTTGATAACTTTTATTTTAGTATTTCCTCTAATGTCTGCTGCGAATTTAAATGTCGAGCAAAAGACAACTGATGTTGCAATGATTATCGGAATTGATATGCCCGCAATTTTTGATTTGAAAATTACAAACGTTGGCATTGGAGACAATTTTATTTTCTATAATTATTTTGGTTCTGACACTTTTCCTAAAGGAACTGTTTCAATCGGGGGAGGAGAAACAAAAGAAGTTCAAGTTGGAGTTTACCCAAGAAATGATTTGAAGCAGGAAGGAAGAGTAAACTTTGATATTTTTATGAAAGGACAAAATGCAGGAGAGACTAGCCATCAATTAACTGTTAATGTAATAGAGTTGCAACATGCAATTGAAGTCGGTGCAGAGGAATTCAAGCCTGATTCAAATAATGTTACAGTTTACATAAAAAATCTTGCAAATTTTAATTTTAATAATATAAATGTAAGATTCAAATCACCATTCTTTGATTTTGAAAAAACATTTACATTAAGCCCTTATGAAAAAGAGAAGTTTGAAATTAGTTTGAATAAAAATGACTTCAGAGATTTAATGGCAGGATTTTATACATTGAATACTGAAATGACCTTGAACGGCAAAAAGGCAAATATCGACGGAGTTATGAAGTTCTCTGAGAAAGATATTGTAACAAGTTCATCAAATGATTATGGATTAATAATTAATACAAAAAAGATTTCAAAAGTAAACGAGGGGAATGTTGTTTCACCTTCCTCAACTGTTCTTAAAAAAAATATTGTTTCAAGACTTTTCACAACTTTCAGCCCAGAACCTGATTTAGTTGATAGAAAAGGATTTGTTGTTTATTACACTTGGGAAAAACAATTGAAACCTGGAGAGAGACTTGATATCACAGTAAGAACAAACTGGCTTCTTCCTTTGCTTGCAGTTTTATTAATTATTGCAATTGTAATTTTGACTAAACAATTTTCAAAAACAAATTTATCATTAAAGAAAAAAGTAAGCTTCGTCAGAGCAAAGGGCGGAGAATTTGCATTGAAAGTTTCTATAAATGTCAGCGCAAGAAAGTTTGTTGAGAAAGTTAATATCATTGACAGACTTCCTCCTTTGGTAAAACTTCACGAAAAATTCGGCGGAGAAATGCCAAGAAAAGTTGATGAGAATAATAGAAGAATAGAATGGCATTTTGATAAATTACAAGAAGGAGAAACAAGAGTTCTTTCTTATGTAATCTATTCTAAAGTTGGAGTTCTAGGAAAGTTCGCTCTTCCAACAACAACTGCAATATATGAGAAAGACGGACAAGTTCATGATGCAGAATCAAATCATGCGTTTTTTATTGCAGATCAAGTAGTAAGAAAGGAAGAATAAAAATTATTATTTATGTTTGATTTTTCCTTTGAGTTATTTATTCTAATCAAACTTCATTAATGTTCTCGAGGGAAATCTTACTAGAAAAGAAAAAAGGAAACACAAAAAGAGATAATTATTTTTTAGCTGCGTTCTTATCAAGTTTCAATAATATTAATAACCCAATAACTGAGATAGCCCCAGTGATACCAAAAACCCATTGGAATCCTAACCTTTCTGCCATCCATGCACCTGCTGCAGCGGTTATTGCTGTTCCTATGCTTATTGCAGAGTTATTAACTGACCATTGGAATCCACTTGATTTCTTTTCTACATTCGTTGTAAATAAACTATACCAAGCGGGATAACTAAATCCTGCTCCGACGCCATAGATAATTTGCGCGATGAAAATGTGCCATATACTTGTTGAAAAGATGTAAATGAATGGAACAGTAACTATCAAACCTGTTCCGAAGATTAACATCCATCTTCTGTCTTTAGGACTGAAAACTTCTGCAAAAATAAGTTGTAATACTGCGTGGACGATTAAAAAAATTGCGCTTGCAACTCCTGCAGCGAATAATGTTCCGCCGACGAGATTATCTTTTATAAAAATTGCAATTATCGGAGATATTAATCCAAATCCCCCCAGAATAAATATATCTGAGATTATTAATAATTTTAAAGTCTTGTTCATTCTCTTTTACAGTATATATTAAAATTAGTTTTTAAATTTTTGTTAAAAATTCCTACGGAATTATTTTTGTCTAAGACAAAAAAAGAAACGCCCACAGCAGGAATCGAACCTGCGGGCCCCGAAGGGCTCGGATTAGCAATCCGATGCAATACCATTATGCGATGTGGGCATATGATAAAATAATAGATTTTAGTAGGAATTTAAAGTTTACCTTTTGGGAATTATAATCGATTCAGTTTCAAAAATAACCAAAGTTTTATAAGTTTTAATTCTCCAGGTACGATAAGAAAAATGGAACAAGAACAAGATAGTTGTGAATATGAAAAAGATTGCGGGAGAGAATGCCATATTAAAAATAGAAACAAGTGTCGGAATTGGCATATTTGGAAACAGATTGATTTAGACGGTTTATTCGGGCCCAAGAAAATTGAAGGAAGTGAACTTGGATTGAAAGAACATGATGAAATAATAAGTGATTTAGAAAGGAGATTAAAAAATATTGGAATGGCGGTTCATAGAAATGAAAAATATTATCTTTCTCTAAAGAATGAATACGGAAATGAAGGAGAGATAGATGTTTATGGGGTTAGTCAAAGCAGAAAAGAACTTATTGCAATAGAAGATGACCTCCTCTCCACACTAAAGTGTGGAGTTTCCTGAATGATGTTCATCTTGAGTTCTTACATAATTTCTAACAACATCTAACTGAACAAATCCGACGGATGATGCAAATTTTCCTCTGCTCCACA
>Ga0334722_10005185_pt1 | contig 13246 bp, 11 predicted proteins | sample C3_bottom_MG_FD_207210 | JGI IMG/M metagenome (GOLD analysis project Ga0334722, IMG submission 207210) | Sediment microbial communities from Yellowstone Lake, YNP, Wyoming, USA - C3_bottom | ecosystem: Environmental > Aquatic > Freshwater > Lake > Sediment | place: USA: Wyoming | collected...
AGATTGTCCGTCTGGCGAGAGATCCCCAGATACAACAGGGATGCATGGTGGCCCTTACCCTGTTCCTTGCGCCGTTTTTTGCCTTGGCTCTTACCATCCGTTCGATGTCCGAACGATGATGGCGTCCATCTTCAGCGGCACGATGAACTTTCAAAGATATTTCTACGCTAGGTGGGGTAAAATTTCCAGAAAACGTGCAGGAGCGGTTGGGCTTGTCTGTCTGTTGCTCCTATCAGCATCATGTTCCGGACCGGAGCTTTTTGTCCGGAAAGGGGAGATATCAATGGCAACTACCACCGCGACCATCCAGACCTTTGTTGACCAGCAACTGGCCCAGGGTAAATCGCCCAACCGGCTCGTAACCGAGAAAAGCCCCTATCTTCTCCAGCATGCCTTCAACCCCGTGGCTTGGTTCCCCTGGGGAGAAGAGGCCTTTGCCTTGGCGCGCAAAGAAAACAAACCGATCTTTCTTTCCATCGGCTATTCCACCTGCCACTGGTGCCACGTTATGGCCCATGAATCCTTTGAAGACCCGGAGGTGGCCAGGCTTCTCAACGAATATTTTGTCTGCATCAAGGTGGATCGGGAGGAGCGGCCCGATCTTGACCAGATATACATGGCTGCGGTGCAAGCGTTGACCGGGCATGGCGGTTGGCCCATGTCGGTGTTTCTCACCCCGAATTTGCAGCCTTTTTATGGAGGCACCTATTTCCCGCCCGAGTCCAGACAAGGCATGCCAGGCTTTACCGAGGTTCTTGTTGCGGTGCACGATGCCTGGCGTGATCGTCCTGAGAAGATTTTTGAGTCGGCGGCCAGTATTACTGGACATATCCGCCAGAAGGCCACGGATTCCGGGGGCGGGAAGATCGAGGCGGATATCTTTGCCAAGGCCTTTAAGCAGATTGCCGCAGAGTATGATGCCGAATTCGGCGGATTTGGCCGGGCGCCCAAGTTTCCCCGACCCGTGCTCTTCAATTTTTTACTGCGCCATGCCGCCCGCACCGGCGAGGCCCAGGCCAGGGATATGACCTATGTGACCCTGCGCAAAATGGCGGCGGGCGGGATGTACGACCATCTCGGCGGCGGCTTTCACCGTTATTCGGTGGATGCTCAGTGGCGGGTGCCCCATTTTGAAAAGATGCTCTACGACCAGGCCCAACTGGCGGCTAATTATCTCGAAGCCTTCCAGTTGGGACAGGACCCTTTTTACGCCAATGTCGCCCACGATATTCTCGATTATGTCCTGCGGGATATGACCAGCCCGGAAGGGGGCTTTTATTCGGCGGAGGATGCCGACAGCGTCCAGGCAGGAAAACCCGAGGTACACGGGGAAGGTCTCTTTTATCTCTGGACCGGTGAGGAGATTGCCTCCATTCTCGGCAAGGAACACGGGGAGATATTTTCTTTCCACTACGGCGTTATGGAGGCGGGCAATGCCCTTGCCGACCCCCAGGAGGAGTTCGTCGGAAAAAATATCCTCTATGTCGCCCACCCTCTTGCCGAGACCGCTAAACGATTCCGTCTCCCGGAGGAAGATTTGTCCCGATTGCTCGAACGCTCCCGGCAGAAGCTCCAGGCGGTGCGGGAGCAAAGGCCCAGACCGCATCTTGACGACAAGATCATCACCTCCTGGAACGGCCACATGATCAGTGCCCTTGCCCGTGCGGCTCAGGTGCTGGGTGAGAAGCGCTACCTTGTTGCGGCCGAACGGGCCGCTGGTTTTATCCGGGCTAGGCTGTATGATACTGCTTCCGGCACGCTTTTTCGCCGCTATCGGGATCAGGAGGCCGGGCTTGCCGGGCAGCTCGATGACTATGCTTTTTTGATCAACGGCCTTCTCGACCTCTATGAAGCCTCCTTTGACATCACCTGGCTACAACTGGCCATAACCTTGACGGAAAAGCAGGTTGCCCTGTTCGCCGATGAGGCCCAGGGCGGATTTTTTGAAACCTCCGGCACCGACCGGTCTGTGCTGGTCCGTCTCAAGACCGATTATGACGGGGCCGAGCCCACGGGCAATTCGATAAGCGCCCTCAATCTTCTCCGGCTTGCCTGGATAACCGGCAATGATGACTGGCTCAAGCGAGCCGGGGCGACCATCGACGCCTTTGGTGGGCGGCTGAACGCCTATCCGCCCATCCTGCCGCAGATGCTCGTGGCCCATGAGTTTCAGGGCAGCAAGCCCCGCCAGTTCGTGGTTGTCGGCAAGCTTGGCCGGCCGGATACCGAGATCATGCTCGCCATGATCCGCAAACGTTTTTTGCCCGGCAAGATCATGCTACTGGCCGATGGCGGGGCAGGACAAGAATTTCTTGCGCAATACCAGCCGATGCTGGCGGAGCTGCCCCAACAGGAGAACAAAAGCACGGTGTATCTCTGTGAGAACTTCAGCTGTCAGCTGCCAACCGCTGATCTGGCTGAATTGGCAACACGGCTTGAGGCAATGGAAAAAGTGCCGCGATAAATCATAAATCTCCTGGTGGGAAGCGCAATCCTGAGCCCGGTGGTCGCGGCTGTTTGTCAAGATTTTGCAACCTCCCGAAAAGCCTTCTGTTTTTCTTGACTTTTTTTTAGGATCACGCCTAATATTGGTGTACGATGTTAAAGAGATGCCTGCATGTGAAGGCTTTCAGTAGATATCGAAAATTACGCGCCGGTTTTTTCGTCGGATGTTTGAACGAGATTTTATAGGGGACTTATGAAAGCTGAATATTTGAATCCTTTCGTGCATGCCACCAGAAATGTCCTGGAGACCATGGCCCAGACCAAACTGACCGGGCAGAAACCACATCTCAAGGAAGGCATGGGCACCTATGGCGATGTGACCGGCATTATCGGTATGGCCTCGGAAACCGTTGAAGGCAGCATGACCATCAGCTTCCCTACTGCCTGCATCCTAAAGATCGTTTCCAGGATGCTCATGGAAGAGCCCAAGACCAAGATCGATAATGACATTGTCGATGCAGTGGGTGAGATAACCAACATGATCTGCGGCGGCGCCAAGGCGGAGTTCGGCAAGCTTGGCATGAGCTTTAACCTTGCCACCCCCACCATGGTTACGGGTAAGGGGGTGGAAATTCATCATCTCTCCGATCTGCCGATCATCGTTATTCCATTTGAGACAGACTGCGGCACCTTTGTACTGGAGGCTAATCTGGCCAGTAAATAAGAAGGCCAACGATAATTGTTTCACCCCTTGTTTTTTCCGACAATCTCCTCAACGGCGGGCGCGACTTCTGGGAAGCGGAAAGTGAAACCGCTTTCAAGCAGCACGCCCGGCATCATCCTGCATCCCTCAAGCACCACAGAACTCAGCTCCCCTAAAGCCAAACGAATCGCAAACTTTGGCACCGTCAGGAACGTCGCTCTGTGGAGGGTCTGTCCTAGGCATCTGGTAAACTCCTTGTTGCGGACAGGCCTGGGGGCGCTCAGGTTCACCGGGCCGTGAATCTCCGTGTTTTCCATGAGAAAAATGATGGCGCTGGTCAGATCATCCAGGTGAATCCAGGGGAACCATTGCTGGCCATGCCCGAGTTTTCCTCCGATACCGAGGCGAAAAGCGGGCAGCATGGCGGCAAGCGCGCCGCCGTTTTTCCCCAGCACGACCCCGGTCCGCATCAGGATAACCCTGGCTTTGCCCTGGGCTTGTTTCGCCTCATTCTCCCAAGCCTGGCAGACCGTGGCCAAAAAACCCGTGCCGGGAAGGTCTGCTTCGTATTTTTTTTCATCCTGGCAAGAGCCGTAGAACCCGGAGGCGCTGGCATTGATCAGAGTGACGGGGGAGGGGCCTTTGGCCGGGATGGCCTCGACAATGTTTCTGGTCGCCGTAATTCGGCTGTGCAGGATCATCTCTTTGGCCGCTGGCGTCCAACGGGTGAAGATGCTTGCGCCGGTGAGGTTGATGATCACCTCATGGTTGGCCAGTTCCTGTTGCCAGGGGCCGGGGATGAGCGGTGAGCCGGGAATCATGCGGATTTGCGCAGAGAGATCGCCGAGTTTGTCCGGGTTTCTTGCCAGCGCGGTTACGGTATGGCCGGTCTGGAGAAGTTTTTTGATGAGAGCCTGTCCGATAAAACCGGTGCCGCCTGCGATGAATACTTTCATGGTTTCCTCCAGGGTATGGCGTTCCGAGTTTGGCTTAAAACCACTGGTGATGGATTCGAAACAGTTCGTCACCCCGGCGAAGGCCGGGGTCCAGCCTTGCTGCAATTACCCGAGAAGACTGGATCTGAATCTCGCTCTGCTCGCTTACCTCCGGCTTCCGCCGGAATGACGGAAGCCCGCGTTGAGTCGTTACGATGCCATCATTGTTGGGAAGTCCCGTCTTTGATAAGCGCCATTTTCTGTGTTCTGGCCATTCTCTTGATCTGACCTTCCCGCTTGGTTGCTTTTGCCCTGGAAGCGACCTCTTCCGTATAAACCAGCTGTACCGGCCTACGCCCTCTGGTGTATTTCGCCCCCTTGTCCGCAGAGTTGTGTTCTGCAAGCCGTCTTGCCGGGTCTTTAGCGAGGCCGCAATAGAAGGTGCCGTCCTGGCAACGGACCAAATAGACAAACCAGGCGGGTGGGTTGGGGGGAGAGACTGCCATCAGCCGCCGGCCTTTTTTGCCTGGTAACCAAGCCGGACCAGTTCCGCAAGTACAACCTCCCGCTGGTCGCCCTGAACCTCGATAACCCCGTTTTTTACGGTGCCGCCGCTGCCGCAGCGTTGTTTGAGCTGCTTGGCAAGGGCGTTCAGCTCTAGGTCTGCCAGTGGCAAGCCGGTGATGAGGGTCACGCCGCTGCCTTTGCGCCCCTTGGTTTCCCGCGAGACCCGGACGATGCCGTCGCATTTAGCGAGGGCCTTTTTTTGTCCACAACTGCACTGGGCAACGGGCCTGGCGCAGCTCGGGCAGGTTCGGCCATGTTCCGTGGAGTAAACCAGGCCAGAGGCGTTGGCAGATTTCTTACGCATGGCCATCATTCCACCAGTTTCAGCATTCCATCAATGGTGGTGAGCCCGCCGAGCCAGAAGGCCTGGTCATCCAGATCGACGCCAAAGGGCTTGAGCAGTTCAGCCGGGGTCTTGCTGCCACCGGCGCGCAATAGCTCAAGGTATTTCGGGACAAAGGCTGCCCCATCTTCCTGGTAGAGGTTATAGAGGGCCAGAACCAGCAGCTCGCCAAAGGCATAGGAATACACATAACCTGGGGTGCTTAAAAAATGCGGGATGTACGACCACCAGATTCCGTAGTCTTCCCGCAGGTCAACGGAGTCGGCGAACATGGCCTGCTGGGTGGAAAGCCAGTGGCTGGCCAGCTGTTCCGGGGAGAGTTCGCCGCTCTCCCGCCTGGCGTTGTGCACCGCATGCTCGAAGCGGTTCATGGAGACCTGGCGGAACACCGTGGCAAAAATGGACTCCAGCTTTTGGCAGATAAAGGCCCGCCGTTCCTCCGGGTTGGTCAGGAGTTTGACCTGGGATTTGAACAGGAGCAGCTCGGCAAACACCGAGGCGGTCTCGGCCAGGACTAGGGTGGTGGAAGAATTGTAGTAGCCATTCTTGGCGGCCAGATACTGGTGTACCCCATGCCCCAGCTCGTGAGCCACGGTGGAGATGTCGCGTAGGCTGCCGGTGTAATTCACCATCACATAAGGGTGCACCTCGGGCACGCAAGGGTGGGCAAAGGCCCCGCCCCGTTTGCCGCCGAGGATCGGGGCGTGAATCCAGCGCTTGTCGAAGAATTGTCCGGCGATTTTCCCCACCTCCGGGGCAAAGTCGTGGAATGCGGAGAGCACCATGTCCTTGCAGGTATTCCAATCCACCAGGGCCTTGGGCAGGTGGGGCAGGGGGGCGTAGCGGTCATAGTCGCACAGCTGATCCAGGGCGAGGATGCCTTTTTTGAGGCGGTAGTAGCGCTGGACCATGTCGTAGCGGCTGGTGACCGCCCCGACTAAGACCTCCACGGTCCGGTCCTCCAGCTCGTTGTACAGGTTCATGGAGCTGACCCAGGATTCGTACTTGCGGAGCCGGTCGTCGATCATTTTCTCCGCCAGCAGGGTGTTGAAGATATGGGTCAGGATATGGAGCTGGCTGTTGAGCCCAGCGGTGAGATCGTCGGCAGCCTGGGCTCGGACGGTGCGTTCAGGGCTGTAAAGATCGGTCAAGACCTCCTCTTCGCTCCGCTGAGCTTCCCCGAACTTGAGATGCCCCATGACCTTTTCAAAGAGGTTGGTCCAACTGGAACGGCCCACCGGTGCCTTTTCAATGAGCAGGGTTTCCTCGGCCATGGACAAGAGATGCTTGGCATAGCGCCGCATGCTCTCCAGGTAATGGCGGTAATGGGCCAGGGTCTCTTCGGCCAGCAGGGTGTTGGCCGCACCGTCCTCCACCTTGCTCCATTCCAGCTCAAAAAATACGGTCTCCCTGCCGATCCGGCTGCCAGCCTCCTTGATGTTTTGCAGGAAAGCGCCGGCCGGGGCGTTCTGGATCTGGGTGGTGAAATTGAGAAAGGCGAAGGTGGCAATCTTGCCCATCAGGGTTTCAAGCTTTTCCAGGCGCGAGACCAGGGTAAGAAGCTCGCTTGCCGCAAGGCTTGCGACCTTGCCCGCGAATTGTTCCTTGATGGCCTTGGCCTCCTGCTCGCACCAGGCAATGTCGGTTTCGACCTTGGGATCATCAACGCCTTGGTACAGATCGGCCAGTTGCCAGAGAATCTCGGTGGTGCCGAGCTGTTCGTTTATGGGAGTGGTCATTATTGTGCTCCTTTGTTTGCCTGCTGTTTTCCTTTTGGGGTCAGGCGGTATTTCTGCAGGCGGCTGTTGGGCTTGTCGGGGATGGTCATTTCAATCAGGCCGTCTGCAAGGGCCGGTTTGCGATAGCGCTCACGGAAGGATTTGCGGTCCAGAATGCCGAGGGCGGCTTGCAGCGCCTCGCGGCTCATCTCTCCCTGCATCACCAACAGCAGCTCGCCGACTTGGGGGGGGCTCGCTGATTGCGGCGACCCGATTCAATATCTCCGGGGTGATGGTGTAGGGCGGTTGATAGGCGCTCATGCTCTGACCGCTTAGTGAGCGTTTTCTTTTGATTCCGGCGCATCCTCACCTGCTACGACCGGTTTGCCGTCTTTCCAGGTGACGGCGTACTGACCCAAACGCCGTTTCTTCTCCAGGGTTTTACCAACTGCCTGTCGGAGTGATTCCAATTGCTTCTGCCCTTCAGGGGATGGAGTGTTTTTACGCTTGGCGTTCATTTTTTGGTCTCCTCAATCAGAAGCTGATAGTAATCGTCATGCACGATATCGCGGTTATTGTTGCGCTGCTCAAAAATCAGCACCGGACTCTCGCCGTCGTTCATGAAACAGGTGCAGACATCGACCTGATAGCTGAAATCGTTGAGCAGGTGGCGCAGGCTGCGGGGAAAGCGCCGTTCGATATCCGCCATCGGGATGTTGTGCCCGCCGTGCGCGACCCTTTCGGCCACGCGTAGTTTCGACATCTCGACGCTGGGCAGGGCCAGATAGATCAATTCTACCCGCCAGCCGTCCCTGCGCAACTTTTCGACCAGGTGCAGATAGGTCCGCCCCGCCAATGTAGTTTCAAAGGCGAAGTCTTCACAGGTCGCAACACATTCCTCGATCTCCCGCAGAAAGAGGCGACTGGCGGCCAACAACTCCCGCTCCGGGGCCAGAGGTGACAGCCCGGCGGCGATCAGGTCGGCGTTGATGAAGTGGGTGCAGCCCGCTACCCTGGGGAGGTATTCCAGGGCAAAGGTGGTTTTTCCCGCGCCGTTGGGACCGGCAATGATCCAGCAGATGGGCATCAGTGCAACTCCGTTCGGTTGATTACATAGTCAAGCTGTTGCCCCACATCGCGGCCTTGGTCATCTTCCTTCACCGCGAAAAGAAACAGGCAACGCCCTTCGCTGGAATGCTGCCAGTGATGGCCAATCTGTGCCTTTTCCAGTGAGTCGTCATTGGTCTTGTACGGCTCACCCTTGTACTCCACCACCAGCACGCGGCCATCGGTCAGTTCGCACACGAAATCCGGGTAGAAGTAGTCGTCAGCGGTCGGCAGCCAGAAGGAAAAACGGCTTTCTCTCTCGACGTTACGCACCCAATGCTTCACCGCCGGGTGCGCGTCAATCGCCCGCGCACAGGCAAACTCCTCGGCAGGGGTTCCGTCGGCCCGCTTCTCTCGCAGGTCGTGGATAACAGGATAGTAATGCTTCCGAAAGCGGTAGCGGCCGGAGTAAAACGGCGGACGCGCCGGATAATGGGTCGGGAGGAAGGTGAAGGCATAGCGAAAACTGTCTTTAAGCCGTGGCGCGGCGAGAAAGCCGGGTAGTGATTTTTGAAAGCCTGTCTTAACCGCGCTCTTTCTGCGCCGTTCGATTTCCCGGCGAATGGCCTCGGCAAGCTGGTATTTCGCGCGGAGCAAAGCGGTGAGGGAGAAATTACGGTCAGCCATCAGGTGGCGCACCAGCACCAGCAACCACTTGATCAGCGTTGACTGGCCCACATCCATCTGGCGGCATTCGCGGTCCAGCCAGCGGACAAGATCGTTTTCGGTGGCATGGGCGACAATTTCGTTCAGGTGCAGTTGTCGGCTATCCGTCTCCTCCAGCACCACCTTGCCGCCCTCAACGTCGATCTCGAAAGTTGCGCCCTGTTCCCGGATAGAAAACCCGTCCAGGCGCATGGGCTCGGCAAAGAGATCAAACTCACCCAACTCGGAAAGCAGCCGTTTTTCCACCGGCTGTAATTCTCCGTCCCAATCCAGGCAAAGCTGCGGCAAGGGCGCAAAGCGTTCGCCACGGGCGGACGGCGCCAACAGGGCGTCCTGTTGAATACGTGCCTTGTCGATAGCCTCTTTTACCTTGGGTTGGTGTTTGCCAGGGCAGGAAGCCAGCAGAAAATCTTCCACTTTTTCCGACAACTCACCGCGCACGATAACCGTTGCTCCGGCGGAGGTGGGGCGGATTTCGACGGTATCCTTCAACTCTTCTGGGACCGGCAACGAGGGGGCGGCATCCAGGGAAAGCACCGCCTCGGCAACCTTGGGCGAAACGTGTCCGTCCAGGCCAAACAGGGGAAAAACCTTTTGAGTCGGCACGATGGCCATTGCTGCCTCATACGCCTCAAAACCCATGTTGTTCACCAGACGGTCGGCCAGTTGGTCCGCCACCTGCGCGAAGCCCTGCGCCACGATATGCGCATAGGCTTTGCCAAGTTCCGCCTGCTGGCGCGGTCGGGCATAGGGCATCCGCAAGACCCGGCCCAGCAACTGCTCCACGTCTTTGGCGCTCTTGGCATCCTGCAAGCTGCACAGTACATAGGCAAAGGGGCAATCCCAGCCCTCTTTCAAGGCCTCAACGGTAATGACAAAACGGATGGGGCAAAGCGGGTCGGCAAGCACGATGCCGTTCAGCTCTTTTTGGTCGCCGGTTGCCACGGCAATCTGTCTGCGGTCGAGCTTTTCACCATCCTGGCTGATCAGATGTTCCAGCAGCTTTTTTACCGTGACCTCGCCGTTTATCGGCTCGGCCTGAAACAGCAATACCGGCCTGATGTAGTCTGGCTCTTGCGCGGCCAGATTCTCCAGCCGGTCACGGGTAAGTATCGCATCCCGCACCGCATCCTTCCAGCCGGTGGGGTGTTCCATCAGCACGATGGGCAGTTTGATCATGTCCTCGTTCTGCAAGGCCTGCGCGCCCACATGGTACAGGACGTTGCTGCCAGCGGCCGGGGTGGCGGTAAGTTCGACCACGCAGGCGGGGAGCAGGTTTTTCAGGGTGCGGAAGGCCTGCTCGGTGCGGTTATTGTGCGCCTCGTCCACGATGACGATGGGTTGGTTGAGCGCCAGCCAGTTGGCCAGCGAGGCCTTGACCCTACCCAGGTCGGCGTCGGTCAGATAGGGCTGTGCGACGATGTCCGCCTCGCTTACCCGGTCCAGCCCTGCTTCCTGCTGCGGAGTCAGTCCCTGAAAATGGCGGGCAAAGTGCTCGTCAAAGGAATAGACATTGCGCTGGCTTTTTTCCTTCACGTTGAACGACTGGATGGTTGCCACCACAACGATGGCCGATTGTCCCACCTCCTGTGGTCCCACCGTGGCCAGATCGTCCAGAGCGCAGACCCGCACCCGCTCGCCGAAATACTCGGTCAATGCCTCGCGGCATGGGTGGCGGGGGGTGGCGAGTGAAATCAGGGTTTGGCTGCGGATGGCGTCGGAGGGCACCAGCCACAAGGCCAACGGGGCATCGGTGTTACAAAACGACTTTCCGATCCGCGCCACCGCGTGGGCGGCCAGAAAGGTCTTGCCGCCGCCGGTGGGAATGCGCACGCACACGGCGGGTATTTCGTCCAGGGCCTCACCGCTGTATGGCGCTTGGCGGGTTTGCCCCTGCCTTTCCTTCACTGGCGCGCAACTCCGCCACGCTTCCTGAAGCCCGGCCATGCGCACCTGGCGAAAAAAATCGTCTAGGGCAACGAGAGCCTTTTCCTGATAGTCCTTCAGTTTGAACATGATGGCTTCACCCAAAAGTTGTCACCCCGACGAAAGCCGGGGTCCAGAATATTTGCACCATGCGAAAAAAAACTAGATTCCGGCTTTCGCCGGAATGACGGGGATAGTAATTTTCGATATGTTGTAAGGCTAGCAAACATGGTTAACGCGCCTTGATGTCGTAAGGGATTTGCTTGAAGACGATACCGGCCCCGCGCAGCCGCGCCTCGCCCAGACGGGTGGTTTCGCCGTAGATCACTCGCGGGCCGTGGTGGGGAAATTCCGTTTCCAGTTGGGCCAGCACGGCAGAGGTCAGCACATTGCCGCCCTGGGGCCGCCGGTCGCCCAGAATGCCGTTGTAGAGCAGGTAATAGGCGGTGTTGTTGTGGATGCCGAGCAAGGGAGAAATCCCCCCGCGCTCCGCGCTTCCCCCCTTTGACAAAGGGGGGGCAGGGGGGATTTCCCACGGGGCACCGGTCTCGAAATGCCAGAGATAGGCGGCCAGGGCTGGGAAGCGCACAGCCGGGTGGATACCGCCCTCGGCGTCGAACACCGGTTCGCCCAGGGTGTGGAAACGGAAGCCGCCGCCGCCCTGCCAGTTCATTGCCTTGGAGATGCCACCCTGTTCGCCGTTGATCACCTTTTCCAGGCGCGGCAGGCAATGGGTGATGGCGTGCTCGCCCATCTCGATGCCGATCCAGCGGCGGCCCATTTTCTGGGCCACGGCAGCGGTGGTGCCGGAGCCGAGGAAGGAATCGAGGACAAGCTCGCCGGGGTTGGTGGCGATCTGGATAATTTGGGAAATCAGCGATTCCGGTTTCGGCGTGTCGAACAGGTCGGCGTCGCGGAACAGCTCGATGAGGTGCTTTTTGGCAAAGTCATTGGTCCCGACATCTTCGGCGAACCAGAGAGTCTCCGGTGTCAGGCCAGCCTTGGCCTCGGATAGAAACTTCTTGATACGCGGAACCCCGTTGCCATCCTTGCCAAACCAGATGTTGTTAGCGGCAATTTCCTTCGTCAGTTTCTCTTGCGTGTAACGCCAGCAGGTTCCCTTGGGCGGGTCGTGCTGCTTTCCGTTGGGCGCAAGCAAGGTGTAAAACTGGCTCGCCGTTCCATGCCCGGCTTGAGCGTTGGCAGACACAGATTGCCAAGGGCCGCGCGGGTCGTTGTCGGGGTTCTTGTAGCGCGCTTTGACTTCTTCCGTTAGCTCAAGATCGTTTCGGGTTGTGGCAAAACGTGAATGGTTGCGTGCGTAAAGCAACAAGAACTCATGGTTGCTGGAAAATGTCTTGCGGTTTTCGCGGGTAGTTCGCTGTTGCCATGCAATGGTGGTAACAAAATTACCTCGTCCAAACACCTCATCCATCAACACCTTGAGGTAATGCGCCTCGCGGTCGTCGATGGAAACCCAGATGCTGCCATCCTCGGCCAGCAGCTCCCGCAGCAGCACCAGACGGGGATACATCAATGACAGCCATTGGGAATGCTCCAGCTTGTCGTCATAATGGGCAAAGGCGGATTGGGTGTTGTAGGGCGGGTCGATATAGATGCACTTTACCTGCCCCCGGTAGAACGGTAGCAGGGCTTTCAGGGCCTTGAGGTTGTCGCCCTGGATCAGCAGGTTCTCCGCGCCTGTATCACCGTGAGCAGACTCGAATTGTAGCAGGTGGTAGGGCACTTCAGCGGCGCTGGTTGCAGCCTGGGTTTTGTTCACCCAATCAAGAAAGGGCATGGAGTTATCCTTGTCGGTGTCTCTGGGGAGTTTTTCCTTTCCCGAATATGATTTGTTCAATCTTCATACCTGACAATACCCGTCTTTTCAATACATTATCCTTTTAAGCCAAGCTGGGCCGGAGTCCGGCAAAATATCATTGCGGCAGAAGTCAAAGAGCGATATACAAATGGAAATCAATTTTCCCCTGTTTAATCTGACCATTAAATCATAAACTTGCAGCCAATTATCCGATGAGCGCACCCAGTTCCGATTCCGCAGCCGTCTACGACGAAAGCAAGATCAAGACCCTCAGTTCCCTGGAGCATATCCGCTTGCGGCCTGGCATGTACATCGGCCGGCTCGGCAACGGAAGCCACCCGGACGACGGCATCTACATCCTCCTCAAAGAGGTGGTGGATAACGCGGTGGACGAGTTCATCATGGGGGTGGGCAAGCGGGTCAACGTGGATATCGGGGCGGACGGCGTGGTCAAGGTGCGGGATTTCGGGCGCGGCATTCCCCTGGGCAAGCTGGTTGAGTGCGTGAGCGTGATCAACACCGGGGCCAAGTACAACACCGAGGTGTTCCAGTTTTCTGTGGGGCTCAACGGGGTGGGCACCAAGGCGGTCAACGCCCTGTCCGACCGTTTCGAGGTAACCTCCTTCCGCGACGGCAAGTTTGGCCGGGCCACCTTTGTCAACGGTGAATTGGTCGGAGAAGAGCAGGGCGACACCGGCGAAAAGAACGGCACCCTGGTTTCCTTCCATCCCGATCCCGATGCCTTTGAAGGCTATTACTACATGCGGGAGTTCGTGCGCAAACGGTTCTGGCGCTATGCCTACCTCAACGCCGGGCTCAAGATCTACTATGAAGGCGAGTGTTTTCATTCGGTCAACGGCCTGCTTGACCTGCTGGACAAGGAGATCGCCGACACCCAGTTGTACGCGCCGATCCACGCCAAGGACGCCACCCTGGAATTTGCCTTTTCCCATACGGAAGGCTATGGCGAGACCTATTTCTCCTTTGTCAACGGCACCTATACCAACGAGGGCG
>Ga0334722_10005186_pt1 | contig 13244 bp, 2 predicted proteins | sample C3_bottom_MG_FD_207210 | JGI IMG/M metagenome (GOLD analysis project Ga0334722, IMG submission 207210) | Sediment microbial communities from Yellowstone Lake, YNP, Wyoming, USA - C3_bottom | ecosystem: Environmental > Aquatic > Freshwater > Lake > Sediment | place: USA: Wyoming | collected...
AAGCTCTACAGCCAGCTGCTCTCGCAGAAGCAAGCGCAAGAACAAGGGCTCGATGCAGAGACCGGCCAGTACGAGATCGACCAGACGCGCGCAGAGCTTGCAGGACTCAATGGCCAGCGGGACACGCTCAGGAAATTCTACGGACAAGAGCTTATGCCTGGTGAGGACTTGACCAACGCCATCGGCTCGCTGGGCTTTACCGGATTGAAGTACGGCATCGTTGGCGATATCGCCAACCTCATGGACGAGTACGGCCGCATCCAGACGCGCCAGGGCGACGTCTGGGAAAACAACCCGGGACTTGACGGAGGAGTGCAACGCAAGTACAGCGGCAACCTCGACCTCGCAAAGGTGGCATCGCAGACCTATCCCGAGCAAATCATGGATAAGATCAACAGCTTTGTCGACCTCCGCTCGATGCAGATCCAGCGCTCGAACCCGCAGATGACCGCCGCGGACGCCCGCGCAGAAGCGCTCGGCGACGCAGCCGCGCTGGTCGCCCGCTTAGGCGGCGACGCGTACAGCGACGTCCTGAGCACCCTCAAAGGAAGCGGCATCAAAGAAGTCAACAAACTCGACACCATCCTGACTCTCGGAGTCGCGAATCTCCCCGGCGTCGGCGGCGACAGCAGAATCGTCGAATTCCGCTCAAACGCGCAGCTCGCAGACACCATTCTCGGCAACGTCAAAGGCATGATTACCCAATACGCGGGCCAGCAAGGGCTTTCCGAATCGGCCGCTACGCAACTGCAGGGCGCGCTGGGCGCGCTGAGCGGCGTTGAAACGAAAGGCGGCGAAGTGCAGCAATACTGGGCGAGCGAGGATACCCGCAAGCACGTCGCCGATGTCGTCGCAGACCTGGCAATCATGACCGCATCAGGCGGCCTCGGAGGCGCGGCAGGCATTGGCGCGAGCGACTTCTTAGTGGCTCGCGGCTTGCTCAGTTCAGAAATCACCACTACCGCCGTATCGATGATCGCGAACGGCTTCGTCTTCCACGAAGCAAGCAGCGCAATAAATGGCGACTTCAAGTCGATGGTCGACCCCTATGCGATCTTGCAGTCCGTCGTGACCGTCGGCGGGCTCCACGCAGTAGGCTCCGCATTCAAGGCAGGAACCGCCACGTACGAGCTTGCCGCAGAAGAAATGCTCGCGACAAAAGGATTCTCCAATACCATCGGAGGATTAATCGTGTCAGGAAGCACCAAGCTCGCCGAGGCAGGAATGGAAGTCGGCATCTTCAGCGCGCAGGAAGCGGCGCAAAGATCACTCGCAGGACAGCCCATTGATTGGGGCGACATCCTGCAGAACCAGGCAGTCATGATTCTCGGCATGAAGATGGGCGGATCGCTCGCAAAACCCGAAACATCATTCTTCGGTTTCAGCGACCGCAGCGCGGCAATGGAAGCCACAGGCATGGACCTCACGCGCGACATGCTCGACCAGCGGTCCAGGATCATCGACAACCGCATCAGCCAACTTGACTCCGCGCGCGACGCAGGCCTGAGCGCGGACGATTATATGACTGGACGCAGAGACCTCGCGACCCTGCAAGGCCAGCTCGCCGCAGACAGGATGCTGCTTGACCAGCGCGCAATAACTAACAGAATCGAGAACCTGCACCAGGAATGGAACTCGCTTCCTTCAGATATCCAATCCAAGTTCCCGTCAGAAGACGCATACACCGCACAAGCGTACAGAGCGCTTGCAGACCAGTACAGCAGCCTCGAGCAAGTGCGCCAAGAACAATTGCAAAACCTGCAAACCGCAGACCTCGCGAACAACCTCATCGCGAAAGACCCGTCGCGCGAAGGCTATAATCAGTACCGCGACTTCACCATCGATGACCTCACCAAGGCCATGCAAGCCAATCCCTATCTTGCGCCTCACCTCACTCCCGAGCAGCTCGTCGAGCAGGGCAGGCGCACCGGAGCGGTCGGACCTCCCGCAATCGAAGGGGCTTCGCCGCTGCCGATTGACGTGAAAGCGCCGACATCTGCAGAGATTACCCGCGTGACGAATGATGCAGTCAGCGCGGCACGCGCAAGGGATGTCGCTGCCTCTGCCGCGACACAGTGGAGAAGCATCGTCGAACAGGGAACCGTCTCCACCGCAGACGTGCGCGCGGAAATGCAGGCAATCGACGCAGCGCGCACCGCGCAGACCGGCTCCAACTGGCGCACCATTGTCGAGGACGTCGCGCGGGTCGATCCCGCAAAGGCCGCAGAGCTCGAAGCCGCGCGCAACGTGCTCGAGCAGGCGAATCCTGCAGCAGTCGCCACAGCCGACAGAATAGCCGCAGAAGCGGCAGCACGCGTGCCTGAAGTCGTTCCGAAGCCTGCGGAAGTCGCGCCGCCCGTCGAGCACGCGCCGGCTGCTAAACCGCTGACCGCCCTCGAACGCGCTGCTGAACAAGTCAGGGCAGTGGAACAACAACAAGGAGTGCCGCGGGAAGTCCAAGAAGCACGCATCGAGAATGCGCGCGAGGCATTGGTGGGAGAAACGCTTGCCGAAGCCTCGCGCGCCGGCGAAGCCGTAAAAGATACCGCAGCCACAAAGCTTGCAGTGCTTGACAAGGCAACGCTTGACGCGGCAAAAGCCGAGTTCGATGCATACCGCGCAGCAGTCGCGGAAGAAGCGCTCACCGGAAAGCGCGCAGAGATCGACGAATCTAAGCTTCAAAACCTGCGCAAGGTGCAGGAAGCATTGAGCGAAGAAGTGCGCAGGTTCGCGGAGCTCGAAGGCATGCTCGAAGAGGCAAAAGCATTGCCGTCCAAAGTCGAAGTGATGATTGACGGCAAACTGGTGGAAACCTCCGCGCGCGCAGCCCTCGAGATGAAAGGACTGGACTTCCTCGGCAATGCCGTCGACGCCGCACGGGCAGCGGCCAAGCCCGTTGCTGAAGCGCCGAAGCCCGCGGAAGTCACGCCTCCCGCTGCCACGCCGCATGAAGCAGCGCCCGTGAATATCAAAGAAGCGCGTTCCGCGCTCGATATAGAACGGGCAAACCTCGACTGGCTCAAAGGACAGCAGGCAAAGTTGAGCCGCGCGGACACTGCAGGCCAGCGCAGGATTGCCGACGCTATTGCGCAATCCGAGAGCGCGGTCGCCGACCTCATGCAGTCGATTGCCGCGGCAGAAATCGTACGGCCCCAGCCCGCCGCAGTTCCGCAACCCGTTGAAGCGACGCCGCAAGAGACGCTGCAAAAGCTGCACGAAGAATTTGTCGCCTCTGCCGCGCAGAAGGAGCAGGCGATATCCAACGCGATTGCCGAGCCGCTGCGGGCAAACGCGGAAACGGGCAAAGCCCCCTCGCTTATCGAACGCCTCACTGTCATGAAGAACCTGCGCGAGCTGGTGGACAAGGGCACCATCACCCAGCCTGAGTTCGACTCAATCATGAAAGAATTCGGTGAGAAGCTTGATGATATCACCGCGGCAAAAACGTTCACGCCTGCAGACTTTGCGGCGCTGAGCCGCGAGAACATCGCCCGCGACGCAGCCACGCGCGCCGAGACGCTCAACCGCGAAATCGACACGCTCACGCGAGAGCTCCAGAACACGCCAGAAATAAAGATCCCCACTGCGACGCGCGCAGAAGTCACGAGTGCGATTGACGATGAAGTCTCGCGCATCGCGAAGGGAACCGGCAGAACGAACGCAGACGTGCGCGCAGCATTGGCCGCAGAAGGCATGACGCCTGAGCGGGCGATCGTTGACGAACTGCGCTCGCTGCGTCCCGCGCCCGAAGGAGCCGGCGCGAAGGCGTACTCGCCCAAAGAACGGGGCGGCGGCGCAGACTTTGTCGAGATCAGGCACGTCGGCGAGAACAAAGTAGTCACATTCATCGCGGACGCTCCCGGCCACGACGTCAAGAGCATGCCCGAACGAAGCCTGCCCGTCGCAGGCTACGACCGCGCGCTCAGCCAAGGTAAACTGACGCCTGCGGAAATCGCGCTCGAGGCAAACCGCGCAATCATCAGACCTCTGGCGTTCACTGCGGAAGTCCGCGGCGTGGACGCTCTCGGCAAGCCGATCATCAAAACCACGGGCGGAATGCGCAGCGAGTCGCAGTTCACCGCGATGACGCTGGACAAGGCAACCGGCGAGCTCAACGTCCTCAATTCGGGAACGAACCGCGTCTTTGTCTTCGACCCGCACGCACCTCCCGAAACCGCATTCCGCGAGATTGCCACAGGCAATCAGCGCGCAGACCCGGTGGGAAGACTGACTGATGCGATGTTCCACGATCGCATCGCGGACAAGACCGTGACCGAGCGGCTCGCGCCCGACAGCATCGTCATCGCCGCGACCGACGGCACCATCGAGGCGCTTGACGAAATCAGCCCGACGCGCCTGCAGGAAATCCTCAAAGAAAACGCCGGCAAGCCCGAAGCGGCCATCGTCAAGGCAATCATGGACGAAGCGATGGCAAGCCGCGACAAGCTCTCTGAAGGCATGCGGGACGACATGACACTCACCGTCCAGAAGTTTACCCCTGCAAAAGCAGAAACTGCGCCGGCTGGAGCGGAAGCCTTGCCCAAGCCAGCGATCGTCGAGGCTCCCGCAGAGGCGGCCCCACGGCCAATTACCCCTGAAGCGCTCCAACGCAGGGCAGCAGACCTCGGCAGCAGAATCCTTGCCCAGGACGCGAGTGTCCGCGAGGCGGCAACGCCTGTGCTCGAGCAGGCAAGACAGGGTAAGGCGCCCACTGCGGCAGAGGCGCGCGCATTGCAGAAGGGCCTTGAGGACCTTATCGAGACAGCCGGACAAAACCCAAAGATGCCCGATACTGAGGTCAAGAATATGGGCCGCTCGCTCGGCACGGTCAAGGGCACGCTCGCCGATATGGCTGTCGGCGACATCTATAGTATAGAACAAATCCAGAGCAAGGTCGACGCGAAGGCTATCAACACCCAACGCGGCGACCACATCAAGGCAGACGCAGATATCGCGCAAGGATTTACCGGGCTCTCCGAGACCGGACCGCTCAAAGGCGCGACGATGGGCGCGGCGCAGAAGTTCCTGCTTAGCAACAGAATGGGCAAAGTGACCGAGATCCCCAAGGAAGCAGTCCTGGTCAGAAAGGTGGGCAACCTGGAAATCTATGAGGCGCCGATGAGCGCGGAGCGCGTGCGCTCGCTCGACGAAGCCGTCCGCAGCGCGGAATCCGGCGCGGACATCCTGCAAGACAAGCTCAGCGCGACCGGCCGCGAGCTCTACGTCAAGGCGACCGGCAAAGTCGATCCCGCGATGCTCGACGAACTCCTGAACAACCAGTACCGTGACCTGGTTGTGCAGTCGCACTACGCAGAACTGCTGGAAAGCGGCAAGCCCGCAGGACAGCGTCCCAAAGCGACCAGCTTCACGACCCGCGACATTGACACGTTCATCAAACAGGCGGCGAGAGACTACAACACCGGCTTTGTCGGCAAGGAAATAGTCAAGACGCTCGCAGACCTCGTGGACAGCTTCCGCGTCACGGACAAGAGCGAGACCAAGGAAGGAATCATATCCGGCGAAATCGTGTCCGGTGAGCTCCGCAGCAAACAAATCCAAAGCGTGCTCGCAGAGCTGCAGGACTCTCGAACACCGCCTGCCACGCGCCAAGAGCTTGCGCAGACATTGGACGATCTCGTCCGCCAGACGCGCCGCGAAATCACCGGCATCTCGCACCCCAAGTTCACCGGCATCCGCGGAGAAATATTCGGCCGCGAGCTCATCGACCAAATCAGCCAAGGCCAGCACGCAGGCAAGCACTTGGCAACATACGACGTGCACGACATGGGTTTGGGCAACCGCGCGGCAGCCGAAGCGCTCGTCGAGAAATACCTCAACGGCGAAATCAGCCTGGACCAACTCAAGTATACGGTCGGCGACGCGCGCGACGCGCAGCTCCGCACGTACATCGACGTCATGGCGAACCCGAACAAGTACGGAGACTTGCTCGCGCGAAAAGAGTATGCCGCGACCCCTGACGCGCAAAAGCCGCATATCGATGGCAAACCTGCCGTCTTTGAGCAGCTGACGCAAGACGAAGTCACCGGCCTCACCAAGAAGCAGTTCAGCAAGGCGTCGGATGCAAACATTGTGCGCATGGCTGCCGTGCTCAAAGAGGCCAAAGGCAGAACCGTCGAGCCGACTGCCGAAGGCGTCTGGAGCGCATTACGTACTGAGCTGCCTCAGATGGAGCGCGGCATCGGCATGGGCGGTGACGAAGTCATCGCGCTCGAGAACAATCCCGCGCACGCCGCGCTGAAATCATTGATGGTCGAAGTCGCGACCGACGGCCAAATCCGCGTCGGCAGCGGCGTTGCCGAAATCACGGAAGGCGCGACAGGAGCGCACGTGAATGAGCAGGCAGAGCTCAACCAACTCGTGACCAAAGCGCTCAAAGACTCGAAGCTCCCGCTTGTGGAAAGCACGGCGTACGACGGAAGCAAGCCGCTCGCCGCCTTCGCGCCCGATGAAGCGATGAGCATCCTCGAACAGCGCCTGAATGACGCGCTCAATGACCCTAAGTTCCCCGACATCAAGATGAAAAAGCTGCTCGCAAATATCAAACCTGCCGCAGAAGAAGTCTGGCGCAAGGCGCTCGACATTGACAACAACCCCGAACGCGCGCAGCGCTGGAACGACTTCAAGAACTCAGTGGAAACGCGCGCAGAAGAGCCCGTGCAGACAGAAACCGAAGAAAGCCTTGTCGCCGAAGTCGCGGAACGCCCGAGCGAACTGCAAGAACTGTACCCTGCGAAGCCGGAAGCGCCACCGCTGCCCAAGGCAGGCGAGCGCGTCGCGTTCTGGAGCAACAGCGAAAAACAAGTCATGGATGGAACAGTCACGTACGACAAGGACGGCAATGCGCAGATAACCTACAAAGTTCACGTCTTGGTAGACAAGGTAGATAAGTGGGTGGAGAAACAAACAGTGCCGCTCACGCCCGAACAGCTCCAGACGCGCATGGAGCGCGCGACCGCGGAAGCAGAAAAGGTCCGCACGGCGCTTGAAGCGGATGAAGCGTCGCAAGAAGCCCAGCAGGTCAAGCAGGGAGCTGCCGCGAAAACAAAAGCAGAGACCCAAGCCCACGCGCAGGTGAACGAAGCGCTCGGCGTGGACATCGCGCGCCTGAGCGGCACGGACCGCGCAGACGTGCTCCTCGCTATCGACAAGAACGGCGTGCTGGACGCGCGCGCGGCAGGAAAAGCGTTGTACGAGTCGCTCGGCCCCGAAAGCGCGGCAGACTTCTTTAGAAACCTGCTCGAGCCCGCAGGATTCAGCGTCGAATCGGTCGAAAGCGACGGCACGGTGCGCATCCGCAGCACGCGCGCAGACGCGCAGAAGCCTGAATGGATACAAAACATCCCTGCGCCCAAGCCGACGCTTGCGGAACGCGTCACCGGGTTCTTCAAGGGACTATTCGGCAAGCAAGCGCCCGAAGCACCGCCGCAGGAAGCCAAGCCCGCAACGTCCGAAAGCATCCTCAAGCAAGCCGAGGAAGCGCAAAAGGCAGGCGAAGTTAAGAGAACCGACCTGTATGACGCGCTCATCGGCATGCGCGGCAAGCCCGATGCACCTTTGACTGAGAGGGAAAGACGCGCGCACATTGACGGCCTGATGAAGATTTCGGAAAATACCGGCGGCAGGCTGGAAGGCGCGCCGGGCAAGTTCTTCTTCATCGATTACAACAGGCCCACTGAAGACCGCATGCGCGTGTATCTCAACGCGCAAGGCCCGAAACAGGCGAGACAGCTCATGGAAGCCGTCGCAAAGGAATTCACCAAAGCAGGCATGAACTTCGGCATGAAAACAGTCTATGACGAGCATACAGGCTATGCGCGCGCGGACAACACTGTGCTGTACGTCGCGACCAAGGACCTTCCCGCGGTCGCAGACATCATGCGGAAGCTGCCCGCAAACCTGCTGAAGGACGAAACGCTCGCGACAACCAGCCGCATCGCGAAGGGCATCAGCTATTCCGAAGACCCCGCGAAGGGAACCCGCACCATCCTCGGAAAGCGCAGCCTGCAGGGCAAGTGGTCATATAACGACCTGCACGCCGCAGTGCTCGAACGCACGCTCCAGGTCGGCCGCGAGCGCGGCATGATTGACGAAAAAGGCAACATTGTCAAGCCGGAAGCGCTGGCAGAGCTGCACAAGGAAGCACTGCGCGACGCAGGATTTGACCCTGAGAAGCCATACTTGAATGCGGGAACGGTTGATCCGCTCGCGCCGGCTGCAAAGCCTGCGCAAGAAAGGCCTGCGCCGGCGCAAGAAGCCGCGCCGGAAACAGAAGCGCCGCGAGCACCGCCCGTTGTCTCGCCTGAAGTCAAGGCGTTCCAGGAGCGGATGAAGGAAGACGTGGTCGGACAGCCGCAAGGCGACACGTTCAGCGAGTTCTACCGCGACCAAATCAAGTTCCAGCTGATGAAAGGCAAGAACCCGCTCTCCGCGGCAGACGCGGAAGGCGTCGCCACCGACTTCGCGAACGCGAACCGCGAAACACGCGCGCAGCTGATTGACCAATACCAAATCAAGCCCGCACTGATGGCGGGCGGAATGAACGTGAAAGGCGTTACAGGACAGGAATCGCCAAGCGCACTCCCACCTGCGCCCGCAGCGCCACCGCGCCAAACCCAGCAGGTTCCCGCCGTCGAAGGCGTGACCGCGCATGAAAGCATCATCTTTGACCCGAAGACCGGAAGCGGCTCGCTGTATCGCGGACTGCGGCTGAATGACGCACATATCCAGACTGTGCTTACTACCGGGCTGCCGGAAAAAGTCCCTTATCAAAGCACCAGCCTGCGAGAAGCAGCAAAAGAAACATTGCTGGAATCCGCAAAGATCGATAGCGTACGCCTTGACAACCACGACCTGACTGACGAAGAGATCGCCGCAAAGACCATAGAGATCCAGAAGCGGGTCGATATGCTCACCGACAAGGAGCTGTTCAACCTGGACGAGCTGTGGGAGAACGAGCCGCTCCTTCGCGACAAGTATCCTGAACTCGTGCAGTTTAAGCAGAGCGCGACGACCGCCGCATCCACCGCTGCAGCCTTTGCCGAGACGCCTGCGACCATCGAAGAGACAGGAACACGCAAGGTCGTTATTGAGTTTGACGGCGAAGGACTTGATTCGTACACCGGATACGTGGACGGCCGCGCAGTCGCGCGCGGAATCGACCAGCAGGCAGTGCACCGCACGCAACTGAACGAAGTCGCTATCTTGGGCGACATCCCCTTAAAAAACATACGCCACGTGTGGGTAGATGGCGTGCAAGTGTATCCGCCGCCAGAAGTTGCTCCGCCTGCCGCACCGCCCGCGCCCGCAGAACCGCCATCGATCGACTCGCGCGTGACCTGGCTCGAAAAGGCAGAGCCGCGTGCACGCGCAGCGCTGACGGAAGAGCTGAAACAAGAAGGCCAGGACGCGATTACCGCGCTCTCGCTGCGGGAACAAGAATTGCTCAAAGACCCGACCCCGGACAACCTCGCGCGCGCCAAGAACCTCAACGAAGCGCGCAGCGCGATCATGCAGGAAATGATGTTGCGCATGCCGACCATGCGATTCGATGTAACAGGAACGCGCGTCACCGCCGCCAAGACGGGCGAGCTTCCGCCTGCGTCGTCGCCCGAAGAGCAGTTCTTCCGCGATTTGACGCTCGAGCGCCTGCAGGACTACCGCGACAACCCGACGCCGCTGAACGCCCTGCACTTCGAAGAAAGCCTCGCGAGCCTGAACAAGCAATCACTCAATCCAAACAGAGGACTGAAATTCCTCGAACAAAACGGCGTGAGCGCCAAGGAAGTCAATGAAATTCTCGAGCCGCAGAACGGCATCGGCTGGCCGCCGCGCGACCTCAAGCAAATCATGAGGGACATCAATGTCGAGAGACGCCCTGCGCCTGCGAAAGAAATGCCAGCAGCTCCTGAAGCAGCGCCCGCGCCTGCCGAACCGCCTGCCGCGCCCAAACCTGCCGAAGCGGTTCCCGAGCCCACGCCTTTAGCAAAACCCACGTTCCGCGAAATCCTCGACAAGAATATGGGCGGCGGCGTACGCGGCTCGTTCTTCGGGCTGGGCGAGGTAGTCGCTCTCGGCAAGTCGCTTGTCGAGCATGGATTGAACTGGCTCAGGCCTGCGGAAGCAGCGCAACAGAAGCAAGTCTCCGTCGGTTCAATGCCGATCGAGGCCCTGCCGAAACCTGCTACGCTCAGCGAAATACCGACCGAAGCATTGCCGAAACCCGTCTCGCTCGGAGGAATACCCACCGAAACGCTGCCGCCGGTTGCCGTTGCAGAACCGCCCGTCGTTGCGGGCAAGCCTATTACCGCTCGCGAAGAGCTCTTCACCATAACAGACCAGCCGCAGGCCGACTCGACTTCATTGTTCAAACCGCTTCCCAAGCCCGCAGCCGTCGCGCCGGAAGAATGGGCGCCCATTGAAGATCTCATCAAGAAAGCAGAACTGGCAACGAGAGAACTCCGGTGGGACGACGCAGTCAACTCATTGCGCGAAGCAGAACAGAAAGTCAATGACATCTCCGATCTTGACGATACCTCGAAGAACTATCTCGCAAAGGACGTCCACAGCCTGGACGAAACAGTAAAGAAACTGACCAGCGTCACGCCAACAGGCGAGCTCGCGCCCGACAACCTCATCCCAGGCCTCGAAGCGCGGCTCTCCGAAGCGCCGCAAGTCGTGCGACTGAAGAAGTTCCTCGGCGAGGGCGGGTTCGGCATCGTTTACGTCGCAGACGTCCAAATTCCCGGAGACGGCATCGTGGAGAAGGCAGTGAAGTTCATAAGCGCCCGCGCGATTGAGACCAACAAGGACATGACACCGCGGCAGCTCGTCACCGAGCGCTTACTCAATGACGTCGACACGCTCCCCGAAGAGCCTGGAGCAGCCGAGCGCGAGCCGAAATACGTCATTGCGGAACGCATCGGGCTGCCCGTTCCCAAGGGCTGGGGATTGGTGCGCGTGCCCGGCTACGGGCCGTACGACGGCAGCAATTACGCATACATGATGGACGTCGTCAAAGGCAAGCCCGTCTTTGACCTCACGCCTGCCGAAGCGCTGCAGGCGAAGAACAACGGCGCGGTCGACAAGCTCACCGACATCGTCAACAAGCTCTACAAGGCGAACTACGGCATCTTTGACATTGCCAACAACCTGCTTGTCGACCCCGCGACCGGCGACATCACGCTTGTCGACCCCAACTTCCTTGAGAAGCTCCAGTTCTGGCAGAAGGACTTTGAGCGCGCCGCAGGAGCGGAGACCAGCGATCCGAGCATGGCCGCGGACGACCATCACAAACAACAAGAGCTTATTGCAGGCTACCAGGACGTGACCATAGACAAGGCGCGCTGGCTCAGCACGCTCAACAACCCATCCTATGGCGCGAAGCGCTTCCGCGAAGTGCTCGAGGAGCGCGCGAAAGAAGCGACCGCAAAGACCAACGTGCAGTCTGCCGCGGGCGAGAAAACCGAACCGGCAATCCTCCTGTCTGAGAAAACCGAACCGGTCATCCTGGTCAGCAGGCCCGCAGTCACGGGAAGCGTGCTGGGAAGCGCGCGCGACTTCGGCAACCTCGGACTGCTCGTCGCAGCACTGCTCGTCTTGACGGCGCTCGCGCTCGGCACCCGGGTGCTTGTCCGCAGGCGCACGGCGCGCGCGTACGGCATGCCGCACGAGCACCGCATCAGGCCTGACGCAGTCCAGCGCGAGCTGGAAGAATCGTTGCGCAAGCTGCAGAAGTTCAGGACCAAATTCAAGTAATGCGCATCAGCGCAGCACGGAATCAGGGACGGGAATCCATTCGATGCCCGCGAGCACCACTTTATACGGCACGGTTTCGCGGAAGAGCGGGTTGTTCGGGTGCACGAATTTGTCAAGCTTGTTCAGCTCCGCCAAGTCGAAAAAGATACGGTTCTCCAATTCCCTATTGTTGATGGACAGCTCAGGAATATCCTTGCTCGTGCCGGCAATAACCGACTGCGGGATGTACAGCTTGTACGCGCGCTGCGGCACCGCGCGTAGCAAGTCCTGCCAAAGCTTCCGCACGTCCATAAACGTGAAGTATCGCTGCTGCGCGGCGTCTTTGTCCGCCTTCGGAGCGTTAGCCGCTTTGACCGTTTTCAGGATCTCGCCCATATAATACGATTGCAGCGTGATGTCAAACTCGTACAACGCCTTGACTTTCTGGCCCGGATGCGCTTTTGGATCCTCTACGATCTTGCACGTGTGGACCCAATAGTCCGCGAGGCTCGCGAACTCTTGCCCTTTTATCCGCCCGTAATGCAGGTCGACCGCGACCACGTGCTCGGCAATGTTTACCTGCCGTATTTTCGCGAAAAACCGCAGCTGCAGCAAGGGCTCGCTCGGAGGCGGGAACAAGTCCATCTTTGCCTTGAGCGCCTCTGCCCGCGTAATAATCGCATCCATACTCATAACAGGTCTGACAAGAACGCAGTATAAAAAGATTGCCGTGCTTACGCGAACCTTGCCGCGCCGAACGCGAAGGCCGTGGCAAGCACGCCGACGACCAGGCCGACAATCAAGCCGAGGACGATGTTGACGATAAACAGGATGCCCCACGTCTTGAGGGCGTCCGGCCATTTCACTTCATAGAACTTCCTGATGAGCCAGATGAAGACTATCGCGTTGACAATGATGAAGATGCCGTTGATGAACAGCGCCACAATCCTGCCGACCGTCAGGAACAGCGACGCAAACAAGGACGGAATCAAACTGAGCACGTAGCTCACGATCGCCGCGTACGCGGACACCGTGTACGCCGTGCGGAACGAGTCGTCTCCGAGGTCGAGCCAGCCTGCGACGTACTTCAGGATAAGCCCGTTGATCGCAAAGAAGATGACGGTCGTGACTAAACTGACCATTGCGGCAATGAAAAACGTCGCGAGTGACATTGTTCAGGAAATGCACGACTGCGCATTTAAACGTTTCGCCCTACTGTGCAGGAACAACAGAGCGCGTCGCGCCCTGCATACACACAGGATAAATTTATATAGGGGGAATTGATGAATCTGCTCGTGGGAAAAGAGAGGCGATTGAGACAGCAATTGCTGTACAGATGGGCATTTCTGTTCATAGTCGGCGTGCTGTTTGTTGCGGGCGTTCTTCATTTAAACCGCTCAGCGCATGATCTGCAGAACGCCACCGGCGGAAGCGATTTCGTCGGCTCCGCAGGCATCGGCGCGATGGTGCCCGCGCGCTTCTTTACTCCG
>Ga0334722_10005187_pt1 | contig 13242 bp, 13 predicted proteins | sample C3_bottom_MG_FD_207210 | JGI IMG/M metagenome (GOLD analysis project Ga0334722, IMG submission 207210) | Sediment microbial communities from Yellowstone Lake, YNP, Wyoming, USA - C3_bottom | ecosystem: Environmental > Aquatic > Freshwater > Lake > Sediment | place: USA: Wyoming | collected...
TGCTCTGATGGCATTGGCACTGTCCCTTTATGGAACCGTCGCATGGACCGAACGAAAACTTTTGGTCTGGCAGGAAACGTTCGAACAATAAAACCTTATAAGGAGTCTTTATGTTTCGCAAGGTAGTTTTGCTCATGCTTGTTTTGATGATCGGCCTTTCGGCCTGTGGCAGTTCAAAGTCCGGGAATGACGCGGGGCAATTGATCCATATCAAATTGCCGCTGGGTTACATTCCGAATATTCAATTCGCGCCGCTGTATGTCGCAGTTGAGAAAGGATATTTCAAAGACGCAGGCATCGAAGTCGAGTTCGATTATTCGTTCGAGACGGACGCGGTCTCGCTCGTCGGCGCGAACAATTTACAGTTCGCAGTCGTTTCAGGCGAACAGGTTTTACTGGCGCGCGCCCAGGGATTGCCAATTGTGTACGTGGCCGCGTGGTATCAGCAGTATCCGGTGGCGGTGGCGTCGAAGGCCGAACAGGGAATCAAAACGCCCGCCGATTTGAAAGGCAAAAAGATCGGCCTGCCCGGTTTGTTCGGCGCGAATTACATCGGGTTGGACGCGTTGCTGTTTTCCGCGGGGCTGACCGAAAAAGATGTGACGCTTGATTCGATTGGTTTCAATCAGGTCGCGGCGCTGGCCGCGGATCAGGAACAGGCCGTTTCGATTTACACGACCAATGAGCCGGTTCAATTGAAGGCTCAAGGATATGACATCAATGAAATCCGCGTGGCCGATTATGTGCAGTTGGCATCCAATGGTTTGATCACGAATGAAACCACGATTGCAAAGAACCCCGATCTGGTCCGCAAGATGACCGCCGCGTTTTTGAAAGGATTGGCAGATACGATTGCCGACCCAAATGCCGCGTATGAGATCAGCAAGAAATATGTGCAGGATTTGGCGCAGGCTGATGAAAAGACTCAGAAAGAAATTCTCGCGCGCTCGATTGAACTCTGGAAGACTGATCACCTCGGAATATCCGATTCGCGCGCCTGGCAAAACATGCAAGATACCTTGCTCAAAATGAGTTTACTGAAACAGCCGCTGGATGTGAGTAAGGCATTTACGAACGACTTTGTTCCCTAATTCAATAGGACGCGGATGAACGCTGATTGACGCGGATTCCGATTTATTTTTCTCCGCGTTTTCCTCGCTTGTCCGCGTCCACAAAAAATGGAAATCCCTCCCATCCTCACTGTTCGCGATCTGACCGTTGTCTTTCCCGATAACAACGGCGGCCTGCGCGCACTGGAAGATGTTTCGTTTGAAGTCTGCCCGCGGGAATTCGTCTGCGTGCTAGGCCCGTCCGGTTCCGGTAAGAGTACGCTTTTGCGCGTGCTGGCGGGTTTGTATTCGCCCACCGCAGGTCAGGTTAAGTTCAGCGATGGCGGCACGCCGCGCATCGGCATGGTCTTTCAGCAGTCCAATCTCATGCCGTGGCGCACCGCGATTGACAATATCATGCTCCCGCTCGAATTGCAAAACATGGACCGCGTCATGGCCCGCGCTCGCGCGCAGGAATTAATTGATTTGGTTGGATTGACTGGATTCGAATCCGCGTTGCCGCGCGACTTGTCGGGCGGGATGGCGCAACGCGTGGCGATTGCGCGGGCGCTCATCCATGACCCGGACTTGCTCCTGCTCGACGAGCCTTTCGGGTCACTGGATGCGCTCACCCGCGAACGCATGTGGATGGAGTTGTCGCGCATCTGGCAGGCGCGTCAGAAGACTGTCATCATGGTCACGCACTCGATTGAAGAGTCATTATTCCTCGCTGACCGCGTGCTGGTGCTGACTCAGCGCCCCGGCAATGTTAAACTGGATTTGGAAGTGGATTTGCCCCGTCCGCGCAGGGAAGAGATGCGCTATACGGCGCACTTCGGAAAACTTGCAAAAAAACTAAAAGATGCCATCGTATGAAAAAGGCCACAGAAAAAAAACTGTGGCCTTTTTCTTTCTCTATGTTCATGGATCACACTCTGCGGACCATCCTGACGATAAGCAGTAGGACTGCCGCGCCGGCAAACGCAGTGATGATCTCGTTGACGATGCCGGAGCCGATGGAAATATGCAACAGTCCAAACAGCCAGCCGCCAATGAACGCGCCCAGAATGCCGATGATCACTGTGCCGATGCAACCGGCATTCACGCCGCCGATCAGCCATTCAGCCAGCAAACCGGCGATCCCGCCGACGATGATCCAGACAATAATCGATTCTAGTGACATAGCAGACTCCTTTGTTACGCAAACACTAACGAGGGATCAAGTGTCGTGTTATCGGTAAGGCAGTCCAACCAAAGTACCCCCACTCAAGCGAAATGAATTCATAAATTATATTTGGGCTCTATTCTGCACATTCAACCCATCCAGCAATTTTCGCGTGGCATGGGCGACCTCAGCCACTGCCGCGTTGAAGGCTTCTTCATTGAGGCGCGAGGGCTTGCGGTATCCACTCACCTTGCGGACGTATTGCAGGGCGGCTTCCGCGATCTCCTGCTTGCTCGCGGCGTGATCCATGTTTCGTAAAGGTTTGATGCTTCGGCACATATTTCCCTCTATCGAATATGCAGAATGGACTTGACCTTCTTGCCCTTCGATTTCTCGATCTTGCGCCATGACGATTCATCGTTGAGGGTCTGCCAGCGGCGCTCGGCCTGGATGTAGTTCCAGTCCTTGTCGTTCTGGTAATAAATCTGCACGCCGTTCGCTTCATGGATGTTGAGAATTTCGTTGTCGTGATAATTGTATTCGTTGAAATCGGTGAGCGCCTTCTGCGCCATTTCGGAATACAACGCGTTGAGTTCGAGCAGGAGATCATTGACCTTCGCATCAAGCGTTGAGACTTTGAGTCCGATGCGCTTGGCTTCGCGCGTGGTGATGGGATACGAGTGGGAAGGATAATCGGAGTTGAGGATTTTGCTGATGCGGTCGCACTCGGCCTCCTCCTTAATGTGGAAGGACAAAATCTCCTTGCAAATCTTGATCGAGAGCGAACTCGAACGGTCAATCGCGCCGACCACCAGCGGATGAATATATTGGAAGATGTCGGTGTACGGATTGCCGTGATGCTCCTTGGAATTGGCGTTCCACAGCGAGACGATGCGCGCCAGTTCATCCTGGCTGACACTGACGCGGCGGTTGTTGCGTTCGTCAATCGGCGACATGTCGTGCACGAGCGACGAGTCGATGGCGGTCAGATGCGCCAGCGGGCCCATCTGAATTTCGTCCGCGCCGAGGGCGATCATGGTTGCGGCGGAGGCGCTTTCGAGCGGCACCAGCGCATGGACGCGCGTGTTGTATTCACGCATCAGGTTGACCATGCGCAGGCTGGCTTCCACATCGCCGCCATTAGACTTGATGAACAAGGCGATGTCGTCATTGCGGCCAATGTGTTTGAAAATTTCATATAGCGCGACCACATCATTGTCGCATACCGAGCCGCGGTCCGAGGTCCAGTACACGAGCAGTTTGCGTCCGATCTGTGTTTCCAGTTCGGCGATGATGGATTGTGTGTCGTCGAATAAAAGCGGAGGTTGCTTGACGTTCTTGCGATCAATGGGAGTGGAAGTAGGAGTAGGTTCGGTCATAGTGGGTGATTATACGGCGAGAATGGATGTGTGGAGGGAGAAGGATGTCCTCGAGTTCATGTCGTTGCGAGGAGCGCCGCGCTGACTGGCGAAGCCGTGTCGAAGCGCAAGCGACGAAGCAATCTCCGGTTATGTTTGTACGTGCTTCGGCTTCGGACTTCGTCCTCCGCTCAGCGCGAAGGCGGTTCGCAATGATGTCAAATCTTCGGCCAGTCGAGCAAAAGGACTTCGGCCAACAGCCGCGGATTGACGTTGGCTTCCAACTGCGCTAAAGCCTTCTCCAAATCTGATACCACGCGTCGGGCCTCGGACAAATTAATGGCTCCCGCTAAAGATTCAATTTCCTGCGCCCGATCCATGTTCGCAATCGGCGTGGACGCGCCGCTGACTCTCAGCAATATATCGCGCCAAAATGAAAGCCACAACAGAATGACATTGTGCATCGAGTCTTTGTCTTTGGAAAGTTTTTCTGCGTAGGCGAATTTGTCCACGCGCGAGGCTGGAAGCAGGGATTGAAGGTCGCCGAGTTTCTCCTCGCGGAAGGCCAGCGTCAATGGGTTTTGCAGAAGTTTCAACGCGTATCCGGGGCGCCCACTGCTGACATGTGCGAAAAGATTTGCTTTGTCATTGTCCGCGCCGTGCTGTTTGAGGAGGGATGCGACACTTTCTATTGGCAAAGGCCGCAATCTCAACACTTCACAACGCGAGACGATGGTCGGCAATAACGCTTCAGGATAGTCCGCAGTCAGAATCAAAACCGCGTACGACGGCGCTTCTTCTAAAGTTTTTAGTAAAGCATTGGCGGCGTTGTCATTGGCTTCCTGGAAACGCAAAAATAAAGCCACTCGATATTTGGATTGATACGGCTTGAGGGTCAACGCGCGGCGCGCTTCACGGACTTGATCCACTTTCAGCGTGCCGCCCTCAGAGTCCGCTTGAACGATAGTCAAGTCGGGATGTCCCATCGCTTCGATCTGTTTGCAGTCGCGGCAAGTGCCGCAGGGCATGCCCGGTTGTATAGGCTGTGTGCAGTTCAAGGCTTGAGCGAAACGCAAGGCCAACGTTCGTCGCCCTACGCCCGGAGGTCCCGCCAAAAGATACGCATGGCGCGCGGCATCCTGTGCAACATGTTGACGCAACATGTCCACGGCCCAGTCGTGACCGAGTAAATGCCAGGGGTTAGCCATTAGGGATGAGTTGTTGGGGTCGGCCCAATCGTAATTCGTAAATCGTAATTCCTAAATCGTTATTCTTTTCCGGCGCGCAAACGCAAATAGGATTCATAGCGTTCAGGATGTATCTTGCCGGTCTCTAACGCTTGGAGCACTGCGCAATCCGGTTCATGCGTGTGCGTGCAATTACTGAACTGACATTCTGCCACGAGCGGTGCGAGTTCGGGAAAGTATGCGTCCATTTCCTCCGGCTCGGTATCCCACAAAGCCAGCGATTTCCATCCGGGCGTGTCAGCCACGTATCCACCGCCGCCGAGCGAAAATAATTCGCGTGTCACGGTGGTGTGTTTGCCCTTGTCTGCCGCGCCGATCTCGTCCACGGCGAGGCCAAGGCCTGGGTACATGGCATTCAACAAACTCGATTTGCCCGCGCCGCTCGGCCCGGCCAGCGCACTGATCTTTCCGAGGAGTTTCGATTTCAATTCCTTCACGCCTTTGCCGGTCTTGGCTGAAGTATAAATCACGGGATAGCCCAGCGGCTCATACATATCAAAAATTTCTTTCGGCTTTTTGACCAGATCAATTTTATTCGCGACGATGACAGCGGGCACGCGTTGTTTTTCGGCGATGACGAGAAAACGGTCGAGCATCCGCAATTTTGGTTTTGGACTCGCACATGCGAAGACAAATACCGCCTGATCTGGATTCGCCAACAACACTTGCTGATATTCGCCCTGCGGCCTCGGGTCAAGCCGGACGATGGCCTGCTTGCGCTCTTCGACCTCTTCGATCACCCCGCTCCCATCCGGCAACACTGCAATCTTCACGCGGTCGCCCAACGCGGCAAGGTCGCCGACGGCGCGTCCCTGTTTGAGTTTGCCGCGCAGTTGACAAACGAAAAGGCCCAATCCGGTTTCCACGGTGAAGAAACCAGATTGGGCCTTGACGATCAAACCAGTATGCAATGTTTCGCTCAAGATAATAATCGCGCTCGTTCGAGGGTCAGCCCCGAACGAACATTGACGCCTATGGCTTCTTCGGCTTCGGCGTTTTGGTTGGGATACCGCCCCGAGGAGTGGGCGTATATGGATTCCCAAAAGGTCCGAACCACGGGATGGCTTGCGGCGTACCATAATAATATGTTTCGACCATCGCCCGGAAGATGGGCGCACCCCAATCCGAACCTTCGCCTTTATCTTCAACCATAACTACAATTGCAATGTTGGGCAGTTTCGTATCCTGCTCGTTGGCCAATGTGTAGCCCGCGAACCAGGCATAGGGTTTGCAACCCGGGCAGGTCTCGGCAGTGCCGGTCTTTCCGGCGATGGGCACATTCAACCCGCGCAAACGGAAATTGGCTGTGCCGCGCGAATCATTGACCACCATCCACATCGCATCCTGCAAAGCCTTGAGATTGTCCGGGCGTAGAGGCAGAGTCCCCGCCGCCTCGGGTTTGAAAGCATTGATCGCCTCGCCGTTGACGGGCTGGATCTTCTCGATCAGTTGAGGCCGGTAGAGGGTCCCGCCATTGCCGATGGCCGCGATGAAGCGCGCGACCTGGAGCGGAGTCACACCCATGTCGCCTTGACCGATGGCCTGATTGGTCGCGGCAATCGGTTCGCTTGGGACCGTGATGATACCCGCCGCTTCCTCGGATGGATCAAGTCCGACAATGCCGGTCTTGGCAGCGAGGCCGAATTCTTGCGCCATAGCCGCAATATCGCCGGCACGGTTGTTGTTATACAAATCCAAACCGATGTGCCAGAAGTACGGATCGCAGGAGCGCATCAGGCCCTCTTGCAAAGTCAACAGACCCGATGGCCTTGTTGATGTAAAGGCACTGCAGTCAAAAGCAGGATCGATCGCCAGCCGGTCCTGGCAGTGTTGCCAGGTCCAGTCATACAGAATCGGGCCTCCAAAAGGCACAAGTTCCTTGAACTCATATTGGCAGTCATACGTGGTCTGAGGCAGATAGAGACCGCTTTCGAGCGCCGCGGAAAAGGTGACGGTCTTGAAAACTGAACCAAGCGGAACCGCGGCTTGGGTGGCGCGGTTGAAAAGCGGCTGGTTCGGGTCGTTGTACATGTCGTTGAATAGATAGCCGCGGTTGAAATTATTCGGGTCGAACAGGTTCGGATCGTAGCCCGGCGAGGAAGCCATGGCCAGCACGCGGCCTGTGTCACGCTCGATAACCACCACCGCACCCTTCAAGCCGGTCAGCGCCTTTTGTGCGTAGTATTGAAGGTTGCTGTCAATTGTCAAATAGACCGAGTCAGCGGGTTGTGGGTCGCTCGAACCGAGCCTGGCAACGGGTTGACCGTTCGGGTCCACCACGTACAACGTGCCGCCGTGTTTACCCGCCAGATACGATTCCATGGAATATTCGACGCCGGCCCTGCCGACTGTCTCACTGCCTTGATAGCCTTGTCGGCGATACTGATCAATTTCCTCTTTAGGAATGAGTTGCATGTACCCGATCGTTTGAGGGGCGAGGCCCTGGTCAACATAGTAGCGCGTGTCATATTGTGTGTATCGCAGACCAGAAATGTTCAAATCCAAAACGCCCTTGATTTCATCGGGCGAGGCTTCGCACATCGCCACGTACCAATCCGGCGCGGCGGAATTAATGGATTTCCAAATTTCATCCTGACTGATCCCGCATAGCTTGGAGAGTTCGGAAACCAGCAGGTCACCGGATTTGCCTCCCATTTCGCCAGGCACCACACCCAGCGCATAGGCCGTAGATTGCTTGACGAGGGGCTGACCCTTGCGGTCGTAGATGTCGCCGCGGGACGGGATTTGGTAGTCCATCTTCAGGACGTTGCCCTTGGTCAATTCGGGGAGAATCAGACTCGGGTCCCATTTGAGGCGCCATTCTCCGTTCTCAATCGCGAAGTTGGCTAACATCTCGCGCTGAATGTCGCCGACCAACGCGGTGTGATATGTAATGCTGAAGCCGACTTGCGCATCATTTGGATGAAGGATTTGGGAATGGACTTCGTAATCCAGACTGCCTGCGCTCATCGTGTTGAGTGCGTCATTATATGTTTTGGCAAAATCTTCCTGGGTGATTGAAGCTTGCGAGTCTTTTGACAGCAAGGCGTACATGGATGCAAAATCGTTTTTCTTGAGCGCATCCAGAAAATATTGCATCGGTATTTTTGCGTCCGGCGCGTGGACCACAGTCACGGGCGGAGGAGGCAAAGTGGGAGATGGGCAAAACAAACATCCCGGTTGCGGCGTGCCGTTATTGGAATTCGGCGTACACGCGGCCAGTAGAAAGAGCAGAAGAATCAATTGAAGCCAGCGAATTGGTTTCATTCGTTTCCTTTTCATCCAACCTGCTCGCCGCGCAGGATGGCGGACGAGACGGGACATTGATATTGCAAATAGGTTTGGCAATTGGCCGGGACATCGCCATCAGGCACGACGCCTATCTTGGCCAGCACGCGCACCAGGTGGCACAGGGGCAGTCCCATCACCGAAGCGTAACATCCACTGATGCTTTCCACAGGTTGAAAGCCGGAATGTTGAATGGCATACGCGCCGGCTTTGTCGAGCGGATCGCCAGTCTGAACATAAGCATTGATCTCATCGTCGCTGTAATTCCGCATCGGGACATCGGTCACACACAAGTCGGTCAGCAATTGTCCATTGCTCATTTTGAGCACCGCGATCCCGGTGTAGACCCGATGTTTATGCCCGCGCAGACTCTTCAGCATCTCGATGGCATCGGCCATATCTCTCGGCTTGCCGAGGATCGTTTCTCTGTCCACGACCGCAGTATCCGCCGCGACAATGATATGTTGTGGACCGGCCTTTATTAAAACAGCGCGGGCTTTTTCTTCTGCCAGCCTGAGCACATATTGATCGGGCGTTTCGCCCGCGCGCTGACTCTCGTCCACGTCCGAGACGGCCACGCTGAACATCCAGTTCCCGAGTGCGATCAATTCTCTGCGGCGGGGTGAATTGGATGCCAGCAGTATTAACGTCCGTTCAGTCACGCAAAGATTCTAACACAGGATAAAAATGGGCATTAAGCGCCCGCTCATTTGTCCGTAAGTTCGATCATGAATGTTTGCGAGTGGTAAAATAGCGCACATATGTCTAGACTAAAAATTCTCGGGAGGCAGGTGTGAAAGAACTCAAAGATCGTATTCAACGCGACGGTCAAATTCTCGGCAATGGAATTTTGAAAGTGGATAGTTTCGTCAATCATCAAGTCGACGCGGCCTTGATGGATGAATGTGGAAAGGAATTCGCGCGACGCTTCGCGAAGGTCGGCGCGACCAAAGTGCTGACCGCAGAAATCTCCGGCATTGCCCCGGCCTTGACTACAGCGCTTCATCTCGGACTCCCGGTCGTGTACGCGCGAAAAACCAAGCCTATCACCATGCCGGATCAGGTCTATCTCACTCTCGCGCCTTCGCACACCAAAGGCCGCACCGTGGAATTGATCGTCTCGCCCGAATATCTCGCCAACGGCGAGAACGTGCTGATCATTGACGACTTCCTCGCTTCCGGCGCGACCATCCTCGGACTCGTCCGTCTTGCTGAAGCCGCGGGCGCAAAAGTGGTGGGCATCGGCGCGTTGATCGAGAAAATCTTCGAAGGCGGACGCGCAACGCTCAAGCCATTGGGCGTGCCAGTCGAGTCGCTGGCTTGCATCGCTTCGATGGACGGCGGGAAGATAGTGTTTCAGTGACCAGTAAGCAGTGACCAGTAAGCAGTGATCAGTGTTCAGAGTCTTGATGCGGTTTGCGGACACAAGACTCGGTCGAGTCTTGATCGGCTGGGTCTTCGCTAAAATGAGTTTTATCCTCCCCGTTGATCGCCTGCGCGAAACGCAGACGCTGATTGCTTTTCATCATCCCAAGCCATCATATCCTTTTCATGTGTTGCTTGTGCCGAAGAAAGCAGTGCAAAATTTATCCGAACTCGACGCGACCGACTCAGCCTTCCTCGCAGATTTATTTTCCACCGTGCAATCGCTCGTGAATGAATTTCATTTGCCCGCCTATCGTTTGATTGTCAACGGCGGTGATTATCAGGATTTTCCGCAATTGCATTTTCATTTGGTTTCACCTTCTCCCAAAATGGGAGAGGGGAACCACTAATTTATGAATAACTCCATTGCCATCCTCGATTTCGGCTCTCAATATGCACAGATCATTGCGCGGCGCGTGCGCGAGGCGCAGGTGTATTGCGAATTATTCCCGTGGGACGCGCCTGCGGAAAAAGTTCTCGCCATCCAACCCAAAGGCTTCATCCTCTCCGGCGGACCGAAATCGGTCTATGAGCCGAACGCGCCCTACATTCAAAAATACATTTTCGATTCTGGCCTGCCGATCCTCGGCATTTGCTACGGGATGCAGGCCCTGACTCATTCTCTCGGCGGCCAGGTTGACCCATCCGCGCAACGCGAATATGGCCCGGCAGAGATTCAGCCGCTGATTCCCGGCACGATGCTGGACGCGATCACCAAAGTCTGGATGTCGCACGGCGACCGCATCACCAAGATGCCGCCAGGGTTCGTGGCGCTGGCGAAGAGCGGCAACAGTCCGTTTGCGGCCATGGGCGATTTTCAACGCAAATATTTCGGCGTGCAGTTTCATCCCGAAGTGCATCACACGCCGAACGGATCGGAATTGCTCAAGCATTTTTCGATTGACATCTGCGGCGCGAAACCCGAATGGACTCCCGCATCCATCATCGAAGACGCGGTGGCGCGCATTCAAATACAAGTTGGCAAAGAACGTGTGCTGGCGGCGGTCAGTGGCGGAGTGGATTCATCGGTGGCCGCGGCGTTGGTACATAAAGCCATCGGCGACCAACTCGTGGCCGTGTTCGTGGACACGGGCTTACTGCGCAAAGGCGAAGGCGAACAGGTCGCGTCAGCCTTCCGCGAGAAGATGCACGCGGAGTTGATCGCAGTGGATGCCAGTGACGAATTCCTCGGCGCGTTGAAAGGCGTGACGGACCCTGAGCAGAAACGCAAAGTCGTCGGCGAAAAATTCATTCGATTATTTGAAAAGCAGGCAAAACAACTTGATCATCCAAAGTTCTTGGTACAGGGCACAATTTATCCGGATGTCGTCGAGTCGTCCGCGCCAGACCGGAACAAAGCCGAACGAATCAAAACGCATCACAACGTCGGCGGCCTGCCGGATGACATGCAATTTGAACTGGTCGAGCCGCTGAGATACTTGTTCAAGGATGAAGTGCGCGCGGTCGGTGAGGCGCTCGGACTGCCGGAGAGTATGGTTTGGCGGCAACCGTTCCCGGGTCCCGGCCTGACCGTGCGCTGTCTCGGCGAGGTGACGCGCGAGCGCGTGTCCCGTTTGCGCGCCGCGGACGCGATTCTGATCGAGGAATTATCCAGGGCGGGACTTCTGGGAAAAGGCGCGCAGGTGTCGCAGGCATTTGTGGTTTTATTGCCCGTCAAATCAGTAGGCGTGATGGGAGATATGCGCACGTATCAGGAAGCCGCCGCGATCCGCGCGGTTTCCACGGAAGATTTCATGACCGCGGATTGGGCGCGCCTGCCGCACGACCTTTTGGCGCGTGTAGCCAACCGCATCGTGAACGAGGTGGACGGAATCAATCGCGTCGTGTATGATATTACGAGCAAACCGCCCGCCACCATCGAGTGGGAATGAGGCGATTTCCGATTTTTCGATTGCCGATTTACGAATGAAAAAACACGTGATTCAAAAACGGGGACGCGGACAAACGCTGTCGCACGCGTTCCTTTTTCTTTTCCTGCTCGCTTTCATCATTCAACCTGCATCCTTTGTCCGCGCCCAGGGGCAGGCCCGCGCCGATCTGTATCCCGCGGACGCCTCGGGCTTTCCGGCCATCTCCGCATTTTTGGATGTATGGGACGGTTCGGGACGCTTCGTGAGCGGACTCAAACCCGGGGACCTGGCCGCGCTCGAAGATGGCGAGCCGCTCCCGGTCCAGGAATTGAACGAGATGACCGTCCCCGCGCAAATCGTAGTGGCGGTCAATCCTGGACCTGCACTTGGCACGCGCGACAGCCAGGGCGTCACACGCTTTCAGCGCATCGTGCAAACACTCAACGCCTGGGCGCAGGCTTTGCCCGCGGACACGCCCGACGATTTGAGTCTTGTGACCATCGCCGGGCCGATTATTTCGCACGCCAGCGCAAGAGACTGGCTGGTCAGCCTGAACTCGTTCCAGCCGGATTTCCGCGCCACGACTCCCAACCTGCAATCCTTGTCCATTGCCATTGACACGGTATCCATCCCGACGCCGCGCGTCGGCATGAAGCGCGCCATCCTGTTCATCACGCCGCACATGGACGATCCCAATATCGATTCGCTCATGGCGCCGTTGATCGAGCGCGCCCTTCAAAATCGAGTGCATGTCTTTGTGTGGTTTGTGGATACAGACCTCTACGCGGCCACCACCAGCGCGGCGGCTTTCAACATGCTGGCCTCTCAGACCGGCGGTGAATTTTTTTCCGCGACGGCTAACTCAGTGCAATACCCCAATCCCGATTCATATTTCGCGCCATTGCGAAGAATGTATTCGGTCACATACAACTCAGCGGTTGTAAGCGGCGGCTCTCACACATTCGGTGTGGACATCAAAAGCCCGGTCGGCGAGATCAAATCCAACGAGCAAACTTTTACTGTTGACATCCAACCACCCAACCCGATCTTCGTTTCGCCGCCTTTGCAAATCGTGCGTCATCCACCGGAAGACGATCCCTACAACGACAAAGTACTTGTGCCCGCCGCGCAAGAGATCAACATCATCATTGAATTCCCTGATGGACACAAACGCGACCTCGTCAGCACCGCACTGTACGTGGATGGTCAGATCGTCGCTGAGAATAAAACCGCACCCTTCGATAAATTCACATGGGACCTCAGCAGTTACAACCTGAGCGGCGATCATAAGATCGTCGTCGAAGCCGTGGACGCGATGGGCCTCAGCAAGACCAGCATGGAAATTCCGGTTACGGTCACGGTCATTCAGCCGCCGCGCGGCGCGGCCGCATTCTTCGCGCGCTATCGTCAACACATCACCATCGGCGCGGTGAGTTTAGCCGGCCTGGCCTTACTGCTGATTCTTTTCATGGGAAGTTTGCGCAATACCATCGCCCGCCGCCGCGCCTCACAACAAGCACAAGGCGATCCGCTGACTCAGCCTGTCCCTGCGGTTGTGGAAGCGCCGGTCGTGGAGAAGACGACAAAAGGCGGACGCTCCGCCGCCGCAAAGGTCGCGACGAAACGACGCGCGGAGGCGCCCGCTTATTTACAGCGCCTCACAGCGGACCTTCAAGCGGCTTCCGTTAAACCGATCCCTCTCGGCGAAAAAGAGATCACTTTCGGCTCAGACCCGGTCCAATCCACCCATGTGCTGGATGATCCCTCGCTGGCGCCGCGTCATGCGCGGTTGACCCAAACCGAGGATGGAGATTATCTTTTGGCCGATGCCGGTACCAT
>Ga0334722_10005188_pt1 | contig 13241 bp, 12 predicted proteins | sample C3_bottom_MG_FD_207210 | JGI IMG/M metagenome (GOLD analysis project Ga0334722, IMG submission 207210) | Sediment microbial communities from Yellowstone Lake, YNP, Wyoming, USA - C3_bottom | ecosystem: Environmental > Aquatic > Freshwater > Lake > Sediment | place: USA: Wyoming | collected...
CTTCTCGACAAACAGGGCCGGGTAGCAATCCCCTTGCGAGGATTCATCTCATTTCAACGAAATTGAGGCAGTTTTTGCAGAAATCAAATCCAAACTCGCTAGCAATCCCCTTGCGAGGATTCATCTCATTTCAACGATTGATGCCAGCCGCGCGGTCATGATCGAATGGCAGGAAGAGTAGCAATCCCCTTGCGAGGATTCATCTCATTTCAACTGCCTACTTGACACCTTTATTCGGCGTTTTTCAACTTGACACCTCCATTATTGCCCATTTTTGCCCCGTTTTTCATCAAAAATCGCCATTTTCTCATCCTGCGGGCGACTCAACTCGCACGTCCCCACGCATCGTCGCCCGCAAGCCATCGCTTTTCTTGCCCTACTTGCCCCATTTATATCCCACATTCCGTTCCGATTATCCCACACTCGCGCTTTATCGTCAAGCATTTTGCGGGCGACTGTTTTTATGCCCTACCCCCAACCTTCGCCCGCTAGACGATGATTTCCTTCACTTCTTTGACGATTTCTGCCGACGCCCGCGTCGTTTCGATTTTGCCCCGGCACGTTTCGCACAAACGATAATACCGCACCGCGTCTTGCGTCACTTTGATTTTGCTCCGTACGCGTCGTTGCATCTGCGCAATCTGCGCCTCGGTCAATAAACACTCGAACACGCTGTACTGCACCGGCGTACCGTAATCCTCCAGCAAATCGTGCAGACGCTTTCGCCGCCGATCATCGGCAATATCGTACGCCACCACAATGAAATGTTTTTGCATCGCTTCACCGCATATGAAAAGGAATGTAGCCGGGCAATTCCTCTTCAACGACCTTGCGCAAGACCCGCGCCTGCGCTTCAAAACAGCGGAAATAGGTCCACCGTTGCTGGTAAAAGGGATGCGTCACCAGCGTATTCACCCGTGCGTTCCAATGATGCAAGAATTTTTTCATTCCCGCGCGCGTGAGAAAGACGCCCCCACCTGCCTGCGGGTCGGCGCGAAAATCGTTCCGTTCGATGATCTCGCGGTTGATCAGATTCAACACCAACGAGTCCACCATCAGCGGGCGAAATTCTTCCATCAAATCGAGCGCGAGCGCGGGGCGCCCATACTTGTCCGCGTGATAAAACCCATCGTACGGATCCAAGCCGACAATTTCCAAAGCCGCAAAGAGTGCTTCACCCAACAGAGTGTATCCCAAACTCAAGAGCGCGTTCACCGGATCCGGCGGCGGACGCCGCGCGCGTTTGGCAAATCCCAGGTCGTGTTGGAGCGCGGCGCGCAACACGGCAAAATACACCTTGGCGCCTGACCCCTCCACCCCGCGCAACGTGGCTAAATCCTTCGCGTTCGCGACCGCGTCCATCGCCTGTTTGATTTCCACCACCGCCGTTTCTAGATGGACCGCGTCGCGTTCGCGCGCGATGCGTTGCGCCAGCGTCAAACAGTTCGCCAATTTCCCACGCACCACCGCGCGGCTCACCGCCAACGCAAAGGTTGGGTCTTGTGTGCAACGATATTGTTGATGGCGCAGTTTCAAATTCGGCGGTGTGGCGCCCAACAAACGCCCGCGCAATTTGCCGTGACCATCCAGCAAAACCAACGGGATGCCCTGCGCGAGCAGGAACGCCATCGCCGGCGTCGTCACGCCAATGTTGCCCAGCAGCACCACCCCAGACACCTCCGCCGCTGGCACGCTCACCAACGTCTCATCCTCTTTGGTCACGACGAGTTTGAGATATTCTTTTTCAATCTGCGCGCCCTGCTCCGTCACATACAACGTCGCCATCGCCGTTTCAGATTTCTGATTGCGGATTGCTGATTTTCCATCTAAAAGTAACGACCAGCCACCGTGTCATTTCGAGAACACATACCGCGCGGCGGAATGTTCGCAGAACGCCCCCGAATGGAATTCGGGGGCTCAAGAAGGTGGAAATCCGATGAATCGGATTGGTTGCGCGCACAACACGTTTTAACGTGTTTCCACCTCGTTGAGACGCCGATTTCTAATCGGCGGCGGTATCGCAAGTTTCTGGGTAGCGAAGCGAGAAATCTCGCGGTGTTGGAACGAGATTTCTCGGTGCAAACAACGCACCTCGAAATGACAGGATGAGTGATTACATCTAAAATTTGAAATCGGCAATCTAAAATCAGGCATAGCCCGCCGGCGGGAACGGAAAATACCACACATCTCGTTCCCCTTTTACCGTCACGCGTTTGTCCTTCCAGAGGTACGCGTACGTCCGATCTTGAAAATGCACCCCCAGAAAGTCGAACCCCTCCTCGAACGAGGTGAGGCGCGTCTTGCTGGGCTTGAGGCGCAAGCGCAACTGTTTGAGCGCCCACGCCGCATAGCGTTGTGCCTCTTCGATTTCCGCGCGCGTGGCGCCCAACACGATAAAATCATCCGCATACCGCACCAGCCGATAGCCCGCCTCGACCATCACCTTATCGAACCGATGCAAGTAGAGATTCGATAGCAGCGGCGAAATCGGCGAACCGAGCGGCACACCGACGGCACGCGCTGGCGCGTGCCGCCCATCCTTTAACCACAAGGCGATGAGATGCAAAATGCCATCGTCCACGATCTCTTCGCGCAAAAACGTCATCAGCAAGGCGTGATCCAAACTGTCGAAGAACGCATCAATGTCCGCATCGAGGACGTGCGTCAAGTGGGCATCGCGATACGCCACAATCGCCTCCACCGCCCTCTGCAAACTGCGTTGAGGGCGATAGCCATAACTGCAATCGAGAAAGGTTCGCTCGAGTGGCGCCTCCAGCACCTTCAACACCGCGCGCTGGAGCACGCGATCCGCGACGGCGGGGACGCTAATCACACGCCAGCCGCCGGTGGGCTTGGGCAAACGAAAGTGACGCAAGCGTTTTGGCTTGTACGTGCTTGCGCGCACTGTCGCTTGCAACTCCACAAGATGTTTTTCCCAGTCGCGCGCAAAGCGGCGGAGCGATACATCGTCCGCACCCGCACAACCGCCATTCGCGTACACCTGATTCCACGCGGCGCGCAAAGTGGGCAACGCGAGCGCGCGTTCCAATAGCCCACGGCGACTCATGACGAATTTTGCTCTGGCGCAATCGCCACCGTTTCTTGCAGCGATTGCCCGCTCTCCAGAAACGGACCGACGACCGTTTCCTTCTCCAGCACCAAATGATGCCGATACGTGCCGTGTTCGAACGCGTACACGTGCACCGGCACCCAGTTATCCAGCATCGCGCCGAGCGCGGCGGCAAAGGTTACGGGACCGCCGTAAAAGAAATGCACCTCGGTAACGCCCGCCGCCGTCAGTTTGCGCTTGGTCTCGTTAATCTCCTTGAGAATTTGCGGAAACTTGACCACCGGCACCACGCCTGCGTAATAATGCGTCTGAAGCGGCATCGCGCGGCGATTCTCCTGCAAGTATTGCCGCACATTCCCCTCAATGTCCATCCCCAAACCCACAATCAACCCGATTGGATTTGGCGTGCCGAGCGGCCGCGTCCCACGCTTGACCAATTCCGCATACCGCCGCGCATTCTGCCAAAACAAAAATACTACGATGGCGACCGAACCGATTTGCAGAATGTTCGCCACAATGCTCAAGACATTCCAGAGTAACTCCCACGCCATCCTTACCTCCGCGACCGCGCGGCATCGCGCACGGCTTGCAAATTCATCACCTCGGCGATTTCAAACTGCGGCGGCATCGTCCCCGCTATCGGGCGCAAGCGCGCGACGGTTGGAAAATATCCCATTCGTCCGTGCAACTCTGCCAGCACCACCACCGCGATAAAACTGAGCGCGGGCGGAATGACGATCAGCGGCGTGGACTGCCACTCGTGCGGCGACAGCCCCACCGCATCCACCAGCGCGCGCGCCTGCTCCGCAAACGACTGCGCGTGATCGAACTGTGCCATTGCATCAATCACTCGTTCCACCTTCTGTCGCGTCAGCGCTTCCACCTGCGCCATCTGCGCGGGGGTGAGCGGGTGGGAAAAGTTGATGAGAATCATCGGCACGCCCCCAGTTTGTTCAGAATCGTATTGACCAACAGCTCTCGATCTTCTGGCGACAATTCCCCTGTGCTTCCACTCGGCAAGACGATAGAGATGATGTTGTACGCCTCCGCCAACTCTGCGTTGTTACGTTCGAGCGGCTGAGTCACCAACAGAAACTTTTTCACGTACGTGCCGAGATACCGTTGACTCGCCACCGCGTTCAATTGGTCAATCCCATCCTTGCCACTCTTGTTCTTGATTTCGCCCACGCCAATCTGATTGCCGCAGCGGACGACCACATCAATCTCCAGCGCGCCCAGCGGACGAATGCCGGCTTTGACTTCGGAGATGCCGCGCCCAGACGCTTGTTGAAGCGTGAGAACCACTGCGCGCTCGAACGGCTCGTGCACCCCTTCCTCGTGATACGTGCCAAGATACATCCGCAAGTGGTCGTCCAGCGTGATCGTTTCGGGGATTTGATCCTCTCCCACCAGCATCAGCGCGCCATTCGAGGCAAACTCGTACCGATAAAGCAAACTCGCGTTGCCTTCCGTTTGCAAGTAGACCACGTGAGCGCGCGTCTCTTGCGCCAGACCGAACGCGGCAAGCGCCATCGGTTTGGTGCCACCCGTGACGTTGAAAATCAAGTCGCCCGCGCGCCAGCCGCGCTCGGCGATAAACGCTTCGAGTGTGCGGCGAATCTCTTCCACGCGATACGGATGCACCAGGCAATGTTGCACCCCCGTCTCACGCGCCAGCGGCGCGAGGTTGTTGCTCACTTGTTGGGTACGCTCCGTCGCAACGAAAACTACATCGCTCGGCTTGAGAAACCGCAGCGGCAACAAATTCGGCGCGGGCTGTTCACCCACTAGCGAAATCAGCACTCCCATTCTTTCTCCCTCCACTTTCATCCTCTATCCTTCTGCCTTCCGCCTTCATCCTTCGCGTTTGACCCATTCCCTGCGTTGTCTTGGCACCGGTGCCGCAGAAGAACGCGAAATCCGCCAGCGCGTTCAGTTGCTTGAGCCGCGTCGCGTCCTTATCCTTTGCCGTGAAACGACACCAGCCGGTAAACCCGTGCAACTGGAACCCACCGAACCATGTCATCCGTGACTCCAACTCATGCGCCTCGACCGCGACGTTCTGCTCCACCCACGCGAGCAACCCCTCGTCAAGCGGCGGCGTGGCGAAAGCGTTCCATTTCTCGCGGTACGAGTGAAACACGTTTGTTGGAATCGGAAACAGCAAGTTCAGCCCGCGCTGCCGAAACGCGGTGGGTGACGCAAAGCGCAGTGAGATGTCTGGCGTAGTAGACGCGCGTTCCCAGATCTCTTCCGCCGATGCCAGTCCGCCCCATCCTCGGCTACGCTCTGGGTCGACCGCAACATCCTGCACAACGAACTCCGCGCCGTCGAGTGTTACTTTGCCGCGATACAAGAACTTGCCCAGCAGGATCTTGCTCAACGCGTTGAACAATTCATCCGCCAGCGTCGTGTAGCGCACTGAGTAAAACCGCGCCGGCGTCGCGATACGTCGTTCGCCTTCGCGCTTGATTTTGCCGCGCAGTGGCGAAACCGTGAACGGCTTGACCGCCGCGTCCGCGTGCAATTGCTCCGCCAGCGCGCGATTCTCCTGCGCGACGAGATTGAACAAGAGGGCGTGCAGACTCGCGCCGGTCGAATTGCCGAGGGGCGCGGGCGCGGTAGGTTTGAGTGTGACAACGAAGGATGCAAACATCAGTGACCTTCCCGCATCCGCCGCATGATTTCCTCTTGTTGGCGGCGCGCCTTCTCGCCAGCATCTTGCTTCTTTTTCGGCGGTTGTGCTGGCTTTGGCTTGGCTTGCTTTTTCGGGTGAACCACTGCTTGCTCTGGCAATGTCCCCGCCGTGCCTGCCTTTCCTGCAGGCGTGGCACTTGGCAATGGGATAGCCGCCACAGCCGTTCGCGCGGGCGTGGTCAGATGAACAGGGGCGTCCGTCGGTAGAAACGTCACCTTGACCCATCCCAGGGGAGCGAGAGAACCATCCGCCAGTTTCAGCAACTTGCAACTAGTCGGAAAATCACCGATGAGTTGCGGTCTGTTCCTGCTGCCCCAGTATTGCGCCCACAGAGCGTGGAATGTGTTCTCATCCGTCTTGAGTAATGTTCCCAGCGTCTTGCTCGTCCAGCCCGTCCCCCAAGCCAAAGGCACAAGGCACTCGTGTTCGCGCAGTGACGCCATTTGGCTTCGTAGCCGTTCGTATGCGCCACGCACAGCCGCCAAGCCCCCTACATCCGCGAAGAAACGCATCTCGGCATCCAGCACTTGCGCCGCAAAGCGCCGACACGCATTGACGATTGCCTCTTCCGATGCGACGGTCAAAGCACGCGAACGCAAGTGGCTGGCGACATTACGTGGTTTGTCATCGCGCGGCATCCCCGCTGGAACACCTGCTAGAAAACGATCTAGTTTCAAAGTGAGCGTGAACTTGGTCCCCGCCGGCAGGTATTCCAAGAAGATGGGCGATTGTTCTTCCATCTTCCCATCCGGGCGTTTGGCGTAGACCGCCGCGCGCCCCAGAAGAAGCGTTGTCGCCTCCACTGCATTGCTATCAGATACTTGCACCACCCGCAGCGCGTCGAAATTGGGATCCCTCCCAAAGAGCAACCGTTCGATGGAATCGTCCGCAAATTTATCTTGCACCTTCAGGCGTTTGCTTACCTCTCTATCGTTCCACTGCCCCCTCTTTGACAAGAAGGGTTTGTCTTTCTGCAACTTGTCCACAGCGGCAGCAAAAACGTCTTTCGCCGCGTAGACATATTCCTCGGTCTCATTCTCGTTTGGATTGAATGTTTCGCGTACCAACTTGTGCCAGTCCACCGGCTTGCCGGCGTCGAGTGCGCGGAACACCGGCGCGACGATCTGCTCTCTGAAGGCAAGAACACGATACCGCCGCGCCGCCTTTGCACCGAGAACGGGATCGTCAGTCCACAACGCCCACGCGAGCGCGGTGCGCCACGCGCCTTTCAGCGAACTTCCTGGCAGATATGGATTGCCGAACGCGTCTTTTAACTGCGGCACGATTTCGCCTGCCTCCGGCAACAGCGGCAGCGTGTAGCGCGCCACGCGCGCCAACGCGTCTGCGCCGCCGCGTTCGTACAGTAGCCGTACCAAGGTAGACAAGTTGAACTCATCCGACAGCCGCTGCAAAACCTCCTCTTCCAATTCCGCAACAACCGCATTCGGATCTACAACTACGACACGATCCTCTGCCTCATAGTAATCCAGGTTTGGCATCAACGGCGCGCCACCACTGCCGATGTGAAGCGGGGAGAGCACCTCGACCTGGACCTCGTACAACGAAGCGAGTCGTTTGCGCGATGTTTCGATCATGGCTTCTCCTCCAAGTGCGGCACCGGCAAGGCAACCGGGAGTGTGAATGCCAAACCGTGCCGGTACACCTTGTGCGGCAGCACTTGCGCTATCGGCGTCACATCCACGATATCGCCGACAACTTGGCTGGACAGTACCGCCCCCTCCGCCAGCATCGTTACTCGGCGGCGGCGGTACGAACTGCCATCCGGCGAGTAAATCCAGCCGCGCCGCTGGAGTAGGTCATAGCGCGTTCGTGCATCCGCAAAGATCGTGCGCTCGCTCTCCTGCGGATGATACAGCGACAGGGTGACCCACGCGTTGGGACGCGCGGCTTGCGGCGGTGACCAATCGCCCAGCCGTTCCCACTCGAACTGCCCATAGCCCTGACTGCGCCGTCCGCCTAGCCCTTCTGCCGCCAGATAGTCCAGCGCCGCTTCGACACACTGTTGATTCTCATCCGTTTGACAATCTGCCACAAAGTACAGCCCACAGCCCGGCGCGAACCGCACCGCGCCGCAGAAAAAGATATTCGACGACGATCGGATGCGATCAACCGTGACGCGCGGAACGGTCCCCCCTTCCTCGTCGCTCCCAATCCACAGCCGGCGCGCGCCCGGCTCCGCTTGCTGCGCGAACACGGACGCAATCTTTTCGTACTCTTCCCACGTCATCAACGCGCGCCCACCCTGCGCGGATTGCGCCACGACCGCCTTCGCCGCGGACGCGTCACGCGCCCACGGGAGCGTAAGCGTAATCTCTTCTCCTTGAATGACGCGCGCGAAGAGATCGCGCGAGAGCAGCGTCACTTTTTTGCCGGCTTTGCCGCTCGGAGCGCCGCCGCGCTCGATCACGTTGAGCCGCAATCCGGCTGGTTTGGGGAAGAACAGAACGCGTTCTTTCTTTTCATTCTCGATGAATGGAAGCGCCGAGGTTAGCCGCAACGCATTGGGAGGTGCGATCCATTGTTCAATGCCCAAGCCAAGCGCGCGCCAAGCAGAGACCAGCGCGCTGAAAAGCGTGTCCGAGTGGACGAGGTTCGCGGATTCCTCGATGCCGATGCCACGCTCGCCCAGATGTAAGGGCGCGCGCGGCTTGAGCAAGTAGGCAATCGTTGCCATGCGCCCCCCTATTCCTTCGCCAATTCTGCTTTAACCCACTCGACCACATCGTCAGCCCGAATTTTGTCCAAGGTCGGATCTTCCTCGGAGACGACCTTGCCGGTTTTGGCTTCGCCCTGTGCCTGATCGTCTTTGGGAGAATAGAAAACAGGCTTCCGGCCGGGACGATGGAGCGCGATCTGGATTTTCGCGAAGCGAACCTTGCCACTGCCACGCGAGCCGAGCCCGCCAAGATAATCGTCTTCGAGCAGTTGCATTGCTTCAAAGACGCGTGGCAGTCGTCCCAAGTCCTGCGCCAACCCTTGTCCGTTCACTTCGTACAAGCCGTAAGTCAAATCGAACGGCTGAAAGATCGCGCCCGCCGGCACGCGCTCCATCTGGCGCGGATTAGCCGCCGAGGTAACACGGTCAATCGCCGCCTCCCACTTGATTTCGGTCAACGTGGGAACATGTTGTTCCAGAGAGGTGCGGTCAATCGCCACATCGCGGACAATCAAATGTGTCGGCGCATCTGCCTCCACCGTCTCACTTTCACCAGGCAGTCCGAAGATGTGGCACACATCGCAGTTGCTGTAGATGGCTTGGTCGGATGGTTTCTTGGCGCAACTGTGAAACCAGACCCTGTTTTTGCCGCTTCCAACAGGATAGTTGAGAACGCAATTATCCGCACGTTCCATCAGCGAACGCATCTTTCCCTTGAGGGAAGACCCAGGGATGTACGGTTCATTGTTCAGCGGATTGCGCAGAACCACATTGTCCACGCCGCCGATTTCAATCCCCATCGGGCGTCCCCCGATGCGCAAACCGGTCACTGCGCGAATGTCTCCACGAATCGAAACACGACCGCGCAGTTGGATCTTCTTCATTTCCGAAGACATGACTTGATCTCCTTTCAACTCTTTTATTCTTACGGACATCAACTTCCGCGTTTCTTGGACTCGGCGAAGTGGTACGCCACGATTGCTTCAAAAAAGTCGGCAAAATGTTGGAACTGCGTATCATCCTTTACCATTTGAATCGCCTCATCCAGTACCGTTGCCAAACGCCCGAGTCTTTTTTCCTTGGCGGCAACGTAAGCGAGTTTGGGACGTAAAAGTTTCAGTTTCAGCGGACTGTTGCCCTTGAAACCTTCGGTCTGGATTTGCTTGACCATGCCGTAGATGTTGCGCAGTTGGCTTTTGGTTAACTCCTCGTGGGCAATGGATTCGCCTACATCCTGCGCGCACTGTATCAGCCGGTCATAGTCGTTGCCGGCGATAAAACGCTCGAGTTCCGGCTTGGGATTGTTCAGAATGTTAGTTTGCGGCATTTAGCCCTCCTTTCCTCTGATGAGATACTCTGCCCACCGCACCGCCAGCCCCAGGTACTCCATAGGGGCTAGACCGTGCGAACCTGTCGTGGTCACACTTTTGCCGAACTCTCGAATTTGGTCTGCCACCTCCTTCTTGCCTTTCTTCTCCGCTGTCTCTGCCGCGCGCGCCAGATAGTACGCCAGGCGCCACGACCAGCGCCCGCGTGGCACGTTGTCTTCAGGATGCTTGCGTGCATCTTTCCGATAAAGCTCAGCGATGCCGCCCAGCGCGTTTAAGAATCCGTGAGACACGTCTTCCGCTCGTATCATTTCGACGAGCCAACGCGTGATACCCCAGGCGCTTGTCCACTCGCCATGCGTCTCCAGGTCACCGCCGATAAACGCCGCCCACGGCAGCGTCTGTCCCAAAAACGTCACGGCGTTTTTTCTGGCTTCACCCCTTGCCCACGCTTTTGCGGCGGCTTCGGCGGTCCCGGCGATTTCCGCCGCTTGATACAGCGGGAATTTAGAGGGGAAGACAGCGATACCGCCTGAAACTGTAAGCCGCCCGCCCGTCTCGCGCGCAAAGGCGTGGTGAATGTGCCACGCCAGAATGGGTAAAACATCCCAGCAGCCGATGATGAACAGGTCGTCGCCACCAGCGTAGATGACATAGGGCAGTTTGGATTTCTTTGCCTCTTGGTCATCTATCAGCTTGCCCAAGACGCGTGCCCATTCGCTTGATGCGTTGCGACACATCTCGTTCAATTGACCTTCAAAGAAACGGCTCAAGGCGGCGCTCAGCGCGGAGGTCTGTGGCATGTCCCAGCCGCGTTGAAAAAGCGCGCCCAAGCCGTCTACGTCCATGCGCAAGACTCCCCAGCGCGCGATTCCGGTCGCATCGGCCTCAGCCATTAGCGTCGTGCTGCGAATCGAGCCAACTTCCAGACTCGCCCGCTCGTCTTCGAGCAGGTGTTTCCGCAGCGCCTCCAAATCGTCGCCGGAGCGTACCAGTGGCGTAACGCAAGCCAGGTACCTCGCACCGCGCTTGTTTCCAACCGAAGGCAACTCGCCAGAGTTAAGCGTGTAGACCTCTTCGCTGGCGCCACTCGGCTGCTTTTCGACCATCTCGTACTTGAATCCAAGTTCCTGCAGAACACGCGCCCACGTGGGCTTGCCGTTCCAATTGCGCTTGATCTCTGCAGTGTCACTAGAGTTGATGGTGAGGAAATGCGGATCGCGGAGGTCGTTCGCGAGATCCTCAAAACTTTGGCACTGGTCACATTTTTGATCTTTGCCATTCACTTCAACGTGACAGACGGTGCAGCGTGGCTTGAGACCTCCTTCTTCATGCGGTTGGAAAACCTCTACAAAATTCCCCATGCTCTTGCTCGCGAACGTCGCAAACCAACGCCGTTTCTCGCGTTCCAGCGCGGCAGAAACCGCCTGGACATGCTGTGCGAACCCGTTTCCTCTCAGTTCACTCACGCGGAGCGGCTCGCTAGCAATCGCCGCAAAGAGTTCGCCGCCGTGCAAGATACTCAACCGCTCATTCAGCCATGCGCTGGTCTGTGCTACTTTTTCGCAATCCTCTTTCGAGCCAGGTGCCAGCATTTTGAAATTGCCGCCGGCGTTGTAGACCACACACGCTTCAGGCAACTGCAGTCTACGAAGCAACGTGTGCAACAGAGCTTCGCTGAGCAATTGCAGGTAAAATGAGCGACCTCGAAGACTACGCCCAGCCCCTGCGGACGTGATTGTGTAGAGCATCTGCTGTATGCCTGGAAGATCGCCGGCGATCAGCAGCAAATTGCCATCCTTGGCGCGCTCGTAACACACGCATACTGCCGCAATGAACTTGAACCATTCGTAGAGGGAGATGCCGCGCCGATACGTGGAAATCGTCGCGCCGAATTTCGAATACGCGTGCAGGAAAGAGTCCAGATCGCCGGGCGTCAACGACTGGGCGATCTCATGAAACTTACCCCAGGCCGCGCTCGCGTCACGTTGTTCGATCAGACCGAATCTGCCCAGAACGCCGAACCGAATCCACGGTGCATCACCCGCGCCTTCCAGCCAGGAGAAAACCGAAGCCAATTGTTCGGTTGCACTTGTCGGCTCTTTGTCACCGATGAGTGACAGTACTGCACCAAGCACAGGATGCTTCGGTGGTTCTTGGAACGACTGCCCTAGGCGTATCCCAAGCAACCAGGTTCCATAAGAGATCAAATTCTCATTCAGATTCGTCATAAGGACTCCTTCTATTGTTGGTTACCACAAAACCAAAAATCGCCGCACGCGCGTCAAATCACGCGCGGCGGCGATCAGCCATGCGACCCAACTCGAGAACGATCCGACTGCCACAGGGACACGTACGGTACTAACACGATGCATCAACGCACCTTCTGCTATACCGCTCGACTTTCTAACTCTGTCCGTTCAGAACGCAACTCGTTCTCTTACCACAGCGATTATACAACATTTCGCCTTGTATTTCAACGCGGCGTATTCTTTCGCTTGATTCGCCCCATTGACAGCTTGGTCTTGGACGTGTACAATTACACCATGTAAGTAACAGTAACGCAATGTAAGTAACGGTTCGATGGAGTCGTCAGGAAAAATGCCCACGCTTACCTTCCGCACCATTACCGCGACAGAAATGCGCAGCGTCAATCGCTCCGCCGTCCTCGACTATCTTCGGCGCAACAGTCCAGCGGCGCGTTCGATCATTGCACGCGATCTCAACCTGAGTTTGCCGACGGTGATGCGGATCGTGGATGACTTGATCGAAAAAGGATGGGTGCGTCCGACTGGCGCGACTGAGTGGAGTGGCAGTCGGCGCCGCGATCTCCTCGAGTATCACAAAGAAGGGCACGCGGTCATTGGCATTGATCTAGGTGGCACGAAGATGTTTGGCGCGCTGGCGAACATCGGTGGGGAAATCATCAGCGAACTCACGGTCAACGGCCACGGTACGTCGGGTGAGGCAAGTTACGCGATGCTCGTCGAGATCATCAAAGAGTTGAGTGCGGTGCCGCGTCCGCGTGGGCAGAGGATTCGCGGAATTGCGGTAGGGGCGCCGGGGGTGACGCATGTGCCGGCGGGTATCGTCGAATGGGCGCCGTCACTCAACTGGCGCAACTTTCCACTCAAAGAGAAACTGGAACGTCAATTTCGTTTGCCGTGCGTCGTGGATAACGACGTGAACCTTGCCGCGTTGGGCGAGCAATGGTTTGGCGCGGGCGATGGCGCGAGCAATATCGTCTTGATCGCGATTGGGACTGGTGTTGGCGCGGGATTGATTGTGGATGGGATGTTGTATCGTGGCTACCACGACTCGGCGGGCGAGGTGGGCTATTTGATTTCGAATCGCGCGGAACTCGAGCAGCGATACGACACATTCGGCGCGCTGGAGCGCATCATCTCTGGCACTGGCATCGCTGAACGCGCCCGGACGATTCTTGCGGGGAGTTTGCCAGAGGATCAG
>Ga0334722_10005189_pt1 | contig 13239 bp, 13 predicted proteins | sample C3_bottom_MG_FD_207210 | JGI IMG/M metagenome (GOLD analysis project Ga0334722, IMG submission 207210) | Sediment microbial communities from Yellowstone Lake, YNP, Wyoming, USA - C3_bottom | ecosystem: Environmental > Aquatic > Freshwater > Lake > Sediment | place: USA: Wyoming | collected...
TGATTGAGTTTGGGTGAAGGGCGGGCATGGTAATCACAGGTGGAAGACATTCCAGAGGATTAGGGTAAGGGGGTGCTGGTGGCGGAGGGGGAGGAGGCGGTGGTGGTGGAGGCGGCGGAGGTGGAGGGGGTGGTGGCGGAGGAGGTGGTGGTGGGGGTGGAGGAGGTGGCGAAAATGTGCAGGGAGAGGTCACCCCAGCAGCTGCTGTTGCGTTTTGCTCGTCGCACGCAAATTCATCGTAGAAGATCTCCAACCTTCCCTTTGAAAAGGTGAAGGAATCTGCGCACAATAATGAGGTGCTGACGTACGTCAAAAGGATCAGCATATACTTCATAAGAGGCTCCCTTTCCAAACACCTCTAATTATTTACTTGCTCTCCCATTTACATCCAGAAAAATTTTTAACTCTTAAGAAACCTCTTCCTCTAGAACGCGCCAGAGCTGCATCGAATTGGATCCTTTCAGAAGCACAACATCTCCACTTCCTGCCAGTTCATAGACGCGGCGCTTAATCGCATCAAACTCTAGGAAATGCTCCACGGGCCGCTTGGCGCGCTCAAAGACATCGACCATCGTCATGCACTCCTCTCCAAAACAGAGGAGCAAGTCCACTGTCTCAAGTGCAATTTTTGCCACATCGCGATGGCTCTCTTCTGTAAAAGTACCCAGCTCCTTCATAGCGCCCAAGACGGCAATCTTTCTGCCCCCTAACAAGGGGCAAGGCAAGTTTGTCAAAGCTGCCCTCATCGAGGTCGCATTGGCGTTGTAAGAGTCGTTGATAAAGACAATTCCATCTCGCTCGACCCTTTCAAAGCGGCGCTTAAACACGGTGAGTTTTTGCGCCTGCTCGATAATTTCCGACCACTGCATCCCCATTGCTCTTGCAACGGCTGTGGCGCCCAGGAAATTTTCTCGCAGATGGCTAGCAGTAAAAGGGAGCTGGAATGCAGGGCTGCGCCCCTCTCTATCTTTAATGTAGTAGCGGTCTGCTTCTTTGCAAAGCATCAAACTGCACTCTGCTGTCTCCTCCTCAAGACCGTAGGTGAGTTTCAGACAGGAGCCTCTATTAGAGGAGGGGAATTTAGCAACCTGGTGATTGAGAATCCCAAACTGAGTAAGCGGGTGGGACAAGATTTCATTTTTGGCAGCTGCAACCCCTGTCAGTCCATCAGGAAAATAGGCGGCATGAGCAAGAGCTACTTTCGTGACAACTGCAATCTCTGGCGGCGCGATAGCGATGAGTTTTTCAATCTCGTGGGGCTGACTCATCCCCATCTCCATCACAAAGACATCCCTGTCCCCTGCTCCATTTAAAATGCTTAACGGAAGTCCCACTTGCGAATTCGCATTGCCCGGCGTCTTATCTACGCGAAATTTTGCTTCAAGAAGGGTGGCGATAAATTCTTTTGTGGTTGTCTTGCCAACTGACCCTGTGACTCCAATGATGCGCTCCGAGCGACTTTTCTGCACAATTTTAGCTAGCTTGTGCAGCGCTCCAATCACATCTTCCACGCGCAGCAAACAGAGGCCATACCCCTCCCCAACGTACCCCTTGGAGACCACTGCGGCAACACCTCCGCGCCCCGCAACCTCTTTTAAGTAGACATGGCCATCGACCTTATCCCCTTTGATGGCAAAGAACAGATCGCCCGGCACCACGCCTTGGCTATCCTGCTTAAACCCGCGCACAACGCAGTCCGCGCTGCCTGCGCACCCGAGCCACTGTGCAATCTGGGAAAGATGAAATACAGCCAAGACGAACCCCTTCGATAACCGGCCAAAGAACTTATCAGATAAGCACTAAAAAGAATACATGAAGTTCACATCCACTCCACCAAAATTGTAGGTGTTCCCAGGCAGTCCCAGGTGCACTCCATTACTGGTTTTTGCAGTAGAGTGGCCATCCCGCCAGTACTCGTAGAAAGGGTTCACAACGATTGCAAACTGTTTGCTATCTGTCAGTGTGAATGTGCAAGGCATCTCCACATAAAAGTTGGCGAGCTGATCGGTAATGATCCAGCGCGCTCCTTTTAGAGGAACAATTTTTACTGTCGGGTAGACTTGAGGCATCCATGTGAATCCTACGCCAATGGCAAACCAGGAGTTAACAGCATAATCTGCAATAGCTCCCACTGGAACATAAATCTCGTTGTAATCAAATTGCACAGAAGAGCCATGTTTAGGATGCAAATCGTGCCCAAGGTATCTGTAGCCCAGTCCTGTAAAACCTGTCAGAAGGAGGTCATCCCCAAACAGCCCCAATGTGTAACCTAATCTCTCTTGGGTATCGATGTAGAGCAAAGAGCGCCTGCCCGCAGGTCCTGTTGTCTGCCCCTCGCGCCACGCCAACTTGACCGCTCCATAAAAACAATCGATTGGTTTGTACTCAAATAGCCCCTGAGCGCCTCCCAGGTTCCCAGTAAAGGTCGTGTGCTCATGGGGATGGATACTCACCCAAGTGTAGTTGCCCCCTATCTGCACGCGGAAATCAAGGATTGCAGTGCTCTTCACCTGATGTACAGTCTGCGGAGGATGAAGGGGGGGCTGATTGGAGCTAGGCTCGGCAGCGTTGTCGACCAGCAAATCTTCCTCTTGCATCACCACATAATCCTGCTCTTCCTCATCAAACGCAGGTGTTACATAGTGCATCCCTGCAGCCGCCTCACGCGGGGAATCCACGGCAAATAGAGAAGAGTGGCAAAAAAGGGAAAATAAACATCCAACTGCTAAGGGTTGTTTCATACTGCTCTCGTCGTTAAAAATTTAACTGGTACCATTTTGGTCGCTTAAGTTAGCATGTACACAATATTTTGAATTTAGTCCAGCGTTTACCTATCAAGACCTGAAAAAATGAGGAAATATCTTATGAAACGATTGATCCTACAAGTTGGTTTGTGCTCCTCCCTTCTCCTGCATGCAGACCCCAATCCTTTTTCCCGCAGCTACCTGGAAACGTTCTATAACGACTTCACATGTGAAGAAAAAAACACCCTCTTTGATGCGGGAGTCACTTCGCGCTGTATTGCTACTCCCCCCACTCCGCCAGTGCCTCCGCCTATCCCTCCGATTCCTGTGCCCCCCGCTCCGACTCCCCCGCCGAATCCCGCAGCGCCTAATTTTGACCACTCAGGATATCTACCCTTTTCGATCGTCAACAATAGTGGGGTATCAAGTGATGATGTTTTTGTCATTGTCCAAGGCAAAAATATGGCAGGAGACTTATCATTTGTACAATTTACAACAGGAGGAGTGGGAGTAGGAGGAGTGGGAACTCTCATTCCCATCTCGCTAGGTGACAATGGCATGAATTACGCACGCGCACTATCCTCCTTTCCACCGACACCAGGCAATACAGGATTTGAGTTCTACCTTCCCTACATCAACGGTGGTCTTGTGTACTTTTCTTTAAACAAAAAATTAAGCATGCCCATTGCTGACGACGGAGGAGTGCTGGGCATTGTGCAACCACCCTTCAACAACCCAGCAGATCCTAATGGCAATTTCACAACCATCTGGGATCAGATGGAAGTGGCTTTTGTAAACACAGGCACAAACGTAAACGTGGATGCCACTGCAGTTAGCTTCTTCTCCATCCCACTTGCGATCTTCTTATCTACCCCCGATCCAGGATCAGCGAGCACTTGCGGCCTGACGCAATCTAGAAGCACGATCCTATCCTACATAAAATCCAGTTTTGCTTCTGTGCCACAGCCTGCAGCATCAAAAACACAGTGGCAGAACCTAATTCTAGGCAGTGGTTCCACAACCTATCGCGTCATATCGCCTGGAAAAGGGATCGCAGGAGGGCAATTTGATCAAAACTATCTCGACAATGCAGCTGCCTATGGGTACAGCTACATTGCAGATATTTGGTCAGGTCCAAGTAGTTTCTACAGAAGAAACCCCTCCTCTTTATCCATTGAAATCCCAGGCGGAAAAATCTATACAGGAAACGTCCAACCTGACAATTCCATCTTCTTTACCTCTAGTGGTGGCGACACAGTCACCTTTGCCCCTCCCGTCTTTAGCCCAACAAAATCAACCACAAGCTTTTTGATTTTTTCAGGGCTGCCCCTTGTATCCTCAGCTACTAACCCAGCAGATGGAATACAGGTGAGCAAAGCCTTCGAGGAGGCAATCATTGCTGGAATCGTGCCTACCACGAGCTTGATCAATGCTTCTACAAACAATACGTTATCTGTCTTTAGACCCTACTACCAAATCAACCCGAACCTAACGGGCTCAGGTCCCGGAACGGGCCCCTGGTATGACCTCTATTCTGCCAGCTTACATGCGTGCGGACTCATCTACACGTATGCCTTTGATGAACCTCTCTGGCCTGAAGTGTTGCTCGCATCACAAACTTTAATAAACGGCAGCACATACGTCGGAATCACCATCGGAAACACGCAGTAACTTAAAAACAGCCACCTCTTGCGCAACCTGGGTTGCGCAAGAGGTCTCTTGACAGCATAATCCACAAAAGAGCATACTCTCCCTTTTCCTCGGTGGCATAGCCAAGTGGTAAGGCAGAAGCCTGCAAAGCTTCCATCCTCAGTTCAAATCTGAGTGCCACCTTCAATTCAAGAATACATTCACATGCTCTACCTTGTCTCCACACCCATTGGCAACCTCGCAGATTTCACCTATCGCGCTGTCGAGACGCTAAAAAAATGTGATTATATCCTCTGCGAGGATACGCGCCACAGCAGCGGGCTGCTCAAGCATTATGGGATTGGGGTGCCTCTATATGCCTTTCACAAGTTCAACGAAGCCAAGGCACAAGAGCGGATCATCGCCGACCTGCAAGGGGGAAAAACCATTGCCCTCATCTCTGATGCGGGAACCCCCCTCATCTGCGATCCGGGCGAGCAGATTGTGGCGCGCTGCCGTTTGGAGGGGATTGCAATCTCTGCTCTACCTGGCCCTTGCGCCATCATAGATGCCCTCATCCTCTCTGGGATGCCGACTGCCACATTCCAGTTCATCGGCTTTTTACCTAAAAAGGAAAAGGAATTGCAAGCCACTCTGTCTCAGGCACTTATATACAACGGAACAACCCTTGCTTATGAGACGCCCCACAGGATTGAAAAAACTCTTGCCGCCCTTCTGCATCTTAGCCCCGACAGACCTCTCTCTATTGCGCGCGAGCTGACTAAGCTGCATGAGGAGTGCCTCTTTGGCACGGCCGCCGAGCTCATTGCGCAGTTTAAAACCCACCCCCCTCGAGGGGAGATGGTACTCCTGATCAGCCCGCCACAAGAACAGGTCTCTTATGCGCACCTCAGCCTGCCAGAATTGGTTGCCATGCTCGAGGGCGACCTACACCTCAGCAGATCAGATGCCCTCAAAATGGCCGCGCAGATGCGCCACGTTTCAAAAAAAGAAGTCTACAAGCAGTGTCTACTGGCAAAATAACTTTCTATTCAGTAAACTAACCCCTCGCTCCTACACTTTACGCGGATGGGTCTCATGGATCCTTTAGAACAGCAGGTGCGCCACACGATTCTCCTGGCATTACAGGAGGACCGCGCAGGCTGCGACATCACGTCAAAAGCGTGTATCCCTACCCAGCAGAGGGCGCGCGCAGAGTTTGTATTAAAACAGAGCACCACAGTTGCAGGGCTGCGTTTCCTCCCCTGGATCTGTCAAGCCATCGATGAGACGCTCTCTCTACAGGTGTTTGCAGCCGATAGAGAGGTGCACACAGAGGGGAAAATTCTGGCATCTATCGAGGGAAATGCGCAATCGATCTTAGCTGGCGAGCGCACAGCTTTGAACATGTTGCAACATGCCTGCGGGATAGCCCAGCTCACCTCTGAGTTTGTGCAAGCAGTAGAGGGTTACAACTGCGCGATCCTCGACACGCGCAAAACATTGCCTGGACTGCGCGCCATTCAAAAGTATGCAGTCACAATGGGTGGAGGAAGCAACCACCGCTTGCATCTGGAGGAGCGGTTCTTGATCAAGAATAACCACCTCAGGCTGCTGCAAGAGACAACTCTGCATCCTGTAAAAGAGGCGATCCTGCGCGCACGGCAGCTGCGCCCTGGCTCTGAGGTTGAGGTGGAGGTAGAAGATCTAGAGATGCTCCAAGAGGCGCTCGATGCGGGAGCTGAGTGGATCTTGCTGGACAATATGACCCCCGCCCTTGTCGCTCAGGCTGTGGAAATCACTCAAAATAGAGCCCGTTTAGAAGCATCGGGCGGCATCCACCTAGGCAATGTGCGCGCCTATGCCGCAACTGGAGTGCATGGAATTTCGATTGGAGCCCTCACCCACTCTGTAAAAGCGATCGATATCAGCTTAAGAGTACATTTTTTAACCAAGGAAAAAACCGATGTCCACACCTAAGGAACTCATTTTTGAAGAAGAAGCAAGAAATAAACTGCGCGAAGGGATTGACATGCTTGCCGACGTGGTTGGCGTCACTCTGGGGCCCAAAGGGCGCAATGTTGGCCTCCAAGCCTCTTGGGGCGCTCCGACAATCACCAATGATGGCAACAGCATTGTCAAAGAGATCGCGCTAAAAGATAGTTACGCCAACATGGGTGTGGCTCTTGGCAAAGAAGTGGCAAGCAAGATGAAAGAAAAATGTGGCGATGGCACCACTTCCAGTATCTTGCTCCTGCGCGCCTGTGTGCAAAACGGGGTCAAAAACATCGCCTCAGGCTCCTCCCCCATTACGCTCAAGCGCGGCATGGACAAAGCTATCGATGCAATTGTTCAAGAGATCGAAAAGATGGCAATTGCCATTACAAGCGAGAGCGAGATCAAAAATATCGCCACTGCTTCTGCCTCTGGAAACACAGCCATCGGCACGATGATCGCAGATGCTGTAAAGAAAGTGGGAAAAGAAGGGGTGATCACCATCGAAGAGGGCAAAGGAACTGAGACCTCTATCGAAATGGTCGAAGGGATGCAATTTGACCGCGGCTATGTAAGCCCTTATTTCTGCACGAATACAGAGGCAATGCGCGTTGAGATGAGCAATGCAAAAGTGCTCATCACCGACAAAAAAATCTCCTCCGTCCAGGAGATCCTCTCGATTTTGCAAGCCGTTGCAACGACTGCATCAGAGCTGCTGATCATCGCTGATGACATTGACAGCGATGCCCTTTCGACACTGGTCGTCAATAAATTGCGCGGCACACTTAAAGTCGCTGCTGTCAAGGCACCCGGCTTTGGCGATCGCCGCAAAGCCCTCCTAGAAGATCTAGCTGTCCTCACAGGGGGCACAGTGATCTCTGAAGAGACAGGAACTGCTCTCAAAGATGCGACGCTCGACATGCTCGGCTCCGCTGAAAAAATCCTCATCAATAAGGATAAGACAACTCTTGTTGGAGGACGGGGAACTGCCAGCGCAATCCAGGCGAGAGTCAAACAGATTGAAGCAGAGTTAAAAACTGTCACAAGCTCTTACGATAGAGAGAAGCTAGAGGAGCGCAAAGCAAAACTCAGTGGCGGTGTTGCTGTCATCCGCGTAGGCGCTGCAACAGAGCCTGAAATGAAACAAAAAAAGCAGATGTTTGAAGATAGCCTCAATTCCACACGCGCTGCGATCGAAGAGGGGATTGTCATCGGCGGTGGATGTGCCCTGCTGCGCGCAGCTAAATCAGCAACTATCGACTGCTGTGGCGAGGAAGCCATCGGCGCGCAAATCGTCCTCAAAGCGTGCGAGGCGCCCTTCAAGCAGATCGTTTCCAATACAGGGTTTGACAGCTCCGTCATTTTAAACGAAGCCTTTTCTCAAGGATCCCATTTTGGCTTCAACGCCCTATCAGAGAAAGTGGAAGACCTCCTGAAAGCTGGCATTGTCGATCCTGCAAAAGTGATCAAACATGCGCTGCGCTATGCAGTCTCAACAGCAGGTGTCGTGCTCCTTTCTGAAGTGCTCATCGGCGATGCCCCCGAAGAGAAAGAAGAAGAAGAAGAGAAAAAGTAACCCCCACACACACACGCGACTTGGGCCAAAAAAAACCCAAGTCGCGCCCTTTAAGCGATGAAAACAGCTGCAGTCCTCCCAGCCCATGGCATCGGCGATGCCCTACTCATGATGATCGCCTCGCATCAGCTCTACTTAAGCGGATTTGAAGTCACAACCTATCACGACGCCCTGCCCGAGCTCCGCTCCTGGTTTCCCAACCAGAGGATTCAACCCCTTCCCAAAGACCAAGAGATCAGCCACCTACTTGGCCACTACGATTTAATCGTTGCAGAAAATGACAATTCACAAAAAATTCAGCAGCTGCTTAAACACTGCCGCAGCCGTCTCTCCCTTTTCTACCCCACCTACCTTGCTACAAAGCACGCCCCTCTCGCCACCGCTTGCGACTGCGCCTTTGATAAGGAGGTGCCGATGGCAGACAACATTGCAGCTGCGCTTGCCCACTGTATCCCTTCGCACACACCCTCTAAGGACAATGGCCTCACCCCTCCCCCCTCGCTGCTCTTTCGCTTGAAAAGTAGGCAGGTGCTGATCCACCCCACAAGCAGCACCCCTGCGAAAAATTGGAAAGTGACAGGATTTCTCAGCGTGGCTCGAAAACTCAAAAAAGAGGGGTTTGATCCGCTCTTTTGTGTCGGACCAAAAGAGCGCCCGCAGTGGCAATATATCGAAAAGCTTGGGTTTAACCTTGCAGATCTCCCCACCCTCGCCGATCTGGCCGCTATAGTCTATGAATCGGGATATGTAATTGGTAACGACTCGCTCATTGGCCACCTCGCGTCCAACCTGGGCATCCCCACACTCATCATTGCAAATGATGCACAGCGGATGCGCCTGTGGCGCCCCGGCTGGCTGCCAGGGGAGCTCGTGCTGCCACCCCCTTACCTGCCCAATTGGAGGGTGCTGCGCCTAAAAGAAAAGAGGTGGCAACACTTCATTACACCTCGCCAGGTGCTGCGATGCTTCCTAGATCTTGCTTGCGTCTAGCAACGTCTAATTGAATTGCGCTCCAGAGTAAAAAAGGTGTTGGCTTGAACGCACCTTGAACTGGTCTAGAACCGCGCAAAGGTTCTAATATGTCCTGCATTGTCGCATTAACCCTATGAAGTACATGCTCAGGTATGCCGTTAATAACATCCTTAGGTACCTTTGCAATATCCACACCAGCATTCGCTCTGACGATGTTGTCAGCAAGACGCTCCAACATTTCAATCTCCCCCAGATCGCGGGGAGGCACACGCTCTACAGGCGAATACTCCATGGATGAATCTGTCCTTTCACTCAACTCCATGGCTGATGCTTCCCAATGTACACTTCGTATTGACATATAACCACACTTTTTTTATTTCCAACACATACTATTATGCCGTTTTCGCAACAATATTTCAATCCACACTTTTCCTCCACGCAATTGAAGAAAAAATAATAATTCGTTTTCAAAAAAACACTACTCGTTTAGAGTGAAGTAAAAGTTTTAAATCACACAAGGTGTCCCATGAATCGATCCAAACGTCCCTTAAGCGCAACGCTGCGCAAACAAATGACTAAAGCCATTCGCACCCCGCAGTCTGGAGTCACAACTCCTGAAATGAGCCTCTATTGCGATGAGATGACAGCCAAAGAACTAAAGAAAAAATTCCCCACCAGCAAAGTTCAGAAAAAGGCCTCCCTTTTAAAGGTCATAAAAATGCATATCGCGGCCAAAAAGGCCAAGAGCAAACGGGGCGTTTCAAAGCGCACAACCCCAGGAGATGCCTCCTTAGGCAACTCCCCTGCCTCTGTACACCCCGAGGGCAAACGGTGGATTAAAACATTAACTAAGCAAGCCAGAGCGCAGCGCACGGTTGAGGCGCACCGCGGAAGAAAAAAGTAAGAATTTTAATCCTCAACCGGGTATCCTTGTGCTTTTCATTTAACCACTTTTTATGCAAAGCACAAACACACCCTTGCTGCGTCTAGCTCACATTTCTGACCTGCACTTTTCCAAGCTCACTTGGAACCCTTCCCAATTTTTATCCAAGCGCTGGCTTGGCAACCTGAATCTGCTGCTCGCGCGCAAGCATGCGTTTGATGCAGAAGGGCTGACAACACTGCTTCCTGCTTTCCGCGCCAATCACGTCGATGCCGTGCTCATCACAGGAGATCTAACATCGACGGCGCACAGGGAGGAATTTATCCTTGCTCAGCAATTCGTCGAAAGCTTGAGGAAGGAAAACTTCCAAGTGTTCACTCTTCCGGGCAATCACGACCACTACACAAAAACAGCTTACAAACAAAGACTCTTCTACCAGTATTTTGACGCTGCCTATCCCCAGTCCCATCTAAATTTACGGGATGATCAAGTGACAATGACCTATATGGGTCACAACTTTTGGCTGATGGCACTAGACACTGCGCTTGCCACCCCGCTCCTCTCCTCCAACGGTTACTTCTCCCCTGAGTTAGAAAAGACGTTAGAAAAGGCGTTAGAAGAACTGCCCGAGGGGCACCAGGTGATTATGCTCAATCATTTCCCCTTCTTTTCCAATGACTCCTGGCGCAAGAGCCTGATTCGCAAAGAGGCGCTCAGAAAACTGTTAGAGCGGTTCACACAAATCAAGCTCTTTTTGCATGGACACTCCCACCGCAACTGCGTCGCCGACCTGCAGAGCAGCCGCCTTCCCCTTGTTTTAGACAGCGGTTCTACTGCCCAAAAAAAGGGGGGAACATGGAACCTCATTCAGATCGCGCCGCACAGCTGTAGTGTTGAGGTTTTCAAAAATGCCCACACCCGCTGCTGGGAGCCTATCCAAAAACACCACTTCACATGGCAAGAGGTCACTTCATGAAACCTTGGTATAAAGAGGGACTGCGTTTTAAATGCACAGGCTGCGGACAGTGCTGCACAGGGGCCCCAGGCTATGTCTTTGTCTCTGATGAAGAGGCGATCGCAATTGCCAAACGATTAAACATCTCTTTGACGCAGTTCATCGCAGAGTATGCCAGGCGCATCAACGGCCGCCTTGCACTGAAAGAGCGCCTTGTCAATAAAAACTACGATTGCGTATTCTTGGACGGCAAACGGTGCACTATCTACGAGGACCGCCCCAAACAGTGCCGCACATATCCCTGGTGGCAGGAAAATGTGGATAGTAAGAAGAGTTGGGAAGAGGAAGCCCTGCGCTGCGAAGGGATCAACCACAAAGATAGCCCTCTCATCTCTTTGCAGGAGATTCAAAAGCACCTCACAGAATAAGAGAGCTCTCATGTCCACACAATCTGCGATAGACCTAGAAATTGAGCGCCGCGTCAACTACTGGCTAACTGGCCCTTTTGATGACGCAACAAAAGCTCAGGTACAACAGTTAAAGCAGAAGGATCCCCAGGGGCTCATCGACGCCTTCTTCAGCGACCTTGCCTTTGGCACGGGGGGGCTGCGCGCACTCATGGGCCCTGGCAGCAACCGGATCAACATCTACACAATTCGTCAGGCAACACAGGGGCTAGCCAACTACCTGCGCAAACAAAACCCCCATGGCACACTCTCTGTTCTGATCGGTTTTGACTCGCGCCACCACTCCCAAGAGTTTGCGCAAGAATCGGCGCGCGTCCTAGCAGGAAACAAAATCCACGTCTACCTTCTAGATGAACTGCGCCCCACCCCCTACATCTCTTTTGCCCTTCGACTAAAAGGAGCAAGTGCCGGGATCATGATCACCGCCTCTCACAATCCAAAAGAGTACAATGGATATAAAGTCTACTGGAGCGATGGGGCTCAAGTCGTAGCTCCCCACGATACGGGGATCGTCCACGAGGTCGATGCCCTAAAGGATCTCTCCTGCGTTAAACTGGCTGCAATAGATGATCCTCACATCGAAACCATTTCCACCGCAGCACTCGATGGCCACTATTTCGGCGCCATTGCTCCCTTGCAACACTTCCCCAAAGAGAGCCACCAGTTGGGGTCCTCCCTGAAAATCGTCTACACCAGCCTGCATGGAACGGGGATCACGATGGTGCCAAAAGCCTTGCGGGCGTGGGGATTTTCTAACCTGCATCTTGTCAAGGAACAGATCACACCAGATGGCAATTTTCCAACGGTAAAATTCCCCAATCCTGAGTACAGAGAAGCGCTGCAGCTGGCCACACAACACCTAGAAGCCACCCAGTCTGACATCGCCATTGCCACCGATCCCGATGCTGACAGAATTGGAGTGGTCGCGCGCCACCTAGGGCAAAATGTGTTGATCAATGGCAATGAGATGGCAGCGATCTGTGTGGAGTACCTATGCCAGACCCTCACGCAGTTAAAAGCGGTCCCTCCCAAGGGCGCCTTCGTGACCACCATTGTCACAACGCCCCTACTCAAAGAGATCGCTCAAAAACAAGGGATAGCCTGTTTTGAGGTGCTCACCGGCTTCAAATATATCGGAGAGAAAATCCACCTCTGGGAAACGTCTGATCCTAGCTACCAATTCATTTTCGGCGCAGAAGAGTCCTACGGGTATCTCCTAGGAACACACGCCCGCGACAAGGATGCGATCATCTCTGCCTGCCTGATTGCTGAGATCGCCCTCCGAGCCAAACTGCAAGGAAAGACACTCATCGACACTCTGCATGCGATCTACAAAAAATATGGGATTTTCCGAGAAAAACAACTGTCGCTCAACTTCAATCCTGGCAAAGAGGGGATGGAGCAGATGGCATCCTACATGCACCACCTGCGCGCAAACCCCCTGCAATCCATCAGCGGCATCCCCATTCTCTTCATCGAAGACTACCAAAGTCGCACCCGTCAGATCTGCGCCACCCACACACTAGAAAAGCTCGACCTGCCGCAATCTGACGTGCTCCTGCTCCATCTGGCCGACCAATCCCGCCTTGTCATCCGCCCCTCCGGCACAGAGCCTAAAATCAAGATCTACGGATCTGTCACCACGCAGCAGTACCAAACAATCGATGCGGGGATCAAGAAGTGCGATGCCCACCTAGACACCCTATTTGCAGGGATCCGCAGCGTCGTTGCATAAGCCGGTAATTTTACCACCGAGAGCCCACCGAGATCTCTTAAGAACACCGAGATTTACTAGGGAATTAATGCAGCGCCCTATCCCCCCCACCAGAACGCCTTGCGCGCAACATTCTACATATGCTGCGCTCCTGTTAAGACTCACTCTTAGAAGAAGCCTCAGGCGATTAGAAGCTCTAAACTTAAAGTTTTATTCACATTGTCCTGTAAAAGTCAAATATTGATTGATAATTGACGTTAATTATTTAAAGTTGTAAACTTATGTAATTATTTAAACTTACACA
>Ga0334722_10005190_pt1 | contig 13238 bp, 20 predicted proteins | sample C3_bottom_MG_FD_207210 | JGI IMG/M metagenome (GOLD analysis project Ga0334722, IMG submission 207210) | Sediment microbial communities from Yellowstone Lake, YNP, Wyoming, USA - C3_bottom | ecosystem: Environmental > Aquatic > Freshwater > Lake > Sediment | place: USA: Wyoming | collected...
ATCCAATACAATACTCGACCCCTCTCTATCACAAGCGTATTCGTAATTCGGCACTATGGAATTCGATTGATTGAATGACAGGAATAGCATCGAAGCAGATCGCCCTCGTGAAGTAATCTGTCATCGTTGCAAGTATCACAAACAATCGTTGATGGTTCTACTATAACTCCGTTATCTGTAAATTTCGCAGTTAGACCAGAGCCATCAATCATTATCATCTCAGCCATTTATTCCTCCTCTCTAAAGAACCAACTGCCATTAGCAGCTGTAACTGCCCACTTAGCATTGCATTGCTCACCTTTTGGTGCGCTGCAAACATAGCCAAAATAGGGCTTACCAGTTTTAGCAGTTCCTTCTTTTAATATCATCAAGCCATGTGTGCATTCTTGCTGTTTAGGTTTGGTCGATAAGGCTTCTGCAACATCACCGACTGACCAAGTTGTCGGTTCGCTTGCTGGCTTAGCATCATCTGCAAATGACTTTCTGAGTGCCATTTCAATAACTTGCGAATTGCCACTTCTGCCATAAATGTTTTTAATTGGTTCATCATTCACCTTTTTCATGTCATCCTTTGTAGCTGTTTTGTCAGATCCTTTAAGTAGAATAATTGCTCTACCTAATGCGCTTGTAGCTGTATCCTCGACATAAAACTTTTTCATGTTTTGGATATAACTCTCGCGTGCGCCAAATGCAACATTGCTTACTGCCGGTGATGTGTCTTTACTATCTCGCCACAAGGTTGCTTGCACCAAGATATAACCATTGACTGCATCATGGCTAATTACAGATATGTCAGATCTGCCGGATGGAAAGTTAGATATAAACCATTTGTTAAGAGTAGCCACATCCTCATAATCGGCTAAGTTAAATGCCATCATTTAATCCAAAATCATTCTCGTATTGGTCGTGCAACTCTGAATATATTGCTGCGTAACCAATGATGTCTTTAACACTATCTTTGTGATTTGGAGTTTCTGAGAGCCTTGACACTTTGACAAGCAGCTGCATGAGGCTGACTTGCATAGGCGATATGTAACTTCCATAGTAAGCAGACCACAGTTCGCTGATCCGTTCGTGATTGCTTCGACTGCTTCCGTAAATCGATCCTCTTTGACTAAGGATTTGGGCGCATTCATCTAGCAGTTCAGTTCTGCTTGTCATAATCAAATACAGATTGAGATTTTAACTTGCGGACTTTTTCATAATGTTCATTAGCTGCTCGCCAACCAGCTGCTCTGCCTGACCAAAAACCACGATCAAAGGCTTGATCCATTATCTTTGTTATTGCCCACCAACCAATTACTAACCCAAGCATGGCATAAAGCCATAACCACGGGGTTGTTGTTTCTATCATGTCGCTCCCTTACATATCCACACACCCTGTGTAGATACATAAAGTATGACCTAAAGCAATGACCTTCGGTTATTTACTTTCGGCGTGTTTTATAACGATTAGATAACGCCAATATCCTCAAGATCATCGATATGGTCATCAATCGTGCGGTGCTTATAATCTGTTTCAAGCCCCATAAGTCCTTCGGTTGTAGGTAAATGATCCATCTTGATTAACTGGGATCAGCTCTACTTGATGACCTTTTTTGCCAAATGACATAACTACAAATCCCATGTTCCAATCCGCTGAGTTATATTTAAGATATCCAGCCTGTCGCATGTCCATTAAGTGTCCTGCCTCAATGCCCCAAATCGTTGAATAACGCCCGTTTAAGCCAGTTGTATGCCTTACAGCACCCTGCCTATGGGAATGCCCACAAACAACGCTCCCAGCCCACTTCTTAGCCAAATTTATGGCAGTTATACCAGCGTGCTTAGACATGTTGCCTTCATCGCCATGTGCTAAGTAAAAGCCTTTCTCAAACTCATAAGCCTTGCGATGGTATTTGATGCCCAGACTTGCAAAATCCATGAACTTGTCATAAGCCAATTCAGGTAAGCCAATGAGCGATGGTGCGCCTTTGAGTAATGTTGTGTATAGGCGATCTGTGTGATTGCTGCGAATGATGTCTGTCGTGCCTAAGTCGTAAAGTATGTCTTGAGCTAGTGATCGTTCCTCATCTAGCGTTTCTGCAAATTCTAGTTTTGTTCCTTTTGCCCAACGGCTCTGTGAGCCCATATCCATTTCATCGCCACAATTTAATACAAAATCAAACTTCTCATGCTTTGTCATCTTGATCAAGTTTTTCACAGCTGCAACATGATGCAACGGAATTTGCAAATCTGGAACAACCAGATATCTGCGGTTTGGCTTAATCGTCATCCTCGTCGTCAGGATCAATGCGTGGAATTATCGCATCAGATTTGGTGTTAGCAATCCAATCCGGTAGTGCATTTGGCTCCTGCATAATCCAAAATGCCATTTCTTTACTGAACCCAGCACGCCTTGCTGCGATGAATGCTTCATGCAATGCAATGAAGTGGGTATCTAATTTGGTCGTTTCACGAGTTTGGCGAACTACGCGACGATTGATCTTTTTGCGTTTGATAGGTTTTCGTGTGTTCGCCATAAATAAATTATCGCTTACTGATTAAGATAAACAGATCATCAACACGCGCTTCTAATCTGTTTAACTGATCCTTCATGCTTGAACCACCATTGGGTTTAAGTTCTTGCAGGTAAGACTTAATAACCCAGCGCAGACCCACTAACAAACTTGTTAATACGGCGCATACGCCAACGGAAATGCCAACCCATTCTTGTGCGGTCATTTCGCATTAACGCCATAATCATGCTCAGCACCGGATGTTGGGTCAATTGCCTTAGCCAATGGTGCAACTAATGAACCTAGCAAAATTGCATACTCTGGTCGGATGTCAGCAACGATTGCCAACACGACAGTTAAACCACTAGCTGCAACAGCTCTTAGATATGACTTGATTGCTGCTTTGTGTTTCTTAGATAGTTTCATTATTTGCCTCCTAGTAGTGGGATGTTAAAAAACTCTGAATTGCTATCTTGATCTTTTTTGAAGCTGACATGGATGTGATGATTGTGTGGATTGCCTTTGTATTTACGCCAACGCCAACCAAGTAAAGGCGATGCAATACGGCTTTGATGTATTACATAACTGATGCGCCCATTAGTTTTCCCATAGGATCTAATCTGATCTGCCAAATATGTTGAAAGCCCTTTGTCGTCAGAAAGCCGAGCGTCAATATCGATTGCACGCACGCACCCTGTTGCATCTGGGTTGTGGTCGCTTTTTCGTGTGCTATGTCTAGCATCACCAATCCACCCATCAGATTTACGCAAACGCTCTGGGAAGCAGTCATCAGTTTGCTCTCTTAACTGAACAGCAGCTTTAGATAACCAAGCCTTCATTAGCCAAGTATCGTTTTAAGTTCATCGGCAGTTAAACCAATGCGATCAAGGATTGTTGCTTTAGCAGTTGCCTTTGCTTCGGCTTCTGCTTGTGCAGTCGCACGCTCTGTTTGATCTGCTTGATATTGAGCAAACTCGACATCATTCATTTCTCTATCAATTATTTCATCGATTTCAATGTTATGAATACGAATTGTTGGTCGTGTTGATTTAGTCATTTTATGATACTCCGTAAAGTAGGACTGTGCCTGTAGAAAAATTACCACCTGTATTGTAGAAAGTTAATGATGTAATTGCTGAAGTGTTAGACCAACCACCTGAGCCACCAAAACCAACTAAATCTGTGCCAGCGCCTACATAATAGCCGCCACTAATTACTGGTTTATATGCAACAGTGCTTGCATAATTTTTAATTTCAAAAAAGATTGCATTATTAGCGTCTGTTCTTAAAATTGTATATCCACTTACTTGAAAAGATAAACATATATCGGTTTGCTGATCAACTAAAGTAGCGTTTCCACCTACAGCACTAAAAGTGTTAAATCTGCCCGATTGCACATTATTTGGTCTAACAATAAAATGATTATTGCTTGTTGCATTTGTGTATCCATAAGCCACACCATAAAGATTTTTATATGAACCGCTAATTGATGAGATTGTTGTTGATGCACCAGACAAAGTAGTAGTAGATAATAAAGTCATTCCACCAGCAGAAATGGTGCTCCACGCTGGAACTCCAGATGCAACTGTCAGGACTTGTCCAGTTGTTCCAATTCCAAGTCTAGTATTTACATTTGATGTTGATGAGCGATAAGCAATATCGCCAAGAGTTGTTTCTGGATTTAAGTTTTTGGTTGTCGTATCGACAGATGTGCCAAGCGTGCGAATAGCTGATGCGCCATCCTTGACTAACGCGGTGTCATCCGGTGTAGTCCAGCCGTAATTGGTAGTGGTTGCCATATTATCCTTTATCTCAGGCTACGATTGTAGCGTATTCCCATGTCAATGTTGGATCTATTGTTTGCCATGTTTCAGTTATTGGTGTTGTATTCCATCTCATTGCCACTTGGCTATATGCCACAGGGGACAAGTTTATTGTCAGGAATAATTCGTTGAACCTAGTGCTCCATGACCAACCTTCGACATATCCTTCAAACTCACCGCCTGAAATTTGATCAGGTAGATTTTGCAGGTTAAGTGGTTGCCCCATGAATACGCCTAGCAGATTATCCCGATCACTATTGTCAATCTCTGGATTTGTGATTGGAAAAGTAATGCTTTGAAATGCTGGTAATGGGAAGGCTCGTTGGGCAATATAGCGATCTGCCACAGCTTGAGCATCCACAGCTGAATGAAGGACTGATTGAATGCTCTCGGCTTTGTAGCCATAAGTTGCAATTGATGTTGCAGATGTAGCTGTTTCCTGTGAGCCAAAGTTGTTGCCATAATTAATTGCAATGTCATTGCGAATATCACCTGACCTTGTAATCGTGCTCAGTCCTTGACCTAATGCATGATTAGCACTTAAATCAACATAGCCGTTAGTGAGCAAATAGTTCTGCCTGTGGTCTGCATCGGCATAGCCAATGTTTCCTTCATTGTCCTCATATAAATATCCAAATGCTGAGTTTGCAATCAGGCTTGCAATGTTATAAATCGTATCTGTTTCGGCTGCTCTGTTTTCCATTGTGTATAAGCCCGGAGTGTCAATTTCGCCAAGTCCTAAATTTAGCGCATTAGCCCATGTTTCAGTTGCATCATAACCTGCCCAAGTTGTAGCTGCTGGCACATCATTCCAAGTTCCAAGCAATACGCTAGATAACAGGTCATAAATCTGATTGCCATCCTCATCTTGTGAGATTGTGCCTAAATATAATTCTTTTGCTAACTTAACAAGTGATCCCATTGCAAGCACTGTGTATTGAACAACAGTTGCATTTGATCCTGTTGCGCCAACGGCAACAGTTATATCTGTGATGTCGCCACCAAAGATATTTACATAAGCAGCTGATGTGTCCTTGACTTGCAGACTTAAACTGTCGTTAATGTCAAATGGCAATGTTTGACCAGTTAGTGCCACAAATGTAATCTGCAAATAAGACGGATTTGGTTGCTGGTAAATATCTGTTCGACCAGCCTCATGCTGGATGTCGCTTATTGCAATGTCTGTGTAATCAACACCTGCAACTGTAAGTTTCCAATCTGGCGACCATGCACTCATGGTTACTTCTTAACAGCTGCGCGTGAAAGGTATGGATTAGATCTTGCTGCGCTGTCATTAACAACCTTAGCCACAGCTCTTGCAGCACCTTCGCCATCAATAGCATTAACTGTAATGTTTGTAACACCTTGTCCTGTTGTGTATGTTCCACCGCTAGGTTTAGCAGTCATTTTTGGCAATGATGAGAGTTGAGCCGATGGTGCTGGGTTAGGTATTGCACCAATATTAACTCCGGGAATAATGTTTAGCGCACCTGTAAATGCATTTGCAAGTGATACAACCAAGCCAATTGCTTCTCTTAAAAATGTAATAAATCCTGAAATAATGCCTGAGATGCTTGCAATAGTTTTGCCAAAACTTTCTGCACCTCGACCAGTTTCTGTAAGTGCTGCGCTTAATCCTGCATCACCTGTCAATCCTGCAATAAATCCATTTAGTGCTGGGATGCCTGTATCGTTTAAGAATGTAATAAACTTTTCAACCTGTGGTAGTAATGCAACGCCTAGACTTTCTTTAGCCTCATCAAATCCAACTTTTAAGCGATCAATCTTTCCTTGAAAGGTTTCTGCGTTTGCAGCTGCTGCGCCACCATAAAGTTCAGATAGTTTTGCCTGAACTTCGGTGAAAGATAATGTTGAAAGTTCGGCTTTAGATAATCCAAGTCCTAACCTGCCAAGAGCTGTTGTATTGCCATCTTGTGCACGACCCAAAGCATTTGCGACAGTTTCTAATTCGATGCCTTTTCCTTTTGAAATATCTAAAGCAAGGCTTAATAATCTTTGTGCTTCACCAGTATCTTTTGTGCTAACTGCAAGTCTTTGCATGGCTGGTCTAAGGCTGTCATCGGCAACACCAGTCGCTAAAGATGTTTGCAGAATAAAATCCTCAGTTGCTTTTATTTGGTCATTTGTAGCACCTGTGGCAGTTCTTAAAGCATTGGCTAACCTAAGTTGTGCGGCTTCATCCTCTATTGCAGCCTTGACCCCATCAACGGCTAATTTAGTGCCATAAGCAACGGCAGCAGCAGCAGCGACAGCAAATGCAGCAGCAGCCTTCTTTCCAAATGCTGAAATCTTTTCGCTGTTAGTTTCAACGGCATTGTCAGCTTGATTTAATTTGTTTTTAAGATCATCAATATCCGCAAGGATCTTAAGCGATAGCGTTCTAGTATCTCTTGCCACTATGCCCACTTATCCAAAATGCGGTTATATGCAGCTTCCCATTTGTTAATCAATTCAGGCTGAATTCTGCGTAGCGTTGGGTAGATAAACCAACCACGCGAACCTCTGCCTTGCCGTCCTGAATATGTAGGAAACTGTTTGAACTTATTAGATCCAAACTCAACACCACCCCATAAGGTTTGCGTGTTAGCCCCACCTGAAAACTTCTGTCGTGCGAAACCATATTTGAACTCACCAATTTTGCTTGACTTTGAGATGCTAACTCCGTCTGCAACTCTCTGCGCAACTTTGCCTGATTTTGTTCGACCTCTAGCTGCTGTTTTAATTTCCTCAGCTGCGTAAGTCGCCAAAGCAGCAGACTGAATTCTTGCTTCCTCTGTTGCTTGAACATCCATAACTTTGAAAGCCTTGAGAATATCGCGTATGTCATTGCGACTGTAAGCAATGGTTTCACTTGCCATACCTCGCCTCCAATACTTCGATAGCTGTTAAAATGTCGTCTGCATCAACCCATTCACTCATTGGTATGTTGGTGGCAATTGCCAACTCAACCAATAATCTGCTTAGGCTTCCTGCTGGATGACTTTTGGGTCTGCATCACCGACTATTACATCGGCAATAGTTTCCATCCAAGCCTCAAATGGTTTAACTGGTTTTCCAGCAGCTTCGCGCTTGTGTGCGTTGTATGCTAAAAACATTAGATCCCACATGCCAAGTTTTTCTTTTGCTTGGCTTATGGTATGACCAGTTGATTTTTCCCACTTAGCCCACTCAGGCGGTTGGGCAATGTATGTTGCTTGCTCGCCTGAGCTGTATTCAATTGTGATTGGTAACTTCATTGTTTGCTCCCGTTTCTATTTTTTAGGTAAATGTTTCGGTTACTGCTCCACCTGTAACTAGGAATTCGTAAGTAACTGTTTGTGCATCCATTCCTGATCCACCAACTGTTGGGTAACTTGGCTTAATTGGGAATGAAAATGATGCGCCTGTTGCACTTACTAATGTGATTGTAATGTCTGTGTCTGGTGCAGTATCGCAAGCAGTCCAAAGTGCCTCACATACTGAACTTGCCTTACCCCAATCGGCTAACATTTCTAGTGCAAATGTAGCTGATACATTTGTGGTTTTGTAAGCCTCGCCATCAAGTGTTTGATAGGTCTGTCGCTCTAAAACCTTTGTCAAAATTGCGCTAGTCGCTTGCGCTTCGATGTCTGTTCCACCTGTGAAAGACAACGAAATATCGCGACCGGTTATTACTGTGGTTGCCATGATTTCTCCTTATGCGGTTTGTGTGTAGTAGGTAGAAACTCGAACATCTGCAATTAGCAGCGTGCTTGCTCCAACTTGTGTAACAGTAGGTCTTTCTACTGAACTGACAACATATCCAGTTGGGATAACTGCCAGAACGCTCATTATTAGTTGCTCAATGTTGTCCAGCGATGCAGGATTGCTGTTATAGGCAACGGCAACTGAGATTGTGTAATTAAGTTTTGCGTGAATAGTAGATTTGTTAATTGTTTCTAATTCAATGTATGGACTATCTGGCACAACTACAACAGCTGGTGGAATTACTGTTTCAGGCACAAATGAATAAACATTTCCTGCAACGCCAGCAAGAGCTGTGGCTAATGGTGTGCGAACTGCTGAGAGAATTGTGCTTGGCATTTATTGACACATACCTTCGGGATCAATGTATGAACCTAACAAACCCACGCATGTATTGTAAAGACTGCGACCCATTTTAAATGGCGTGCTAGTGAAATCAACACCTTCTATTTGACCGCCACTTGATAATCTTGCCTGAAAGACATTTACCGATACTGTGTAGATTGCGCTTTCGACTGCTGCGTTTCCAACATAAGTCGTTGCATTTGATAAGGTAGCAGTTCCGGATGGGATGACATTAGCTTCCAATACATTTGCATTTGTGATCGCTGCTGTAAAGGTAGTATCTGTAAGATCGCCAGCCAATACTGTGCGAGTTCCGTTGTATGGGCTAAGGCATCCGGCAATAACGACTGATTGTCCTTCGGTAAATTCATGTGTTCCTAATGTTGTAAATGTTGCAACATTATCTGTCAATGAAGTTTTTTGCACAAAACTCTTATATTGTGCAAGCATTGGCAAGACAACTGTTTCAGCTGTATTTATTATTTGATTTAGATAAGTGTCGTCATACAAGGCAGATGACACACCAAGCACACTTCGCAACTGTGCAGCTGTAATTATGGTTGGCATGTCATCTCCTTTAAGTCTCCCTAGAGCAACTGCCTGTGATCGGGAGCAACCACAGGCATGACCATTATTAGGTTAGGTTGTAGCGTCTAACTCCACCGGCAACAAGTGTCTTAACAGCCATGTAGCCGTAAAGCATTGTCTCAATTTCGCCAGTTGTAATGATGTTGGTAGAAAGTTGTAGAACTGGGCTTTCCATGATCGCAACAGCTGATGGAACGACAATAAATGCGCTCTCATCAATTGAAGTTGAAACAGCTTTGTTAGAAACATAAAGGTCAAGACCCATTACATTTCCGCGTAGTGATAGTGGTGAAACTGCGCCACCAGCATTTGATGGATTAACAGCTGAGAATACTGGTCGCTTTGTAGTATCTTGCGCTCCAATTAGTAATCCCCATTGTGAAGTTCCAGCAATGTAGCGTGTTGCTAACTCACCAGTTGCAAGATATGCAGCAGGTGTTTCAGTCTTTACGAATGCAACAATTCCATCAAGATCAGCTGATGTTGCTGTTCCTTGTGTTCCACCAGCAGTTAATTCTGCAATTACAGCAGCCTCAGTTGCTTGTGCATAAACTCGGCGCATGTTTTCTAACATTGCCTGATAGAAACTTGGATCAGCGCGATCTAAAATTTCTACGCTGTAACGCTGCAAACCCTTGTAGGCTTTTACAGTTGCATCAACATAACTGGAAACAATTCCTGTTTCTGATGGTGCTGAACCTTCGCCTGTTTCTGCAACAGATCCGGAAGTTGTAATTTTTGGAAATGAAACTGTCATTCCTGCGCGTGGCAATGGTCGAGTTCCAATTGCATCAATAGCACCGCGAGCACCAATTTGTGTATCAACAACTGTTGTTACAAACTGTGTTGGCTTAAATGCTGGGTTAGTTGAGAAACTGTCATCGGCTGCTGTAAGTAATTTTGCATCCTCTGCTTTTGCATGTGCTACCCACTCTGCGCTATCACGATTTCCAAGTGATGCTTTGACTGAGTGCTCTAAGAAATGAGCTTGTGTTTTAATTGGTGAGCGTGGCTTTGTGTAAGCAACTGGTTGAGTTGCTTGTATTGCCACAGGCTCAGATTTTGTAGCTTCTACCGCTTCGGTCGCGATAGGAGCTGTTTGTGTATCTGACACAATGTCCTCCTGTGTTTTTGTTTGCTCCTCAGCGGTTGCTTCGGAATTCTCTGGTGTTTCACTAGCTGCAATCTCTGTAACTCTTGCGCTGTCAATTGCTGGATCAGTTACAAGGCTGACTTCCATTAACCTTGATGCTTTGACTGTCATTACACCTTTATTAGCATCAAAATCATCTACGACTACTCCAACGCTAAATCCATCGCGTAGTCCTTCAGATGCCTCTAATAAACTGTCATCACCGGCAATTGTTCCGGCAATCTTAAATGTTGCGTAAATGCCTTTAGCATCCTCTGTTATATCAATCATTTTTCCGATTGGTCTTGTGCGGTCATGCTCAAGCAATAATTTAACAGGCTTAGAGAAATCAATGCTGCCTTTCTCAAATACTGTTGCACCTGCACTTGTCAAACCTTTTTCGTCAAATGACACGATTGTGCCAGACATTGTGCGCTTGCGATTATCAGCTGCGGTTAGTGTTATTGGGAAATTGATCTTTAATGTTTTACTCATCGGATCAAGTCCTCCTCCTCTTGTATTTGCTCAACGCTCATTGCGCCAACGCGATTTAGGATTTCATAAACTTGCGCACGCTCTAATGCAGATCCACGCAAGAAATCGTCAATGTCAAATCTGACCTCAACACCATTTGGCACAAAATCAGCCATAGAAAGTCTTTGTTCAATTGCAGTTAAGATTGGTCGCAATGAAAAGTCAATTAAGGCTTTTCTCTCAGCTGTCATGTTTGAGTAAGTCATTGATGTAGTTTCGGCAGATATAAAACTTGCCGGAATACCAACGGCGCGTGAGCATTCTAAAGCTAAGTATTGACGGGCTTCATTCAATTGTAATTTAGCAGGGTCAAAACCTAATGCTTGCAATTCGACATCAGCATTTAAGAATGCAGTTGATCTAGTTGCACGACTTGCTTTCCAACTTTCAAGCAATCTTGTAATTCGCTCTGGAGTAAGGTTTGTGCCATTTGATTTAAGAACCATTGTTGGAACTGGCTCTTTAGCATACATCTCAGCTGCTTTTTCTAATTCTTGTGCTGCTCTTATTGTGCGACCTGCGCGATTTAGCACACCTTCATCTAAACCATTAAATACAACTAAACTGCCAACACCACTTAAAGGTAATTCTTCGCCATCAATTCTGTAAAACAAAATTTCTGTTTGATTGTAATTTAATTGGTAAGTAATTCGATCTGGCGAAATTCTTGTCCATGCTCTTACTCTTGCGCCATCGCTGTCTGAGTAACTATCTAATACTTGACCATAAGCAAAACCAGTAAATAAAATGTCCTCAGCTATCCAAGCGTATGTCGCACTTCCTGGAATTCGTGGATCGGGTTGCATTAAAACTCTTGTTGGTCGAATGTGTTCTTTTGTAAAATGATTGTAAGTTTCAATTGGTAATGATCCAACTGTTGAACAAATTATGTTTCTTGCTCTTGCACATGCTGGCACAGACATTGCTTGCTCACGCGTTGCAGATTGTGTTCCAAAGAATACGCCACCAACGGCAGCTTGAATGTTGTAAGGTGCATAAGATGCAGCCACATCAGTTAGTGGTGTAATTGTCTTATTTGTGATAAAACGATCTAATAATCCCATTAGCACATAATATACCATATAACCTAATTAACCGATTTGTATGTCTATTTCCGTTTCAGGTTGTGTCGCAAAATAAGTTACTAAAGCGGTTGCCACAGATGCACAAACTGCGACCCGACTTGCTCGCCTTCCGATAATCCACGATCCATCACCATAAGGCAATTTTGCAGCTGACAAGGTTTGCTGTGTTAATTCCTCGTTCCCCGAATGTTGCAAGCGATGACTGTTTATTGCTCCAAGCCAACGATCACAACTTTCTGCATAAATAGCACCATCCATGTCAGTTACTTGAATGCCGGCAGGAACTAGCCTTGATGCAACTGCTTGACTTGTCCTTTTGCTATAAGCCACAGTTTGCGTGTTGTATTTCCTGACATAAGGCGCAATATCGTTTGCAACTGCCAAATCGTTTAAGCTGTAATCATTTGACCAAGTGTGAAGCAATTGCACATAAAATCTTTCACCCGATAATCTTTGAGCGGCAACTAATGCTCCAAATTTACGGTCCGGACTTAAATCAAGTCCAAGCCAAGTAGGTTGTTCAGGATCTAGAGGTATTGCATCTATCTGACACATTGCCCACTTTTGCGGATCAATTGCGCTGTTTATTGTATCGACCCATTGCGTAAGCAACTCAGTCCTAACAATATCTGGTGGATCATTGATTGCAGCTTTAATGTTATCTGGGTGAATTGTAATTCCTAAAGATGGGTTGGCTTGAGCAAATGCAGACCAGTTAATCTCGCCTGACGGAAGGTTGATCGGCGCATCTGGTTCGGCACTCCACTCAAACCACCCAATCGGGTCATTGGTTGTAGCTGATGCCAATGCCCTCTCACGCAATTTGTTTAAGATAACTGAATGTTGATCCCCTGCTGATGAATAAACCCATACCTGCGGATTTTTAGCACTCATCATTGAGTAACGCATTGATGACCAAGCATCCTCATCTTTGTATTCTCGCAACTCATCCATGTGAATTGTTTCGGGTTTGCTTAAACCTCTAGCTGCATTGTTAGCAGCCTTAACAACAAACCGCCTGTTGCCAAATAACTCTATTTCTTCCGCGCCATGTTGCCATCGGATTTTCTTCACTTCCTTCTCAAGTGCCGGATGTGTTTCTATTAAGCCAACAATCTGTCTAAATGTTTCAAGTGATGTGGTAAGTCTGTGAGCTGATGCAAGTTGTAATCCCTCGCCCCACACAAACATGCCGGTCAAGATACGCAACATCATAAATGTAGATTTTCCGTTTTGCCTTGAAAGTAAAAGTCCAACCTCATTTGTAGCCCAGCGATCATCCTCTTTTACTTTGTGAGCATGAATTGCAACGAACTTTTGCCAATCCATTAGCTGTATTCCAATCTCAGTTGCAAAATCAATCATTTCTTGACCTTTAGACGGCAAATCATTGAGTTTTGAGCAAATACGCGGTGTTTGCACACCTCCTAATGTCGATTGAGCGTGATCAATTAAGATCTCTCCCGTTTGTAAATCAATCAATTCGATC
>Ga0334722_10005191_pt1 | contig 13237 bp, 11 predicted proteins | sample C3_bottom_MG_FD_207210 | JGI IMG/M metagenome (GOLD analysis project Ga0334722, IMG submission 207210) | Sediment microbial communities from Yellowstone Lake, YNP, Wyoming, USA - C3_bottom | ecosystem: Environmental > Aquatic > Freshwater > Lake > Sediment | place: USA: Wyoming | collected...
AGCTTATGTCGTAGCAGCAAGAGATGCGCGGCGGTCGAAGCGCACAAGCTGAAGCAGGGAAAGCGCAGTACGTCCATTCGCAGTGAACGCTAAAGGAGGAATCATGAAACTTGCACGAATACTGGCGGCATCGGCCTTGGTCATGGCGTCCGCCATGCAGGCGCGGGCCGAAATCGTCATCGGCATCGATCTGCCCCTGACCGGGCCTGCCGCGGGACTGGGAATTCCCTGCAAGGCCGCGCTTGCCTTGTGGCCGGACTCGATCGGCGGCGAGAAATTGCGCCTGATCGTGCTCGATGACGCCACCGACTCCACCGCCGCGAACAAGAACGCGCGGCGTTTCGTCACCGAGGACAAGGTCGACCTCATCATCGGTTCGACTTCGACGCCGCAGGCCATCGCGATCTCAACGATTGCCGAGGAAACGCAGACGGTGCAACTCGCGACCTCGCCGATCAACCTGCCTCCGGGCAGGGGCGGGTGGACGTTCCGACTGCCTCAATCCACGGCCGTGATGGGGGCCGGGATCATCGAGCACATGAAGAAGCTGGGGGTGAAGAGTTTCGCCTTCCTCGGCTATAACGACCCGTATGGCGAAAGCTGGCTGATCGACATCACCAGACTCGCGCAGGAGGCCGGCATCAAGCTGACGACGGCGGAGCGCTTTGCCCGCGCCGATACCAGCGTCGCCGCCCAGGCGCTCAAAGTGATGGTATCGAACCCGGATGCGGTTCTGGTGGTCGCCTCGGGCAGCGGCGCTGCGCTGCCGCATACCACGCTGGTCGAGCGCGGTTACAAGGGCAAGATCTTCCAGACGCATAGCGCCGCATCGTCCGATCTGGTGCGCGTCGGCGGCAAGTCGGTCGAGGGCGGATACGTCATTTCGGGGCCGGCCGTGGTGCCCGAGCAGTTGCCTGAGAGTCACCCGTCCAAGCAGGTCGCGCTGGCGTTCGTGCAGCAGTACGAAAAAATGTACGGTCCGGGCACCCGCAACCAGTTCGCCGCGCACATGAACGACGGGCTGCTGGTGCTGCAGCGCGCGGTTCCGGTCGCGCTGAAGAAGGCCAAACCGGGAACCAAGGAATTCCGCGCGGCGCTGAAAGACGCGATCGAGACTGCAGGGCCGATCGTGGTCACTCAGGGCGTCTACAATTATTCCGCCACGGATCATTTCGGCTTCGGCGCCCAGGCCCGCGTCATGTTGCGCGTGGAGAACGGCGGCTGGAAGGTGGAAAACTAACGCTTGCAGGCGGCGCATTAGCCGGCTGTCGCCGCTTCTTGCAGAGGGGGAGTGCGCGGAAAGCCGCGTACTTGCTTGTTCGCCGGGCGATGGTGGTACTTCTTGCGCGGACGGCGACCCGTCCGCGCGGATCGTTGATTGCACGCGGATCAAAAGCGCATCCGCGCGCGATCAACGATCTTGGATAAGACCTCTGCTATCTTGTTGTGCGCAACTTCACGGGTGGTCCGCGAAGTAGACTGTATCAGTTCCGCCGTTTGTCGCTCACGCGCAGCGCGAGGGCCATGGCCGAGTCGCCCGCGGCGCAGCCGGTAAACAGCCCGGTGCCGCCGCCGCGCAGCACCAGTTCTTCGATCAGCTCGATCATGCTGCGCATGCCGGTGGGGCCCTGCGGATGCCCCCAGATGAGCGAACAGCCGTAGGCGTTCATCTTTTCCAGCGGAAAACCGGTCTCGCGGTTAAATACGATGTCGTTGACCGCGAACGGATTATGCGTCGTCACCGCGTCCACCTGCTTGAATTCCAGGCCGGCGGCCTTCAAGGCTGCGCGCGCGGCGGGCACGGGCGCCATCGGCATGAAACCTTTTTCCACGCGCGCCATGCCGAAGCCCAGCAGTTCCACTTCGATGTTGCGGTCGGCGGAGAATTCCAGCGCGCGCTCGCGCGTGGTCACGATCGCGCCGGCGTTGCCGTCGGCCGGATGCGTCTGGCCGCCGAAGGTGACCGTGCCCTCGGGCTTGACCGGCTTCAGCTTGGCCAGCGCCTCGGGCGTGGTGTGGAAGATGCCCTCGTCCGCCGACAGGGTGCCGGTCTGCTTGCGAAAGCCGGCGTCGGTGATGGGCACGTCCACCATATAGCGGCGCTGGAACGCGCGCTCCTGCGCGAGCGCGCGCTGATACTGCGCGTAGCGCTGCAGCACCACGTCGTGCTGCTGCCCGGTGCTGATGCCGAAGCGGCGCGCGACGTTCTCGCCGGTCTCGATCATCGCGTTCTTGGCGTGCGGGTCCTTGTTGAAATTGTCCAGCGTCCAGGATTCGGTGATCCCCTGGCCGCCCGGCGCGCTGCCATCCGGATAATAGACCACCGGTCCGTTGGACATGCGATCGGCCGTGACCACCAGCGCCACCGAGGCCGAGCCGCCGGCGACTTCCTGCGCGGCCATCTGCAGCGCACGCACGCTGGTGGCGCAGGCCTGGTGCACGGTCGGCCCGGTCACGCCTTCCAGGCCCATCATCCCCGTCACCCAGGGCAGGCCGTAGAAGCTGCTGGGCTGGGGATTGGTCAGTCCGAGCACGCCCAGGTCGACCTTGTCCGTCGGGAAATTCTTCGATTGCAGGAAGGTCTTGCCCACGTTTGCGGCCAGCTTCAAGCTGTGCAGATGCGCGATGGAGCCCTGCCATTTAGCGAACGGAGTGGACCAGTAGATGCCGTAGGGGATGAATGCATTAGCCATGATGAGTCCTCTGTATCAAGATTCGGGTCGGTTCAGTCGGTGCGGCCTGCCTGCCATGCGGCAAAGCTGGAGCCGGCCAGGGCCAGTTTTTCCAGCAAGGGCGCAGGCGTCCAGTACTGCGCATCCAGCGTGCGCCGGAATTCGAGTATGCGCTCGTAGATCGTCTTCAGGCCGACGCTGTCGGCGTAGAACATCGGTCCGCCGCGGTAGCGGGGGAAGCCGTAGCCGGACGTGTATACGACGTCGATGTCGCTCGCCCTCAGCGCAATCCCTTCCTCGAGCAGGTGCGCTCCCTCGTTGATCATCGCGTACAGGCAGCGCTCCACTATTTCCTGCTCGCCCGGCTGCCTGCGCTCGACCTTGAGCCGCCGGCCTTCCTCCCACAGCAATTCGACCACCTCGGGGTCGGGCGTGCGCTTGCGCGCGCTGTCGTAACGGTAATAGCCGCGGCCGGCTTTCTGCCCTAGCCAGCCGCGATCATAGAGCAGGGTGTCGGGCCGGTAGAAAGTCGGATCGTCGGGCAGCAGATGCTTGCGCTCCAGGCGCGTGAGATAACCGATATCCACGCCCGCCATGTCGAACACCGCGAGTATGCCCATGGCCATTCCGAATTTCTCCAACGCGCTGTCGACCTGCTCCGGCGTCGCGCCTTCGAGCAGGCAATGCTCCGCCTCGCGCGCGTAGGGATCCATCATGCGGTTGCCGATGAAGCCGTAGCACACCTTCGCGACGACGCCGGTCTTCTTGATCTGTTTCGCGGTTTCCAGCGCGGTGACCAATACGTCGGATGCCGTGCGTTTGGCGTGGACGATTTCCAGCAATTGCATTACGTTGGCCGGGCTGAAGAAGTGCAGGCCGACCACGTCTTCGGGACGCTTGGTCACAGCCGCGATTTCGTCGATGTCGAGGGTCGAGGTATTGGTGCCGATGACGGCGCCTTTACGCACGACGGCATCGAGCTTGGCGAAGATGTCCTTCTTCAGCGCCATGTTTTCAAACACAGCCTCGATCACCAGGTCCGCCGAGCCCAGCGCGGCATAGTCCAGCGTCGGGGTGATGAGTTGCATGCGCTGCTCGAGTTGTTCCTGCTTTAGGCTGCCGCGCGCGACCGAACGCTCGTAGTTCTTGCGTATCGTCGCCATGCCGCGGTCCAGCGCCGCCTGCGTCGCATCGAGCAGGGTCACGGGGACGCCGGCATTGGCATAGCACATGGAAATGCCGCCGCCCATGGTGCCGGCGCCGACGATGCCCACGCGGGTCACCGGGCGGGGTTTGACGTTCGCAGCCAGGCCGGGAATCCTGCGCACTTCCCGCTCGGCGAAGAACAGGTGGCGCAGTGCGCGCGCCTCGGTCGCGGGAACCAGCTTGTCCGAGATCGCGGATTCCGCCTTCAGCCCTTGATCGAAAGGCAGCTTCACCGCCGCTTCGAGCGCATCGAGCAGCGCGAGCGGCGACTGGCGGTTGCGCATGGTCTTGGCGACCTGCGCGCGTTTTACCGCAAACAGTTCGGCCGCATTCTCCGCGTTCAGCACTGGGCGGTCGCGCGTGCGCCGCGGTCCCGCGCCGCGGCTGAGGAGTTCGCGCGCAAACGCGATCGCGCCTTCGATGACGTCGCCTGCGACCAGCGCATCGGCGAGGCCCAGTTCGCCCGCCTTGGCGGCGGGCATCGGCTTCGACGACAGGATCAGGTCGATCGCCTGCGCGAGCGGAATCAAGCGCGGCAGGCGCTGCGTGCCGCCGGCACCGGGAATGATGCCCAGCGTGAGCTCGGGCAAGCCGAAGCGCGCGCCTTCGTGCGCGACGCGGTAATGGCAGGCGAGGGCGATTTCCATGCCGCCGCCCAGGGCGGTGCCGTGCACGGCCGCAACCACGGGCTGCGCGCAGTCCTCGATCAGGCCGAGCACTTCGTAGTGGCCCGGGGCGGCGATGCCGCTGTCGAATTCCTTGATGTCAGCGCCGGCGACAAAGGTCTTGCCCTTGCAGCCCAGCACCACGGCCTTGACGTCCTGCCGCGCGCGAAGAGCGGTGAATGCCTGCTTCAATCCCGCACGGACCTTCTGGTCCATGGCGTTGACTGGCGGGCTGTCGATCGTGACGAGTGCGATGTCGCCGGACATCGCGATGCTTACCGCTTCGGCCATTTGGCAGGCTCCTGAATTGAGGTTGCTGGTGGTAGCGGCGCGCTGCCGCCGGGCGGCGTTCGCTTAAGCGACGGCGCCGCTCCAGCGCGCAGATTAAACGGGTTCGACTAACGTGTCAAACGATTGTCCAATAAGGCACAAGGCGCGGGCAGGCGCGCGGCGACGGCCGGCGCGCAGGCCGCGGCGCGGTGCGCCTTGCGCCGCGCCGCGGCTGGATTCAAGGGCAGACGCCGTCGGCCGCGGGGATTGCCTCGCGCCCCAGGGGCAGCTAGACTTGCGCCGCGTTCGCAGCGCCGCGCGGCGCGGGCTGAAAGCCTGCCCGCAGGCACGCATAGGATGCGGCGGAACGCACCTTGTCCAGGAGCTTGATCATGCACAATTCCTCGCCCGCGCTGCCGATTCTGGTTGCAGGCGGCGGTATCGGCGGGCTGGCGCTGGCCTATGCGCTGGCCGAGGACGGTCACCAGATCACCGTACTCGAACAGTCGGTGGCCTTCGGCGAAATCGGGGCCGGCATCCAACTCGGGCCGAACATTTTCAAGATGTTCGACTACCTTGCCCTGACCGAGCCGGTCAGCGCGGTCAGTTTCTTCCCCGCCGGGCTGTGCATGAACGACGTGCGCAGCGCGGAGCGGGTGGTCCGCGTTCCCTTGGCGGAGACGGTACGCGCTGCCTATGGATTTCCCTACGGGGTGATCTACCGGGTCGATTTGCATCGCATCCTGCTCGATGCCTGCAAAGCCCGCTCCAACGTAAGCTTGCGCACCAGTGCCAAGGTCGAGGCCTATACCCAGTCGGCCGATGGCGTGCGCATCACGCTCGCCGGCGGCGAGTCGCTCGACGGCGCGGCCCTGGTCGGGGCGGACGGGCTCTGGAGCCGGATACGCGAGAGCGTCGTCGGCGACGGCAAGCCGCGGGTCTCGGGGCATATCGCGTATCGCGCGGTGCTCAAGCGCGAGGACGTGCCTGCTCAGCTGTGGAGCGACGACGTCGTCCTCTGGGGCGGGGAAAAGACGCACTTGGTGCACTATCCCCTGCGCCGCGGCGAACTGTTCAACCTGGTCGCCGTGTTCCACAGCAACAAATACGAAGAGGGCTGGAATACCTTTGGCGATACCGAGGAGCTGAACGAGCGATTTGCCGCGGCCTGCCCGCGCGTGAAGGAGCTTCTGGCGAGGATAGAAACCTGGAAGATGTGGGTGCTGTGCGATCGCGAACCGGTGAGCAACTGGACCGATGGGCGGGTCACGCTGCTGGGCGACGCCGCACACCCGATGCTGCAGTATCTCGCGCAGGGCGCGGGCCAGGCGATCGAAGATGCGGTCGTGCTGCGCGAGGCGCTGCGTTTTGCGCGGGGCGACGTGCGGCAGGCCCTGCAGAAGTACCAGCAGGCGCGCTACCTGCGCACCGGCAGGGTACAGCTGACGGCGCGCTTCTATGGCGACATCTACCATGCCGCCGGCGTGCAGCGTGAGCTGCGCAACGCGATGTTCCAGAGCGGCCGGGAATCGGCAGGCTTTGCGGGCTTGAAGTGGATGTACGAGGGCATCGATCCGGCGAGCGTCATTGCTTGAACAATCTTCATTGGAGGTGGACATGAATCCTGCAAGCACGGCCAAACGGACCGAGGCGGGGCGGCAAGAGCGCAAGGCGTTTTACGACGCGATCAGCGCGCAGAGCATGAATCCGCTGTGGGAGGTGCTGCATTCCCTGGTGCCGACGCAACCGGCATCCAACTGCGTTCCGTGCCTGTGGAAGTATGCCGAGGCGCGCCCGCATCTGATGCGCGCCTGCGAGCTCATCACGGCGGAGGAAGCGGTGCGCCGCGTTCTGATATTGGAGAATCCGGGATTGCGCGGGCAGTCGTGCGTGACGCAGGCGCTGTTCGCCGGCCTGCAGGTGATCCTGCCGGGCGAGATTGCGCCCAGTCATCGCCATACGCAGAGCGCGCTGCGCTTTGTCGTCGAGGGCACGGGCGCGTATACCGCGGTGAACGGCGAGCGCACCAGCATGCGGCCCGGCGATTTCATCATCACCCCGAGCTGGACCTGGCACGACCACGGCAGCGCAGCGTCCGAGCCCGTGGTCTGGCTGGACGGACTGGATATTCCGATGATCCGCTTCTTCGACGCCGGGTTTGCCGAGACCGACGTGCACAAGTCACAGAGCGTCGCTCGCGCCGAAGGCACCAGCTTCGCGCGCTACGGACACAATATGGCACCGCTGCGGCAGGAGGCACCGTTCGGCGCGACTTCGCCGATTTTCAGCTACCCCTACGAGCGCAGCCGCGAAGCCTTGCAGGTTCTGGAGCGCAACGCGGCGATCGACCCCTGGGACGGGATCAAGCTGCGCTACGTCAATCCGTTGACCGGCGGCTCGCCCATGCCGACCATGGCCACCTTCATGCAGCGCCTGCCGGCAGGATTCGAGGGCAAGCCTTATCGCCAGACCGATGGCGCGGTATTCAGCGTAGTCGAGGGACAGGGTTCGGTGGTCGTCGTGCGCGGCGAACAGACCTGGCAGTTCGATTTCTCCGCGCGCGATCATTTCGTGCTTCCGTCCTGGTACGCGGCGCGCTTCAAATCGGAATCCGGCTGCGTCTTGTTCAGCTATTCCGATCGTCCGGTGCAGGCAGCGCTGGGCATCCACCGCGAGGAGCGGATGGACTGAGCCGCGCTGCGGGCCTGGAGTTTCGGATCTGCCGAAACGGCCCCGGATTCAGGTGCACGCGGGGCGCAGGCAGGGGCGGGGGCGCTCCCGCTCAGATCCCCTAACTTCGAAATCGATTCTTAGCCCCCGTCGAAGCCGTAGCGCTTGACGAAGTTGTCCGCGTCCAGCGCTGGCCCGCGGTAGTCGGCCTGCATGTAGTCGCAACCCAGCTCCTTCAGGCGTTCCGCCGCCGCTTCGTCAGCGACGTTGACCGCAACCACTTCGAGCTCCAGCATGTGCGCGAGCTCGACGATCGATTGCAGGATGCGGCCGGCTTTCGCTTCGCCGGCGGGGTCGCGCGCGAACGCGACATCGATCTTGATTTCCTGGAACGGCAGGCTCGCAAGCCAGAATAAGGAGGACAGCGCGAGGCCGCGGTCGTCGATGGACAGCTTCACCCCCAGCTCTTTCAGGCGCGCCAGCGTTTCCCGAGCCGCCGGCTCTTCGCCCAGCACCGCGGTGTCTCCGATCTCGACGATCAGCCTGCCCGGACGCAGGTTCCAGGTGCCCAGCGCGCGCGCGACGACGTCGGGAATGTCCGGCTGCAGCAGCGCGCGCCCCGGGAGGTTGACGCTGACGCGCAAGTCCAGCCCGGCGCTATAGCGGAATTCGGAGCAGTTGCGCAGCGCGCGATTCAAGGTCGAGGACAGCAGGTCGGTGACCCGTCCGGCGGATTCCGCCGCCGCGAATGCGTCCTCAGCCGGGATCGGCGCCCGCGTCCGGTCGCGCCAGCGCAGCAGGCTCTCGACGCCCATGATCTGGCCCAGGCGAAGATCGTATTGCGGCTGAAACGCCAGTTCGAGCACGTCGTCGGATACGGCCGTACGCAAGCGGTTTTCATACAGCAGCCGCGCGGCCTCCGGATTTTCCTGGTCCTCGGCATAGATGGCGGCATTGCTCGCATCGTCGCGCGCAATGCCGCAGGCGCTCTTGGCACGCTGCAGCAGCGATTCCGGCTGATCGCCATGCGCCGGGTACAGCGCGATGCCGATTGAGGGGCGCGCGTAAATCTCGTCGTCGCCGATCCAGAACGGGTTGCCCAGCGCGCGCAGCGACTTTTCCGCCGCCAGCAAGGCCACCGCTGGTCCATCCACCGTCGACAGCACGCAGGCGATATCGTCGCGTCCCAAGTCGCCGAGAACATCGCCCGGGCGCAGCACCTCGGCGCGCAGCGCCGCCGCAATCCGCTCGCGCACCGCATCGCCTATATGGAAGCCCCAGGCCGCGTCGAGATGGCCGACCACGCCGCACTCGATCAGCAGCACCGCAAGATTCCTGCCGTCGGCGCGCCGCTCGTCGATGCGCGCGCGCAAGGCCTCGGCAAACGCCGCAGTACCGCTGATGCTTGCGCTCTGCGGCGACGCCGCGGGCTCGGTGCTGTCGGCGGCGCTCACAGGAACAGCTCGCGCGGGTCGATCTTCACCGTGTCGTATTCCAGGGTGCGCTGAATGCGGTAAGGCTCACCCGGTTTGACCTTGGGTTCCTTCATCAGATCGAGCATTTTGTACGGAATCAGCGGGTTGCCGTGCGCATCCTTGACCACCATGATCCGCGGCAGCAAGCGGCGCACCAGGTTCTGCGCGATCACCACCGCGATTTCACCGCTGTTCAACTCGACCACGCATCCCACCGGAAATACGCCCACGCATTGTATGAACTGCTCGACCAGTGCCGGATGAAACTGTTTGCCGCGCCCCTTGTAGATGATGTTGAGCGCGTTTGAAGGCGACATGTTTTCGCCGAACGGCGGGGGCGCCGTGAGCGTGTCGAAGGTATCCACGATCCCGGCGATCAGGCCGAACAGCGCAATGCCGCCTCCGCGCAGGCCGCGCGGATAGCCGCTGCCGTCGAAACGTTCGTGGTGCAGCGAGGCGAGCCCGGGCAGTTCCTGCGGCAAGCCGGGCGTATTGCTCAGGATCTCGACCGAGTGATCCACATGCGTGCGGTAGAGTTCGACTTCGCCTGCATTCGCCGGCCCGTTTGTCGCGAGCCCGGTAGGCAGTTTGAGCTTGCCCACATCCTGCAGCAGGCCCAGCATGCCGAGGATTTCCAGGCGGTCCTGCGGCAACTGCAGGAAGCGCCCGAAAATGGTCATCATGACCGAGACTTCAGCGGCACGGCTGAGGGTCGCGCCGCTCTTCTCCTGCAGCTTGATCAGCAAGGCCATCGCGTCGGGATTGCGCACCACGCTATCGGTAATCTGTGCGGCTGCTTCGTGCGAGCGCGAACCGTCGACCGCACTGCCGGCTTCCACTGCACGCGAAAGCTCCTGCATCACCACCGTCGTCTTGGCGTAGGCCTTCTGCGCCCGGGGCAGTTCAACCTCTACGCTGGCCGCTTCCTTATAGACCGTGGTGCCGCGAATCTTCGCCAGCTCTGCCGCGCTGGCCTTGGCAATTTCGGATAGATCTTCTTTTTCCGGGTCGACGAAGACGTGTTTGCAGTACTGCTTCAGTACGTCGATCTGCTTATCGGTCTTCAGGACGAAGCCCTGAAACACGAACGGCGTTTCCGTCCACGGTCGGTCCAGCTTCGAGACATACATCCCGAAGCTCAGTTCGTCTACGGAAATTTCTCTGAGTGCCACGGTGTTATGTGCTTACTTGCCTTCCGCATCGCGGGGTTTTGGCGCGGAGACGAGCTGCAGCAATTGCCTGAAGATCTTGGGTGCGCCAGCCACCACGCGACCGGTTTCCATGTAGTGGCTGTCGCCATCGAAGTCGCTCACCAGGCCGCCCGACTCCTGGATCAACAGGCTGCCGGCGGCCATGTCCCAGGGCGACAGGCCGATTTCCCAGAAGCCGTCCAGTCGGCCGGCCGCGACGTAGGCAAGGTCGAGCGCGGCGGCGCCGGCGCGGCGCACGCCCACGGTCTGCGCCATCGCCTTGCGCAATTGGGCCATGTATTCGCTCATGTGTTTGAACTCACGGAACGGAAAACCGGTGCCGATGAGGGCATCGTCCAGCTGCGTGCGCTTGGATACGCGCATGCGCCGGTCGTTGAGATAGGCGCCGTGCCCGCGCGTGGCAGTGAACAGTTCGTTGCGCCCCGGATCGTAGACCACCGCCTGCGTCATCGCTCCCTTGTGCTGCAAGCCGATGGAGACGCAATACTGCGGAAAGCCGTGAATGAAATTGGTGGTGCCGTCGAGCGGGTCGATGATCCATACATAGTCCGACTTGCCTTGCGCGCCCGACTCCTCTGCTAGAATCGCATGATCCGGGAAGGCTTTGAGCAGGATCTGGATGACCGCCTGCTCCGCCGCCTGGTCCACCTCGGTGACGAAATCATTGTGGCGCTTGGTCGAAACGGTCAGGGCGTCGATATCCTGCGCGGCGCGATTGATGATGGTGCCGGCGCGCCGGGCGGCTTTCACCGCGATATTGAGCATGGGATGCATGGGATGTCGGATCTTTGCTTTGCGGCTTGCGCCGAAGGCTTGATTTTAATATGAGCGCGGATTCGCTGTCGCACATTCGTATCGTGCTGTCGCATACCTCGCACCCGGGCAATATAGGCGCGACGGCGCGCGCGATGAAGACCATGGGCATCACAGCGCTCTACCTGGTCAATCCGAAGAAGTTTCCCGATGCGGACGCCGATGCCAGAGCGAGCGGCGCGGCCGACGTGCTGCACAATGCCCGCGTCTGTGCGACCCTGTCCGAGGCCCTGCGAGGCACGGTGTATGCGCTGGCGGTCAGCGCGCGCCGGCGCGAACTCGCGCACAAGTCGACCGAGGCGCGCAATGCGGCGCCGCTGCTGCTGGCGGCGGCGCAGGAGGGCGAGGTGGCCATCGTCTTCGGCACGGAAATGTCGGGCTTGACCAACGAGGAAATACTTCTATGCAGCGCGGTTACGCATATACCGGCGGATCCGGCGTATTCCTCGCTCAACCTTGCGGCCGCGGTGCAGGTCCTGGCGTATGAGGCGCGCCTCGCGGCCTACGGCGGGCAACTGCCCCCGGCGAGCGAATTCAAATCGGCGCGGCATGAGGACATCGAGAATTTCTACGCGCACCTGGAACAGAGCCTGCTTGCCAGCGGTTTCCTGGATCCTGCGAATCCCAAGCGTCTGCTGCCGCGTCTGCGGCGCCTGTTTGGCCGGATCCGGCTGGAGCAGGAAGAAGTCAACATACTGCGCGGCATGCTGAACTCCTTCCGCAAATAGTTGACTAATTCAGTATGGATTAGTATAGTGTAATTTGCTCAAAAATCGGAATCGGGACCGGGCTGATTTATGTTTAATGACATCCGCGAAGACATTGCCAGCGTATTCGATCGAGACCCTGCCGCGCGCTCTACCTGGGAGGTGATTACCTGCTATCCCGGCTTTCACGCGCTGCGCATCCATCGCATTGCAAATTGGTTATGGCGGCGTGAGCTGCGCTGGCTGGGGCGACTGGTTTCACATGTGGGGCGCTGGCTGACCGGCATTGAAATTCACCCCGGCGCTACCATAGGACGGCGCTTCTTTATCGATCACGGCATGGGGGTGGTCATAGGCGAAACGGCTGAAATTGGCGACGATGTGACGCTTTATCACGGGGTCACCCTGGGCGGCACATCCTGGAACAAGGGCAAGCGCCATCCGACTCTCAGAAACGGTGTGGTCATCGGCGCCGGCGCCAAAGTCCTGGGCCCCATCATAGTGGGTGAGGGGGCGAAAATAGGCTCCAACGCCGTGGTCGTCAAAGACGTTCCGCCGGGTGCATCGGCGGTAGGGATACCGGCACGCATCATCGTGGACGAGCAGGACAAGTCGCGCGAGGAAAAGGCCGCCAAGCTCGGCTTTTCTGCCTATGCGGTCACCGCAAAGGCGGCGGACGATCCCCTGGCCAAAGCGCTCCAGGGCTTGCTCGACCACTCGATGGAGCAGGACCATCGCCTGGAACAGCTGCAGCGCGAAATCGAGGAATTGAAACGGCCGAGCGAGGATGACCGCGTCGTGGCGGACCGGTTCAATCCGGGCCGCTTACGCCAGGTGGCTGACAAATAGTTGATCCGGTTTCTCGGGTATTATTATACTTGAGCCGAATGATCGGATATTTCACAGGAGGTGAATATGAGGCTGACGACTAAAGGCAGGTTTGCTGTAACCGCGATGCTGGACCTGGCTTTGCGCAACAAGCAGGCGCCCGTAACCCTGGCCGGCATCGGCGTGCGCCAAAGCATTTCCTTGTCTTATCTGGAGCAGTTGTTCGGCAAACTGCGCCGGCACGCGCTGGTGGAAAGCGTGCGCGGTCCCGGAGGCGGCTATCGCTTGGCACGACCGAGCGACAAGGTTTCGGTCGCCGATATCATCCTTGCGGTGGATGAGCCGCTGGATGCGACCCAATGCGGCGGCATGGAGAATTGTCAGGAAGAAAAGCGCTGCATGACCCATAATTTGTGGGCTACCTTGAACGACAAGCTGTACGATTACCTGAATTCGGTGAGCTTGCAGGATCTGGTGGACGAGCAGTTGGCGAAGGACAGCAATGTGGCCGTGATCATGGACCACCGCCCCGCGGGCTCGCGTAAGGTCGTATCCCTGCTGGTCTGAGCCGAACCCATGCGATTTCAGGAACAAGCGTCACAATGAAGAAACCGATCTATCTGGATTACTCGGCGACGACGCCGGTGGATCCGCGCGTTGCCGCGAAGATGATTCCCTATTTGACCGAAAATTTCGGCAATCCGGCCAGCCGCTCGCACG
>Ga0334722_10005192_pt1 | contig 13235 bp, 10 predicted proteins | sample C3_bottom_MG_FD_207210 | JGI IMG/M metagenome (GOLD analysis project Ga0334722, IMG submission 207210) | Sediment microbial communities from Yellowstone Lake, YNP, Wyoming, USA - C3_bottom | ecosystem: Environmental > Aquatic > Freshwater > Lake > Sediment | place: USA: Wyoming | collected...
GAACGCGCACGCGACCGGACCATCGTCACCTTCTGCACCGGCGGCATACGCTGCGAAAAAGCCGCGCCCTGGCTGATCAGCCAGGGCTTTCGCGACGTGTATCAGCTTGAGGGCGGCATACTCAACTATTTCGAGCAATGCGGCGGCGCGCATTTCCGCGGCGCATGTTTCGTGTTCGATGAACGCGTGGCGCTGGATGCCGGCCTGCACCCCGACCGCGGCGTCGCGGTCCGCGGCCAGTCGCAGCACACGGCATGAACCAGGCCGCGACATCGCCCAAGCCGCTCGCCTTTGCCGCCCTGCTCGCCGGCGCGGCCGCGATCGCCTTCGCGCCTGTGTTCGTGCGCCTCTCGGACACCTCGCCCGGCGCCAGCGCCTTCTGGCGCGTGGCGCTGGCGCTCCTGCCGCTGTGGTGCTGGGTGTGGATGTCGCCGCGCAGCGCGCAGAAGCGGACCCTGCCGCGCAGACCGGACCTCATCGCCGGCCTGTGCTTTGCCGGGGACCTGGCCGCCTGGCACGTATCCATACTCTACACTTCTGTTGCGAATTCGACCCTGGAAGCGAATTTCGCGCCGATCTTCGTAACGCTGGGCGCCTGGCTGCTGTTCCGCCAGCGCGTGTCGCGGTTGTTCCTGCTTGCGCTGGGCGTAACCCTGGGCGGCGCCGCGCTGTTGATCGGCCCCAACTTCGCGCTCGGCGGCCGCGCCCTGCTTGGCGACGCGCTGGGTGTCCTGACCGCGGTGTTCTACGCCGGATACATGCTGGCGCTCAAATCGGCCACAGCGCGCACCACCACGGCAGGCATCATGGCCATCAGCACCACAGTCGCCGCCATCGCGCTGCTGCCCTACGCGCTGGCCACGGCCGAGGTGTTTCTGCCGCAATCGGCAAGCGGCTGGCTGGTCCTGATCGGGCTCGCGCTGATTGCGCATGTGGCCGGACAAAGCCTGATCGCCTACGGCTTCGCCCATCTGCCGGCGGCGTTCTCCTCGGTGAGCCTGCTGCTGCAACCGGTGCTCGCGACAATTTACGCCTGGGCGCTGCTGGGCGAAGCCGTGGGGCCGCTGCAGATGCTGGGGGGGCTCGTCGTTCTGGCCGGGATCTACCTCGCGAAGCGCGGCAGTTAGAGCAACAATCCCGAGGGGAACATGAGGGGATTTGTCCCCTCGTGTTGAAGTAGCTTAGCCGCGCTGCGCTCGCGCTAGACGACGATGGTCGGCGCCTGCACCGGCGTGCGCGCCTCGATGCGGCCGATGCGGTAGACCGTCTCGCCCGCCGCGGTGAGGCTGCGCATGGCCGTGGCCGCGTCCGCTTCGGCGACGATCAGGGTCATGCCGATGCCGCAATTGAACACGCGGTGCATTTCCGCTTCGGCGACGCCGCCGTGCTGCTGCAGCCAGTTGAACAGCGGCGGCATCGGCCAGGCGGATTTCTGCAGCACCGCGCTCACGCCCTCGGGCAAGGCGCGCGGGATGTTCTCGACCAGGCCGCCGCCGGTGATATGCGCCAGGCCCTTCACCTTGATTTGCCGCATCAGCGCGAGCAGTGGCTTGACGTAAATGCGCGTCGGCTCGAGCAAGGCCTCGGCCAGCGGCCGGCCGTGGAAATCCGCCTGCAGGTCGGGCCGCTCGCGCTCGAGGATGGCGCGGATCAGCGAATAGCCATTGGAGTGCGCGCCGCTGGAAGCCAACCCCAGCACTGCATCGCCGGGCACGATAGTCGTGCCGTCGATGATCGCGCTCTTTTCGACGACGCCGACCGCGAAACCGGCCAGGTCGTATTCGCCCGCCGGGTACATGCTGGGCATTTCCGCCGTCTCGCCGCCGATCAGCGCGCAGCCGGCGAGCTCGCAGCCGCGCGCCACGCCCTTGATCACGTCGGTAGCGGTGGCAATATCCAGCTTGCCGCAGGCGAAATAATCGAGGAAGAACAGCGGCTCCGCCCCCTGCACCAGCACGTCGTTGACGCTCATCGCGACCAGGTCTATGCCCACGGTATCGTGGCGGTTCAGTTGAAACGCGAGCTTCAGCTTGGTGCCTACGCCGTCGGTGCCCGCAACCAGCACCGGCTCGCGGTATTTCTTCGAAATCTCGACCAGGGCGCCGAAGCCGCCGATGCCGGCAAGCACCTCGGGCCGCATGGTGCGCTTGGCGTAGGGCTTGATCGCCTCGACCAGCGCGTCGCCGGCTTCGATGTCCACGCCGGCATCGCGGTAGGACAGTGATTCTTTCGGGGGAGTGTTCAAGATTTGTATGTTTGGCGAGATACGGCTACAGTTTTAGGTTTTGCAGTGCGAAGTTTACTCGAAATGAAGCCCAAAATCCCGGTCGAAGCGAACAATCTGTGGTGGTTTGTGCCCGCCGCGGCGCTGGTGCTGCTGCTGTATTTCCTCAGCCCCATCCTCGCGCCGTTTCTGTTCGCCGCGATTCTCGCCTATATCACCAACCCCCTGGTGAGCTGGCTGGAGCGTCACCGGCTGCCGCGCAGCGTGGGCACGGCACTGGTGCTGCTGCTGCTAGCCGGCGTGTTCGTGCTGCTGCTGCTGATCCTGCTGCCCCTGTTCATCAAGGAGGTGCGCCTGCTGTCTGAGCGCCTGCCGGGCTATCTGCTGCACCTCAACGACAATCTGGTCCCCTGGATCAAGGCCCGGTTCGGGGTGGAACTGCAATTGGACCTCGCCGGACTGAAAAAGCTGCTGCACGAGAACGTGCAGGGCACGGACGGCCTGGGCATGAAACTGCTCGCCTCGCTGCGCATCGGCGGTCTGGCCCTGCTCGGTTTCGTCGTCAACCTGCTGCTGGTACCGGTGGTGCTGTTCTACCTGCTGTGCGACTGGAACCTGCTGCTTGGCCACATCAACCGCGCGCTGCCGCGGCGCTGGCATCCGCACTTGACCGGCATCGCCAAGGAGATCGATACGGTGTTGGCCGAGTTCCTGCGCGGGCAGATCGCGGTGATGCTGTTGATGAGCGCCTTGTACGTATTCGGCATGTGGCTGGTGGGTCTCGAATTCGCGCTGCCCATCGGCATCATCACCGGCATGCTGGTATTCGTGCCCTACGTCGGCATGCTGACCGGACTCACGCTCGCGACCCTGGTGGCGCTGATGCAGTTTCCGAGCGCCGGCGGCGTGATCCCGGTGTGGATCGTGTTCGGCATCGGCCAGGCGCTGGAAGGCATGCTGGTGACGCCTTGGCTCGTAGGCAAGCGCATCGGCCTGCATCCGCTGGCGGTGATCTTTGCCTTGCTCGCCTTCGGCCAGATTTTCGGCTTTTTCGGCGTGTTGCTGGCGCTGCCCGCGAGCGCGGCGCTGCTGGTGGGCCTGCGCCACCTGGGCAGCCAGTATCTCAACAGCAGCCTGTACAGCAAATGATGCGGCAACTGCTCCTGCAACTGGCGCCGCCGCCCGCGCCCATGTTCGACAACTTCGTCCCGGGGCGCAACGCCGCGGCGTTGCAGGCGCTGCGCGACATCGCGCAGGGCAAGGGTGCGGAGCGCTTCGTCTATCTCTGGGGCGAGCCGGGCAGCGGCCGCACCCACCTGCTGCGGGGCCTGGTCCACGCCGCGGTCGGCCGCACGGCCCTGTACGGCTGCGCGCTGGCGGATAGCGGCGCCGACGAAAACCAACTGCACGCCATCGACGATGTGCAGCAGTTCTCGCCCGAGGACCAGGTGCGGCTGTTCGACCTGTACAACCGCATGCGCGCGGCGCGCGGCGCGCTCGTCGTCAGCGGCGACGCCGCGCCGGCGCAGCTCGCGCTGCGCGAGGATCTGCGCAGCCGCCTCGCCTGGGGCCTCGCGTTCCAGCTGCACCCCCTGTCGGACGCGGAGAAAGCCGCGGCGCTGCGCGGACACGCGAGCGGGCGCTCCATGGCGCTGGGCGAGGACGTCATCACCTATCTGCTCAAACATGCGCGGCGCGACATGCCCAGCCTGATCGGCATCCTCGATGCGCTCGATAAGCATTCGCTGGTGCATAAGCGCCCGATCACCCTGCCGCTGGTCCGGGCGGCCCTGCACTCGATGAAAGATGAAGCCGCTTGAACGCACGGTGGCAAGGCGCAGGAAATAGTACGCACTCGGGCCCTGCCCGCTTTGAATCGACAGCAAAGGAAGTATCTTGGAACTCGTTCTATTCGACTTGGACAACACCCTGCTCGCCGGCGACAGCGACTACGAATGGGCGCAATTCCTGATCGAGCAGGGCGTGCTCGAGCGCGCAAGCTACGAGCAGCGCAATCAGAATTTCTTCGACCAGTACAAGGCCGGCACGCTGGACATTTATGAATTTCTCGACTTCCAGCTGGCGCCGCTGGCGCAACACCCGCGCGCGCAGCTCGACGCCTGGCACACGCTGTTCATGGCGACCAAGATCCTGCCCATCATCACCGCCGCCGCCCGCGCGCTGGTCACGAACAGCCTGCAAAACGGTAGCCTGTGCGCTATCGTCACCGCCACCAATTCCTTTGTCACCGCGCCGATCGCGCGCGAGTTCGGTGTAAACCACCTGGTCGCAACCGAGCCCGAAGAAGACGGCGGTCGATACACCGGCAAGGTGAGCGGCCTGCCCTGCTTTCGCGAAGGCAAGATCACCCGGGTCGAGCAGTGGCTCAGCGCGCAGGGCAGGCGCTGGAGCGATTTCCCCGTCAGCCGCTTCTATAGCGACTCGCACAACGACCTGCCCCTGATGGAGCGGGTCACGCATCCGATCGCGGTCCGGCCCGATCCCACGCTGGAGCAGACGGCGCGCGCGCGCGGCTGGGAGGTCATCGCGCTCGATTAGCGCAATCTTTTGTTGATGCCGGTCCGAATGCGTGCCCCAGGCGACCGCACTCGGGCTATCGCTTCACGAGAATACGCTGGCCTGGGCCACTTCGTTGATCAGCGCCTTGTAGGCCGGCAGGCTGTTGCGTTGGAATGAAAAATCCGCCTCCATATCGCGCCGCGCAGCGGCGATTACGCCAGCATTGTCGCGGCCTAAGATCTCCACCGCCCGTGCGACCAGTTGTCCGCGATCGAAGAAGTCGAACAGAAACCCATTCTCGCCCTCGCGAATGATTTCCTGCACCGGCGGCGTGGCCGAGCCCAGTACCGGCACGCCGCAGGCCATCGCCTCCAGCATCGACCACGACAGCACGAAGGGATAGCTGAAGTAAAGGTGCAGCCGGCTGATCTGCATCAGGCGCAGATAGTCGGCGTAGGCCAGGCGTCCGGTGAAATGGATGCGCGCCGTATCGAGTTGGCTGCCCACCTCGGCCATCAGCATGTCGCGATAAGAGGCATGCGGCGCGGGCTGGGGAATGCCGTAACTTACGCCATCGGCGCCCACAATCACGAAGCGCGCATCGGGAATCGCGCGCTGCAGCTCGGGCAGGGCGCGCATGAACACATGGAATCCGCGGTAGGGCTCAAGCTGGCGGCTGACGTAGGTGACCACCTTGTCGCTGCGGCTCAAAGCCGTCCCGTCGGCGAGGCGCAATGCGGCGCCAGGATCCGGACGCACAAGTTCAAGGTCGATGCCTTCGTGGATTACGCGGATGCGCGCCTGCTCGCGCGCGGGGTAGCTCGCGCGCTGCCACCGCGTCGGACTGACGCCGGCATCGCAGTCGGCGAGCGCGTGCAGCTGCGTGCTGTTGCGGATGCGCAGCTTGTAACGATCGTCCGGCGAGGACGGGAACTCCGGATCGAAGCCCACATCCGCGCCGACTGCCCGATAGAAGAATTCGAAATAGGCAATCACCCGAGCGGTCGGAAATACATCTTTGACGTAGAGCAACTCACCCCAGGCGGGGTGGCCAATGATCAAATCGGGCACGAAGCCCTTGGCGCGAATCTGCTGGCAGGCGCGCACCACATCCTGCCCACGGCGAATGGCGGTCTCGAAACTGGCGAGATAGTGATGGATCTCCGATTTCTTCCGCGGCCGGACCGGATAGCCGAGCACCGGGAATGAATACGTCCTTGTGTGTGCACTCAGATTCGCCGTATCTCCGAGGCCCATCACTTCGACGCCCTTCTGCTGCGCGAGATAAGCGGGCAGCAGCTTGAACTGGCCGGGGAAGTTCTGGTGGATGAACAGAATGCGCATTAGTGGAAATCAGGATCTGTGCGGAGGAGGGGAATTCACTGCCAGTCGCCACTGGCGGTAGACCTGCCGGGAAGCCTGGACACACTCCGTTAGAGCCAATACGCGTTCTGGCCTCAGTTCGCCGCCAGCGGCGCATCTTTGGGCGGAGCGGCTTTGATCACGCCGCTCTCGGCAAGCTTCTTCATCATCTGCTCCAGCATGCCGTAGGCGCTTACGAAGCCATCGATGGGAATCACCAGCGTTCTTGTCGGAGTGATCTTCGGCGGCTGACCGCTGTTGTCGGGCATTTGCACTACGCCCAGTTCGATGCGCACGACCGAGCCGGTAATTGCGAGGTTGACGATGCGATCGGCGTAGATGATGTCTGGCTGGCTCATGAACTTTCTCCCGGTAAGAGGGCAAGGCAAGGTCAGGCGACGGGCACCCTGGCGCCAACCGCCTGATGGGCAGGATCAGCGCTCGCGGAAGGCATTTTCCTTCAGCGCAACGAGGGGCTTGGACAGGAACTGCAGGATCGTCTTCTTGCCGGTGATGATGTCGACCTGCGCCTGCATGCCGGGGATGATGGCGAGCTTCTTGTCGATGGCTTCGATCACCGGCGTCTTGGTTTCCACCCTCACCTGATAATAGGCCTCGCCCTTTTCGTTGGGCACGGCGTCGGCGCTGATATTCACCACCTTGCCCTCCATCGAGCCGAAGATGGAATAGTCGAAGGCGGTGATTTTCACTCTGGCGCTCTGGCCGAGCTTGACGAAACCGATGTCCTTGGGCACCACCAGCGCCTCGACCACCAGCTGGTCGTCCGCAGGCACGATTTCGACGATGGGGTCGCCGGGTTTGACGATGCCGCCCAGTGTCGTCACGAACACGCGGTTGACCACGCCTTTCATCGGCGCCTTGATCTCGGCGCGCGCGACCTTATCGGCGAGCGAGGGCATGCCTTCCTGCATCGCGTTCAGATCGGCCATGGTGCGGTTGAGTTCGGCCAGGGCCTCGGAGCGGAACTGGCGCACGGTAGCGTCGCGGCGCGAACGAATTTCGCTGATCGCAGAGCCCATGCGCTCGATCGTTACCTGCGCGACTTCGGCGCGCCCTTCCAGGTCGGCGATGCTGCGGTCGATGCGCACCAGCTCCAGGCGCGGCTCCAGACCGCGCTCGACCAGGCGCGCGACGATGGAGCGCTCTTCGCGCCCCAGCTCCAGGCTCTTGCGCGCGGAGCTGACCGTGATCTTGGCCTCTTCGAGTTCGCGCTGCTTCTGTGCGAGCTGGGCGTCGAGCACGCTGACCAGCGACTCCTGCTCCGACCGTTTCGAAGAATACGCCGCCAGTTCCGCCGACATGACTTGGGGCGCCGAGGCGACGGTCTTGCTGAACCGGGGCGCGCGACCGTCGGCGATCGCGGCCAGGCGCGCCGCGCGCGCATCCAGCGCCACCACCTGCTGAAAGCGCGACTGCTTTTCGGCGTCATGCTGGATCGCGGAGAGCGCCACCAGCTTGTCGCCGGCATTGACCGCCTGCCCCGGCTTCACCAGGATCTCGCCGACGATGCCGCCCTCCAGGTTCTGGATCACCTGCAGCTTGCCGGACGGGATCACGCGCCCGTCGGCGCGCGTCACATTGTCGACCTCGGCCATGGATATCCAGGCGAACAGGAACAGGAAGAATCCGGTGATCGACCACAGCAGCCACAAGGAAGCGCGCCGCAGCTGCGTCCCCTCGCCGCCGCTGGCCGCGACGGTGGTTCCGGCATGCCCGGCGTAATGATTGACCCAGGCGTTGATCCGCCCCTGCAGTTTATTGAACATGAGCATAGGTCCGATTCGGAAGTGGGTTCATGCGGCTTGCGCGGTCGCGCGGGCAGCGGCCTGCTCCTGTTGCGCGCGCATCAGCTGCTCGGGCGAGCCCTGCATGGTGACCTTGCCCTGGTCGAGGACGATGAGCTTCTTCACCAATTGCAGCATGGTGCTCTTGTGCGTGATGGTGACAAGGGTGCGGTTGCCGATCTCCTGATTCAGGCGCTGCAGCAGCTGGGCCTCGGAGCCCATGTCCATGGCGCTGGTGGCCTCGTCGAACATCAGGATGGCGGGCTTGCCGAGCAGCGCACGCGCGATCGCGATCGCTTGCCGCTGCCCGCCCGACAGGCCTTCGCCGCGCTCGCCCAGGCGCAGGCCATAGCCTTCGGGGTGCTGGCGCACGAAGTCTTCGACGCCCGCCACCTGGGCCGCGTGCAGAATCTCGGCATCGTTGGGGTAGCGCCCGCCGAGCGCGATGTTCTGCTTGATGGTCGCACCCATGAGCCAGACGTCCTGCAGCACGACGCCCAGGGCGCTGCGCAGGTCCGCCGGGTCGATCTGGCGCACGTCGATGCCGTCGATGAGCACCGCGCCGGAATCCGGCTTGAACAGACCGAGAACCAGCTTGGCAATAGTGGTCTTGCCAGAGCCGACCTTGCCGATGATGGCGACCTTTTCGCCGGCCTGGATCTGGAACGAGACCTTGTCCAGCGTGGGGCGCGACGCGCCGGGGTAGGTGAAGGTCACGTCGCGGAACTCGATCGCGCCCCTGAATTCGGGGCGCGCCATGAATACCGCGCCGTGCCGGTGCTCGCGTTCCTGCGCCATGACGCGCGACAGCGAGCGGTAGCTGACGAAGGTCTGGTTCATGCGCGTGAGCAGCTGCGTGATCTGCGCCATGGGCGCGATCGCGCGCCCCGCGAGAATGGTGCAGGCGATGATCGCGCCGAATCCGAGCTGGCCATGCTGGACCAGAATGGCGCCGACGGTGACCACGCTCACCTGCACAAATTGCTGCGAGGTGTTCGCGACGTTGGAAGCGAGCTGCGCCAGCATGCGCGACTTCAGGCCGATGTGCGACTGGTGCGTCACCGCGTCCTGCCAGCGGCGCCGCATCAGCGCGCCGGCGCCCAGCGACTTGATCGTCTCGAGGCCGCTCAGCGTTTCCACCAGGATGGCATGTTTGTGGTGCCCGTCCTCCTGCGATTCGTTGATGAGCCGCTTCAGCTGCGGCTGCACCGCGAGGCCGGAGAGAATCATGACCGGTATCGCGATCAGCGGCACCCAGGCGATCGGCCCGCCGATCAGCCAGATGATGAACAGGAACAATACGGCGAACGGAATGTCGATGAAGGTGGTCAGCGTGGCGGAGGTGAGGAAGTCGCGGATCGACTCGAATTCCTTCAGCGTGCTTGCCAGCGCGCCGGTGCTGCCGCGGCGCGACTGCAGTTGCGCATCCAATATCTGCTCGAACAGCGCGTCGGCGATGGCGGCATCCGCCTTGGAGCTGGCCAGGTCGAGGAAATAGCCGCGCAGGGTGCGGATGATAAAATCGCTGATGAATATGATGGAGACTCCAATCAAGAGCGCGATCAGGGTATCGATGGCGTTGTTCGGAATGACGCGGTCGTAGACGATCATCGAGAACACGGAGCTCGCGATGGCGAAGATGTTGACCAGGAACGCTGCCAGCGCGACCTGGGCGTAGACCCAGCGCGTGCGCAGTATCGGCCCCCAGAACCAATGGCCATGGCGTCCGCTCGCGGGCCCGCCGTCGACAGCCTGGGCGCTGCCCAGGCTGCGGCGGCGCAGGCTGAGCGTGTTGCCATTCAGGCGCGCGAACAGATCGGCCAGCGCAAGCGGCGCCGGCTTGTCCGAATGCTCGGGATCGACCACCAGCGCCATGCCTTCGCCCTCCAGGGCAAGCACGGCCAGCATCGTGCCCTCGTGCGTGTAGCACAGCGCGGGCAGCGCAGGCAGCGCAGGCATGGCCGGATCGATGCGTCCGGCCTCGGCGTCGTAGCCCAGGCTGTCGGCGGCTTCGATCAGGGTTTCTTCCGTCCACAGGCCTTCGCCGCGCGCCACGCGCGAACGCAGCGACGCGGAAGACATGGCTTGCTCCTGATACGCGAGCACGGCGCGCAGGCAGGATTCGAGGGCGTCGTAAGGGGCGTTGGCCGCAGTGTCGGTCATAGGGTCCGTGAGTCAGCTAGTTTTTGGGTGGCGGTGCGCCGGGTTCATTGGGAATCTGCGCTGGCGCGCCGAGTTCAAACAGGGGAGTCAGCTCCATTGCCAGGTGCAGCAGGCGGTGCCGCGCCAAGGCATGATCGACCACGCCGTCGATGAGGTCGCGACCAGCGAGATACAGGTCTTCCTGCGCGCGCAGCAAATCCAGCAGGGTGCCGCGGCGGAACGCAAACTGCTCGCGCACCGAATCGAACGCCAGCGCGGCGACCTGCACCGCCTCCTTGCGCGCGGCCACGCTAGCATCGCTGTTCCTGGCGTCGGCCAAGGTCTGGCCGATGGCGCGCTCCAACTGGCGCCGCAGGCTTTCGAGTTCGAGGCGCGACTCCACCGCCTTTTGCTCCGCCTGGCTTTTGCGCGCCGCTTCGGCGCCGCCGCTATAGAAGTTGTGCCTGATGACGACGCCTGCGGTTCGGTCCGAGCCAGGAATGCCGAGACTGCCCAGGTCGCGCCGGGTGGCGCTGAGCTCGAAGTGCAGGCTGGGCATCATTGCGGCCCCGGCGGATTTGGCGTCGAAGCTCAAGGCCTCGCTTTGCGCCAGCGCCTCGGCGAACAAGGCATTGTGCCGGATCAGGCTGTCCGTATCCGTGAAGCGCGCGAGATCCACCGCGACCGCCTCGGGCAGCGGCACCTCCGCCGGCGGGGAGGCATTGAAGGTCTCCCGGTAGCTGGCCTCGGCCGACAGCAGCCGGTTCTCCGCCGCGACCAGGGCGGACTGCGCATCCGACAGCCGGGCACGGGCGCGCAACACGTCGCTCTTGGAACTGCCGCCCAGTTGTTCGCGCTCCTCGATGAAATTCAGGATCTGCTGCCGCGAAAGGCGATTTACCTCCGACAGCTTGAGCATCTGGCGCGCGCGGAATATCTCATGCCAGACGGTGATGGCCTTCAGCGTGATTTCGGAGCGCCGCCCCTCGGTCTTTGCCTCGGACGCCACTTCGCGCGCACCCTGCGCATCGACCCGACCGCTCACCGCACCGAAATCGTAGATGAGTTGCCGCGCCGTGATGCTGGCGGAGCGCGAGTTGTCCTCGTGCGCCGGAACGGCAATCCAGGGTTTGTTGACCGCATCGAAGCGGCGGCGCCCGGTGTCCGTACTGCCCGAAACCTGCGGCAGATAGCCAGCAAAGGCCTCGCGCGAGGCATAGCCCGCGGTCACCCTCTGCTCCGAGGCGAGCCGCACTTCCGGGTGCGCCAGCACCGCAGCCTGGATCCGCGGCCGTATGCTGCCCAAGGGCGCGCGGGTCGAGGGCTGATCGACCCACTCCACCGCCTGGCTGAGAAAGCCGATCAGCTGATCGGCGACGGTGTGCACGCGCAGCTGATCCGAGGTTGGCGTGCCGGGCATCTGCCTTGCCGGCGCAGGCGCGTCCGCGGCATCGCCCCTCCCCGGACAGATGGCAAGACTGACGGCCAGAGACGCAGACAGGACCAGCGCCCCCCGGGAGGGGCGCATGAGCGCATGCAGCCGCATCAGATGAACGTCAGCGAAGCCGGGACCAGATGCGCGGTCACGTCGCCTTCGAAATCCATGGCGATGAGGTTGCTGGCCGCCGTCGAGCCTATGGCCGAATTCGTGTCGTACTGCACTTCAAGGTGGGTGACGCCTGCGCTCGAATTGTAGTTCGCCAGCAGGTGGAGCTGGTTGTCGCCTACGGTGCCCAGAGTTCCCGTGTCCGTGACGACCTCCAGAATACCGGTTGTGCCGATGTTCACACCGGCAGTCTTTGGAATGCCCACATCAACGTCAGTTGTGACTCCGTTGGCAGTATGCACATCCGTCGTACCCCCAGATGCTTTCGATTGAATAGCGACCGCAAAGGAGTCGACCAAACCATCAACATATAGCTTCACATTCAAAATGTTGCCGGCAGCGGAATCGACGATAATCGGGTTTGTGCCTGATGTATTCGCTGGCAGCGCGATCTTTCCGGTAGGGCTTGCGCCTTGATCAAGAGAGAGATAATTTCCGTCCAGAGGCGTCCAGACATTTGGATGGTTTGGCCCTACGGTGTATGTCGGCGAAGTGATCAGACTATAGAGTACTTTACTGACGTCGTAGTCCAGATCAAGATTGATCCCGTCTATCTTGCTGCCATTGATGCTATTTGCATCTAGCTTGATATCGAAGTTGACAACAGTCCAGTTGTTTCCGGAGTCTTGAGTAAGCGTTACGTTCTTTAGCTCGATAAACCCGACCCCCGTATCTGCCAGCGCGTTTCCCGTGTAATGCGCCCCGCTACCACCCAGCAATGCCGTCAAGTCAATCTTGTCCCCCGCAGCAAAGTCCGCCACGTCGTCCGTCGCGGTCGCAGTCGATCCGCTGGCGGCCGCCAATTTGAGCACGTCGTTGCCAGCGCCGAGGAAGACGTAGTCCTGTGCGTCGCCCACGGTCAGCGTGTCAGCGCCGCTGGTGCCGAAGAGGATCGATTGCAGGAACTGCGCTGCCGCGATAGACGCATTGTCCGCCACGTCCGTAGCTGCACCAGCGCCAACATCCAACGTCAGGTTCAGTGGCGTAGCTGCGGAGGTGGGGATTACGTCCAACTTATAGTGACTAGAATCCGTCGCCGTGAAGTTACCCTTGGTCCCATTGACCACAGTGACATCGCTGGCGGCAAACCCCGTCACTGTCTCGCTGAACGTAAAGTCAAAGGTAACCGCGCCGGTTGACGGGTTCGGAGGGCTGTTGCCGGGCGCTATCGTAACACTCGGCGCAGTGGTATCAAGAGTATAGGCGAAGGCACTCGAATCCGCACTCGTGTTGCCTGCCACGTCGGTCTGGTGCACGATTACCGATTTGGCGCCATCCACGGCCAGCGTGAAGCTCGAGCCGTTTCCGTTGGTCCAGTTCGAGCCACCATCGGCACTGTATTGCCAACTCGCGCCCGACTCCAGGCCGGCAACGTTCACGGTGCCCACGTTGGTGATGCTGTCGCTCGTGCTACCGCTATTTGTCGCCAGCGAAAGAGTGGGTGTGGCGGCCGTCGTGTCCAGCGCCGCCGTATAGGCCGTCCCCGCCGCATGCAGGTTCCCCGCCGCATCGGCCACACGCACCGTGTAGGAGAGCGACTGCCCGTCACTCAGCGTACGCGTGTCAACATAGCTCC
>Ga0334722_10005193_pt1 | contig 13234 bp, 10 predicted proteins | sample C3_bottom_MG_FD_207210 | JGI IMG/M metagenome (GOLD analysis project Ga0334722, IMG submission 207210) | Sediment microbial communities from Yellowstone Lake, YNP, Wyoming, USA - C3_bottom | ecosystem: Environmental > Aquatic > Freshwater > Lake > Sediment | place: USA: Wyoming | collected...
CCAGCCGGACAAGCAGTAATTGCTGGACATCCACATCCCGATATGTTATAAAACTGTAATATTTTCATCCATGTGACGGTTTTGCTCTCTGGTCTAAAACACTTTGCGAGAAAACCGTCTTTTTTATTTTGCAGGCTACATACTTATAGAGAGGGAGATGAGATGAAGAGACTGTTGCTGCTTTTGCTGGTTGTCGCGGTATTCGCGGGTACGGCCATTGCGCAGACTGGCGTAAAGAAGAAGAGGCCGCTCCCCTACGAGTACGGCAGGGTCGTGATAAACAACTACTCCGAGAAGGCCGGGCTCGTGCCGGTCGTGTTCGACCACTGGATGCACAGGGCGAAGTTCACCTGCCGCCTCTGCCACGTCGACATCGGCTTCGCCATGAAGGCGGGCGGGACGGACATCAAGGCCGCGGACAACATGAGCGGATATTACTGCGGCGCCTGCCACAACGGCAAGATGGTCGTTGACGGGACGGTAGTGTTCTCCTCCTGCACGAAGAACAAGCTGACCGTCGAGGACACCAACACCTGCAGCCGGTGCCACTCCCAGGGCAAGACCGTAAAGAAGGACTTCGAGTTCATGAAGTTCACGGAGAAGTTCCCCAAGGGCAGGTTCGGGAACGGCGTGGACTGGGAGAAAACCGAGGAAGACGGCCTGATAAAGCCGGTGGACTACCTTGAAGGCGTCTCGATAAAGAGGCAGGGGCTCACCGTCCAGAAGGACTTCGAGCTCGCGCCCAAGGTGGCCGGTATGCCGGACATTATATTCTCCCACAAGAAGCATACCGTATGGAACGGCTGCGAGGTCTGCCACCCCGAGATATTCATAGGCGTGAAGAGGGGCACAACCAAGTATTCCATGGCCGAGATATTCGACGGCAAGTACTGCGGCGTCTGTCACGGGTCGGTCGCGTTCCCGCTGCTCGACTGTCAGAGGTGCCACGCGAAACCGGTGTAAAGGCTTCTCTTTGTCGTAGATACTATGAATCCCCCCTCCCCTTCTCCTCCCCTCCCCACCTGTGGGGGAGGGGGTTAGGGGGAGAGGGCTCATTGGAGGGGACATGAAGACGCACAGGGCTATCATTACTGCGGTTCTCGCTTCGGTCTGCATATGGGCGTTCATTCCTGTCGCGGGGCCGGGTACGCTGTTTAGTCCGGGCGCGGCCTGCGCTCAGGACGACTGGAAGAAGGAGTTCGACGACGTCTGCTCGAAGACACAGGACGCGATGGCGTTCAATACGGACGAACTGAAGGCCCTCGTCGACAGGTGCGACAAGCTCAAGCCCCAGGTCGAGGCCCTCGATGGCGCGCAGGGGAAGGTCTACTCAAAGAGGTTAAAGATGTGCCGGGACCTCTTCAGCTTTACGCTCGAAACGAAGGAGAAGAAGACGGATTGAAGAAGATATTATTTGCGGCAGTAATGGTGCTGGCGTTTTGCGCGCCAGCCATGTCCATGGACGACACCGGCCAGTCGGAATACGGCCGGGTAGTGATAAACAACCACTCCCAGCAGGCGGGCCTGTCGCCGGTCGTGTTCGACCACTGGCTCCACAGGTCGCTCTACACCTGCCGCCTCTGCCACGTGGACATCGGGTTCGCGATGGAGGCGGGCGAGAGCAGCATTACCGCCGAGAGCAACGAGCAGGGCTTCCACTGCGGGGCATGTCACAACGGGAAGTACAAGTACGGCGACAAGGTCGTCTTCGCCTCGTGCGTGGACAAACCGGCCCCGGCGGATTCCAAGAGGTGCGTCAAGTGCCACTCGATGGGCTGGGACATAAAGATGGACTACGTCTTCTCCGAGTACACCAAGAACTTCCCGACCGCCGGCGCAAAGAAATGGATAGACTGGGAAGAGGCCGAAAGGCAGGGTTTCATCAAGCCGGTAGATTACATCGAGGGCGTTTCCGTGAAACGGGCCAAGCTGAAGCCGCAGGAAGACTTCTCGATACAGTCGAAGGGCTCGTGGATGTCCGACGTCATATTCTCGCACAAAAAGCACGCGGTCTGGAACGGGTGCGAGGTCTGCCACCCGGACATATTCCCGACCGTCGAGAAGGGCGCGACAAAGTACTCGATGCTAGAGATCTACGACGGGCAGTACTGCGGCGTATGCCACAACAAGGTCGCTTTCCCCCTGCTCGACTGCCAGAGGTGCCACACCAACCCGGTTCAGTGAACCGGGGGCGCGCCGTGCCTCATGTTCCGCTTAAGCAGGAGCAGGAACGGGACGACCGTAAGAAAAGCCACACCGAGCATCCAGAATATGTGGTTATAGGCCACCATCCCCGCCTGCCGCCTGACCTCGCCGTAGGTCGCAGCTAACGCGACCTTGTCGGCCGTCACCGGGTCGAACCCCCTCGCAATAGCCGCATGTTTCAACTGCGTCATCCTCGCCTGCATTACAGGGTTGTACGGGTTCACGTTCGCCACGAGGCTGTTCTGGAAAACCTGCGACATCCTCTGTAGCTGGGTCGCGGCAAGCGCTATCCCGACGCTCCCGCCCATGTTACGAAGGAGGTTGAATAGCCCGGTCGCATTCCCCATCTCCGGCTTCGGTATGGTCGAGAACGTCACGGTGGTCAGCGGTACGAATATCATCGCGAGCCCTACCCCGAGCACGATGCGCGGCCATACGAAGGTCCAGTAGGACGCCTGCAGGTCGAACTGGCTCATCAGGTAAAGCGAATAGGCGCCCAGCAACAGCCCGACGAATATCACCCGCCTCGCGTCGTGCGTCCGAATGTATGCCCCTATGAACGGCATGGCCAGAAGAGTCGCCACCCCGCCCGGCGCGAGCACCATACCCGCGAGCGTCGCGTCGTAGCCCATCAGGGTCTGGAGGAATAGCGGCAGGAGCACGATGGTGCTGTAAAGGCAAAACCCGAACATGAACATCAGGAAGTTACCTGTCGAAAACGATACGTCCTTGAAGAGCCTCAGGTTCACTATGGGATGCTCGTGCCGGAGCTCTATTATCACGAGGACTACGAGGGCCACCAGCGCCACGGCCGCGAACGTGACTATAAACGAGGAACTGAACCAGTCCTCGCGTTCGCCCTTGTCGAGTACGACCTGCAACGCCGCGAGCCCGACCACGAGCAGCCCCAGCCCCCAGTAGTCGACCGTCATCTTCCCCCTTTTCATGTAGGGCAGGTCGAAGATGAAGTACTTCGCCATGATTACCGCTATGATGCCGGTCGGGATGTTTATATAGAATATCCAGCGCCAGCTTATGTTGTCGGTAATCCAGCCGCCGAGCGCGGGCCCGATTATCGGGCCGAACATCGCCCCTACCCCGAATATCGCCATCGCCATCCCCTGCTCCTGGGGCGGGAACGTCTCGAAGAGTATCGCCTGGCTCATCGGCTGGAGCGCGCCGCCGGCCGTCCCCTGGAGTATCCTGAAGAATATCAGCATGCCGAGGTTCGGCGCGGCCCCGCACAGAAGCGACGCAAGAGTGAAAAGAGTTATGCAGGTGATGAGGAAGCGTTTCCTGCCGAAGTAGCGGCCGAGCCACCCGGTCATCGGGAGCACGACGGCGTTGCTGACCAGGTAGGACGTGAGCACCCAGGTTATCTCGTCCTGGCCCGCGTTGAAGCTCCCCTGCATGTGCGGCAGGGCGACGTTGGCCACGGACGTGTCGAGTATCTCCATCACCGTGGGGAGCATCACGGTGAGCGTAATAAGCCACTTGTTTACAGGCTTCGGCCCGTCTTGCATGGATACCTGCCTGCCCGTCAGAACGGGCTTACGCCCTTAAGTACTTCCCTCGCGCCGACGCCGGTCATTATGGTCGGCACGACGCTCATGCCGACACGCAGGAGGTGCTCCGGGTCGCTCGAACGGTCGACGGTTATCTTCACGGGTACCCTCTGTACGACCTTGACGTAGTTGCCGGTCGCGTTCTCCGGCGGCAGGAGCGAAAACGCCGCGCCCGTACCGGCCATTATGCTGTCCACCCTGCCCGTGAATACATGGCCGGGGTACGCGTCCACGGTGAACTCGACCTTCTGTCCGGGCCTGACGTATGTAAGCTGGCTCTCTTTATAGTTCGCCGTCACCCACGTGTCGCCAAGCTGGACAAGCGCCATAAGCGGCTGGCCGGGCTGTACGTTGTTGCCGGGCTCGACGGACTTCTTCGTGATGTACCCGTCGGACGGGGCGAGTATGTCCGTGTATGCGAGGTTCAGCCTCGCCTGTTCGAGCACGGCCTTCTTCTGGGCAACCTTGGCCTCGTTCCCGCCCTTCACGAGAAGCCCTATGTCGCCCTCGGCCTTCCTTACCGCCTCGCGGGCCTCGCCTAACTGGGCCGCTGAGACCTGGCTCGCGGTCGTCATCCTGTCCAGGTCGCTCTTCGATATTATGCCCCGGGAGAAAAGCTCATCGCCCCTTTTCAGGTCCCTGTCCGCCAGGTCCTTGTTCGCCTGTGCACGGGACACGGCGGCCTTTGCCGAGTCCAACAGGGCGTAGTCGCCCGATATCTCGTTCCTCGATACGTCGAGTGCGGCGGACGCGTCCGAAACCGCCGCCCGGTAGTCCGATGGGTCGAGCATGACCAGCACGTCCCCCTTCTTGACGGGCTGGTTGTCCGCGACCATCACGTCCTTGACGTGGCCGGGTATGCGGGAGGATATGCTGAAGACGTGCCCGTCGACGAACGCGTCGTCGGTCGCCACGTCGGTCTTGCTCTGCACCCACATCCTGCCGCCGAAAAATACGAATGCCGCGCCGAGCAGCAGGAGTATGGCCGCCGCGCGTGTATTCCTTCCCCTGTTGCTCTTCACCCTGCCGTTTTTCTCTTCCGCCACGGGAGGCGTCTTCTCGTTGTCGTCCATGCAATACCTCTTTTATTTACGCAGCTTCGCAAGCAGTCCGCGAAGCGTCTCCACCTCGCGCCCTGAGAGCTTCTCGGTCATCGTTACAGTCGCCGTATCCGCCAGGCCGCAGAGCTCGGCCTCTATAGACTTGCCTCTGGCGGTCAGGCAGACACGGTATGCGCGCCGGTCGTCCGGGTGCGGGTCGCGGCGCACGAGGCCTTCCTCTTCGAGCCGGTCCACCAGACCGCCCATTGTCGTCCTGTCTATCTGGCTTCTCTCGGACAGCTCGGCCTGGGAAAGCCCGTCCTCCTGCCAGAGAAACGCGAGCAGACTGAACTGCGGCGGCGTGATGTTATACGGAAGTAACTGCTCCCTGAATATGCCGAAGCCCCTCTGGTAAGCCTTGGCGAGCAGGAAGCCCACGCTCTTCTCTATGTCGTAACTCATATAATCATTATACATATAATCAGTATACTGTCAATAATGAAAAACTTCGAAGAAAGACGCATTGGTGCGTCTGTCCAGTGGGACTTATATCCCCAGCTTAAGGTGCGAGAGGTGCGATTCGGTTTCGAGTTTCGGGAAGCAGCGCTCGAAGGCCATGACGACGTTGGGGTCGAACTGCACACCAGAGTTTGAGACTATCTCGTTTCTGGCCTGCACGGGGGTGAGCGCCTTCCGGTACGGCCGGTCGGATATCAGGGCGTCGTATACGTCCGCGACCGCGATTATCCTCGCGCCGAGCGGGATGTTGTTGCCGAGCATCGCGTTGTACCCGGTCCCGTCGTATTTTTCGTGGTGGTTCAGGATGAGCGGGAGCAGTTCGATGACCTGCCCCCCTACCGGGGCGAGGACGTCCACCGCAAGGTAGGCGTGCGACTCGACTTCCTTCTTCTCCGCCTTCGAGAGGTGCCCCACCTTTTCGAGCACCTCGCGGTTGACGCCGATCTTGCCCAGGTCGTGCAGGAGCGCGGCAACCCTTATGTCTTCCGTGTCCTTGTCGGAGAGCCCCATGTTCTCGGCCAAGAGGGCCGAGACCGCCGACACCCTGTACGAGTGGCTCTGCGTCTGCTGGTCCACCGCGTCTATGAGCAGCGACAGCATCTCCACTATGCCCATGTAAGTCTTCCTCACCTCCTCGGTTGCCTGCTCCTTCTTCTCGTACAGGTGGCCCATGCTGTAGCCCGCCACCATGAGGAACCCGCCCCAGGTCATTATGTCGAGCCATCGGGACAGTTCGTTTTCCCGTTTGAACTCGAACGTCTCGGGGTAGGCATACGCAAGCGAGAATACAAGGATGATGGAAAGCAGGGCCGAGAGCGTGGCGTAGCGCTTGCCGTAGAAGTACGCGCCGAGTATGGCAGGGAGGTAAAAGAAGTTCAGGAAGCCGCGCTGGTTTGAGATGAAGAAAAATATGATAGCGGTTATGGAGACGAGCAGGAGGATTATTATAAGCTCTTTGTCCACCTTGAAATAATCAGACCATACGCTGCCTTTCCTGGAACTCATGGCAATCCCCCCTTGCTTAAGTGGAAACTCCCGGTCCTCCTGCTGTATGTCCGGCGTATTGTTTAGCAGATACTGACGAAGATATTATCTCAACACGGCGGGAATGTCTAATTAAAAATCGGAGGTTATCCCGCGCGCGCGAGGTTCAGCGCCAGCAGGCGGCCGAGTATCTCGTCGTCCGCGAGGCCGGGCGGCCAGCCGTATGCGGCGGCGACGGCTGCATCCAGGTCGCGGTGGGCGTTTGCGAGCCAGGCGGGGCGCTGGTTGTAGAGGTTCGTGAGGGTGCGCTTTTTGAGTTCGGCGGCGGCGAGGCCGTCCACGGGGACGAGCCTGTCCGGGTAGCCCGGCACGGCTTCGGGCACGCGCTTCACCCATTCGGGCGGGTTCAGCCAGTTCTCCCGGAGTTCGTCGAGCCGCTTTGCGGCCTCCGCGGTCCGCACGGCGCGCGGGTCGTCCGCGTACTTTTCAGCCGGGATGTCCGGCGTGAGGCCGGCGGGGAAAGGGAAGGTTTCGAATATTGTGGTTGTAGTGTAACGCGGGTCATTTCCAACACCGATATATGAACATTTCTTCAGTGCCCACAATTCGTGAAAACAAGAATGAAGTATGCCAAAGAAAGTGTCGTCAGAACGGGAAAAGACGACGAGCATGTGGTCAGGAACAACTTGAACAGCCCCCCACACATAAATCCTGTGTTTTGAAACCTCCGGAGTGCAGACATATCTTTCTAAGTTGGAAATAGCTTTTCGCAAACCCGGCCGTGCCTCACCGAAACGCCACCAATATCTGCGATGTCCTTCGCGGCGAACAACTTGTCTGGCTGGCTTGACATTCTTTAATACATGTTCGAACGGCGCTTCGTATAAGGCAGCTTCCTGTTCGGTCATACTGACACCGAAGTCTATTATCCAAGTATCCCGATTTTGTTGTGCTATATCTATACCGTTCCAGCTTGGTTTCAGAACATCGCTATTAGGACGGCCATTAGGATTTGGACGCAACAACCATTCACGCGCCAAATCACCTGGTATATCAAAAAATCCGCCCTTCATCATCCCACGAAACGATACGCCCGCATTTTCAGTAAGCTTCCTTGCGACTGTTATATCTAATCCAACGCCTTTCGCTTCCATATTTGCCGTCAGGTCTGAATATATTTCATCAACCGGCAGGCCGTCGAGAAACACGCCCCCTCCCATGATGGGAGGGGAGGGTGAAGAAAAACAGACTATCGACACCCGCACCGCCGCACCTTCGTTAATCCACGGCTCGTCGCTCCAGGCATGGAAAATCCTGCCGGACTCGCGGATACGGTCAAGCACCTTCCGGCTCGCCCCGCCCCTGATGGAGTTCGTGGCGACAAGACCAGCGCGTTTTGCATCCCCTTTTTCTATATGCGCCCTTGCCTTCTCATACCAGTAGGTAACAAGGTCGGCCCCGCCTGGCACGCGCCCTTTATAGAGCGAACGCAGGGCCCCTGTATATTTCTCCCCGAGTTCGGAGATCATCTTCTTGTCGCCGAGGAACGGCGGGTTCCCGATAATGCAATCCGCCGCAGGCCACTCCGGCTCCCTGCCTCCCTCGTCCATCACCGCGTCCATGTTCGCTATGCCGCCGAGGTTTTTTAAGACAGGGTCCTTCGAGGGCTGGTAGCCGTGCCCCAGCATCCACTGTATCTCGCCTATCCAGACCGTCACCCGCGCAAGCTCCGCCGCGTAAGAGTTCAGCTCTATCCCCATCACGTTCTGCGGCCCGACGGAGAACGAGAATCCCCTCTCCGTGTGCAGCCCCATCTCTTCCGCCTCGAATATCACCCTCTGCTCAAGGTCCTTCAGCGACTTGAGCGCGAGGAAGAGGAAGTTGCCGGAGCCGCACAGGCCGGGTCCAGCACGCGGAAGTCGGCGAGCCTTTGCAGGAACCCGTCGTACAGCGCGTCCGCCCTCTGCCATGCCTTCGTGCGCGCGTCTTTCGACTTCGCCTTCTCGCTCTTCTTCATCTCTTCGGAGATAAGCGCCTTCGCGCCGGCCCACTCGGCCATGAGCGGCTCGACGACGACCGGCCCCACTATGCGCATGATGGAGCCCGCGTCGGTGAAATGCGCCCCGAGCTGGCTCCTCTTGGACGGGTCCAGCCCGCGCTCGAAAAGCGTCCCGAAAATCGACGGCTCTATGTTGCTCCAGTCGAGCCGCGAGACCTCAAGCAGCCGCCCCACCTCATCCTGCTCCAGGGGCAGCGCCTCGTCGCCGTCGAACAGCCCGCCGTTGAACCACTCGATAATATCCGGGCCGAACGTCCCGCCCTGCGACATCGCCCCGAAAAGGGACGTGAACAGCTCCGGCAGGCTGTCCGGCCTCTTCCTGCCCGTCTCAAGCAGGCGGGTGAAAAGGTTTTTCGGCAGCAGGCCCGCGTCCTCGGCGAAAAGGCAGAACAGCGCCTTGTTCAGGAAGTGCGCGACCCGGTGCGGCTCATGCCCCCTGCCGCGCAGTTTCTGCGCAAGCTCGGCGAAGCCCGCCGCCGCCTTCCCGGTTATCTCCTCCGTGGTGACGCCCGGCCTGAGCCTCTCCGGCTCAGTAAACGCCCAGCCGAGCTTCTGGAGGTTCTCGGGCCGGTCGAACTCCTCAAGCGTTATCACGTGGTACTCGTGGACGGTGTTGGTGAAGTTTGTATGTATTACGATGGTCTCCATGTCGGAGACGATGAGCAGGGGCGGGTTCTCAAGGGCGAGCACGTACTGCTGGAGCTGCTTGAGCGCGGCAGTCAGGTCCTTCTTCTTCCCCTTGTACTCCCAGCCGAAATGGCCGCGCTTCCAGACGTCCGCCCAGCCGTCGCCCCCCGACGTCTTGACGGCGCCTTTCTCGAAGGCATACCATGTCCCGTGCGGGTCGGCCTGGACCGGGGTCTCTACCCCCAATACCGCGCACAGGTCGTTGAAATGGGTCTGCGAAGCCGCGCTTTCCCGAAGGGTAGAAGCGCTCCATTTCCGGATGAACTCTTGGGGCGTCATGACTCCCCAATTTACTTAAGTCGCCGGACATTGTCAACCTTTTTAAGTTTATTGTTTTACAGGCAATAAAAGAGGGGCCTTTCGGCCCCTCTTTTCATTAAAACATTACCTCTGTCTACCCGTAGTTTAGTTAACCGTCTGGGTCAGAGGCGCAACGGACGCTCCGGGTACGAAGTTTGAGGTCGTACCGCTCAGCGCAAACCCGTTTAGCCTGCCGTTGTTGGCCGCCGTCGCATCGGGCGTTGCCGTGATGCCGGTATTTGTCCCGTTTGCAATGCCCTGGTCGAACCTGTACAAGGCCGCAAGGCCCAGTTCGTTGCCGGCCAGGGTCGCATCCATGCCGGCCTGGATTTCGGCCTGGCTGCGGGCGACGTTCCAGACCCTCACTTCGTCGATGGACCCGGTAAAGAACTCGGTGCCGTTCGTAACGCCGATAGTGAGGTTGTTGGCGTTAGGGACGCTGTGCGTACCTGACGGCGTATCGCTTCCGGCGACACTCCCGTCGATGTACAGCGTCCTCGTGGTCCCGTCAAACGTGGCGGCCACGTGGTGCCAGGCACCCGTCAATGCCGCGATGACGCTCAGGTCGTCGCCCTGGTGCACGACGTCTATACCGTTCATGGTGAGCCTCAGCGCTGTCACGGCGTCGGTGGTCGCGTAGTCGCCCCAGCCTATAATGCCCTGGTTCGCGGGGCTGCCGATGTTGATCCATGCCTCAACCGTGTACGAGGTGTTGCCGACCGGTATGTTGGCGGTCGCGGGCATGCTCACATAGTCGTCCGTGCCGTCAAACGAAAGCGCGTTGCCCAGCACGGTGCTGTCGGAAGGCTGGAAATACGCGTCTCCGCCGTAGACTGCCGATATCGGGTGTGAGCCGACCGAGAGCGAAGACGTAATCAGGCTCGCGGTCCCGCCGGAGATAATGCCCGTGCCAAGCGTGGTCACGCCGTCCATGAACGTCACAGTACCTGTCGCCTCCGGAGGAGTAACCGTGGCGGTGAAGGTGACCGGGTCGCCCGATAACGACGTGTTCGAACTGGACGTCACCGAGGTGGCGGTCGAGGTCTGGTCCACCTTGAACATAGTGGACATCTTATACGCGGACGCGCCCAGGCCGTTCGAGTTCTTGGCCTTTGCCATAACGTAGTTGTTGACCCACGAAAACGCAGGAATATAGGCATAACCTACGCTTGCCTGTGTAGTGTTCCATAACCACGTATTGGACGCGGACCAGTCCTGAGCCAGCACGTATACTCCACCGGTATCCGGGCCGGAACGCCAGTATTGATAGAGGTAGTCGCCTGAACCGCCGGATACATTGGCAGTCCACGTTACAGACTGGCCAGCCGGTACGGGCGCGGCCAGTGACGGGCTGATTGAATTGACCACTACCAGGTCCGACTTTACGCTGAAAGCCGACGAGACAATGTAGACCGTCGTGCCTATGTTGTTAGCATTCTTGGCCTTAACCATAACGTAGTTGGCGCCCATCTGGGCCACGCCGGGAGTCCAGAGCCAGGAGCCGGACGCATTCCAGTCCCTGGCTATGACGTATGCGCCGGATGTATCCGGGCCCAAGCGCCAGTACTGGTACAGGTAGCTCCCGTAGCCGCCGGTCGCCGTAGCGGACCAGGTCACGGGCGTCCCTATCATTGAAGGCGAAGCCGGAGAGGCGTTGACGGTGTTGAGCGTTACGGCACTCGCATTGACCTTGAATAACCCCGACAGCAAGTAGACCGCGCCTGTACCGTCCGAGTTTCGCACCTTGACCTGGAAATAGTTATTACCTATCTGGGCAGCGGCGGGTGTCCAGAGACAGGTGTTGGACACGCCCCAAGGCAGCACTTCGACATACACGCCGGCAGTGTCAGGCCCAGAGCGAAGGAACCTGTATTGGAAACTGCCGGTGCCGCCAGTAGCCGTGCCGGTCCAGGTGACGTTCGTCCCGGTGACAACCGGGCTTGATACGTCAGGTGAAATGGATGTAACGGATATGGGGCCGACTTTCACCGTCTGAGTGATGCCTGTCGAGGCCGAGCCGGCATAACTGGCGTCGCCGCCGTATTCCGCCGTTATCGTGTGTGCCCCTATGCCCAGGGCCGACGTGGCATATGTCGCGGTGCCGCCTGAGAGCGTACCGGTGCCAATGGTAGCACCGCCGTCCTTGAACGTCACCGTGCCGCCAGCCGACGACGGAGATACCGTCGCGGTAAAGGTCACGGACGAGCTATAATTGGACGGCTCTGACGACGAACCGACCGACGTTGCCGTGGTTGCCTGATTAACATTTTGTGTGATGCCTGTCGAGGTCGAGCCGGCATAACTGGCGTCGCCGCCGTATTCCGCCGTTATCGTGTGGGCCCCAACTGCAAGGGCCGACGTGGCATATGTCGCTGTGCCACCCGAAAGTGAGCCGGTGCCGAGTGTGGTCGCGCCGTCCTTGAACGTCACCGTCCCTGTAGCCGCCGACGGGGATACCGTCGCGGTAAAGGTAACCGAGTCACCGACAGTCGAAGGCTCGGACGACGAGCCGGCGGTCGTAGACGTGGTAGCCTTCACAGTCTGGGTGATGCCTGACGAGGTCGAGCCGGCATAACTGGCGTCGCCGTTGTAGACCGCAGTTATCGTGTGGCTACCGGCTGTGAGGGCCGACGTGGCATATGTCGCTACGCCGCCCGAAAGCGAGCCGGTGCCCAGCGTGGTCGCGCCGTCCTTGAACGTCACCGTCCCTGTAGCCGCCGACGGGGATACCGTCGAGGTAAAGGTAACCGAGTCACCGACAGTCGAAGGCTCTAACGACGATCCGACCGACGCAGACGTAGTTGCTTTCACCGTCTGCGTGATGCCAGACGAGGTCGAGCCGGCATAATTGGCGTTGCCGCCGTATTCGGCTGTTATTGTGTGTATCCCGGCCGCAAGGGCCGACGTGGCGTATGTCGCTACGCCGCCGGAGAGCGTACCGGTGCCGAGTGTGGTCGCGCCGTCCTTGAACGTCACCGTGCCGGCAGCCGCCGACGGAGATACCGTCGCGGTAAAGGTCACGGATGCGCCAAAAGTGGAAGGATTAGACGACGAGCCGACAGACGTAGACGTGGTTGCCTGGTTCACCGTCTGCGTGATGCCTGTCGAGGTCGAGCCGACATAGTTGACGTTGCCGCCGTAGACTGCAGTTATCGTGTGGCTACCGGCTGTGAGGGCCGACGTGGCGTATGTCGCTGTGCCGCCGGAGAGCGTACCGGTGCCAAGCGTAACCGCGCCGTCCTTGAACGTCACCGTCCCGGCCGCCGCCGACGGGGATACCGTCGCGGTAAAGGTCACGGAGGAGCCATAAGTGGAAGGCTCGGACGACGAACCGACGGTCGTCGTCGTGGATACCAGGGTAACCGTCTGGTTGGGACTGAGTGTCCCGGTAGAAGCAGAATACTTGGGGTTGCCCGTACCCACCCCGCTGTAGACTGCGGTTATTGTATGGGACCCCCCTGTAAGGGGTGTAGCCGTCGTGTATGCCGCGACGCCGGTGGTTGTGTTGACAGTCACGGCCGCGCCCAGGTTAACGCCGTTGTCCGTGAACTGCACCGTCCCGCCAAAGTTAGCTCCGACCGGGGACACCGTCGCGGTAAAGGTCACGTTCTGGCCATACGTTATAGTATAGCCACTGGAAACAACAGCGGTCGTTGTAGTTGTGGTGGCAGCGAAAGCTTGTTGCGCAATCCCCGCACCCAATACCAGAATCGCGGCAAATGCAAATGTGAAAACCGCCTTTATAGACTTCGGCGAATTCAAGTTGTAAGTGCAACTTTGCAGGTTGGTATTAAGGGACAAGCTGTGGTAGGCTCAATGCTTCTTAGACCAGCCAGTCAAAGGAGCGCTTTTGAGGAGCTACGCACAACTTACCC